>Ga0182012_10008500_pt1 | contig 10149 bp, 6 predicted proteins | sample 612S2SmetaG_FD_120486 | JGI IMG/M metagenome (GOLD analysis project Ga0182012, IMG submission 120486) | Permafrost microbial communities from Stordalen Mire, Sweden - 612S2S metaG | ecosystem: Environmental > Terrestrial > Soil > Wetlands > Permafrost | place: Sweden: Stordalen | collected... | reverse complement strand
CTACTTCTTCTTGAGGTGATGTCGGGACTTCTTGGTCAACTCTTTTGGCAGAGGGCGAATGCCGGTGAGATAGTCCTGGAACTTCTCGCTGGTCATCACACTGGTTGTAACCTTGAGGCGAACTTTGCCTTCCGGGGTGTTAACCGTTACTGTCTGCAGGTTGGGCAAGAAGGTATGGTTCTTCTTCGGAGCGCGCAGGTTCCACGCGCCGCTATGTGGGTGGCGCCGTCTGTGACCCTTGAGCGGTCCAACCCCGGACACCTGGCAAATTCGCGACATGAGCCAACTCCTTCAATAGAACCGGATCTCGAAAAGCCAGCTGGGCCCGTGTCCGGAAACATTACATTCGAGGTATGATCGCGCCAACTGAAAAACGGATATCCGACAGTTCAGTAAAGCGCCCGGTTAATATACCCTTGGAGGTAGTGAGGTGTCAAGGAGAATCAGAGGTCGGAACTTCAACCCAGTTCCGGTAAGTGAGCGAAAAGAATGCGAATTGACCACGCTTCGTGCCGAATCAGGCGGCCGGGATCACGGGCAACTCTTTCGCATCAAGTCCTAACACACCACAGAAGGCACCGGCAACCGCGTCAATAACATCAACAGGGCTCATGGGCCGGCAAAGAACTCTCTCGATGCTGGTAACGCCGTAGTTCCGAATTCCGCACGGCACAATCAGCTCAAAGTGAGAAAGATCGGTGCAGACGTTCAGCGCAAACCCGTGCTGCGTTATCCAGCGGCTCGTACGGATGCCGATTGCAGCGATCTTCTCAGGTGTTGCACCCTCCATACCGGTCCACACTCCGGTATAACCAGGAAACCGCGCTCCAGTTATTCCCAGCCGTCCCAACGCATTAATCAGTATCTGCTCGAGGTTCCGAAGGTATAGATGCAGGTCCGGCACAAGAGGAGCCTCATTCAGATTCAGAATCGGATATCCCACCAGCTGGCCAGGGCCATGATAGGTCACATCGCCACCGCGGTTGGTCTCTACCACGGTCACCCCGAGCGCCTCCAACCGCGCTGCACCGGCAACAATGTTTGCCGGATCGGCGCCGCGGCCAAGTGTCAGTGTCGGCGGGTGCTCCAGCAGTAAGAGTGTGTCTGGAATCTCGCCTGCCAGCCGCTTGGCAGCCAGCTGCTCCTGAAGCTCCCACGCCTCCTGGTATCCTATCCTCCCTAACCACTTTATCTCACATGGCTTCGGCATCGCTACTCCCACACTACAGATAACTGCAGTTTACCCTACGGGCCTACTGCCTGAAGAGAAGACTCGTACAGAGCAGAATGGTACACTGACACACAGCGTTGTTACCGCAGGGTTAGGAGTGTGAGATTGAACAGTCTGGATACGTGTCTGAACACGATGTTTGTGGAGAAGCAGTTGATCAGCGGATCCCTTACCGGGCCGCAGCAGACCGCGATTAAGCGTGTCGATATTCGTGCTCTCCTGCTGAAGGGCGAGCTGCAGTACCAGTTTGCTTTGAGCGATGGCAAAAAGGTGACGCATAAAAATCTGCCGGCCCAGGCTGCGACCGCACTTTTTCAGGAGCTTTTTCCGGCTCAGTTTAGTCAGAGCGTACTGCACTCGGAGTCAGCAGACATTCAGCTACGTATGGGAAAGGCGGGTCAACCTCCGCGGATTTCGACCGCGGCGCCAACAAAAAAAGCCGCCGCGAAGGTGGCTGTCCACGACCGAGAGAAGCGCCGTGTTGTCCCCGGCGCCGAGCCTGTGGATTTTCTGGTGCGCCTGGGGGTAATGACAGCAGAAGGGACCGTGGTCAGCGCGCGGTTCGATAAGTACCGCCAGATCAATCGTTTTCTGGAGATGGTGGCGGATGTTGCCGATAAGCTTAATTCGGAAGGCCCCCTGCGCATTATCGACTTCGGTTCGGGCAAATCCTACCTCACCTTTGCGCTGTACCACTACTTTAAGGTTCTAAAACAGAGGGATGTCCAGATCGTTGGCCTGGACCTCAAAGAGGATGTCATCGCATTCTGTAATGAGGTATCTACAGATCTCGGCTACACAGGTCTGCATTTCGAAGTAGGGGAGATATCCGGCTACTGCACAGATCAGCCTGTAGATATGGTGGTCTCGCTGCATGCCTGCGATACCGCAACGGATGATGCCCTGAAGTCTGCGGTAGCCTGGGGCGCGAAGGTGATACTCGCAGTTCCCTGCTGTCAGCATGAGCTGTTCCGGCAGATCGCGAACGATATAGATCGGCCCCTGTTAAAACACGGAATTCTTAAGGAGAGGCTAGCGGCGCTCGTTACAGATGCCGCCCGTGCCGAGTGGCTGGAGCTAAACGGATATACGGTGCAAGTGCTGGAGTTCATCGATACGGCGCATACTCCGAAGAATCTGCTTATCCGCGCAGTTCGACTGGAGGGTAAGGCCGTTCCAAAACTACTGGTTGAGGGCTATGCCGCTTTCAAAGCCCACTGGAATATACAGCCATCAATAGATAATAGATAGGGATAGGTGAGGTGGACGGAGATGAAGACATGCGCTCCGTCCATGCTCGAGTAGGCTAACCCTGGTTCTGACGATCCGGGGCCGTCGCCGGGATCGCCACAACAGTTTACATGGGTGGTGGACCGCCCTGTTCCGGCCCGCCGCCGCCCGGCCCTCCGGGAGGTCTAAACCCGCCACCGCCGCCCGGTCCGAATCCACCACCAGGAGGCCCAAACCCAGGTCTCTGGTTTCTGTTATAGATGCGCTTCTGTTCTGCAGTCAGCACAGTCAACGGTTTCGCACCCGCCGCAATGCGGTCCATCTGGTCGTCAGTTAGCTTGAGCTCGCTCAGAGCGTGAATGGCGAAAGGCGTGGTTTTGAACGCGTCGATCACTTTTAAGTACTTGTCCAGCTTTTGATTCTGTTCAGGAGTTAACCCCAAATATTTACGTAGTGGCTCGGCCGGCACCATTCCAGGTGCCCCACCGGGAGGTCCTGCAAATCCCGGACCGCCCTGTCCACCTGGCCCACCAAACCCAGGACCATCCTGTCCTTGTCCTCCTGGCCCACCAAAACCAGGACCACCCTGTCCTTGTCCTCCTTGTCCACCAAAGCCAGGACCACCAGGCCCTTGACCACCGGGACCGCCAAATCCAGGTCCACCAGGCCCTGGACCTCCGGGACCACCTGGTCCCTGTCCGCCTGCAGGACCAGCTCCCGGCCCGCCCATGCGTGTAAAGGTGACATCGGGTGTGCCACGAAACTCGCGCGATACAAAGGGAAAGGTGTCGGTCACCACATAGTAATAGGTTCCTGCAGGATACTCTGGCGTCACGCCAGTTCGGCCGTTAAACGCATCGAGATCGCCCGATCCTTTTACATATTCAAAATCCTGGGCGAAGGAACCATCGTAGGCGCCTCCAGGACCGTTATTGCCGCCCGGACGGTTGCCTTCGCGGAGGTGAAAGCTTGATTTTAACAGCTTCACAGGGCTCGACGCATCGTTGGGGTTGGAGTATCCGTAGTTGCCGTAGATGGGGAAGCCATCGGCTGCATAACCTATCAGCGCCGGATGGCTCTTATAGTCCAGCCTCTTCAGCAGGCCAAAGGGCAGCCCATGGTAGTGGTACGCGCCGTTTGGCTGCACATGGGCCAGGTTGTCATCCACGCCGAGGCCACCGCGCGTGCTCAAAAAACCAGTTAGCGCCTCATATCGCCATTGAAAGTTGCCGTTCCACATCTCCGCAGTGCCGGGATCAAAGGGAACGCCATTAACCGCGACGCCAAAGAGCTTCGCCACATGGGTTGTAGATGCTGCCCGTGGATTGGCTGTTACCTTCCAGTTATACTGCTGCGGCAAAATGGAGTTGGGGTTTCCGGCGTTGGGAAACTGACCGGTAGCGTGATCGGGAATTCCGTTGGAGGTGATGTATCGAAAACCATCCTTTATCTCGATCTTAACTTCGGGTCGATAGGCAACATTGGTTCGAGCGCTACCCGGACCCTGTTGCCGGTTCTGGCTAAATGCCGAATGATGTACCAGTAGCGCGCAAATCACCGCTACCGGGGCCACCACGCACACCGTTGCCGCTGTCTTGCGTTGATTCATTACCATTACAGAGCAACCCTCCTACTTAGTATTAGAAATGAAGATGTATTGAGAGTTATCGCGCGGGCAACGCCCCGGAGTATCAGCTCCAGGGCATTGCCACGCGAACTGTAGCCCCATCATAAGGGTTGAAAATGAAATCCAAATGAACGGCAGCTCTCTGTAGTGAATTGCACAACTATTTCATCGCTATGCGCCTGCCACCGGAACATAGTATTCTGGAAGCTATCTTGCCACTGCCCAGGCCAGGCCAGGCCAGGCCGCCGGGCTCATTACCGGCAGCAATATACCCGGTAACCTCAAGAGTTTTCAGACTGAAAACAGAAACGTTGTTGCTTGGGCTGCACGCGATGAAGGCTCTCGATCCATCGGGGTCCATCAGTATCCCGGCGGCGCCACGACATATAAAATCTAAATGCGTGCCAGAAAACCAATTCGCCCACAGGCCGGAAGGTAGTCCTTTTCGGCCTGTGGGCGAGAGCTCATACAGATCTATTCGTTCGCATTATGGTACAGGCGGATCTGCTGGTTTCGGCGCGGTTCCCTTCTCTGCAGGTTTGAAGGTCTTGATATAGATGTTCTTGAAACTCGCCACCGTGTTGGCGCCATGGCAAAGCTGGAAGCCCAGTGGGCCGCTCTCGTATCCCTCGGGATCATCGCCCTCACCGGTCTTAACTCCGTTCAGGAAGACGGCATAGTGATGCCCCACCATCCGGAAGTAGTAGTGGTTCCAGTCTCCGCGGTGCAGAATCTTTTCGGCCTCTTCGGCAGGAAAGTCCAGTATCTTCTTCTGTCGATGGTGCTCATCCCACAGGCAGCCCCAGTATCCATCGCCCATGTCCACCTGGTATCCGGGAACATCATCAAAAGTCTTGGGATGAATGCGGCAGCAGACGCCACTATTGTATCCCGTCATTTTGAAGTCGATGTGCATCGCGAAGTCGGAATAGTCTTTGGTAGAAAACATGTAGTGATGGTGCGGTGTTTCATGCCCCTTATCGCCCACAATGGCGCCATCTTCGACCTTCCAGTATCCCTTCTCTCCCACCCATCCAGTTAAGGACTTGCCATCAAAAAGAGACTTCCAACCCTTCGCCGTAGGCTTGCCATTGTTGATTTTACCGTCCGCATCGTCCCCGGCCTGCACGTTTCCCTGGGGCAGTGATGGCAGCGGTCCGCCCGTACTAACCTGCCCGAACGCCATTGAGGCGGCCAGCGCCAGTGCGCTCAGGCTCAAACCATATTTCAACTGTCTGCTGGTCATAGAGGTAGATACTCCCGTAATGTGTGTAGGATGTGCGTTATTTCAACGAGAGGTCGGAAAGAACCTTCAAGAGGACGCGATAGTTTGACCGCCCCAATCGGTAACAACATAGAAGAGAACAACGACGAGGGTGCCGACCGCCATAAAGTCTACGGTGGCAACTCCCGAGTCTTTAAACAGCATGGCAACCACCGAGGCTATCGCAATTGCGCGGATGGAGCGGGTAAGCCACTGCCTCTTGGATAGCGTTGCCGAGACCGCTTCGCCTGTTACGCGCAAGGCTATCCAGCAGCAGGCAACCACGGCGGCAATACCCAACAGAATCGCGGGGGTAACCAAATAGTGCAGATTCAGCGCTGCTTTCCGCACAGCGATCTCTAAGAGGTACCCTGCTCCCCTGCCATGCGATGCGGCAAGTATCGCCTGCCCGTTGTGAGAACTGTGGGCGCCGTTGACAGCCGCATCCACTCCCCCGAATACGAATGCTGCAGCCAAACCGAGTGCCGTGAATGCAACCACAATAGGAATTGAGGGTTTTTTGCCGCGTAGCATCATAACTCCCGACCCGAATGCTGCAGCAGTAACCACCAGGCTGCCGGCATTGGCGCCAAGCCCGGGCCAACCGCAGAGCAGAGCAAATCCAGCCCAGCACAAAGCGATAGCGATAAACACACAACGAAAGCGTCGGGAGCTCGCGATCAGGCCTGGTCGCTCATCTAAAAGGCAAAATGCCAAGAGGTTCGCATAGGCAATCACTACTCCCAGATATTCGTTGCCGATGCCATAGAAGCGAATGCCGGAGACCGCATAGGTGCAGAAAAGCGAATTTTTCTGGAGTGTCTGTCCCATAAGCGTATCGCCTATGAGAATTACCAGCGTGCCGAACATGATTGCCACCACAGGTGAAACCCGCAGTGCTGCCGCTGCCACGTAAGCTCCGGCCGTGAGCGCCAATCCCCAGGCGAGCAGCCGCAGTCCATACTCCACCAGCGTGGGGGGTATAAGCAGCGGTGCAAACAGCATCGCGGCCGGCATAGATAGAATAAACACAAACGCGGGTGCGAACCAGTGCGCCTGCCTGGGTAGGTACCGCCGCGCCAGCAGGCTCACTACGAGCAGAGCGCAGCAGAAAGCGCCGAGCGGGTAGAGAAGCATCGTCTTTGCCGATTCATTGAGACCCGATATAAAGTCGATGCGCGATACCGCGGCAAGCCTGCCCTCTGCAGAGCTCAGCGCCTCACTCGCGACTGATGCCGCTGCCCTTCCCGTCATCATCGGAAACGAAGAAGGTGCCGCATGAAAAATTGAGAGGATGGTGGGTGCGACGTCAATATTGGCGATGAGGCCCGGACTGCGCGTCGTCGCGGAGCTGAGCAAGCCGGCCGGAAAATCCGGCCCCGCCGCAATCACTGGCGTTAATCGATCCCAGGCGTTGCCCCGCCTCGGGTTGGCCACGGGCCGTGGACAGATGAGCAACAGATCGGCGCCATCGGATTCTGCAGTTGCATTCAACGCGTATACAACAATATTCAGCCGCCGCAACGCCGCCTCGCGCCGTGCGTGAAACTCCTCATCCGATAGGTAGTGCCGTGCCGATTCCAGTCTGCCCAGATCGCCCGTCTGCACAACCACAAAGTCGCTCTTCTCGGCGGCCTCGTTGGCGGCCTGCACCAGCGCAAGTGGGTCGTCTATATAGCCAAAAGAGGCGGAGTTATCGAAGCGTAACAGGGAGACGGTGCCTGCGCCGACTCCCGCACCGTCGACGGTAAGGAGCGCTGCTGATCGGTCCGGGCTGTAGGTATCAACGTTACCGATGACCGAAGTGGAGACAGGGGGAGTCTGCGCTGCGAGCATTGCTCCCAGCCGGTTTGTATCCAGGCCGCGGCGCGCCAGCCCGGCGATGCCTAAATGCTTGACCGATCGAGAAGCGTCAGGCGATTCCATCTCGATCTTCGGGTCCAGAGGGCCAATGCGACGCATGTAGGCGGCGCGGGCAGAGCCGTGTTCACCTGGAACCGCCTCCCAGTCGTTAAACGCTGCCTCATCGCCCGGCTCAGCTGCGACCTGCTGACCGGCGGCAAGGGTCAACATCGCAGTCGCACCGGTCCGTTTTCCGGCCACTGCACAGGACATCATGCCCACTGCGCCGCGCTCTGCCAGGCTTCGCAGCGCCGAACACTCCGGATTTTGCAGGTCATCAAATCGGAGAGCATCTGCCAGGACGACGATAATACGCGGCCTACCGGTGCGCTGCTGAGCTGCCAAATCATGCGGGAGCACAAATAGCATCAGGCTCGCAAGCAGAGCAAGCGCAGTCCGGGCCGCTCTCATCCCTATCGTCATGCTGCAGATGCGAAAGGTCACCGCAACTGGCTCTCCACAAGTCCCACCACGGCGTCGAGCGCCTGTTGCAGCTTTTCAGGGTCTTTACCACCGGCCTGGGCAAAGTCTGGCCGCCCACCGCCACCTCCGCCCGCTATCTTCGCTACTTCACGCACCAGATTACCCGCGTGGACCCCGCGCGCAACCAGATCCGGCGTTACCTTGGCCGCAAACGAGACCTTGCCGCTGTTAATCGAACCGATGACAATGGCGACAGAACCGAGCTCCTTCGCGGTACGATCCGCAAAGTTGGCTACCGTCTCCGCATCAGCGCCCTCTAAGGCAAGCGAGATCACCGGCGCATCCTTTACCAGTACGGGTTTGAGATCGGCACTCTTGGTGGCCCCTCCCGTACTCTTTAGCTGGCGAACCTGCTTCTCCAACTCCACCTGCTGCGCCTTGATGCGCTCCGCAGCGCCCGCCACATCTGCCGGGTTGGTCTTGAATATCTCAGCAATCCGCAACAGTGTCTCTTCCTGCCGGTTCACATGCTCCAGTGCCGCCTCACCGGTAACGGCCTCGATGCGGCGCACGCCGGCAGATACACCGGATTGGCCAGCCACCTTAAGCAGACCGATCTGAGAGGTATGGCGAATGTGGGTGCCTCCGCAAAGCTCGCGGCTGAAATCTCCCACCTCTATCATCCGCACGTGTTCTCCATACTTCTCGCCAAACAGCGCCATCGCTCCACGAGCTTTCGCCTCCGCAATCGGCAGGTCGACATGTACAACCACGTCAGTATCTCGCAGCACGTGAGCATTTACAATCTGCTCGATGCGAGAGATCTCGGCCGCCGAGATCGGCTGGCTGTGAGTAAAGTCGAACCGAAGCCGATCCGGAGAGACCATCGAGCCCTTCTGATGAACATGGGTACCCAGTACTTCGCGCAGCGCCGCCTGAAGCAGATGTGTCGCCGTATGGTTGCGAGCAATGCTTCGCCTCCGAGAGGCATCGACCGAAGCGGAAACGGCCTGCCCAACGCGGGCCTCACCCTCGAAGATGCGCACGGAATGCAGAAATATTCCCCCGGCTTTTCGCGTATCCGTCACGTTTGCGCGCAACAGACAGCTAAGCGAACTGCCCTCGCCATCCCCACTAATCGAGCCGATGTCTCCAACCTGTCCGCCCGATTCCGCGTAGAAGGGAGTGCGATCCAGCACGATAACGCCATCGTCTCCCGGTCGCAGCCACTCCACCGAACGACCATCCTGCAGTATCGCAACAATCTTCGCATCCAGCTCGGTATGGGTGTAGCCACCGAACTCCGTGGTTGGAATGGCGGCCAGCAGATCCGCCAGGCCGGTGTCTCCAAATACATCCTTCAGGTTTCCCGCGCTCGAGAGCTGTCGCTGCCGCTCCATCTCCTCCGCATAGCCCGCCAAGTCAAGACTAATGCCGCGCTCGGCCGCAACATCGGCGGTCACCTCGGGAGGGAAACCATAGGTATCGTACAGGCGGAACACATCGCTGCCGGGCAGTACCTTTGTGCGCACCACCTGCTCATGCTCCAGAAGCACCTCAAGCCGCGCCATACCGTTGTCGAGCGTCTTGCGGAAGGTCTCCTCCTCAGTGCGCAGCATGTTCAGGATCAGGTTGCGTCGCTCCACCAGTTCGGGGTAGAAATCTCCCATCTGCTCGATGATCTTTGGCGCAACCTCGTGCAGGAACAGATCGTCAAACCCAAGCGCCGTCTTCCCGTATCGTATGGCTCGCCGCAGGATGTAGCGAAGCACATAACCGCGGCCCGCCTTCTCCGGCAGGATGCCGTCCGCAATGCAGAAGACTGCAGAGCGCGTATGCTCGGCGACCACTCGGAAGGCAAAATCGACTGCGTTCATCGTTCCCGTATAGGTGAGTCCCGATAGCTCGGCGATATGATCCAGGGTCGGTCCGAACAGATCGGTCTCAAAGACACTCGTCTTTCCCTGAGAAACATAGGCGATGCGGTCCAGACCGGCGCCGGTATCGTTGTTCTTCCGGGGCAGGGGAGTGAGGAGAGGTTTGCCCTCGGCATCCTCGCTGCGATCGAACTGGGTAAAGACGTTGTTCCAGATCTCCAGCCATCTGCCGGCGGCATCGTCAATCAGATAGCGCTCAGCAGGGCTCAGCGCGGGATCGGACGTCATTGCCTCCACCGGTGCCACCCGGTAGAAGATCTCGGAACAGGGGCCGCAGGGACCGTTCGGACCCTGGCTTATCGCGCCCGCAGGCCAGTAGTTTTTGTCTTCTCCCAGCCTGTGTATTCGGTCGGCGGGCAGCTTGATGATGTCATGCCACACGTGGAACGCCTCATCATCGTCGATGTAGACGGTAACGCACATACGGTCCGGATCCAGACCCACAACCTGCGTCAAAAACTCCCAGGTCCACGGGATCACTTCACTCTTGAAGTAGTCGCCAAAGCTGAAGTTGCCCAGCATCTCGAAGAAGGTG
>Ga0182012_10008499_pt1 | contig 10149 bp, 7 predicted proteins | sample 612S2SmetaG_FD_120486 | JGI IMG/M metagenome (GOLD analysis project Ga0182012, IMG submission 120486) | Permafrost microbial communities from Stordalen Mire, Sweden - 612S2S metaG | ecosystem: Environmental > Terrestrial > Soil > Wetlands > Permafrost | place: Sweden: Stordalen | collected... | reverse complement strand
GCAGGTTTCCCTGCTCTTGGCCAATGCGGACAAACCGCTGCCCCCGGCCGCCTTGAGCATTCTCAGCCCACAGGCCCTGGCCGCTCCAGCCACTTCGCAGCCAAACAAGAAATAGATGCAATGCGGCAGGCGGACAGATCGCCCGGCCAAAATCCGCGAAGACCAGTAAAGAGAGTCATGAAGCTGCGCGGATTTCTGTGAATGGATTTTTTCGGTTCGTGAACGTGCACGTGGGCGCGTGCCCCCAATCTCGGGGTTCGGTTCAAACCACAAACACTAGGAGCTAACCGCTTCGCTCGCCGGGTCCAGTGTCTCCAGCCCTTCGCTGCGCGCGGCCTCAAGCAGCGCGCGCGAAGAGGAGACAAACGTGATCGTGGTGCCGGGAAACATCTCGCGGGCGGTGAGAGCAGCCGCCAGTTGCAAAGCGCCAGGCCAGGTCAGCGTGGTGCGGTCAAGCAGTTGGCGGGCCATATCCAGCACCGCCGGATTCAGCGGCTGCTGCACCATGCGTGCCGCTTCCAGGCGCAGAATTTCAAGCGCCGCCGCTGCGTCCTGCGCGGCAATCTCGCCGGCGCGCTCGCGCCGCCGAACGGCGGCATAGATCTCAAGCGGCGTGGAGGCGGCGATGAGCTTGCAATTATCCTCAAGCGTCTCCATGCGCTCGATCAGCGCATCCGTGCCCGGCCCTCGTACAAACAGCTTGGCAAAGGCCGTGGCCTCAAGAAAGAAAAAACTCACTCGTCCCCCTGCATATCCTCGTGCTCTCGCTCATTTTCCACATCGTCTGCAATCGACTCGCCCGTGATCGCGACCGGGTGAAAGCGGGGCATCTCATCGGGAAGGCCGGCCTCCGCACGGTTGAGCCGGATGGTTGTGGTGGGGTAAGCCGGAGTTTTGGGGTTGGCAATCTTGCTGGTGATCACCACTCCGCGCTGGATGGCCTCAGCCAGCACAGCCTGCCGGGGCTCGGGATGCTGATTCCAGCGGTAGGCCTTGCGCGGCAGGAAAGAGTCGCGAAACCACTTGAGGGCAATGAATGCATGGCCGCCCCGCTCGGCTTCCGCCAGCGCAGTGCACAGCTCCTTCACGCGCGCGTCCATGTCGGCAGGCAGCATGTCCAGCTGATCGTCGCCATCGTCGATGTTGCGCGGATCGTAGGAAAGGCCGCTCGCGTCATGCAGCGCGGAACGGGTCTCAGAACGGGGCGTGGAAGCTGCCCGCGACGAACGAACGCTGCGCACAGGAGCATCGTCCGAGTCGCCGATGCGCTCAAAATAGATGCGCACCTCGTCCTCATCGGGTGACCAGGTGTCCGCCGAGGCATCGCGCCGCTTGCTGCGCCCGTTCTCGCCGCATAGCTCAACGATCGCCTGATAGCCCGGAGGCGCAAGGAACCGCAGCGCCCCGGCGATCCCGGGATCGGTGGAATAGGACAACTCGGTCAAAGCATCTTCCACAAGCTCCTCTGCCGCGGGAATACTTAAACTGTTATCTATGCTGCTCAGCGCAGGCTTCGTGGACTTCATATTCTTTTCTCCAAATAGTGATTCCGCTCAACGCTTCTAAAAGTAAATTCCCGCCTTCGAGCGCAAGGCCGGAACCATGATACCCATGTTCTTGAACCCAGGGCAGGGCTCATCGGTACGAAGGATCGTAGTGCGTGATGCAAAACAAACCGGTCGAGAACGGGCGGCATCTCTATGGTCTGACCACTTGATCTCGGTAAACTCGCAAAGCGCGGAATTCCGATTTCGAGTGGAAGCATTTCCGGCCGTTACAGAAACGTTCGGCTTGTAGAACTCTACCTGCAGAGCAAAGTCCGCCGATACTCAATGCCTATTTTTTTAAAATCCGGTTCTTGACATGCGCTTTTCGCATTTTCCTTGGAAAGGTCGTCGCTGATTAATCAGACTCGGGGATCTGGCCCGCGATTCAAAACTATGAATGTCCAAATTATATATGGATTCTGTATGCCCAGCGCAATGGAATCATTGCACGCGATAACTCATTCCGCTGCTCAATGATAGAGCATCTGTGCGCTGCTTACACCGCCGTCCCGCTCTCAAGCCCCATTGGCAGCTTTCACCATACACTACACCCACTCATCACGCCGCATATCATGAATTCATGCAACTCCCCGAAAAAGCTGGCGGTGAGCAATCGGTCTTTCATGAGCCCTCCTACGCGCGGTTCTGGTTTGTTCGCATCTGCGCCATGGTGTCGTTTCAGATGGTGGCCGTGGCTGTCGGCTGGCAGATGTATGCCCTCACCCACAGCACCTTTGCACTGGGCATGGTGGGCCTGGTGCAGTTCCTGCCCATGCTGCTGCTGACGCTGGTCGTGGGCCACGTTGCGGACCATGTGGATCGCAAAAAAATCCTCGTCGTTTGCCAACTTGTGGATTGTGCAACGGTTTCGCTGCTGGCCGCGAGCAGTTACCTGCACCGCTTGCATCCGGCTGGAATCTTCCTCGCCGTTGCCGCCATCGGCACGGCGCGCGCATTTGAGTTTCCCGCCATGCAGGCCATTCTCCCCAGCCTGGTTGAAGACCGGAAGGTGCCGCAGGCGATTGCCTGGTCGGCCTCTGCCGGCCAGGCCGCATCTATCGCCGGCCCGGCGCTGGGCGGGTTGTTGTATGTCTTTGGCGCGCACGTGCCGTATGCCACCTGCGCATGTCTCTATGTGAGCGCGGCTCTGCTCTCGTCGACTCTCGTCCAGAAGCGCAGGACGGCGGGCAAGGGACCGGTCACCGCGCAATCCATCTTCCTCGGCTTTCGATTTATCCGCGATCACAAGAATATTCTGGGCGCTATCTCCCTCGATCTGTTTGCCGTGCTGCTGGGCGGTGCCACGGCGCTGCTGCCGGCCTACGCCCGCGACATTCTGCACACCGGCCCGTGGGGACTGGGGCTGCTGCGCCTCTCCCCGGCCATCGGCGCTTTATCCATGTCTGTCTATCTGGGCCACCATCCCATTCGCAAGCGCGCAGGGCACAGGATGTTCGCGGCCGTAATTCTCTTCGGACTTGCCACAATCGCCTTCGCGCTTTCGCGCAATGTTCTGGTTTCGATGGCCATCTTATCCGTCCTGGGCGCGGCCGATGTGATCAGCGTAGTGGTGCGCTCGTCGCTGGTGCAACTGGAAACTCCGGACGAGATGCGCGGCCGCGTCAGCGCCGTCAACGCGCTCTTTATTGGCACTTCGAATCAGTTAGGCGAGTTTGAATCCGGCGTGACCGCTTCGTGGTGGGGCCTCATTCCGGCCACTATCGTCGGCGGCGTAGGCAGCATTGTGGTGGCGCTGCTCTGGATGGGCTGGTTTCCCGGATTGAGAAAGCTGGAAAGCATTGCCGGGCAGAAGAAGATGGAGCCGCTGGCGCCGCTGGAGGCCGAAGCAGAGAAGGAAGAGGCAGCATCCAGCATGTAAGACTGCGCGCGCCGCTTATTGAGTCCCGGCACAGTCGTTTCTTTGGGAATTACATACTTAACTCCCAATGAGTCGATATCGGGGCTGACTTGCTGACTTGCTATCGCGCATAGCGCGGCTGACTCGCGAAATCAAAACGAGCAGATGTTCCAATCTATTCGAGGACAAAGGGGGGCAGGGCAAGTGCACTGTGGGGGAGTTATATATATAGTTCCCGTATCTTTTATCGCCATCGCAGCAGTTTCCTTGTCAAAACCGTATTCACAAATCCGGCAATCCGGTAGCGCCGCTCTCCAGGGCGGCTGTACTGGCGGCATCCGCGCCGCCAGCTTTAACCCCTGGGTCTGGAGCCCCAGGAGACAGCCGACCTGAAGGTCGGCTCTACATATTTACGAATCAGCTCTTAAGGCGCTTTTGGATTGACTGTAGACTTCCGTGCCCCATCCTTTCCGCTTTTTTCTGCGGAAAGGGTGGGAAAGCCCCATCGCTCGGTTCTACACCATTTCCAAATTTTCCCTAACGAATGCGAACGCGAATGCCCGTGCTGACGGAGAGCGCGCTGAAGTTGCCGTAGGTGAATTGCGGCCAGCTCTGATATTCGAAATCGGCGATGCGGATGTGGAACTTTTGCGAAACCTTGTACTCCACCCCGCCCCCGGCCGTGATCACCAGGTATTTGCCCGTGGCCAGGTTGTAGGGAAAGTTGAAGTTGGCAAATCCGATCAGCCCCTTGGCGTAGGGTTGAAAATTATTCATGTCGTAGTGGTAGCGCGCGCCGGCAGAAAAGGTCTCCGCATGAACGTTTTCCGTCTGATGGAACTCCAGCCATCGCCCCTCGGCTTCGAGCCCCAGCCGTCGGCGGGTGTCCACAACGACGAACCCCGTGATGCCAAGCATCTTGCGGTCGCCGTATTGCAACATGGCCCCCGAGCCCATCGCGCCGGCAGAGATGATCACGCCGCCCTGATCTCCCGCAGGCACCACCTGGGCATGGAGCGCCGGCGCGATGAAGATCGTCAGAAGCAGCGCCATGAACCTCGCGCGCCCGACCGGTGCCAACGCCGTATTCGATTTGTTGCCAATCTTCATGGTGCTCCTGCGCGGCATGGCGCTGTAACTGGCGATGGAACGCTACTTGGTAACGGTCACTGTCAAGGTTCCGTAGGAGATCACGTTGCTGTTGACGCCCGTGCCTGTCACCTGGATGACATACGTTCCAGGCGGCGCTGAGGCAAGCGTGATTCCTCCGCAGCCGTTCATCAGCAAAGCAGCCGCGGACAATACCGAGACCAGCACCACCGTCAGAACTCCGGAATACCGCCTGCGCAACCGCCAGAAGAGCAATCCGAAGAGAGCGCCGAAGGGCAACAGACCGGCTAACGCAATGCCCCGCGACGTCGAAGCCCGGTTGCGGGCCGAGAGTCCGCCACTCAACGGAGAGTTGGTGTCGATCGTCAACTGCGTGCTCGCAACGCTATTGGCGGGCAGGTTGACGGTGGTGGGTAAAAAGATGCAGGTAACCCACACCGTCGTCGATCCGCAGCCGATGGTGATCGAGTCGGTAAAGCCGCCCGTCGATGTCAGGTTCACAACGACCGCCGTGTTCTGGGAACTGGCCAGCGTGACCGTAGTCGGATTGAAGGTTACCGTAAAGTCTTTGGGCGTGTTGAGAATCGAAGTTGCACTGGAGGAGGACGGCGCGTGGTCCGAGTCGCCCAGGTAGTTGGCAGTAATGTTATAGCTCACGCCGCCGGCAAGATTCGGAACCAGCGTGGCCACGCCGGTAGCGTCCACGTTTGCCGCCCCGATCTGCGTGGTTCCCGAGGTGAAGGTGACGCTGCCCGTAGGAACAGGGCCGCCGGGGTAAGCGGAATTGATGACCGTGGCAACCAGCAGCACCTGCGGGTTGGTACCCGTGGTTGTGGCCGAGCCCAGATCGGTGAGTGTTGCAATGGTCGAGACACTCTCACTGATGCTGGCCGACGTACTGCCTGCGTTATAAACATCTCCCAGGTACTGTGCCGTAACCGTGTAACTGCCCACCGGCAGCGAGGAAGTACTCAAAGTAGCGATGCCGGTTCCGTTAAGATTCCCCGAGCCGATAGGCGAGCCGTTGGCCAGGAAGTTTACCGCCCCCGTGGGAGTGAGCCCGGTTCCGGTAACCGTGGCCGTGAAGGTGATGGGCTGAGTTACGATTCCCGGACTGGGGGCCACGCTGGCAGTAGTGCCTGTCGTGGCCTGCACCACAACCAGGCTGAAGGGCGTGCTGGCCGATCCGGCATCGTTGGTGTCGCCGGTATAGGTTGCCACAATCAAGTATGTGTTCGGGACCAGGAGCGGATTGATCGTAGCCTGCCCCGTATTGCCTTTAATAGCCGCCGAACCGAGCAGCGTCGATCCAGAAGTGAACGTAATGGTGCCGCCCGGAGTGGCTGAACCCACCGTCACCTTCACGGTTGCGGTAATGGCCGTAGCGCCGCCGGCAATGCCCGGATTCGGCGTCGCTGCCACGGTGGTCGAAGTGATGGTCTGGGCAATCACCTGGTTGAGCGGCGCTCCGGAGGTGGCGGCAGCGTTATATCCGTCGCCCGGATACGTTGCGGTGATGGGATGCGTGCCGACCGAGAGGTTGCTCAGGGTTAGAGTGGCCATAGCCGGAGTGCCGGAAAGCGTTCCGGTTCCAATCGGCGTGCCTGCATCCAGAAAAGTCACCGTCCCGGTGGCCGCGTTGGTGGCGCTGGAAGCAACGGTCGCAGTCAACGTAACCGGGTTTCCATAGAAGGCCGCATTCTGGTTAGAGCTAACCGTGATCGCCGCCGGAGCCTGCACATCCTGCGTGAAAATCGCGGAGGTGGTGCCGTCAATCTGATTGGCCGCATCGCCGCTGTAAATGACGGTGATCGAATGGGGACCATTGGCCAGCGCCGAGGTCGCGTAGGATGCCACGCCATTCAAGCCGCTCGCGGTCAGGGTCTGCACGCTCAGTGGAGTGTTTGCGTCCATGAAGGTGACCGACCCGTCCGGTACCACTCCCCCGCCGCCGGAGATGCTGACGGTTGCGTTCAAGGTCACCGATTGGCCTATCGTGGAGGGATTCACAGTCGAAACCACCTTGGCGGACACACTCTCAAGCACCGTCTGTGTGAACGCCGCGGAAGTGCTGGGAAAGTGAGCGGCATCGTTCGTGTTGCTGTAAGCCGCCACAATGGAGTGCTTGCCGATGCCGAGCGTGGAGATGCTGAACGTCGCCGTTCCGGTCATCGTCGAGCCGGATGTGCTCAGATTCAGCGTCAAAGCCTGGGCCAGAACATTCGTGCTGCCGCCAAACGTGTCGGCAAGGCTCACCGTCCCGGTAAGATTGCCGGTGCCCGCGCCCGTTGTCACGGTGACGGTGAAGGTCACCAATTGCCCGAATACCGATGTCGCGAGATTCGAGGTCACCGCCGTCGCCGTCGAGTTGACGGCCGTGGAGTTGCCGATCAGCTCAATATCCAGCGGCGAGTTCGAGCCAGTCACGTTGGATGTCGTGTCGTCGGCAACGTCGATATTGCCCGTAACCCCGTTGCCCGCCACCGTCGGCGAAAAGATCGCTTGAATCGCGCAGGAGCTGTCTGCCGCAAGGTTGCCCGCTGTGCAACTGCTCGTCGACCCCAGCTTGGAGTTGGTTCCGGCCGTGATAGAGGTAATATCCAGCGGCGCGTTGCCGTCGTTTTCAACCGACTGGCTGACGGGCGTCGACTGCGAGCCCTGCCGGGTTGCCGGAGTTGTAAAGTTAAGCACGGCCAGGTTGCCCTGCACCTGGCGCACCACCATCTCAAAGTAGTCGGCGATGTATAAATTTCCGTTGCCGTCCAGAGCCATGGACATCGGCGCGTACAGCGCCGCACTCTGGAAACCGCTGCCGTTGTAGGCCTGCTCGCAGCCGGACTGGATCACAGTTTCCATCTCGCCGTTGGTGGCCATCACTTTGCGAACGGCGTTGTTCTCGGTATCCGCAATGTACAAGTTGCCGCCCGCGTCAAAGCTTACGGCAGAGGGCGTGTGCAAGGGGATCGTGTTCGCAGCGCCGGCAGCGGCATTGCAGCCCAGGCTTCCGCTGGTCCCGGTACCGGCAAAGGTGTTGATGGTGCTCGCCGGTGTAATGGCTCCGGCTACGGCGGTCACTTGCCGCACCACATCGTTCAGCGTGTCGGGAATATACATATTCCCCGACCCATCGAAGGCCACCGCGTGGGGAAAGTTCAGGCTCGCGGCCGTGGCCAGTCCGCCGTCTCCGCTATATTTTCCGTTGCCGTTCGCCGCCGTGTAGCCGTTGCCGGCGATCGTCGAGATGACAGCAGTAGCCGCGCTCACCTCGCGAATGCGATGGTTGCTGGTGTCGGCGATGTAGAGATTCCCAGTTTTATCCAGCGTCACGCCCCAGGGCTGATTGAAGATAGCCTGCGTAGCCGTGCAGCCGTCTCCCACCGCGTCCGTGCTGCCGCCACAGACCGTGCCGCCGATGTTGCCGGCGATCGTGGAAATGATCCCCGTGGCCGCCGTGATCTCCCGGATCACATTGTTGCCCGTGTCCGCGATGTAAATGTTGCCCGCGCCATCGATCGCCAATCCGTCCGGCGAGGAGAGCGTAGCGCTCGCTGCCTGTCCGCCATCGCCTGTGTAGCTGGGATCGCCGTTGCCAACGATACTCGTTATGGTACCCGCGCCCGTGCAGCCGGTGACGTAAGGCGGTGGAGTAGCGGAGCAGACAAGCCGAATGCGGTTGTGCAAACTGTCGGCAACGTACAGATTGCCCGCGCCATCGATGACAACGGCTGCGGGAAGGTCAAGCTCGGCCAATGTCGCCAAGCCGCCGTCACCGACCGAAGTATAAAGGTCCAGCACTCCGGCAACAGTGGTCATATTGCCCGGCAACAGAACGCCCAATCCGCCCGATCCGGTGCCGGAGAGATACCCCGTTCCCAGAACCTGTCCGCTGGAACCGATCAGCACCACAGCGCCAATGCGCAATCCCGGCAAAGAGGGAGTAAATGTAACCGACTCCGTGCACGTGCCGGCTGGGACGAGCGTGGCCGTCTCGCACGTCGATGCGCCTGTACCCTTGGCGAAGTCAAGTCCGACTGCGCCAAGTGTTAGAACCTTCACGCTGCTCACCGTGCCACCGGCCGCCGAACTTACAGTGACATTCTGTGCGCTCGAAGTTGACCCAACTGGAATCGCACTGAAGGAGCCTTGCGCGTGCGCGGATGTAGTCATCCATCCCAGAAGGGCAATGGCCGTCATCCAGATTACCACCGGAGCCTTGCGCCGTTTTGTTTGAACCGCGAATCCGGGCAGTCTGCCTGCCCCATCCTGCGGTCGTGCCCATGCGCCTTGCAAGCGATTCATATACGGCTCCGATTTCGTTTGTTCCAATTGCTTTGCTCTCATTTGCTTCTGTCCAGATTGCTCAAAGGTCACGGTGCTTTCCTTCAGCGGGTAGCGAAGCCCGGCGACTCTTCATTGCGTGCTGCGATGGCGGAGGCGAGGTGTACATTGACAGGCACTGAAATCAAAGCTTATCCCGAAGCAAGCGAATAAAACGCAGGTTGTCTGCGTTCTCGCATGTGCCCGCTTCATAACAGGAAAGCTGCGTCGATAGTTGTTCGGTTTTGCTACGCTTTGCGGGCAATGCCAGCCACGGCAAGATGAGAATTCTTTAATCTGTAGAGGGTGTACCTCGAATGAGGTCAGAGTTGTAAGGATGACTTTGCGTCCGGGCAAGACCGCAGTCCTGCCGAAATGGTCCACTTAGACCGTGGGGTCTCAGCCCCTCGCGGCAAGAGCCGGATCGCTTAAATCGCCTGATGGATGAGAATCTATTTAAGAAATATGGTGCGCCCGGCAAGATTCGAACTTGCGACCTAACGCTTCGGAGGCGTTCACTCTATCCAGCTGAGCTACGGGCGCGCACTAATAAGGATAGCGCATTTTCAGCCTTCAAACACTTGTCTGGCCGGTTTCGCGCTTCTGACGCAGCTCTTCCATCACCGATTGCACCAGCGCCTTGGCCCCCTCCATGCCGCCCAGAACCGCCTGCAGATCGAGCGCCGGCTTGGCCGGGTTGCGGCTGGAGGCGCAGTAGACGCCGTGCTGGCCCACCAGAATGAGCGCATCCGTCATCAGGTCCAGCGCCACCGCAAGCCGCCCGCGCTCCACGCCCATCATGAATTCGTATTTCTCCAGTTCCGCGCGTTTTTCGTCGAAGATATCCATCTATTCAGCTTATCGGAGAACCGTGAACCAGACCTGAAGCCGGATGGATTGCATTTGAGGACCGGGGATGGCAGCCCACAAAGTTCTGACGGCGCAGGCGCGAGTCACAGACTGCCACGCGCTGATGGCGCGCTTCGTCAGCACCACAAATGGGAATGGATGTCATCTCCCGCTGTTCCCTCGCTATCCGCTAGGCCTCTGACCGCTTATTCCTGTACCATCTCCGTGCCCCATCCTTTCGCCTTTTTTCTGGCGAAAGGGTGGGACGCCTCGCTATCCGCTAGGCCTCTGACCGCATATTCCTGCACCATCTCCGTGCCCCATCCTTTCGCCTTTTTTCTGGCGAAAGGGTGGGACGCCTCGAAATCAAAATGAACAAGATCGCACGGTCACAGCTCTAGTCGATTACATCCATATATGTGGAGTATGCTTCATCCTTGATTTCCGTGAAGGGCGCGAATTCTATCG
>Ga0182012_10008497_pt1 | contig 10153 bp, 9 predicted proteins | sample 612S2SmetaG_FD_120486 | JGI IMG/M metagenome (GOLD analysis project Ga0182012, IMG submission 120486) | Permafrost microbial communities from Stordalen Mire, Sweden - 612S2S metaG | ecosystem: Environmental > Terrestrial > Soil > Wetlands > Permafrost | place: Sweden: Stordalen | collected... | reverse complement strand
CCGTCGACGCGCAGATCGAATGCGGTCGCTTCGTCGCGCACGAAGCTCCGCGCCGCGCGGCGCAACAACGTGCGCTCGAACGGGCCGTACCGCGCGACGTAGACGCTTTTTGCAGTGCCCACGAACAGCGTGCGCCGCCGCGCCAACAGCGACAAGCCGAGCGCGTACGCATCGCCGACGGCGAGCACGCAATCGTAACGCACGCCTTCGCGGCGCAAAAACGAGGTCTGCTCGCGCAGCAGCGTCGTGAAGCCGGCGCGCAGATCGCGCGCGAACGCGGCCACGTTGCCCATCGCCACCAAACCGCCGCTGGGCAACGCCCGGCGCGGGCCGACGGTCGTCAGCGCGCGCGAGGGCGGCGGCTCGCCGACGAGCGCCAAATGGTCGAGACCGACGGGAACCTGCGCGAGCGCTTGCACCTCGCAAGCGATACGGTCCGCGATGGCGCTCTCCCCGTGTCCGTTGCTGACGAACAGTATGCGGCGCACGTCACCTCGCCGCGAGCAACGGCAGCAGGCTGGAGCGCGCCAGACGCGGGCGCACGCCGTCGAGTTCGAACTCGCTGCGCGAGCAATACTCGCCGTACGGCCCGGCGTGCACGATCGGCACGCCGGACACGTATTCGGGCGCGAGCAACGTGTCGTGACTGTGGCCGCCCAAGATCAGGTCGAGTCGCGGCACGGCTTCCGCCAGGAGGCGATCCGCACGTAGCCCGAGGTGCGAGAGCACGACGAGCGTCTCGGACTCCGGCGTCGATGCGGCGAACTCGCGCGCGACCGCGATCGGATCGAGAAAGCGCCAGCCGAAAACGCGTTCCCACGGGCTTCCGGCCGGATACTGCACGACCAGCAACGAGAAAACGCGCAACCGCCGGCCCTCGTGTTCGAACGAAATCTCGCGCGCGAAAGGCAACGGCCGCGCGCGCAGGTCGATCAGATTGCTGCAGATCAGCGGATGGTGCATGCGCCTGGCGCGCGCCGCGAGCAGCGCAAAGAGATAGTGGAACTCGCGGTTCCCGATGCCTTGCGCGTCGTAACCCGCGGCGTCGATCTCGGCCACGATCGGCTCGTCGCGCCGGTATACCGTCTGGCTTCCGCGCAACGAATCGCCGCAATCGAAGAGCAGCCCGGGCTCGCTCGCGCGCAACTCGCGCAGCCGCGGCACGATCCCGCGGTGGTCGTGCAGGTCCGAGGTGTGATAGATGCGCAGCATCAGCCGCGCCGCGCGGAACGGGCGAGGGCCACCGCAAAGGCGGCGCAGCGTTGGAGCGCGTCGGGCGGCCCGAGTCGTGCGCGCAAGGCGCGATAGTCGGCGAGCTGCGCTCCGGGTTCGGCGAGCAACGTTTGGGCCGCGCCGGCCAAAGCCTCGGGCGTTGCCGCGTCTTGCAGCAGTTCGGGCACGACCGGGCGATCCAGCAAGAGGTTGGGCAACGTGATGAAGCGCCCGCGCCAGACGCGTTTGGCGATGCGCACTTGCGCGCGCGAGATGACGTAGAGCGCCACCGCCGGGACTTCGCGCAGCGCGGCTTCGAGTACCGCCGTGCCCGAGGCGATCAACGCGACGTCGGCCGCATCGAGCGCTTCGCGCGCGCCGCGGACGATGCTCACCTCGAGACCGGCTCGCGCCGGATGCTCGCGCAGAAATTCCTCGGCATCGGCGTCGGCGGCGGAGGCGACGACGCGCAACTCCGGGCGCGCGGCGCGGAGCAGGCGCACGGCATCGAAGAGGCGTCCGGCGTGCCGCTCGAGTTCCCCCCGCCGGCTCCCGGGCAAGAGCGCGACCGTACCGCCGGCGGCGGAAGCGGGCGGACGTGGGACGCGCGGTTCCACGAGCGACACGAGCGGATGACCGAACCAGGCGATTTCGAGCCCGAGCGAGCGATAGAAATCGCGCTGATGTTCGAACGCCGTCAAGGGCACGGTGACCGCGTCGACCTCGGCTGCTTGTTTGGGCCGATCGAGCCAGGCGCCCGGCGGAAAATAGTAGAGGATCGGCGCGCGGTAGCCGATGCGGCGCAACGCCCGCGCGAAGCGCAGGTTGTACGCGCCGAAGTCGACGAGCACGATCAGGTCGCGCGGTCGCGCACGCAGCCAAAACGCGTGCTGCCAGACGTTGACGAACAGTGGCGGGATCTTGCTCAACGCCTCGAGCGGGCCCATGCTGGCCCAGCCGCGCGTCTGCGTGGTCAAGTCGAACCCCGCGGCCTGCATGCGTTCGCTGCCGATGCCGCTGAACTGCACGCCGGGTTCGAAGGCGCGCATCGCGTCGGCCAGGGTCGCGGCCAGCATGTCTCCCGACGCTTCACCCGTCGCCATGAAGACGCGCAGCGGACGCTCCGCCGGTGCGACGCTTACTTGACGATGCCCCGCTGCGAATCCGCCGCGACGAACTCGATCAGGTGCCGGCCTTCGTCGGTCTTCACGATTTCGCGCATCGCTTCGAGCGCTTGGGAGATGTTGCGATTGGAGCGGTACATCAATTTGTAGCACTCCTTGAGCTCCGCGATCGTTTCGGCCGAGAATTCCGCGCGGCGCAAGCCGATCGAATTCAGGCCGTACGCCTCGGCGGGCATGCCTTCGACCAGGAAGTACGGCGGCACGTCGCGCGTGATCTTGGACATGCCGCCGACCATCGCATAGCGTCCGACCCGGACGAACTGATGCAGCCCGGTCATCCCGCCGACGTTGGCGTTGTCGTCGATCACGACGTGGCCGGCGAGTTGCGACGTGCTCGACATGGTGACGTTGTTGCCCACCCGGCAATTGTGCGCGATGTGCACGTACGCGAGCAGCAGGCAATCGTCGCCGACGGAGGTGACCTCGCCTTCACCCGTGGCGCGATGGATCGAGACGTATTCGCGGATCGTCGTGCGGCTGCCCACGCGCGTGTACGACAACTCGCCGAAGAACTTCTTGTCTTGGGGCGGCGCGCCGATCGAGGTGAACGGATGGATGGTCGAGTCCTCGCCGATCGTCGTATGCCCGTTGACCACGATGTGCGCCAAGAGCTTCGTGCGCGCGCCGATGCTCACGTGCGCGCCGACGACGCAGAAAGGCCCGATCTCGGCGCCCTCGCCGATGACCGCCTTGGGGTGGACGATCGCGGAATCGTGAATCATTGGTTGAGCACCGAGACGTCCATGCCGATGTCGTCGATCGCCGTCAAGGCGAACATCAGCTCCGCCGAACACGCCGGCTTCCCGCCGACGCTGGCGACCGCCGAGACCCAGCCCAGGGTGGAACGCGTGCGCAGCAGCGTCACTTCCATGTCGAGCCGGTCGCCGGGCACCACGTACTTGCGAAATTTCGCCTTGTCGATGCCGGTCAACACGGCGGTCTGCCGCTTGTAGTCGTAGGGCGACATGATGATGGTGCCGCCGAGTTGCGCGAGCGCCTCGATCATGAGCACGCCCGGCATCAAGGGCAGATTGGGAAAGTGTCCCTGGAAGAACTCTTCGTTGATGGTCAAGTTCTTGTAGCCGATCGCGCGGCGCATCGGTTCGAACTCGACAATGCGATCGACGAGCAGCATCGGATAGCGATGCGGCAAGATCTTCATGATCTCGCGAATCTCGAACGAACGCTGCTCCTCGAGAGCCATCAGCCGAGCACCGCGGGTTGCGGCGACGCGGCGCGCAGAGCCCGGGTGGCCACGGCGTGCAAGCGATGGCCGCTCTTGATCGAGATGAACTCGCCCTGGGGACGCGCGCCGAGCAAGGCCAGATCGCCGATGAGGTCGAGCGCCTTGTGACGCACCACTTCGTTGGGCCAGCGTAGCGGCGTGAGCGGCCCCTCCGGCGCGAAGACGAGCGCATTGTCGAGCGAACCGCCGCGAGCCAAGCCCGCAGCCAACAGCGCTTCGACTTCGTGCAGATAGCCGAACGTACGCGCGGGCGCGACGTCGGCGAGATAACCGCCCGCATCGACGCCGGCGGTAAAGAACTGCGCGCCGACCGGCGGCGCGAAATCGACGCAGACCGTGACCCGGAAGTCGTCGGCGGGCAGCACGATCAAACGAGCGTCGCCGTCGGCGAACGCAACGGGCTTCTCGACCACGAAACGCCGGCGCCGGGCGGGCTGTTCCTCGAGCATCGTGCCGAACGTTTGCGCGAAGATCGCCGCGCTGCCGTCGAGGACGGGGATCTCCGGACCGTCGGCTTCGATCGCGGCATTGTCCACGCCGAGCGCCAACAATGCCGAAAGCAGATGCTCGACGGTCGAGAGCGTGTGGTCGCCTACGCCGATGACCGTCGCGCGGCGCGTGTCGACGACGTATTCGGCCAGCGCCGGAACGTGCGGGCCGCCCTCGCCGAGACGAAACGTGAGGCCCGAATCGGGCGGCGCCGGATGGATGCGAACGCGGGCGGCGGCACCCGTGTGCAAGCCGACTCCGGTGAATTCCGCCGTCTCCCGCAGCGTCTGTTGCAGGCCGGTCACTCTCGCCGTTCCAATGCGCTCACTCGCTCGTACAACTTACCGAGGCCGCGAATCCGAACCTGCTGACGCAGTTCGGCGCGATGGTCTTGCGCGGGGGCGCCGCTGATCGTCGCGCCTTCGGCAACGTCGCCCCACACCATCGTGTTGCCCGCGATGCGCGCGCGCGAGCCGACGGTGATGTGTCCTTTGAACGCGCTCTGTCCGCCGACTTGCACGTAATCGCCGATGACCGTGGAGCCCGCGAGGCCGTTCATCGCAGCCAGCGCCGAGTGCTTTCCGATGCGACAGTTATGGCCGATCTGCACCAGGTTGTCGATCTTCGTGCCGGTGCCGATGCTGGTCGAACCCGTCTGCGCGCGGTCGATGCACGTGTTCGCGCCGATCTCCACGTCGTCGCCGAGCGTGACGTTGCCGACCTGCGGGATCTTCAGCAGGCGACCGTCGAGAAACGCATAGCCGAACCCGTCGCTGCCGACCACGGCTCCGGCTTGCAGGACGACGCGATCGCCCGCGACGCAGCGATCGAGCAACATCGCGCGCTGATGCAAGACGCAAGCGCGACCCAAACGCGCGCCCGCGCCGACCACGGCGCCCGCGAGCAGCACGCTGCCCGCGCCCACCTCGGCGTCCGCGCCGATTGCGACCAGCGGGCCGACGTACACGTCGGGACCCACGCGCGCCGACGGATCGACGACGGCGCTCGGGTCGCGGTACGGCGCAGCCGGACGCGGCGGTTCGAGCGAGGCCAGCAGCGCGGCGAGCGCGACGCGCGCCGACGCCACCAGCAGCAGCGGCTTGTGCGTCGGCCCGACCTTGTCGGCGAGTTCGGGTTCGGTCAGCACAGCGGCCGCGCGCGAGCCGAGCGCCGCGCGCAAATAACGTTCGTCGACGGCAAAGGTCAGCGCGCGTTCGTCGACGTCGTCGAGGGCCGCGATGCGCTCGACCACGACGGACCCGTCGCCCCGAACCGTTGCGCCCTCGAGCCGCTCGGCATAGTCGGACAGCGTCCTCGCGCGGTTATTGGCTCGGCGCCGGCGACTTCTCGGTGATCTTGAGGATCTTCTCCACGTCGGACGTGATGTCGACGCCGCCGTAGCCCGTGAACTCGCGGGTGACGACCAGTTTGAAGTGCCGGTCGTTGGCCACTTGCTCGGCCGCGGCGCGCACGTCGCTGGTCACTTCGTCTTGCATGTTCACGAAACGTCTGCGCAGCCCGTCGATCTGCCGCTGCTTGTCGCGCGGCGAGGCGTTCGAGCGATTGATGGCGTCCGTATCGGCCGCCAACTGGTTGTTGTAATTGATGAATTTGGGCCAGTTCGAGGTGATCCGCGAAATGTCCACGGTCGCGATCTGGCTCGAGCCTCCGGAGACTCCCCCGTTGCAGGCGGGGAGTGCGAGGAGCGCGAGCAGCGCCGGCAGCAGCGTTCGTTTCATTCGTGCAGACTCTCGATATCTTTCTCGGCGTCGGCAGTCAAGTCGACGCCGCCGGCGGGTGCGACGACGTCGCTGAAGACGACGTCGATGCCGCGCTTCGCGGCGATCATTTTGACCTCTCGGCCGATCTGGGCGACCATCTGGTCGTAGAGCTGGTCGCGCTGGTGCTGCAGCGCGGCGAGTTGTTTGGTGGAACCCGACTGCGCCGCGGAATCGGCGCCGTGCAGACGCTCGAAGCGCCGGCCCAGTTCCGCTCGCGTCTTGGCGAAGTCGTCGAGCGTCGTCTTCGCGTCCTTGTCGAAGTCGTCCTGATACTTCTTGTGCAGCGCGTCGAGCTTGGCTTTCATATCGGGCGGCAAGCCGCCGTGCACGGTGACCTGGCCGCCCGCGCCTTGCACCGGCGCGAGGCCGCCGAGCTTGGCCACCACGTCCTTGCGCGTTTCGAGTTCGCGGGAGTTCAGCTTGGCCAGCGTCGCCTTGTTCATCTCGGCGGCACGCCGGTCGAGTTCGGCCTGGGTCTGGTTGTGCAGCCGGGTCTGCAAGGCCGCGAGCGTGGCGCCGTCGCGGTTCTTCATCGCGGCCAGTTCGTCGGCTTGCTTGCGGTCGAGCGCCTCCATCTGCTTGCGCGCATCTTCCCGGGCCGCGTCGTCGAGCACGAGGTTGGAAAGTTTGGCGCGCAGCGACAGGCGCTCGGTGGAGCTATCGTTGGCCAATTGCAGGGCGTAGTCGGCTTCTTTCTTCTGCAACGCCTCAACCTGGGTGTGATAGGTGCGCGCCGCCGAATCGTTGAGCGAGCGCTGTAGGGCTTGCAGCGCCGCTTGGTTTTGGCCGACCACGTCGCGCCGGTAGCGATCGAGATTTTTCTGCGCGGTGGCCGAGACCGTCTGCGCCTGCTGCTGCAGATTCTGCTGCGCGCCGCCCGCAATCGCCGCGCCGCCGCCGCCCGAGACCGAGCCTGCGGCCGCCAAGGCCTGCTGGATCGCCGCCGCCTCGCGCTTGGAATAATCTTCCTGTTTGGCTTTGAGCGCGGCCCGCGTCTGCGCCGCCGCGCGGTCGAGTTCGGCTTGCAACTGCTTCTGTTCGCGTGCTAGATCGGCCGGCGCGACGGCCTCGGCCCCGCCCACCCCTTTGAGTTGCAGCGCGGCCATGTCGTCGTCGAGACGCGAGAGTTCGGCGTACAGCGGGTGGCGTTTGAGCAAGTCGTCCATGTTGACGTAGCCCACCTCGCCGGCGGGCCGGGCGCCGTTGACGGCAACCGACGTGGACGGCCCGCGATTACAGGCCGCAAGCGAGAGCAGGGCGACGACCGCGGCGGCGCGGAGCCGGTTACTTGAGCGCGTTGGTGACATCCGTCGTGATGTCGGTCCCGCCGTAGATCAGGTTGCTGCGGTCGATGACCAACGCCAAGCCCTTCTTGCGGGCGACGTCCGCGATCGCGTTGCGCGTCTGATCGACGACCGGATCGATCAACTCCTTACGCTTGTCGAGCAAGGTCTTCTGCGCATCTTTGAAGATCTGTTGGCGTTCCGCGTCGGTCTTGGCGGCGCGCATCTTCGTCTGAGCCGTGTTACTCTGCTCGTTCTGGAACTTGGCGAAGTCGTCGTTGGCCTTCTTGATCTTGGGCAGGGCGTTGATCTGGAGTTCGTCGACGTAACCGACGCTCGAGGGCGGCGGCGTGCTCACCGGCGGCACCGGGTCGCCGACGCCGCTGAAGAGGTCGACCACGTCGCGGGTGACGTCTTGCCCGCCGACGATGATGATCCGCTTGTCGACCACCACCGACAGATTCTTACTCGAGGCAACCGAGGCGATGGCGACTTGCGCGCGCTGGAACAACGGCCCGAGCAACTGACGCTGCTGCGCGGCGAACTTGTTCTGATACTCTTGCGCGATGCGGGCCTGATCGTTCGGATTCTTGACGCCCCGGACGCGCGCGCCGAACTGACGGTCGAGATCGGCCTTGATGTCGCCGAGCTTGCGATTGGCGGCGGCGAACGCCGGCAGATTCGAGAGCGCGGCCTGGTCGATGAAGCCGACGTCGGTCACGTCGGCGGCGAGGCTCGCGGGCGCGAGCGCCGCGACCGCAAGCAAGACGGCCGCGAGCGCTGCGGCGAACGGCGATTTCCAACTCTTACGCATGTGCTGGTGCCTTAGAAACTCTGGCCTATGCCGAAACTGGTGTGCGTCGTACCCTTACCCTTGGCGAAGTCGAGGCGGATCGACCTGAAGTTCAACTGCTTCACGTCGAAGCGAATGCCCAGGCCCACGTCGCCGTGATAGAGCCACTGGTTGTAGTTGACCACCGTGTCGCCGAACTGGTCCAGGATCGGATCGGCGCCGCGGATGCGCAGCGAGCCGTAGTCGCCGAAGAACGCCAGGTTGAAACTGCGATCCTGGGTCAGCGGGTAGCGCAATTCCGACTGCAGCAAGATCTCCTGGGTACCGTAGAAGACTTCGCTGTAGCCGCGCAACTGCTGGTCGGAGAGCACGAAGAGTTTGCTCGGCGGCACGGCGCCGGTCGTGTCCCCGAGCACCGCGTGGAAGCCCAGCGTCGAGTTCCTCAGCACCGGATAGAACTTGGCGAAGTCCAAGGTCGAGATCGTGTAGCTGAAGGCCGAACCGAGCGCCTTGCCCGCAACTTCCTCGCTGAGCGTGGCATTGATGCCGCGGCGCGGATTGAACACGTCGTCGCGACTGTCGTGACTGAGCCCGAGCGTGAAGCTGCGCAGGTTGAAGGCCTCACCGTTGGCCGTATTCGCGATCGAGGATGCGGTGATGCCGATGGAACTGCCGCTGGTCTGTTGGCCGAACGGCGTATTCTGCACCGGCCCGTTCAAGATCGAAGTCTCGCCCGCGAGGTAATACGGCGAGGGCAGCACGACGTCGGTGGCCAGGCGCTGCGCCGTGGCGCCGAGCGAGACGGTGAATAGGTCGGAGAGACGCCGGCCGAGCGTTGCCTGCGCGCCGTTGGAGCGCGTGTAGTACTGGGCCACGACGCCCGAGATCTCGTTTTGGTTCGGCGTGAGCACGATCGGGATCGTGCCGGCGGAGTTCTTCCCGCCCGAGCCGCCGCCGGGCGAAGGCGTGGAGATGATCGGGTTGGGGATCACGGCTTGTGCCGTCGAGGCTTGGTAGACCTGATAGTAGTTGTTCTGGTTCTGCGTAAAGATCTGGCCGCCGAGGCTATACCGCTGCGAATTCGGGGTGTCGCCCAGATACGGCACGGTGGCCGAAATCGATGCGTCCGAGACACGCGCGCCGCGCTCGAAGCGAATCTGCGCGCCGTTGCCCGTGCCGTTGATGTTGTTTTGCGAATACGACAGCGTGCCGGTGAGGCCCTGACCGTTGGGTCCGCCCGAGTAACCGGCGCCGATCTGCGCGGTGCCCGTGCGTTGCTCTTTCACAGTCCAGTCGAGCGTGACTTGCCAAGGCTTCTTGGGGTCGGGGCCGGGCTTGGGATTGAGCTCGACCTTTTCGAAGAAGCCCAAGTTGTTGAGGCGCTCGTAGTCGCGCCGCAACAGGCCCTGCGTGACGATCATGCCCGGCCGCAGACGGAGTTGGCGACGGATGACCTGGTCTTTGGTCAGGGTATTGCCGGTGATTTGCACGGCGCCCACGACCATGACGTAGATCGTGTACTTGACGTCGGTCGTGCCCTTCTCGGCGTTGACCGTCGTGGGGTCGATGCCCGCTTCGAAGTCGCCGATCTGCAGGTCGTACTTGTCGTAGAGCTTCTTGAGGTTTTCGAAGTCCTTGTCGCGGGTATCTTCCGAGTACGGCTGGCCTTCCTTGAGCGTCAGGGCCTGCTTGATCAAGATCGGCGAAAGCAAGTAGTTGCCGGCGATCTCGATCTTGGCGACGGTGAGGCCCTCGCGCACGGTCAAGCCGAGCGTGCCGTCCTTACCCACGTTGATGCCGATGACGTGGCTCGGAACCTGTCCGCCGTAGCCGATCTTGTCGTAGTACGAGTTGATCTTCAGGACGTCTTGGTGGAAGGTGTTGGTATTGAAAACTTGGCCGACGGCCGTGTCCATCAAGGCCAGCAGCGTGTCGGTCGAGACGTGGTCGTTGCCGGTGATCGCGATGCGCTGGATGACCGGGTTCTCGACCACGCGGAAGGTGACCGCGATGCCGTCGGGCCGCTGCCGGATCAACGGCGGCACCTGGTCGATGAAGTAGCCGAGGTCGAAGATCGCCTGAATGTCGTCGCGGACCGTCTTCTCGTCGAAGGGTTGCCCGACGCGGGTCTTCACCACCGACAGAATGCGCTCGGTCGGAACGTG
>Ga0182012_10008496_pt1 | contig 10153 bp, 9 predicted proteins | sample 612S2SmetaG_FD_120486 | JGI IMG/M metagenome (GOLD analysis project Ga0182012, IMG submission 120486) | Permafrost microbial communities from Stordalen Mire, Sweden - 612S2S metaG | ecosystem: Environmental > Terrestrial > Soil > Wetlands > Permafrost | place: Sweden: Stordalen | collected... | reverse complement strand
GAGATGACGCAGAGAGATCCGGAGTTTGGCGCAGTACATCAGGTTGCGGAAATCGCGCAACTTACAAACTTGACGGCAGAGGAGTTCGACGATTGTGGGCCGATCCAAACGGTCTCGACGGGGATGCCGTTTACGATGGTTCCGGTGCGCTCGCTGGCGGCGATAAGGAGGCTGCGGGTGGATCTGGAGCGGGCGGGCGAGTACCTGGCGCGGAGTGGCGGCAAATTTTTTTATTTCGTATGCCGCGAGACGGTTGAGCGGAAAGCGCGCTTGCATGCGCGGATGATTTTTTACAACGGAGACGATCCGGCGACGGGTTCGGCTGCGGGTTGTTGCGCGGCGTGGATGGTGGCGCACGGTGTGGCGGCGAGCGAGGAGCAGGTTTTGATTGAACAAGGGCACGAAATGCACCGTCCGAGCAGCATTTTCGTGCGCGCGACGAAGCGCGGGAGAGGGCAAGATAACCAGATCGTCAATGTGCGTGTCGGTGGAAATTGTGTAGAAGTTCTCCACGGAGAAGTGACGATCGCGGCGTGAAGGAGTACAAAGCCGCGATAGGCGCGGCTTTGGAGCTGATGGCACGATCATGCCAAACACCAGAGTGCCATTGGCGAGCACGGCACTTTACCAAGCGGAGGAATGTGATTAGGATTCAACTCGCTCGCGACTCCAAAAAAGAAAAACTTGGAACAGAAATCACAAGCGATTGTGACGATAGTCCTCGGTCAGGTTCATGAAGCCCAAGAAAACGATTCTCTGCGTTGACGATAACGAACAGGCCCTCTCGATTCGAAAAGTGATGTTGGAAACGCGCGGCTACCGCGTGTTGGCGTTTAACAATGGCGTGCAGGCGCTGGAGGCGTTTCGGCGCGGCGGCGTCGATTTAGTGCTGACGGATTTGATTATGCCGGGTGGCGACGGCTCGCGGTTGATTGAAGAAGTGAAAACTCTCTCGCCACAAACTCCGGCGGTGCTGATCTCGGGGCGAGTCAAGATCTACGAGCGGGAGACGCTCGCCGATGTGTTCCTGCCGAAGGGCATGTACGAGCCGGCGGACTTGCTGGAGCGGATTCGCTTGTTGCTGGTGCGCAAACGCGGGCCGAAGCGATCGATGGAAATGCGTCCGGCGATGCAAGCGAAACACGCTACAGTGGCGTGAACGCGGCGCGAATTCCGCCCGTTTCCTGTGATATGGTTTTCACTGGATGTCGGCCTTCATCGAAGCAAAAGAACTGCGCAAAACTTACCGGATCGGCAAAGTGGATGTGCCAGCTTTGCGCGGCGTTTCGTTCAACGTACAAAAAGGCGAGTTTGTCTCGATCGTGGGGCCGTCGGGGAGCGGGAAGTCGACTCTCTTTTATCTTCTCGGAGGATTGACGCGGGCGGATTCGGGAAGCGTGACCATCGACGGCGTGGATTTTGCGAGCCTTTCTGACGGCGAGCGGACGCGATTGCGCAAGAGCAAAATCGGCTTCGTCTTCCAGAAATTCAATCTGCTGCCGACGCTCAGCGCGCGCTCGAATATCGAAATTGCCGTCGATATTGCGGGCAGAGAACCGATTGACACGGCGTTCCTGAAAAAGATTACGGAGATGCTGGGGATTGCGAAACGCCTGGAGCATCGTCCGAATGAACTCTCGGGCGGCGAGCAGCAGCGTGTGGCGCTGGCGCGGGCTCTGATTAACCGTCCGGCGATCGTGCTGGCCGATGAGCCCACTGGGAATCTGGATACGAAGAGTTCGAACATCGTGCTGGAGATGTTGCGGCAGTCGAATAAGGATCTGGGACAGACAGTGCTGATGATTACGCACAATCCGGAGGCTGCGGCGTATGGAGACCGGATTGTCCACATGCGGGACGGAGAGATTGTGGCGCCGGACGAAGATCCGCAGTGGGCGCCGCATGTGCCGGGCGCCGCATCCTGATCAAGGGCGGATTGATGACGGATTACGCAACAATTTTTTGATCAAACGTTGAGCATAGGGTTGAGTAGAGGAACGAAGGGGCGGCTATTCGTTCGCAGGGATGAGTTCAGCCGCCGCCCCTCGATAGGTTGGTTTAGCGTCGGCCGCCGACGGCGTGTCCGCGACCATCGCGCATTTCGTTTCCTTTGAAGTGGGAAATCTTGTCGAGACGCTTGCCGGGTTCGGGACGGTCGCCGCGAGCTGGGTGGGGGCCGTGGTAGCCGTGATCGGGATGGAAGCGGTTGTTAACGTGACCATGGAAGCCCTCAGGACCGTGGAACCACGGACCCGCACCGATGAAGATGCCGCCATTGAACCACTCGGGGCCATAGTAACCGTAGGGCGCGCAGTCGTAGGGTGGGATGTCATAGTAGCCGTAAGGGCAGTCGGGGGCGACCCCGATGTTGACGCTGATTTGAGCTTGGGTGGGGGGCGCCGTGATGATGAAGCAGGCTGCGACGAGCGCAGCCAGGGCAAACAATTTCAATCGCATTTCGTTATCCTCGGTTTTCTTGATCTCGGTTGCGTGATCTTTCAGTTGCGTGAACTTTTGGTTGCGTGAACTTGGATCATTGTTTCTGTTTCGGTCTCGGCTCTTGGTCCGGGAGCTTCGTGGTCTGGGCGCTTGGTGGTGCTGGCGCTTCGTGCTGTTGAAGCGGCCTGGAATTGGGGCCTTAAAGATCTGGGTCCTTTCAAACAGCGCAATACGATTCGACTTTTGTGGGGAGGGTTGGCTTTGATTGCGCCGAAATAAGGATGAAAATGGGGCCTGCGGAGGGCAAAACGAGGCGCGGCGTAGGGGACTCGCCAGGGCCATGAGAATAAAGGAGTTCAATTGTGAATTGTCAGCAAATATTCGCTGCTGTAGAATAGGGAACGACGAGCGGGAGTAACTCAGCGGTAGAGTGCGACCTTGCCAAGGTCGAAGTCGCGGGTTCAATCCCCGTCTCCCGCTCCAGTTTTGAAAGCCCTACATCGCGGAGGGCTTTTTGTTTTAGCGATTCGTTTTTTGAGATTGGCGTTCCGGCGAGCGTCGCAAGAAACGATTGGGCGCGGTAGCCAAGTGGTAAGGCCGAGGTCTGCAAAACCTCTATCGTGAGTTCGATTCTCACCCGCGCCTCCAAAATTTCACCACCGTAAACACTGCCTGATTACTTCCGTGCCGTTGAATTGTGCTAATTCTGTGCTACCGCCAAAACAGACCCGAACCTGAAGCAAGGCGCGCCCACCAAGCTCGCCCATTTATCCGAGCTAGCCTTTCGCGAATGGGACCGGCTCATCTGTGAGCTAGAACGCTCGCGTGTCCACGTATCCGAGGCTCACCGCGCCACACTCGCCCACGCTGCCACTATCGCGGCGGACATCGTTGCATTGTGGGCAGTCCTAGAGACCGAGGGGCTTTATTGGACGATCAAGAAGACCGGCGAACCGAAAGAGCATCCGGCTGCCAAGCGCTTGGACGCGCTACGGCGGGACCACTTGAAGGCACTCACTATGCTCGGCCTTCGCGCATCGGTTGCAGAACCGGAGAAATCCAAAACGGAATCGTTGGAAGACATCCTCAACGGTTGATGGCACCAAGCACACATGACCCCTTATTTTTTCAGCCACGGGCCTCTAATGCGAGAGGAGAGGCGTTCTTGAGGCAGAAATTCGGCGGTGGCTCAACCGGCTAGAACGGGTTGTTGAGGCATGGGATATTCCGCGACATAGTGATCGCTGATTTTCTTGGAAAGCGGTTCCTTGTCAGGCGGGTCGCTTGAGACGATCTGACACCACGCGATTGCCAATGCGGTCAAGTGGGCCGTTGTTGCTTTCACGGCTTCCAGCTTCTCACCGTCAGCATAGTTCGGCCTAACTTGAGTTCCAGTCGAGTCAAATCTGCGACCAAGTTGCTCCAATCCCCCGTGCGTGTAACCGTGCAGAGCGTTGATATAAGGCGCAATGGAAGCAAACATCCCGTCAGCATCGACCTTCTTCTCAATCTCTGTTGCCATGTTAATCAACCCCGGATAGACACTCTCGCCGTTCTTGATGCGCGCCACAATGTCCGGCTTGGCACAGGAATAAATCCACTGAGCGCGATACGCGCCGTCTATCAGTGGCCGTACAAGGGCAAGCGCGCTTCCGTCGAATCTGCCGGTCTTGAGCAAGTAGAGAATTGCGCCGTGGTGCTCAGATGTCAACGAGTAGATCGCCGCAAGAAGTAATTTTTGGTCTGTGTCCCCAACAAATTTGTCGGGAATCGTCGCAGAGATGAAGTCGTGCATCAGCTCGGCTTTGTGTATCTCGTCCTGTAGTTGCTTGCTGACAGGGGGCGGCTGAATGATCGGCATGTGAGTCGGTCCTTTTCCGAATGGTAGCCCGGTTTTTTTGCGATTGTCAAACCTCCCTACGTTCACCAACAAACTCCACCGTCTTCGTGGATGGCCTTCGTCATCAGGTTCGCGCGTAACTCCGCGTCATGCATGACAGAGTTGAATGGCTGAGGACCGGCCATTGAGCCGATCTGCCGGGGGCGCTATTCAACCTCCGCCTTTTTCTTGCTCAGGAACGTTCTTAGCTCGGAAACGGATATAGCCTCTCCAATCATCACTTGCGTGTTCTTGTAAAACTGATCTAGGACCATTGCCGTGACCTGTGTCTCCATCAGGGTAATTTTTTTCCCGTGCTCGTCTGTTCCCTCAAGCATCGTGATGCCCCCCTGGGGGTGCGACAGCGCTTGGATGAATTGCTGGACGAAAGGTGGGTAGAGGTGAAACTTTGCAACAACCACGCCGATTACCTTGTTGTCACCGCTCCGAAATAGGGGTCCCCCGGAGTTGCCGGGATTGAAAGCACCGTTTACTACGATATGTTTCACCCCTTTACCGTTTTCCTTATCCTTCACGTAACCCGCTACGTATCCCACACTCAACAGGGGAGCCGGGCCGTTGTATGCCAACGGGAAACCCCACGTACTTACCGTAGTGCCGATTTCGGCGTCTACATCCGAACCGAGATCAAGGCCGCCCGGCAATAGCTTAGCGGGGTGAAGGACGGCTAGGTCAACATCTTTGTCCACGGCCATCTTAGAAAACCCGAACTCCTCACTGCCTGGATTGGCTTTCATCTCCAGCGCAGTGCAGCCATTCACTACGTGATTATTCGTTACGATCAGGCCCCCGGCCAAACGGAAACCGGTTCCTTTCATGTTCGTTTTGGGACAAACAAGAAGGACAACCGACTTTATGGCATTGCGCTGAGTAGGTCCCGCCGCATCAAGCGTCCATTGAACGGCGGTTGGAACGGCATCGTCGGGTTCATTGGCTTTCTGAGCAGCGGAAGGCAGAGCAGCCACACAAAAAAGTGATATTGCACTGCCCAGCAGATGTTGGAGCGTTCGCGTTCGTCTCATGCTCTAGAGAATGAGACCGCCGCCCGCAACTTGCCAATGAAATTTTGTGCTAATTTGTGCTAGCCCCGCGCCCAACTCGCCTATTTTGCCCATTTTGCCAATCCACTTTTCAATAACTTACGTGTTTTCACCACGCAGTCTGGTTCGATTCTCACCCGCGCCTCCAAAATTTCTTTCCTATAATCGCCGGACCCTGCGGAAAAAGAAAACGGAAACGAAGCTATTGCGGACCGCGCGACTAGGTGACGCTGACTTCGGTATAGATTCCGTAGACCTGCTTTAATGCCTCGCAGATTTCGCCGACTGTCGCGTAGGCGCGAACGGCGTCGATGATGTAGGGCATGGTGTTAACGTCGGAAATATTACCTCCGGCGCCAGCAGTGGGCTCTTGGCTGGCGGCGCGCTTGAGCGCATCGAGGCAACGCTGCACTTCTTCGTTGGAGCGGCGGTCGCGGAGGGCTTTGAGTTTCTTCTGTTGCGCGCGGCCGACGGATTCGTCGATGTACAGGATGTGCGGAGATTGTTCTTCGATTACGAAATCGTTGACACCGACCGTTATTTTTTCGTTGGCTTCGACAGCGCGCTGATATTGGTAGCTGGCTTCGGCAATTTCTTTTTGGGGATAGCCGCGCTCGATGGCTTTGACCATTCCGCCCATGTGGTCGAGTTTCTCGAAGTAGTCAAAGGCGCCGTTTTCCATGTCGAGGGTTTGCTTTTCGACGAAGTAGCTGCCGCCGAGGGGATCGACGGTTTGGGCGACTCCCGATTCGAAGGCGATGATCTGCTGGGTACGCAGGGCGATGCGAGCGGCCTCGGCGGTCGGCAAAGCGAGCGCCTCGTCATAGGCATCGGTATGCAAGGACTGCGTGCCGCCGAGCACGGCCGCGAGCGCCTGCAGGGCAACGCGGGCGATATTGTTCATGGGTTGCTGCGCGGGCAGCGAGACTCCGGCGGTCTGGGTATGGAAGCGCATGAGGCGCGTGCGATCGTTTTTCGCGCCGAAGCGGTCTTTCATCAGGCGATACCAGATCTTGCGGGCGGCGCGGTATTTGGCAATCTCTTCGAAGAAGTCGTTGTGCGCGTTGAAGAAAAAACTCAGGCGCGGCCCGAAGTCGTCAACGTCGAGGCCGCGACGGCGCGCCCACTCGACGTACTCGACGCCGTCGTAAATGGTGAAGGCGAGTTCCTGGAGAGCGGTGGATCCGGCCTCGCGAATGTGGTAGCCGCTGATGGAGATGGTGTTGAAGCGCGGGGTGAACTTCGCGCCAAACTCGAAAGTGTCGATCACGAGGCGCATCGATGGCGCGGGAGGATAGATGTACTCCTTCTGCGCGATGTATTCCTTGAGAATGTCGTTTTGAATGGTGCCGGAAATCTTCGTCCAGTCCGCGCCTTGTTTTTCCGCGACGACGAGATACATGGCCCAGAGGACGCTGGCGGGGGAGTTGATGGTCATCGAGGTGGTGATTTTATCGAGGGGAATGCCGTCGAAGAGGATCTCCATATCTTCGAGAGAATCGATGGCCACGCCGCATTTGCCGACCTCGCCCTCGCTGGCGGGATGATCGGAGTCGTAACCCATAAGAGTGGGGAGATCGAAGGCGACGGAAAGTCCGCCGCCGCCGTGTTCGAGAAGATATTTGTAGCGCTGGTTGGTTTCTTCGGGGGAAGCGAAGCCCGAGAACATGCGCATCGTCCAGAGCTTGCCGCGATAGCCGGTGGCGTGAATGCCGCGCGTGTAGGGCGGTTCGCCGGGATAACCGAGATATTTGTCGTAGTCCCAATCGGCAGGAAGATCGGCCTGCGTGTAGAGGCGGCGGATGGAGGCGTTGGAGATGGTGCTGAAGCGGGCGTGACCGTGCTCGTCGAGATTCGTGCCGGTGGCGGCGCCAATCGGTTTCTCGGGAGACTTCTCGAGAGCGGGAGCGAGGGTGGTCTCAGCCCAAGTTTTTTCGGAGGCGGCGGGGTGGCGGCCGTCGAAGACATCGGAAATCGGGCTCTCGGCGACGGTTTTGACGGGCTGGCTTGACAGGTTGGTCTTTGTTCCTGACTTTGCCTTGTTCTCGGACATTGATGTTCCCCACTGATATCGATGATAGAGGAGGATGGCGAAGCGGCAAAATGCGAGGACCGACCGAGCGGTTGGGCGAGAGTCTAAAAAAGAGGGTGCACCATTCAAGGCTTTACCACGGAGGAACACGAAGGGATCTGTGACACGAATGCCGCGGTGCTTGACTCTGGTTTTCCGGGGCACCTATGCTGGACGTTCTTTTCGCGGAGGAATTCTGAGAGCATTCCGGCGGTTGTTGCAGCGGACCCCTTTGTATGGCGCGTACAAGGCGCTCGGGCATTATCCCGATTATTGGTATTGGATCTTGCGCGGGCGGCCGCAGCGTTCGCCGCATCTGCTGAAGCAGAAAGTGGTGCGGGAGCATGGTGAGAAATATGGTCTGACAACTCTGGTGGAAACGGGCACCTACTACGGCGAGATGGTGGCCGCGATGAAAAGGCAGTTCGCGCAGATTTACTCGATTGAGTTTGTCCCCGAGCTAGCGGAGCGGGCTACGCGGAAATTTGCGGAGGCGAAACAGGTGCGGATTTTCTGCGGCGACAGCCGAGTCGTCATGCCGGAAGTGCTGGCGTTGCTGCGCGGTCCGGCGCTGTTCTGGCTGGACGCGGGTTACTACGGTTGGGTGGGGATCCGCACGAATGAAGAGCGGCTGTCGGTTGAGTTGGAGATGATCCTGAGCCATCCTTATCCGCATGTGATTTTGCTGGACGATGCGCGTGGGCTGACGGGGCGGGACGGAATTCCGTCGGTGGAAGATGTGAAGAATTATGTGGAGACGAAGTTTCCGCAGCGGTCGGTGGAAGTGAAGTACGACATTATGCGAATTACGCTGCGAAAGTAGCGGTGATTGTGAAGATGCGTCCGCGACGACGTTGCAAATACGGGCCGCCCAAGCACGGCCGTATTGCAAGACGGGCCGGTTAGAATACGTCGCGGATTGTACGGTTGACCAAGCCTACGGTGTTGTTGAGTGTTTCCCCACACGCATAAGCAAAGGTCAGGGACTGGTCTGGCAGCGAGAGCTCCTGGGAAGTCAACACGGTCGTGCTGCCGACCGCGGTAACCTGGACGAGATACGTACCAGCCGTTACAGGGATTGGAGTTTGCGTGCCGGGGTTTGCGGAGCCGGTATAGGTCTGCGGATGCTTAACTCCCAGCTGCGTAAGAGTAACCTGCAGCGCAGGAGCGTCGGCGGAATTCGCGAAGACATAACGCGCGTTTCCGGGAACCACTGGCGAGAGTGAATCCACGAATTGCAGTGCTGCGGGTTGTGTGGCGCTAATCGCAGCGACGACAGAGATATTTTCTCCGGGTGTTAACGTCACTTGCGTATCGAGCAACACCGGATTTGTGCAGGGGGCGAGTGTATTGGCAGGGCTGAACTGGACGTCATAGGTTGCGGCGGCCAGGGTGTAGGGGCCGGTGCTGTTGCCGAAGGTCAGTCCGTGAACCAAGCAGGACTTGCCATTGACCAGAATGTCGACGGGGAAGCCCGGATTGAGGTTGTCGGCAATATCACGTCCGGGAATGCCATGCACGACGTAGAGATAAGCCTCATCGGAGGCGAAGCTGTAGGCTCCGAGAAGCAAGCAGAGAGCGGCGAGTTGCATAACGACACGTGTGCGAAGTTTCATAAGTCTCCTCGTGGTTAGAAGGTTGCGGCGCTAGGTTTGGGGGAAGAACCGCGCATACGCAGGGGGAAGACTGCGTCAGAACGGCTCAGTGTTCACCGGCTGAGATCTCAACCGGGAAGCGGGTGTCGCTTCGTAGGAATCAAACCCAGGGAGTAATCAGAAGTTCTTCGGATTAGGAAAAAAAGAATCGCGGGCGATTTTTCGCGACGGGCGACCCTTGTTGATCGCTTTTGAGGACATATGGTTTCTGGTTTCGATTATTTCTCGCGCGACAATTCCCAGGCCTTCGCGTATTTCCAAGAGACGTAGACGGCGTGATAGAGGTGGAGCAAGAGACCTTCTCGTCCATCGAGAAAGCCGAGACGGAAGATGTAGTTGTAGGTGAAGGTCGCCCACGGGCGGACGACGATGTTGAAGAGGCTGAAACCGCGAGGGCGCTTGGCAACTGCCATCTCGGCGCCGAGGGAGGAGTAGTGGTTCATGTGGTCGATGTAGTCGGTCAGGGTGGGGTAGGAGTGGTGGAGGAGGGGGTCGTAGAGCGTGCCTAAGGGTCCCGTCACTTGAAACGCTTCGTGTACTGCCCGGTTTTCCATTCGACCCATGCCGCGGCGAAACATTCGAAGCTTGGGATCTGGCCAAAAGCCTCCATGTCGCAGGGCACGGCCAAGGAAATAGTTCTGGCGCTTAAGCCAATAGCCATTCTCTGATCCAAATCCGTCTTCGGCGGGTCCGTGGCAGATTTCCTCAACTTCTTGTCTCAAACCGTCGGAAAGTTCCTCGTCTGCATCTAGGCTCAAAACCCAATCGCCTGTTGCTTTGTCGATTGCGGAATTTTTTTGGGCGGCGAAGCCTTTCCAGTCTTCGATGAAGACTCTTGCGCCATGGGATTTTGCGATTTCGACGGTGCGGTCGGTGGATCCGGAATCGACTACGATGATTTCGCCTTTGCCGTCGGCGACCAGTGGCTGCACGCTGGCGAGGGTGCGTCCGATGTTGGCCTCTTCGTTGTGGGTGATGATGACTACGGAGAGGATCATGGGGAATTCCTGGCGGTGCTAGCCAAGTGCCTGCCGAGCGTTGCTCGGCT
>Ga0182012_10008495_pt1 | contig 10153 bp, 10 predicted proteins | sample 612S2SmetaG_FD_120486 | JGI IMG/M metagenome (GOLD analysis project Ga0182012, IMG submission 120486) | Permafrost microbial communities from Stordalen Mire, Sweden - 612S2S metaG | ecosystem: Environmental > Terrestrial > Soil > Wetlands > Permafrost | place: Sweden: Stordalen | collected... | reverse complement strand
TTGGCGCTGATCGGCGCGCTGGTCGTCGGCGTGACCACCACGATTCAGTTGAAGAACGATTGGAAGTCGGTCGGCATCGATAACGCGGTCACCAAATTGTTGCTCGGCCTGATGGCCTTCGGTTGCGTTCTCGTGCTGCTGGCCGTCTTCGGCGTGTTGGGAGGTTAGACCGTGCACGTCGAGATGCGCCCGATCGATCCGGCGACGGCCGAAGTCCCGGTCTCGACGGGAATTCCCCTCGGGGTGCGCATCGCGCTGGGCTTAGGGGTATTTTTCGTGCTCTTCATCATGGGCTTGACGGCGGGCTCGAGCATGGTCGGACACGTCTGGCCATGGGTCCAGTCGATGCACGTGAAGCTGTAGTCCTCGGCCGCAAGCAGTAGGGCGAACAAATAATTCGAACATCGCGCGGCTTTGCCGCGATCAGCCCAATCGCTGAGCGTCGGGGGTGAAGGCCGGCGAGGTTCGACTCAGCCGGTGAAAGTGGGTGGTTCGGCGCCGATGCCCAGGGCCGGGAAGTTTTCCGGCAAGAGCGCGGTGCGCCGGCCGTCTATCGCGATGATGCCGCCGTATGGTGCGAACTGCACGAGCGCGGGTTCGGTGCGTTCGAGGGGCTCGCGCGGACCGGTCGTCTCCCACTCGCAGAGCATCTGCCGATCCTCGTTCAACACGGCCACGTAACCGTTCGAGCGGGGCACGGAGTGCAGGTCGGGACGGCGATAGCGGACGTAACCGTCGACCACGTAGATCGGGCCGAAGGTCTCGAGCAGCGCGCGCGTCGGAGCGACCATCAGACCGATCGCGTAGATCACGAAGGCCACCACGCCGAGGCCAAAGATCGGGGCGAGCACGATCGCCGGCGCGTCGGGCCGGTTGGCGCGGATCAAGCCGCCGACTAAGAGCCCGAAGACGGTCGCGCACACCGCAGGCTCGATGGCGATCAGCGAGCGGCCGAAGAACCCGTTCAATACGACGCGCCGTTCGGCAGGCGTCCACGGCCTGCGGGCGAGCGAGTTGGTCAATGCGTGAACTCGCTTTGCCATGCGCCACGCTTCGGTGCGCACGAAGCGCCTCCTAGTGTTCCGTTCGACAATCCTCGCCGATGGTTCGCACCGGTTTCCTCGGTGCCGCCCAACGAGGCGGGTCGCTGAGAATGACTCGGGGCGTTCGACACTCCCTGCTGCTCGAGCGAAGGATCTCGGGTAACGTTAAACCTCGGGCGCTGAAAATGTGGCATAATAACAGTCGATGACATTCCAACGGGACCGCAAGGTCCGCTGGGCCGGCGCGGCGCTCCTCGGGCTCGCCTGCTGCTTCCGGGTCGGGCCTGCTTCGGCCGCCGACCGCCTGCACGGTCTCGTGCTTCAGGTCGACCCGGTCAAGGCCACCGCCGTCGTGCGGCACGACGCCATCGGCACGATGCCGGGCATGACCATGACCTTTCGCTTCGCTTCGCGCGAGGCGGCACGAACCGTGCACGCCGGCGAGTCGATCGACGCTCAACTCGACATGACGACGGAGCCTTGGACGCTGCGCAACGTCCACGAAGCGGTCGCGGTCGTGCAACCGGAGCGCGACCCGACGCGCCAGGTTGCGCCGCTCCGTCTCGGCGATCTCGTGCCGGCAACGCACTTCATCGATCAGGACGGCAAGCCGTTCGATTTGGCCGCTTTCCGCGGGCGCGTGGTCGTGCTCTCGTTCATCTTCACGCGCTGTCAGGATGCGCGCATGTGTCCGCTGATCTCCGCGGACTTTCGCGCGCTCCAGGAACGCTTGCGCGGCGGGCCTTTCCACTTGGTCGAGGTCACGCTCGATCCCGTCTACGACCGGCCGCCGGTGCTCGCGGCCTACGGCAAGACGTTCGGCGCCGACCGCACCCGCTGGTCGCTGGTGACCGGCGATCCGAACGACGTGCTCGATTTCGCCGCGCGCTTTTCGGTGACCGCGTTTCCCGATGAGCACGCCGGCTTGATACACACCGACCGCACGCTCATCACCGATAAGGACGGCCGAATCCGCGAGTTCATCGACGAGACCGGCTGGTCGCCCGATGACGTTGCGACCGCCGCGCGCACCTACGCCGGCGAAGCCGCCAGCCCGTTCGCGCGCTTCGACCTGTGGCTCTCGGAGCAAGCCGTGGCGATCTGCGGCAACTCCGTCGCGGGAACATCGGGCATCGGCGACCTCGGCATAGTCGTCGGCATCTTCGCGCTGCTGGGCTTCGTCCTGTTCCGTCTCGCGCGGGGCTTCGCGCGCAGCGCCTGACGTTTACGTGTCGAGGTTCGGAGGTTGGTGGCGTTCGCGCGTGCGCGGCGCGAGTGCGACGGTCACCAGCATGGCGATCGCTGCAACCACGGCGAAAGCGAGATACGCGTTGCGGTAGCCGAGGACGTCGTCGATATCGCCGCCGACGATTCCGCCGGCGAGCGAACTGCCCACGATCTGGCCGATGATGAGAAAGACGCTCAGCAAGCCCACGCCGGTCGCGCGAAGGCGCTGCGGTACTTCGTTGGTGATGATGTAGCGCGTCGGTGCGCCGAGCAGCGCGCCGAAGCCGACGCCCGCCACCGTGATCCCGGCGACGGCCAAGGGCAGCGAGGTTATGCCGAAGGCGAATAGCGCGAGACCCGCGGCGGTGGCGGTGGCGCCGACGGTCAGCACCAGGCGGCTGCCGAACGAGTCCAGCGCCCGGCCCGCCAGCGGAATGACCGCGACGAAAACCAGCGCGCCGATGGCGGCAAGTCCGCCGGCGGCCGCCGCGTTGAGGTGATCGGCTGCGGCGAGCGCGGCCGGGATGAAGAAGAGCGCACCCTCGAGCAAGCCGATCAGAATCTCAAGTCCGTAGGTAATTGCCAACTGTCGGGTGGCGAAGAGCGCGGGGGCGACGACCGGCTCGGCGGCGCGGCGCTCTAGGAAATAGAGCGCGACGAACGCGAGCGCCGAGAGGTAGGGCGCGGCGAGCACGACGCCGCTGGGAATAGCCGCCGAGGCCGCGTCGAGGCGCGTCAGCGCGACCATGACGCCGAGCAGACCGACGGCCAGCGTGGCTATGCCCGCGACGTCGAGCGGCCCGCGGCGGCGTGCCGCAAGCGTGGGCACGTTGCGCTGCGCCATCGCTATCACCACGATCGCGAGCGGCACGTTGGCCGCGAAGATCCAATGCCAGGAGAGGTAATGCGTCAGCACGCCGCCCAGGCTCGGGCCGATGATCGCGGCCAAACCCCAGATGGCCCCGAGCATGCCCAGGGCCGAGCCGCGCCGTTCGATGGGCACGCGGTCGGCGATGGCGGCGGTCGCGACCGGGAAGATGCCGCCCGCACCGATCGCTTGAATCGCGCGCGCCGTGAGAAAGATGCCGAAGCTCGGCGCGAGGATCGCGAGCACGCTGCCCACCGCGAAGATCGACACGCAGAGAATGTAGATGGGACGCCGGCCGTAGACGTCGGAGAGCTTCGACATGACCGGGATGGCCACGATATCGGCAAAGAGATAGAGCGTGAAGACCCAGGCCACGGCGCGCGGTTGCGCGCCGAAGGTCTTCGCGATCGAAGCGAGCGCCGGCGAAAGGACGCCTAAGTCGAGCGCGCCGGCGAAGACGCCGAGGCCGAGCGTCACGAGCATCAGCAGGTCGCCGCGGTCGAAGGTGTGGCCGGCCACGCGCGCCGGCTGCGCTTGCGCTGCAGTCACCGGCGGCGCCTCAGCGGATGACGCCGTCGAGGACCATCGCGGCGCACATCAGCGCGAGGTAGAGCAACGAATACTTGAACAGCGCGCGCGCCGCGGGCTTCACCGGCCCGCCGCGCAAGAGCTTCCACGCGTCCCACAGGAAAACGGCCCCGAGCGCAAAGGCCGGCACGAAGTACCAGAGACCGAACACGCCGAGCGGCGTCAGTGCGAGCGAGACCGCCACCAGCAGCGCCGAATAGACGAAGATCTCCATCTTCGTTCGCGCCACGCCGCGGACGTTGGGCAACATCGGTACGTTGGCGCGCGCATAATCGGTGTTGGTCATCAGGGCCAAAGCCCAAAAGTGCGGCGGCGTCCAGAGGAAGATGACCGCAAAGAGTCCGACCGCGGGCCAGCCGATGTGTCCGGTGACCGCGGCCCAGCCGACGAGCGGTGGAACGGCGCCCGCCGCGCCGCCGATCACGATGTTGAGCACCGTAGAACGTTTGAGCCAGAGGGTGTAGACGACGACGTAGTAGGCGTTGCCCGCGAGCGATAACCAGGCCGCGAGCGGATTGACCAAGACGTAGAGCAACGCGAAGCCCAAGAGGCCGAGCGTACTCGCAAAGACCAGGGCCGGGCCTGGGGCGATCCGGCCGATCGCCACGGGCCGCGACTGCGTGCGGGCCATGAGCCGGTCGATGTCGCGGTCGATCACGCAGTTGAACGCGCCCGCCGAACCGGCGGCCAGCGCGCCGCCGGCCAACGTGACCACGGTCAGTTCGAGCGGCGGCAGACCGTGGGCGGCCATGATCATCGCGGCCAAGGTCGTCAGCAGCAAGAGAAAGATGATGCGCGGTTTGGCCAGTTCGTAGTAATCGTTGACGAAGCCGCGCCAGCCCGGCGCGAAGACCGGTTGGGCGCCGTCGACGCGGGTGAGCGTGGAACTCATCGGCTCGACGCTATTCGCGCTGGGCGCAGGCTCGGCTGTGCGGTGCTCGCGCGCTGCGGCGCGCGTTCGAGGTTGGCGTACGTCGCCGCGAGCACGAAGGCGATGAAGGTCAGCGCGGCGTTGCCCGCATGCAGTTCGCGCAGCACGATCGGCATCGCGGCGTAAATGTTCGCCGCGCCCAGCGCCGCTTGCCCGAGTACGAGCGCGCAGCCCACGTAGGTCGTGAGTCGCACCCGCGAAGACGCGCCCGTGAGCGTTACGACAACCGCAGCGACGAGCGCGGTCGCGATGACGACCAGTGCGGCCGCGCGGTGCAGCATCTGCGCGACTTGCGCCTCACCGCGACCGAACGCATCGGCTCCGCAAAGCGGAAACGAAGCGCAGGCCAGCCCCGCATGGCTCGAACTAACATAGGCCCCAACGCACATAGCGAGCAGGGCTGCGCCCGCCGCGATTGCGAGCGCGAGCGCCACGCCATCGCTACCTTGCGCGGCGCGACGCGGCGCTGCTTCCGGGCCGGCGTTGAATGCGAGCACCGCCAAAACGGTCAGGGTCGCGAGCAAGGCCATGGCCATGGCCCAATGCAGCACGACGGAGATCGGGCTGTTGCCCAGCTCGACGGTGGCCCCGCCGAGCAGCACTTGGACGGCGAAGACCCCGGCTAAAACGGCCAGGCCGCTGCCGAGGTGCGGTACGGTCGCGCGCAGCCCGCGGCCGGTGAGCAAGACGCCGATGACCAGGAAAGCCTCCAGCAGAACGCCGGCACGATGCGACCATTCCAGAACGACGCCGCCGCTGAGGGCGGGTACGACCGAACCTCGACACAGCGGCCAGTCCGGGCAGGTCAGTCCGGCGTCGTTGATCCGTACCCAACTTCCGAGAACCGCAACGAGGAAGGCGAGTCCGGCGGCGCTCAGCGCCAAAGCCCGAAAGAGTCTCACGTCGTGAGTAAGTGTAGGGCCGGGAAGGTCAGCAGGCAACGACAACCGTCAAGAGCATCCCGACACGGCTCCCTCACTGTGTGCGGCGGCCCGGCTTTCATCCGCGGCGATGGCGACCAGGCGCCCCGCGAAATCCGTCGCGGCGGCCCGGGCCATCCGGTTCGGCGAGCCGGCGCTCTGGTAGGGCGACGCCAGCGGCTTGGCGGTCGCGTTGTCAGTGGCTAGCCGTTGGAACGGGTCCGCCGCGGCGAGGTGCGCCATGTCGACCACGTCGGGTTTCTCGCCACGCGTCTCGAGGTTGTCGAGAAACCTGGTGAAGGCTGCGAGATCGTCGGCGAGCCGATGCTGCTCGCCGAACGCCGTCGACAACGCGGCGCTGAAAAGGCGCAGATCTTCGCGATGGGCCGTGCCGGCCATACGCTCGGCGGCATCGCCCAAGCGACCCAGCTCCGCGACGCCGCGCTCGGCGCCCTCGTGAATGTCGGCGGAAAGCGCCGTCAGGTCGGCGAGCGCGTTTCGTCGCGCCAGGGCATTGCCTTCGACGTCGAGCGAGCGCAGGCGAGCGATCGATTGGGTTAACCGTTCCCGGTCGTGCAACTCGGCCGCGATGGCCGCATTGGCGTGGATCACGAGCGGCCCGCAGACGCCGGCCGGCGTGCGGTCCTGGCCAATCTCGCGCAACGGAGAAGCCTCGGCGGCGGGCGCTGCCGGGCCGAGAGCCGGCAAAAGGAGCAGCAGAACGGCGGAAGCGAGCACGGCGTCTCTCCTGCGCCCGAAGGGGGCGCCTTCGAGACTTCGCTAGGCCGAGGAGCGCCTTCCTCGAAGCGGTACGGGGATGTCATTATTTAGGAAGCTCGCTGCGGCGGTGCTCGCAGTCGGACTTCTGGCCGGATGCAGGGAGGTGCGCGTCCGCACCTACGCGCAGGGCACGACGGTCGTAGCGGGCGGCAGCCGCATCACGATCGTCCGCAGCCGGCGAGAACTCGAGGCGTTCGGCGTCAAAGCTCCGGTCCACTTCAATCACGAGTTCGGCGTCTTGCTCGTGATGGGGCCGCATCGCGAAACGGGGTGGCGCCAAGCAATCGAATCGATTCGCGCCAATGAGAGCAGGGTCCGCATCGTCGCCTTCGAACGCGCGCCTGCGGACGGTGGCGAGCCGGTCGCCGAGTACCATACGTACACATTGTGGATCGTCCCGAACTCCGTCTATCGTTCGGGGTCGATTATCGATGTCGTCACGCCCGATGCCGTACCGGTCGCGTCGACCGTGTTGAAGTAAGGATTGTCCGCCTTGATGAGTGAGCTCGCGCTCGAATCGCTCGGTTCCACGGTCACGCGGCTCGGCTGCGTGCTGCGGCCGAGCGGCGACCCGTCTGAGGCCGAGGGCGTGCTGAATCCGGCCGCGGCGCGCACGCGGGACGGCCGTCTCGTGCTCTATCCGCGCGCGGTCGCGAGCGGTAACGTTTCGCGCGTCGCCATCTTCGAGGACACCGGTTCGCCGAGCGAACCCGAGTTCACGTCGCGCGGCTTTGCGCTCGAGCCTGAGGCTCCCTACGAATTGCGTACGGCGCTCGGGGGCTACGGCTGTGAGGATCCGCGGGTGACGTTCATTGCCGCGCTCGATCTTTACGTGATGGCCTATACCGCCTTCGGTCCCGGCGGACCGCGCATCGCCTTCGCGCTCTCGCCCGACGGTTTCGCCTGGGAACGTTTGGGCTTGGCCGATTTCTCAGCGCCCGGTCTGCCCTCCGGCGACGATAAGGATGCGGCGTTCTTTCCGGAGCCCGTGCTCTCGCCCAAAGGCGTTCCCAGCCTCGCGTTCTACCACCGTCCGATGCTCCACATCTCCGCAATCGACGGATTCGCGGCCGTGACGTTCATCCTGGATTTGCCGCCGGAGCAACGCGAGTGCACGCGCATCGCATACGTGCCGCTCGAACCGGTCTTGCGCGACAAGCGCAATTTGCTCAGCGTCGCCGAGAGTGTCCTGGTGCTCGCGCCCGGCGAAGCGTGGGGTAAGGTGAAGAACGGCGGCGGAACCCCGCCCGTGCGCATTGCCGAAGGCTGGTTATCGATCTTTCACGGCGTCGACGGGCGCTTCGACGAAAACGGCCGTTGCGTCGGCATGCGCTATAGCGGCGGCATCGTCGTCCACGACGCGCAGCACCCGCACCTCGTGCGTTATCGTTCGCCCGCGCCCGTGCTCGCACCGGAGACCAGCGACGAGCTGCGCGGCATCGTCAACGACGTCGTCTTTCCGACCGCGCTCGACGTGCCGCCCGGCGCGCCGCCGCGCACGTACGACTTGTATTACGGCATGGCCGACGCGCGCGTCGGGCGCGCGCGCGTGGAAATCGGCGAGAGCGTCGTCGCCGCGGCCGAGGAGAGCGCCGCGTAATTCGCCGTCCGGAGCGGCCCTCGATGCTGCCCTATTACCTGGTCGCCGCGGTGCTCGTGATCGCGGCGGTGACGATTGTGGCTTCCGGAATCGGGCAACGCCGCGAGGTGCGGGTCGCGAGCGTGCCCGCGCACGGAACGCCCAGCCCGCCGCGGCATGAAGCGGCCTCGACCTTGCAGCCCGGCCCGGTGACGGGCGAGGCGCCGTGGGCGCTCTCGGCGGTGCCCGAGTGCTTTCGACAGGCCAGCGCTGTGCACGGCACGCCCGCTTTCGTCGCGGCCCGATTGCCCGGCGATGCACGCCGGCTCCCTCCGGGTTCGGTCGTGTCGGCCGCGGATTGCCGGTTGCTGGTCGGGCCGGCGACGTTGACCTTGGAACGCGGCGGCGAGCGGCTCGTGGTGCCGCGCGAGGCTCGCGCGTACGTCGAGGGAGAGCGCCTTCTGGTGTTACGCACGGCCGGCGCGACCGCCGACTTGCGCGTCTATCACCGGGTTTCGGGGGGCGGACCCTGAACTCTACGCCTTCGATGGAGAACGACGGTCATGAAGATCTCGCCGCGGCGGTCGAAAGCCGGCGCACGTTCGCGATCATTTCCCACCCCGACGCGGGCAAGACGACGCTGACCGAAAAGCTGCTGCTTTACGGCGGCGCGATCGCCACGGCGGGGCAGGTCTCGGCGCGCCGTCGCGCGCGCCAAACGACCTCGGACTGGATGGAACTCGAGCGCGAGCGCGGCATCTCGATCACCTCGACGGTGCTGCAATTTCCCTATCGCGAGCACACGATGAACCTGCTCGACACGCCCGGCCACCAAGATTTCGGCGAGGACACCTATCGCACGTTGCTGGCGGCGGATAGCGCGGTCATGCTGCTCGATGCGGCCAAAGGCGTCGAGCCCCAGACGAAAAAGTTGTTCGCCATCTGCCGCGCCCGGCGCATTCCGCTATTCACTTTCATAAATAAGATGGATCGGCCGAGCCGCGATCCGCTCGAACTGCTCGACGAACTGGAGAACGTGCTCGGCATCGGAGCGTATCCGATGGTCTGGCCGATCGGCAACGGGCCGGACTTTCGCGGCGTCTACGATCGCCGCACGCGCGAAGTGCATCTCTTCGAGCGCACCGAGCACGGCGCGAAGCGCGCGCCGGTACGCGTGACCGACGTGCGCGATCCGGCCATCGCCGCCTTGACCGAGGAGCACACCTATCGCGAGTTCATCGACGGCCTGGAACTGCTCGAAGGCGCGGGCGAAGAGTTCGACCGCGAAGGGATGTTGCGCGGCGATTCGACGCCGGTCTTCTTCGGCAGCGCGGTGACCAACTTCGGCGTGCAGTTATTCCTGGACGCCTTTCTCGAGATGGCTCCCGCGCCGCGCGCGCGCCTGGCCACGCGCTCCGGCGCGAGCGAAGCCGCGCCGGTCGAACCCGCCGCCGATCAATTCTCGGGTTTCGTCTTCAAGATACAGGCGAACATGGATCCGCGCCACCGCGACCGCGTCGCGTTCTTGCGCGTCTGCAGCGGCCGTTTCGAGCGCGACATGCTGGTGCGCAACGTGCGCTCGGGCAAGGAAGTGCGGCTGACCCGCGCCATGAAACTCTTCGCCAGCGATCGCGAGGTCGTCGAGGAGGCCTTCGCCGGCGACGTGGTCGGACTGGCCAATCCGGGCACGTTCGCGATCGGCGACACGCTGTGCACCGGGCCGTCGTTGAGTTACGACCGCATCCCCTCGTTCGAGCCGGAGCATTTCTCCAGCGTGCGCAACATCGATACGGGCGGTTACAAGTCGTTCCAGAAGGGCATCGCGCAACTTGCCGAGGAGGGTGCGATCCAGGTGTTTTACGCGGCGGGCGAGGTGCATAGCGAGCCGGTATTCGCGGCCGTCGGCGAACTGCAGTTCGAGGTGGCCAAGTACCGCCTCGAAGCGGAATACAACGTGAAGACGCAGTTCTCTCGGTTGCCCTATGCGTTGGCCCGGCGCGTCGTCGGCGATGCGACGGGCGCCGCCTGGCCTTCGAGCGCGAAACTCGTCGAGGATGCCTCGGGTACACCGTTCGCGCTCTTCGAGAGCGACTGGAGCCTGCGGCTCGCCGAGGAGTGGAACGCAGGTTTACGTTTCTTGCCGTTCTCGGCCGAACCCGAGACGAGGGAGATAGTCAAGCAATGAAGCAAGTTGGTCCCGGCCCCGCGACTACGGCC
>Ga0182012_10008490_pt1 | contig 10159 bp, 10 predicted proteins | sample 612S2SmetaG_FD_120486 | JGI IMG/M metagenome (GOLD analysis project Ga0182012, IMG submission 120486) | Permafrost microbial communities from Stordalen Mire, Sweden - 612S2S metaG | ecosystem: Environmental > Terrestrial > Soil > Wetlands > Permafrost | place: Sweden: Stordalen | collected... | reverse complement strand
GCACCGGGTACCAGGTCTGGCAGTCGCTGATCGGCCTGGGCTCGGGGCACGTCTTCGGCCTGGGCCTCGGTGGGGGGCGGGAGAAGTGGGGGACCCTGCCCAACGCCCACACCGACTTCATCTTCTCGGTGGTGGGGGAGGAGTTGGGGCTGGTCGGAGCGGTGGTACTCCTGGCCCTCTGCTTCGCCCTGGCCTGGTTCGGCCTCCGCACCGCCCTCCGGGCCCCGGACCGGTTCGGCAGCCTGGTGGCCGTCGGCATCACCACCTGGATCACCAGTCAGGCGGTGATCAACGTGGGGGCGGTGATCGGGGTCCTGCCGGTGACCGGCATCCCGCTCCCGTTCATCTCTTTCGGCGGATCGTCCCTCATCATCACCATGGCCGCGTTCGGGATCCTCCTCAACGTGGCCTCCCACGAACGCCCGGCGCCCGCAGTGGCCCGCCCGCGCCGGCGACCGTCCACCCGGTGACCGGTGGGAGGTTCGCCCTGGTGGCGGGAGGTGGAACCGCCGGCCACCTCCAACCGGCCCTGGCCATCGCCGAGGCTTTGGTGGCCGGGGGCCGTGAGCGGCGCAGCATCGAGTTCGTGGGATCGGCCCGGGGTCAGGACCGGGCCACGTTGCAGGGCCGGGGATTCCCCTTCACCCTCCTGCCCGGTCGGGGCATCGTCCGGAGCGCCCGGCCCGCCGATCTGGTCCGGAACGCCGGGGCCGTGCTGGGACTGGCCGTGGCCGGCGTGCGGGCCCTCCGCCTGGTCGTCCGGACCCGGCCCCGGGTGGTGGTATCGGTCGGGGGCTACGCCTCCCTGCCGGCCTCGGTGGCCGCTGTCGTGACCGGCGTCCCCCTGGTCCTGGTCAATGTGGACGCCGTCCCCGGGGCGGCCAACCGTCTGCTCGGGAGGTTCGCCCGGGCCTCGGCCGTGGGATGGGAGGGGACACCACTTCCCCGGGCGGAGGTGACCGGGACGCCGGTGCGGCCCGAGATCGTCAGCGCCGTCCGGGACCCCCGAGCCCGTCAGGACGCCCGTGCCGAGCTGGGTCTGCCGCCCGACCGCCCCACCGTGGCCGTCTTCGGCGGCTCGCTCGGGGCCCGGCGCATCAACGAGGCCGTGGTCGGGCTCTGCGACCTGTGGCGGGACCGCGGAGACCGGTCGGTGTACCACATCGTCGGCCGCCGCGGCTGGGCCTCGACGGGGGAGCACCGGAGTGCCGACCCGCAGGACGACCCCACCGGACCCCCGGGTCTGTGTCTGGTCACCGTGCCCTACGAGGACCGCATGGGCCAGGTCTACCGGGCCGCCGACATCGTCGTGTGCCGGGCCGGCGCCATGACCGTGGCTGAACTGGCGGCGGTGGGCCTGCCCTCGGTGCTGGTCCCGCTGCCCGGTGCCCCGGGAGACCACCAGACCGCCAACGCCCGGGTTCTGGAGCGGGCCGGGGCGGCCGTCCTCCTGCCCGACCCCGAGTGCGACCCGGCCAACCTGGCCTCGGAGTTGGACCGGCTCCTCGGCGATCCTGCGGCCCTGGAGGCCATGGGTCGGGCGGCGGCGGCGCAGGGGCGCCCCGATGCGGCGGCGGCCGGGGCCCGGGTGGTCGAGGCCCACGCCCGACCGGAGCGGCCGGCGTGAGCGGGACGCCACCTCCCGACGGCCCCGGCCCCACCGGACCGTTCGGGGAGCCCGGTCGCTACCGGAACGTCCACGTCGTGGGCATCGGAGGGGCCGGCATGAGCGCCATCGCCACCGCCCTGGGGGCCATGGGACACACCGTCACCGGCAGTGATCTCAAGGCGTCGGCCGTGACCGAGCGGCTACGACGGGCCGGGATACCGGTGGCGGTCGGCCACCGGACGGAGAACCTCGGTGGCGCCGACCTGGTCTCGGTGTCGTCGGCGGTGCCGGACACCAACCCGGAGGTCGCCGAGGCCCGCCGCCGGGGGATCACGGTGCTGAGCCGGGCCGAGACCCTGGCGTCGTTGGCCTCGCTCAAGCGCTGCATCGCGGTGGCGGGCACCCACGGCAAGACCACCACCGCCTCCATGCTGGCCCTGCAGATGGTCGAGGGGGGCCGGCGACCGTCGTTCCTCATCGGGGGCGACGTGAACGAGATCGGGACCAATGCCGTCTGGGACGAGGGTGAGTGGTTGGTGGTGGAGGCCGATGAGAGCGACGGCACCTTCTTGTCTTTGACCCCCGATATCACCGTCGTCACCAATGTGGAGCCCGACCACCTGGACCACTGGGGTACCTTCGATGCGGTGCGGTCGGCGTTCGACCGGTTCGTGGCGGGTGCGCGGCTCCGGCGGGTGGTGGGGGGCGACGATCCGGTGGCCGCCGGCATCGGGCGGGCCCGGGGGGCCGATCTCGTGGGGACCTCCCCGGAGTGCACCTACCGGATCGTCGACCCGGTGTCGGCCCGCAGCTCGGTCTCCTTCGGCCTGGTGGACCCGTCCGGCACCGACCTCGGCCGCCTGGAGGTGCCGGTTCCCGGCCTGCACAACGCCCGCAACGCCGCCGTGGCCACGGTGGCGGCACTTGCCGCCGGCGTGTCCTTCGCCGACGCGGCCCGGGCCCTCTCCCGCTTCGCCGGGGTGGCCCGGCGGTTCGAGTTCCGGGGCGAGGTGAACGGGGTGACCTTCGTGGACGACTACGCCCACCTGCCCAGCGAGGTCCGGGCGGTCCTGGCCGCCGCCCGCAACGGCGGCTGGAACCGGGTGGTGGCGGTGTTCCAGCCCCATCGCTACAGCCGCACCCAGGAGCTGGCCGGCGAATTCGGCCAGGCCTTCGGGGACGCCGACGTGGTGGTCGTGACCGATGTCTACGGTGCCGGGGAGGCACCGGTGCCCGGGGTGTCCGGCCAGCTGGTGGCCCAGGCCATCCGGGAGGCCCGGCCCGACACCCCGGTGACCTACGTGGCCGGCCGGCTGAAGCTCCGCACCACAGTGGGTTGGCTCCTGCAGCCCGGCGACCTGTGCTGCACCCTCGGGGCGGGGGATCTCACCACACTGCCCGACGAGCTGATGGCCGATCCGGCCTGGTGACATGGACCTGATGACCCCCCTCCACGATCTCCACACGCTGGGACGGACCCTCGGACCCCTGGCCCACCCCGACCATCCCCTGGGTGCCCGTACCACCTACCGGGTCGGGGGGACCGCGGCCCTCTTCGTCGAGGCGGTCGACGAGGACCAGCTCCTGGAGGTGGCCCGGGCCGTGGCCGGTTCCGCCGTGCCGGTCCTGGTGGTGGGGAAGGGCTCCAACCTGTTGGTCGCCGACCGGGGTTTCGGGGGTCTGGTGGTGTCCCTGGGCTCCGGATTCGAATCCCTGGACATCGACGGTGAGCGGGTCCGGGCCGGGGCCGCCCTCAGCCTCCCGGTGCTGGCCCGGCGCACCGCCGCCGCCGGGCTGCACGGGCTCGAGTGGGCGGTGGGGGTGCCCGGCTCGGTCGGGGGGGCCGTGAGGATGAACGCCGGGGGGCACGGTTCGGACACCGCCGCCACGTTGGTGACCTACCGGTGGGTGGACCTGGTGACAGCGGCGGTCGACGAGGCCCCGGCCGAACGCCTGGGCTTGGGCTACCGGCGGTCGGGCCTGGCCGCCACCGACGTGGTGGTGGCCGCCGTGCACCGGTTGGAGCGGGGCCGGCCCGAGGAGGGCAGAGCCCTCATCGACGAGATCGTCCGGTGGCGGAGGGCCAACCAGCCCGGGGGGAGCAACGCCGGATCGGTGTTCTCCAATCCGCCCGGGGACTCGGCCGGGCGCCTCATCGACCGCTGTGGGCTGAAGGGATTCCGCATCGGGACCGCCGAGGTCTCACCCCGGCACGCCAACTTCATCCAGGCGGACACCGGCGGGTCGGCCGACGACGTGCGCCGGGTCATCGACCATGTGCGTTCGGTGGTGGCGGCGACCACCGGGGTGGTGCTCCAGACCGAGGTGCAGATGATCGGCTTCCCCCCCGACCCGGAGGGACGGCCGTGAGCCCCCCCCGGTCCGCCGCCCCCCCGGCCCGTCCCGCCATCGACCCCCGCATCCGCCAGCGCCGGGTGGACATCCAGCGCAGCCGGGGTCGTCGCCGGCTCCACTGGATCCTCGGGGCGCTGGTGGCCGGGGCCGTCGTGGTCGGGACGGTGTTCGTCCTGCACACGCCGTGGTTCAGCGCCCGGGTGGTGACGGTGGCCGGGGTTCACCCCCACACCACCGACGCCGCCATCATGGCGGCGGCCGGCCTCGGCGGCCATCCTCCCCTCATCAGTGTGGACCCCGGGTCCACCGCGGCCCGGGTGGAGCAGCTGCCCTACATCGCCACCGCCCAGGTCCACCGCCACTGGCCCGACGGGGTGGAGGTCACGGTGACCGAGCGGGTCCCCGTCGCGGTGATGGCCGGACCGGGGTCGTCCTGGTCGGTGCTCGACGGCGCCGGCCGGACCCTGGAGGTCCTGCCTTCCCGGCCTGCGGGCCTGGTGGCCCTGGTGGAGTCCACCGGGCTGGGGCCGGTCCATCCGGGCCCGGTCGGGGCCGACCTGCCCACCGGGACCTCGTTCGGCCTGACCGTCTGCCGGACCCTCCCACCGGCCTTCGCCGGTCAGGTGCTGACGGTCACCGAGGCCACGAACGCCACGGTGACCCTGGCTCTCAACTCGGGGATCACCGTCCTCTTGGGGACCGACAGCGATCTGAGGGCCAAGTACGAGGATGTGGCCAGCATCATCGCCCACGCCCCGTTGCAGGGCGCCACCGTCATCGATGTGAGCGTGCCGCAGTCTCCGACGGTGACCGGCTGAGAATGTCGGCCCGGTCCGGACCGGGCCGGACCGGTGTCCTCCCCGTGCCGACAGTGCTTGACCAGGTACTGTGCTCACCCTATCGTGGTCACAACTCGCCGGTTGGAACGGTTTCAACCTGTGGTCGAGGGTAAGGGATTCCATGACCGTTCCGGCACAGAACAACTACTTCGCCGTCATCAAAGTCGTAGGTGTGGGCGGGGGTGGTGTCAATGCCGTCAACCGGATGATCGAGGCCGGGTTGCGGGGAGTGGAGTTCATCGCCACCAACACCGACGCCCAGGCTCTGCTGATGAGCGACGCCGACCTCAAGCTGGACATCGGACGCCAGCTGACCCGGGGTCTGGGAGCGGGGAGCGACCCCGAAGTCGGGCGGCTCGCCGCCGAGGAGCACCGGTCGGAGATCGAGGAGGCCCTCAAGGGGGCCGACATGGTGTTCATCACCGCCGGCAAGGGCGGAGGCACCGGCACCGGTGCCGCCCCGGTGGTGGCGGAGATCGCCAAGTCCCTCGGTGCGCTGACCATCGGGGTGGTGACGCGGCCGTTCACCTTCGAAGGTCGGCGCCGGTCCGTCCAGGCCGAAGCCGGCATCCAGAACCTGAAGGAGAAGGTCGACACCCTCATCATCATCCCCAACGACCGGCTCCTGACCGTGTCCAACGAGAAGACGTCCATGGTCAACGCCTTCAAGATGGCCGACGAGGTGCTGATGCAGGGGGTCCAGGGGATCACCAGCCTGATCACCGTGCCCGGCCTCATCAACACCGACTTCGCCGACGTCAAGATGATCATGAGCAACGCCGGCACGGCCATCATGGGCATCGGGTCCGCCACCGGCGAGGGTCGCTCGGTCAACGCCGCCCGGGCCGCCATCACCAGCCCCCTGCTCGAGGCCTCCATCGAAGGGGCCCGGGGCATCCTGCTCAACATCGCCGGGGGGCCGGACCTCGGGCTGTTCGAGGTCAATGAGGCGGCGGAGATCATCCACGGGGTGGCCCACCCCGACGCCAACATCATCTTCGGAAGTGTGATCGACGAGGCCATGGGCGAAGAGGTCCGGGTCACGGTCATCGCCGCCGGCTTCGAGCGGTGGGAGTCCCAGGGACGTGGCGGAGCGAGCCCGGTCGAATCAACCGGACCGCAGGAGACCCGGAGCCGGGTCCTCGGTGCGGAGACGGCCCATGAGGACATCTTCGCCACGCCCGCCGACGACGACCTCGACCTGGGCGACGACGACTTCGACGTGCCCTCGTTCCTGCGCTGACCCCACCCGGTCAGCCCACCGACCGGGTCCCACCGGTCCCGTCCCTTCCGGTGGCCGGCCCGATCCGGGCCGCCTGGACCGGATCGGCGGAGGGCGACCTCCGACCCACCGCAGCTGACGGGGACGCGGCCGGTCCCCTCCAGGCTCTGGTGTCCTCGGTGACCACCCGGGCCGGCCACCGGTCCGTCGAGCGGATCCACTGGATGGACCAGGTCCACGGCACCGTGGTCATCACCGTGCCGGACCCGGGCGGTCACTCCCACCCCCCCCGGGGGGTCTCGGCCCGGTGGGCCGGCGCCGGGGACGCCCTGGTGGCCTCGGGGACATCCGACGCGCTGGCCGTGCTGACGGCGGACTGCGCACCGGTCGCTCTCGGTAGCACCAACGGCATCTTCGGTGCGGTCCACGCCGGGTGGCGGGGGCTGGTGGGTGGCGTGGTGGAGGCCACCGTGTCGGCCATGCGGCGCCAGGGGGCCGTCGGCGTCGTCGGTGCGCTGGGCCCGTGTGTCCACGCCTGCTGCTACGAGTTCGGTGCCGACGATCTGGACCGGGTGGCGGCGGCCTACGGCGACGGGGTGCGGGCCACCACCCGGGCCGGCCGGCCGGCTCTCGACCTCCCCGCCGCCATCTCGGCGGCCCTGGTGGCCGCCGGCGCCGGCCGGGCGCCCGGGACGGACGTCTGCACCGGGTGCGGCGGCGGGTACTTCTCCCACCGGGTGCGGGGCGACCACGGTCGCCAGGTCCTGGTGGTGTGGGCGAACGGGCCCCCGGGTCCGGCGTGACCGACCGGACGGGGGGCGACAGCTTCGCCCGGCGACTCGACGCGGTCCGTGACCGCATCGGCTCGGCGGTGGCCGATCCGGCTTCGGTGCGTATCGTGGCCGTGACCAAGGGGTTCGGCGCCGAGGCGGTCGAGATGGCCCGGATGGCCGGGTTGGCCGACATCGGCGAGAACTATGCCGATGAACTGGTGGCCAAGGCGGCGGCGGTGCGGGACGCGGCGGGCCGGGAGACGGCCCCGGGTGTCCCTCCGGTCTGGCACTACCTGGGAGCCGTCCAGCGCAACAAGGTGGCCCGACTGGCTCCGGTGGTCGAATGGTGGCAGGGGTTGGCCCGCCCGGAGGAGGGGGTGGCCATCGCCCGGCGCTCACCGGGTGCCACCGTCCTGGTCCAGGTGGACGTGACCGGACGCCCCGGCCGTGGCGGCTGCCCGCCCGCCGGGGTTCCGGCGCTGGTGGCCGAGCTGGCCGACCAGGGACTGGTCGTGGCCGGCCTGATGGCCGTGGGCCCGCCGGGTCCCCCCGAGGATGCCCGGCCGGGCTTCGCCCTGGTCTCCACCCTCGCCGACCGGCTGGACCTCCCGGTCCGCTCCATGGGTATGACCGACGACCTGGAGGTGGCGCTGTCCGAAGGTTCGACGATGGTGCGCCTGGGCCGGGCGCTGTTCGGACCCCGGCCGTCTCCGGGGAGGACCTCCTGACAGGCCCCCGGCCGTCCGGCCGGACCGGTGGCCGCGACCCCCGCCGGGGGGGTCCACCGGTGGTCAAAGCCACGCACTACGCTGTCCCCAGGAGGAAACGATGCCTGCTTCGTTCATGAAAAAGACGATGGCGTACCTGGGCCTCGTCGACGACGACTACGACGACTACGACGACTTCGAGTCCCGGTCGCCGGCGGCGGCGGTCGGTCGGTCCAGCCAACGGTCGGTCGGCGGCCTCGACGACATGGACGAGCCCACGACAGCCGTTCCCAGTCCTCGGATCCGGACACTGACCAGGGAAGAAACCGGCGGGTCGGCACCGGCACCCGCCCCGGCACCGGTGGCCACGCGGCCCACCGTGGGCTCCTCATCGGTCCGGCCGATCTCACAGGAGACGGCCGGTGCCCGGGTCCACATCGTCGCACCCGGCCGGTTCGCCGACGCCCAGGAGATCGCCAACCGGCTGATGAACAACCAGCCCGTGATCGTCAACATGCAGAGCGCCGACCGCGACCTCCAGCGGCGGATGATCGACTTCTGCAGTGGTGTGACCTACGCCCTGTCCGGCGGCATGGAGCGCGTGGCCGACGAGGTGTTCCTGCTGACGCCGTCGAATGTGAAGGTCTCCGACGAGGAGCGTCGGCGCCTCGCCGATCGGGGATTGGTGAACCCCTGATCGGTGACCTGAGGGTCCGACCGAACGACAGAGGGGTGTACTGACGTGCTCGGCCTGATCGCCGACCTTTTGTACCTGTTCCTGCTGGTGCTCATCGCCTACTCCATCCTGAGCTGGTTCACCGCGTCGGGAAGGCTGGCCTACGACTCCCCGGTCATCCGGATCCAGCGGGTCCTGTCCTCCATCTGCGAGCCGGTCCTCCGGCCGGTCCGTCGGCTGATCCCGCCGGTGCGGGTCGGGGGGGTCGGGCTCGACCTCTCGGTCCTGGTCGTGTTCCTGGTGGTCGGCGTACTCATCTCGCTCTTCCGCTGACCCCCCCTGGCGGTCCGCTCCTCCCCGCCGGCCGGGCACCACGGGGATTCCGATGATCCCGGAGCCGCACCGGTTCCACCGCTAGCATGGCGCCCATGGACGCCTCACAATCTGCACTCGATTCGCTCCGGACCGTCGAGTTCCGTGAGACCCTCAAGGGCTATCACCGGGATGACGTCGACGAATACCTGGAAAAAGCCGCCGTCGAGGCCGAAGGCCTGCAGGAACAGCTGCGTCAGAGCGGTGAGCGGCTCCGCCAGGCCGCCGAGCGCATCTCCCAGCTGGAGGCGGCCCTCGAGCAGCAGCCCGCACCGGAGCCGGCCGAACCGGCTCTGGCCGATGACACGCTGCAGCGGACACTGATCCTGGCTCAGCAGTTCGTCGACCAGACCAAGGCCGACGCCGAGGCCAAGGCGGCCCAGACCGTGGCCGAGGCGGAGGCGGCCGCCCGGCTGATGACCGAAAAGGCCACCAGCGAGGCCACCCGGATCGCCTCCGAGTCGGAGCAGCGTCTGCGTGAGGAGATCAACCGGCTGGAGGAGTCGCGGTCCCGGCTCACCCACGAGGTGGAATCGATGTCGCGGCACCTCGAGGGGGAGCGCAACCGGCTGCGGACGGCGTTGGGCGACATCCTGCGCTGGGTGGACGAGAACGTGCAGCCGGCCCCGTCCCGTCCCGCTCCGGCGGCGGCACCGACGGCCGGGGCGCCCGTTGGTTCGGGCAGCCCTGCGGAGCCCACCCCAGCCCCTCCACCTGCACCGGTCGACCACGGCGGGAACCGACCGGCGGCCGCACCGCCCCAGGGTGCACCGACCCAGACCGGAAGTGGCACCGGGCCGACCGGCGAAGTCACCCAGAGCGGGCCGGCCGGATCCACCACCCGGCCCGCCAACACCAACGCCGCTCTTCCGCTGTAGGGCCCCGGTCCCGGCGTGGGACCCTCCCGGCGGTTGACGGAACGGCCGCCACCGGTATGGTCCCTGGGGCGACTTCGAGGTTCGGGATTGCTGCCACCAGCTGGGCACGGTATCGTCACCCGCCCCTGTGATGTCGGGGTCGGCCCGGTCAGAATCCGGGCGATCGCCATCCCACGAGGGGACAACCTGAGGAGGTCGATGTGACGGCAGCGAAGAAGGTGGTATCACCCTCGGCCAAAAAGAGCGTCCCCCCATCCCCGGCGGCGACAGGGGCCGCCAAGGCGGGCCCGACCCGGGCGAAGTCGGCCGTGCCGGCGGAGAAGCGCTCACCGGCGCCCGCCAAGACCACCAAGTCCCCGGCCAAGGCGGCGCCGGCCAAGGCGGCGCCGGCCAAGGCGGCCAAATCCCCGGCCAAGTCCACCACCGTGAAGTCGGCCAAGGCGGCCCCGGCCCCGGCGGCCAAGAAGGCCGCCAAGGCGGCCCCGGCGGGCAAGAAGGCGGACCCGGTCAAGGCCGCCCCGTCCCCGGCGGGCAAGAAGGCGGCTCCGGCCAAGGCGGCCCCGGCCCCCGCGGCGCCCACGGTCGGCCCCTATGCCAAGGACCCCAAGTTCCTCGACGAACAGAGAGCCCTCCTCCTTGAGGAGCGTTCCATCTACAAAGGCCAGGCCGTCGACCTCCGGGCCGAAGCGGACTCCCTGGCCCTGGAGCGCGAACCCGGGGACGTGCAG
>Ga0182012_10008489_pt1 | contig 10159 bp, 14 predicted proteins | sample 612S2SmetaG_FD_120486 | JGI IMG/M metagenome (GOLD analysis project Ga0182012, IMG submission 120486) | Permafrost microbial communities from Stordalen Mire, Sweden - 612S2S metaG | ecosystem: Environmental > Terrestrial > Soil > Wetlands > Permafrost | place: Sweden: Stordalen | collected... | reverse complement strand
GCCTCGGATAGTAATATAAGTTTTTTTTTTTGTTCATTTAATAAATTAAGAGAATTGTAAAGAGGAAGGAGAGGGAGGGGAGGGGGGGGGGGGGGGGGGGGGGGGTGGCTGTATGTGAATATTTGATTAATTCTACCTCTGGATGATCTAAAGGGGGCGGCTCAGTGCAGGACGCGGCAGGCCCCTATGAATGAGGATTGTCGGGTGCCCCGCGTCTCGGTTCCGGGACATAGAAAACTCCTGCCCGAATTGGAAGGCGCTCTCCGATGCAGCTAGTTGGGATTCGCATCGGTTGGTTTCACTTAATCAATAACCCAACCGCTTTGGTTTTATGCTAAGATTGTTCCATGCCAACCGTTCTGAGGATTGGCGCGCTCCGGGTTGGCATTTACCCGAACGACCATCGACCGCCGCACGTGCACGTTGTCGGGCAGGGGAATGAAGCGGTATTCGTGTTGAACATTCCGCTCGGCAGTGTTTCGCTGCGCGAGAACTACGGCTTCGCTCGCCACGACCTAACGGCAATCGCACGATTCCTGGCGGCGAATCTGGGCTTCCTGATGCGCGCCTGGGAGGAAATTCATGGACCGGAATGAAATCAACATCAGCCCTGCTGAGTTCGCTCAGGCAAATCGTCTGGGCCGCGAGATGCAGTCAAATACGCCTCGCGCCCTTTCCGCCCGCTACGACCGCCGCAGCAACCGCGTGGTGATTCACCTCTCCACCGGCATCGAGCTCGCTTTCCCGCCCGCCATCGTTCAGGGGCTCGAAAACGCAACCCCGGCGCAGCTTGCAGAAAGCGAAATCTCGCCCTCCGGCTTCGGCATTCACTTTCCCCGCCTCGACGCCGACCTCTATCTGCCTGCGCTGCTCGAAGGGTTCCTGGGGTCGCGGCAATGGATGGCGAGCCGTCTCGGTGCAAAGGGTGGCCAGTCCACCAGCCCTGCAAAATCTGCGGCGGCAAAGCGCAACGGTCGCAACGGCGGACGCCCCAGAAAGCAGACAACAGCGGTTGCCTGAAGGCGCAGCATCGTTCAAGTTCCTACCTCAACATTAAGAGGGATTGGTGTGCAATGTTTCTCCGCGCCCCGACGGGGCGCGAGGGTCCTTCATGCTGCATACCCAGGGCGGCGCTTCGCTTGCCCTGGGCTATTGTCCCTGCCTCCCTCCGGGAGTCAACTCGTTTATCTTTGGACGCTGCTCGGCACTGCGAGTGAGACTGCTCCAAAATTCCCGCGAATAAACTAATGCTTTTGCACTGTTAACCAACCCACCCCCTCACCCGTTGTATATGCAGAATGGCACCAAGCCCTTCAACACAGTGAGGAATCACCCCATGCTCATCCGTCCTCTTCTCGTTCAGGCTCTCAGCTCCGTCGCGCTCGCCACCAGCCTTTGCGCACCCATCGCTTTCGCCCAGGCCCAGCCCGCGCCCGCGCATCCGGCCGCTCCCGCTCGGCCCGCCGCCGCAGCCCTGCCCCCAGCCGCCCCCATCTCCGACAAAGAGCTCGCCGAGACCCAAAAGCAGCTCATCGAACTTCTCCGCCTCAGCCCCACACTCACCACCGTCGTCGCCCGCGACCCGTCCCTCCTCGCCAACCAGGACTACGTCGCCCACAACAACCCTCAGCTCGCCCAGTTCCTCCTCGCCCATCCTGAGGTTGCCCGTAACCCCGACTTCTATCTCTTCACCCGCGTCAACCGCGAAGACGGCAATCCCGACCAGGCCCTCGAGCGCGCCGTATGGCCCCAGTTCCAGGAGCCTCGCCGCAGCGGCTGGGACGCCAACGACATCTTCCCGCCCATTGCAGGTATGCTTGCCTTCGCCTGCTTCCTCGGCGCAGTAGTCTGGCTCGTCCGCCAGTTCCTTGAGAACCGCCGCTGGAGCCGCATCTTCAAACTTCAAAGCGAGGTCCACGGCCGCCTCATCGACAAGTTCAGCTCCACCCAGGAGCTAGCCGCCTATATGGACACCGAAGCCGGCCGCCGCTTCCTTGAAGCCGCCCCCATCCCTGTCGGCTTTGAACCGGAGCAGCGCGTTCCCAACGCCATTGCCCGCGTCCTCACCCCGCTCCAGGTTGGCATCGTCCTCGTGCTGCTCGGTATTGGCTTCTTTATGCTGCGCAACATTCACCCCGATGCCCGCCAGGCGATGCTGATTCTCGGCACTATCACCCTCATGCCCGGCCTCGGATTTATCATCTCCGCAGGCATCACATGGGTGCTTGCCGGGCGTCTAGGCCTCATGCCCAAAGCCGCCCACAACAGTCTCCCCGCATCCTTCGGTGCTCGGAACGAGCAGTAATCCGTAAACGTAAAAGAATCGGTGCCCCTGCTCATGCCCTCCATGTCTCTGGAATCCCTACTTCCGAGTCTCTTCTCCGGCGAAGCCTTCCGCGCTCCAGCCCTCATCGTGGAGCTGCCCCCCGACGCGCTCATGGGAAACGAGGCCTTCGCCGGCTTCTACTCGCGCTCCGCCCGCCCGCTATGGGCATATCTCGCTCGCGTCTCCGCAGACCCTGCCCTCGCCGACGATCTCATGCAAGAGAGCTTCGTCCGCTTTCTCTGCGCCACACGCCCTGACGATGGAGAGGTCGCAGCCCGCCGCTATCTCTTCCGCATCGCCACCAACCTCCTGCGCGATCACTGGCGCAGGCCCCGTCAGGCCTCCATCGAAGATCTCCCCGAAGAGTTTTTTGCCTCTGTCGGCATCTCTGAACAGTCAGACTCCCGTATCCTTCTCGGCCCAGCTCTTGCAAAATTGACACTTCGCGATCGCCAGCTGCTCTGGCTCGCGTATGCCGAGGGCTACTCGCATAAAGAGATCGCCGAAGTCACCGGCCTCGCCTCGGCCAGCATCCGGCTTCTGCTCTTCCGCGCCCGCCGCCGGATCGCCGCGCTCCTGCGCGACCAAACTCAGCAGGGAGGCAATCGCCCGTGACACTCGGTCCCTGCTCACGCGAGAAAGAACTGGCAGCGCTGCTTGCGCATGGCCAATGGCCCCACGCCGCGCCAGCGGAGCTTCGCGCACACGCCACCACCTGCCGCTCCTGCGCAGAACTTGCCCTCGTCACATCAGCCTTTCGCACCGCGCGTACCACGGCCGCCGCCGCTGCGCCCCATGTCTCCCCCGGAATTCTCTGGTGGCGCGCCCAGCTCCGCCGCCGCAACGCTGCCATCGAACGCGTCTCCCGCCCCATCCTCGGCGCTCAGATCTTTGCATTCGCGGTCTGCATCGCGGTCGCCATCGGCTTCACTGTCTCCCACGCCGCCCAGGGCCTCGACTGGATTGCCTCACTCAGCCAACTCCTCCGCCCACCCTCCATCGACCTGTCGAAACTGTGGCCGGCCTCATCTGCATCGCCGTTCTGGGTGCTTGTCCCGCTGCTCGCAATTCTCGCGCTCGTCGGCGGGGCCGTTGTCTACTTCGCCTCATCTGAAGAGCATTAGACAAGCCGCCATCGACTAATCATGAACCACTGCCCCTACCCCGGCGGCAACCCACCCCACTGCCAAAACCTGGTCGTCTTCGCCTGTGCAATCCACGCCGAAAGCTGCGCATCCGGAAACCGCTTCACATAGGGCACCGCCCAGCCAATCTCCGCACCCGAAATCGCATCTGGCACATTTTGCTCCACGCCCGTCGCCTTTTTGAAGATCCCCGGATCCTTCAGCCCCGCCTCCGAAATCGTCACCAGCCGATGGATCGCCCCGTGATTCTCCGCGTACAAGCCCATCCCGTTCGCCTCGCCCAGCTCCGCAATCATGATCAGCGGCGCAAGCGCATAAAGGTGATAGTGCAGCGCCATCCCCGCCCGGCCCAACTCGCGCATCAGCACGCCGCTCGCCTGAATCTCGCCCACGCCCGTCTTGTAAGCATCCACACCCCACTTGAAATCGCGCCCGTCGTTGCGAGCCACGCCAGAGGCCGCCACTGCCAGACCCGCCCAGTAGAGATGGTTGTTCCACGCGTCGCTGTTTGGGTTCTTGCGCTTGTCGTCCACATAGTCTTTGATCCGGTCGGCGAGGGTCCCCAGCCAACCTTGGATCGTCTTGTCCTGTTCCGGCGTGCCCACCCCGCTCGCTCTCACTTTCAGGTACGCCATCGACGTCCCGCTCAGCATCCACTTCTGCTCATAGGTCGCCTGGCCCGTCGGCATCGTCGCGGTCCATGCCTTTGCTTCTGCGGCTGCCCCCAGCAGCGAGTACACACACGTCGCCGCCGCTTTGCTTCCCGTTGTGAGATATGCATCCGCTGCTTCGCCTGCCCACTGACCCAAATGTGTCGGAGCTTCCGTTGCTTTGCGAAATGCGTCTCGCTTCGCCTCGTCGACGATCGAGTGGTTTGCGTCGGTATAGTAGCTCTCCGCGTCCATGCTCTTCGCAAAGGGCGGCGGATCGGGGCATTTGTACGCCGCGTCCGTCAGCGCCACTGTCTTCCCATCCCATGGAGACTTCAGCTTGTCAGCGCCAGCCATCGCAGATACCCCAACCAGCAGCACTGACGTTACCAATATGTCTCGACCATAACCCAGCCTCAGTTTTCCCGTACCCCTCATCACATCCTCTCCTTGCGCACACCCAAACCATTCAATACGCGCCGCAACGATTCTCCCTCGGAACAGACCCAACAGCATACTGCCCCGAAACTCTTTTGATGCCGATTTCTCGCTCCCCACCAGCCCGGCCCCATATCTCCTGCCCTAAACTTCACCCCAAACCAACTCGGTAAACTGCTTGTGGAGCGGGCTATCATGCAAACGTCCATTCCATCAGGAGCCTCCCGGTGAAAATCACACTCGCAACTCTCTCACTCATTTGCCTCGCCGTCTTCTCGCTCCCCGTCAAAGCCCAGGACTCCGGCGCAGACACCTTCACGGCCAAGTGCAAGATGTGCCATGGTGCCGACGGCATCGGCAACACCCCGGTCGGCAAAATGGTAAAGATCGTCTCGCTCAAAGATCCCGCTGTCGTCAGCGCGACTGACGCCGACCTCATCGCAATCGTCACAAACGGTAAGAACAAGATGCCCCCCAATAAAGGCAAGCTCACCGACGACCAGATCTCCGAAGTCGTCAAGTACATTCGCACCCTGCAGAAATAACCGGGCCTAAGAGGAGTCGCGCCCGGCCACAAGCTCTCTCGTGCCTCAGCCGCCCGGTCTAACCCCCAAACCCTAACCCCCAGCACCTGTCTTTCATGCCCATCTTCATCACCACCCCGCGCCTGCTGCTCCGGTCCTGGCGTGCGTCCGACCGCGAGCCCTTCCGCGCAATGAATGCCGACCCGCGCGTGATGGAGTTCTTTCCCTCCACCCTCACCGCTGCCGAGTCTGACGCCCTCGCCGGTCGCATTGAGCTCCACTTCGCCACGCACGGCTTCGGCGGGTTCGCCGCCGAGCTCAGAGCAACCGCTCAATTCATCGGATTTATCGGTCTCGCTGCTCCCAGCTTCGACGCGACCTTCCTGTTGCCGCTCTCTGCCAGGTCCGATGCCAACCCCCCACCGGTATTCGAGATCGGCTGGCGGCTCGCCCATTCCACCTGGGGAAACGGCCTCGCCACCGAAGGCGCTCGTGCGGTCGCCCACTACGCCTTCGAGACCCTCAATCTTCCCAGTCTCATCTCTTTCACAGTTCCCGCCAACCTGCGTTCACGCCGCGTCATGGAGAAGATCGGCATGGTTCACGACCCCACTGCAGACTTCCTCCACCCCAGCCTGCCCCAGGGCCACCCTTTACGCCCGCACGTCCTCTACCGCCTGAGTCGCGAACCTGAGTTGTGAACCTGGTTTTTGAAAAGGGTCGGATATCTCTATAAGTTGTCTATGTATAAGAGGCAAGGTGGAGATGCCGTCGTCTCGCGCTCCTGATTTGATCGCGGTTTGATCCATGACATCTCAACCGGCCATCGCCGTACTTTTCTTTGCTTGGCGCGATTGGTTACTGAGCCATGCGGGGGTGATGATGATGGTGGTGGTGGTGATGATGGTGGTGGATAACCACAACCACCTGCGCCTGCGCCGCATAGGGTAATGCGAAGCAGAAAAGAAGGACCAGTCCGAGTAGAGTCTTTTTCATACCTGATTGTCCCGCGCGCCTTCGCGTTTGTCAGAGCTATTCTGACCTACCCGTCTTGCGCTTCAATCGCGTACAACCAGATATCAAGACATTCGATTGCTAGGAGCTGGAGGTTTGCCCCTGTGACAGTTTCTTGAAACGAGCCGAAGACACAGCCTCAGGCGGTGCCGCTTCTCTCAAGCCATTGCGCACCGACTCCGTCAACCGCGGCCTGTCCATCTCTCGCCTCAGATTGGCGATAATCTCCCGTGCCATTTCAATTCGGCTTTTCTTCTTCATGACCAAACTCCTCTTTAGTTGAATGCTGATCGGCGAAATCAGATACGCAGTCTCTCGAGCGCCCGATCCGCTTGCTCAATTGCAGGTCTCGCACCTGCATATCTGTCCATTTGCCGGAAATATACATCTCACTTCTGGAATCCAGGCCTCTGACCCTATTTCTCTGTAGTCAGTTAATTGGAGCGTCGAGTCCTGGATCGGGCCCCATCCTTAGCTGCACCAGAATCTCTAATAGGTTGGCCGAGTTACGGACCGTTCCGGCCAGAATCACGAGAGCCTCTGCGACCGGTGCATGCTGTTCCGCCAACAGAGTGAGGCTTTCACTCATTTTGTGCAGCTTCGTTGCTTCTTGGAGGATATCTTTTGCTGGCACGGAGGACGAAGCCTTCCCGGGAGCATAACTGGAAGCTTGACCGGTCGTTATTGCTACCGGATCGCGGCCCCACTACGGATTAGCTTAGGGCCGCTTCAATCGTGTGTATGTCCATATTGGACCACCGCGAAAAAAAGGTCCCAGACCCCAAACCTTAAGCCCCAAATCCTAAACCCCGCCTCTCATCACTCCATCCGCCACCAGCGCCGCTTCCATTGCCTGGCGCACCTGGTGTACCCGCACAATCGAAGCTCCCGCCAGAATCGCCGCCACCATTCCCGCCACGCTTGCCGTCTGCCGTGCGTCCACGGGTGCGGCCGAGCCTCCATAGAGCGGCGCAAGCGCATGCCCCAAAAACGACTTCCGGCTCACCCCCGCCAGCAACGGCCGCCCTAGCTCAAGCAACTCCGCCTGCCGAGCCAGCAATCCGAAATTTTCCGCCCCTCGCTTGCCAAACCCATACCCCGGATCAAGCACGATCGAATCCTGCGAAATCCCCGCTGCCTCAGCGTTCATCAGACTCGCCTCCAGCCCCGTCCTCACCTGCTCTATCAGCTCATCCGGCTCCAGTTGTGCCTGTGCAGCCCACTCATCGGGCTTTCCCCGCGTATGCATCAGCACCAGACCGCACTCCGTCTTTGCTGCCTCTGCTGCCATTCCAAAGTCCCAAAAAAAACCGCTGACATCGTTCACAATCTCCGCCCCCGCTGCAATCGCCGCCCGAGCCGTCTCCGCCTTGTACGTATCCACTGAGACAATCGCCCCCGGCCGTGCCCGCAGAACCCCCTCCACCACCGGCAGCAGCCGCGCCTGCTCCTCAGCCGCGCTGACTGTCGGCTCATCGCCCCCTCCCCCTCCAACTTTGGCCCCCGGCCGCGTGCTCTCCGCCCCAATGTCCAATATGTCAGCGCCCTCGTCCAGCAACCTGACCGCATCAGCAACATCCCGATCCAAATCTGGATGCGCGTGAACGCCGCTGAATGAGTCCGGCGTTACGTTCACCACGCCCATCACCAGCGTCCGTCGCCCCAGTTCCAGCGTCCGTGTGCGCAGCTTCCACTTCGTCACTTTGCGATTCCCGTCCGTCACCTTTGATCATCTCCCCTTTTCGTCGATGCTACGCCGCCCCACTTCTGTGCTGCTAAACTCCGGCCATGAAGCCATTCGACCGCTTCGCCTTCCCCGCCGCCGCCCTGCTTCTCGCTTCCGCTCTCTGCGCGCAGTCCCCATCGAACCGTTTCCAATCGCACCCGGCCCCGCCTCACCACACCGCCTCCCACCCCGCGCCCGCCAATGGTCCCCTCGCCGACCACATCGCCGCCATCCTCGCTGATCCCGCTCTCGACCAGGCCGAGTTCGGCATCAGCGTCGTCACCCTCGACGGCAAGCCCCTCTACGGCCTCAACGATTCCAAGCTCTTCATCCCTGCCTCCGACACCAAGCTCCTCACTACCGCCGCCGCTTACGCGCTGCTCCCCGTCGACTCGCTCACCTGGACCACCAACATCGTCGCCATCGGCGTCCTCGACAGCGAAGGCATCCTCCACGGGGACCTCACCATCGTCGGCTCAGGCGATCCCACGCTCAGCGCCCGTCGCTACCCCTACAAGCCTCCCACACCGGCAATCCCTCCCGCCGCCGCGCCGCCCACCAGCTCAAACCCGCCAGCCCTGCCCCAATCCGCCACCCCCGAGCCTGAACAACCCATCTCTCCCATGAGCTCACTTGACCTGCTCGCCCAGCAGGTTGAGCAGGCTGGCATCCGCACCGTCGAGGGCAACATCGTCGGCGACGATTCCTTCTTCCTCTATGAGCCTTACGGCAAAGCCTGGGGATGGGACGACCTCCAATGGGCCTACGGCGCCCCCATCTCCGCGCTTTCATTCAACGAAAACGCCATCGGTCTCGCCATCAGTCCCGACCCAGCCAAACCCGACTCCACCGTCGCCTCCTGGACACCAGATGTCGACTACTACACCCTCGACAACTCCATGGTCCCCAACCCTGCCGGCAAAACTCCCCATCCAGGCATCGAGCGGCGCCCTGGCTCCATGCTGGTGCGCACCTGGGGCACGGTCGATCCCGGCTTCCACATCAACCTCGCCGTCGAAGATCCCGCCGAGTTCACCGCCACCGCCTTCGAGCTGGCCCTGCTCAAGCGGGGCATCAAGGTCAAAGGAACCCCAACCTCCAGCCATCGCTACCCCGACGGCACCGGCGACTTCGAGGCCGAACGCTCCAAGCCCGTCTCTGGCCCGGCCATGTCGTTCGCACCCACCGTCACTCCTCCACTCGCCGGTCGCCGCATCTTTGCCACTCACGACTCCGTCCCCATCGCCCAGGACATCACCGTCACCAACAAGACCAGCCAGAATCTCCACGCCGAACTGCTCCTTCGTCTCCTCGGCAAGGTCCACGGCGACGACGGCAGCATTGCCCAGGGAATCCGTGTCGAGCGCCAGTTCATGCTCGCCGCCGGCGTCAACGATACCGACTTCTACATCTACGACGGCTCCGGCATGTGCCCCTATAACCGCATCGCCCCCCGCGCCTATACGCAGTTGCTCTCCTGGGCCGGCCGCCAGGCGTGGGGCAACGACTTTCGCGAGTCGCTCCCCATCGCCGGCGTCGACGGCACCCTCATCAACCGCTTCACCGTCTCTCCGCTCAAGTCCAAACTCTGGGCCAAGACTGGCACCATGACCGGCGTCAACGCACTCTCCGGCTATCTCACCGCCCAGAGCGGCCGCCTCCTCGCCTTCTCCATCCTCGTCAACGGCCACCGCCCCGGCAGCGAAGCCGAGCTCCACGCCGTCGACCAAATCGCCGAAGCCATCGCCGCCGCCGACTAGCGAGTTATCATCAGAGCCAAATGCGATTCCGTTCTATTTCTTCTTTCTTCGTAATCTTCGCCTGCGCCCTCGGCCTCGCCGCCGCTCTCGCAGGTTGCCGCTCCCTGCCTCCATCCAAGCCCGAGTCCCAGTGGACCGCCGAAGAAGCCCGCGGCGCCGTCGTCTACCGCCAGGCCTGCGCCCGCTGCCACTACCCCACCACCACCGGCTCGCTCCATGGCCCCGGCCTCCAGGCCATCACCAAAGTTTCCGCCATGCCCTCCGGCCAGCCCCCAACTGACGAGCGCCTCACCGCCGTCATCCTCCACGGCCGTGGCATGATGCCCGCCACATCGCTCACCGACCCGCAGCTCAGCGACCTCCTCGCCTACCTCAAGACGCTATGACCACCGGCAACCCCACCCAAGCACACGGCCCTGGCACCAGTCCCTGCCCAACTCCAGACCCGATCGACCCGGCCGCGCCATCGTCCCCGCCGCCCCTCCCGCGTCGCGAACTCCTTCCGCTCCCAGCCCTCGCCGCCATTAGCCTCTACATGGTCGTTCTGGCTGTTGTCGATGTCGTTGGCGTCGTCGG
>Ga0182012_10008488_pt1 | contig 10160 bp, 8 predicted proteins | sample 612S2SmetaG_FD_120486 | JGI IMG/M metagenome (GOLD analysis project Ga0182012, IMG submission 120486) | Permafrost microbial communities from Stordalen Mire, Sweden - 612S2S metaG | ecosystem: Environmental > Terrestrial > Soil > Wetlands > Permafrost | place: Sweden: Stordalen | collected... | reverse complement strand
TTGTTTGTCTGGATGGTTTTCGTCAACTCGTTTCTGATCATCCTGGCGTTACCAGTGCTTAATTCGGCGATTGTAATGCTCTTCATAGATCGTCATCTGGGCACGCATTTTTTTGTGCCCGCGCATGGCGGTTCCGCAGTGCTTTGGCAGCATTTTTTCTGGGCTTTCGGTCATCCCGAAGTTTACATCATGGCGCTGCCTGCCTTTGGAATTATTTCCGAAGTGATTCCGGTATTCTCGCGACGGCCGATTTTTGGTTATGAATTTGTCGCGGCCTCCACGGTGGCCATTGGCTTGCTCAGCTTCGGGATTTGGGCGCACCACATGTTCGCGGTGGGCCTGGGGCATCCGGTGGACTTGTTTTTTGCCGCCACCAGTATGTTGATTGCGGTGCCCACCGGGGTGAAAATTTTTAACTGGAGCGCTACGATGTGGGGCGGCGCCATTCGCCTCACCACAGCGATGCGCTTTGCCGTGGCTTTTTTGATCCAATTCACGATTGGCGGACTAAGCGGAGTCACCTTTGCGGTGGTGCCCATTGATTGGCAGGTGACGGGCACTTACTATCTGGTGGCCCATTTTCATTACGTGCTTTTCGGTGGCACGTTTTTCGCTGTTTTCGCCGGATTGTATTATTGGTTTCCCAAAATGACCGGGCGAATGTTGTCCGAACGGCTCGGCAAACTTAATTTCTGGATGGCACTGATCGGTTTCAACACGGCGTTTTTCGTGCAACATTTTCTCGGTTTAATGGGTATGCCGCGACGCGTTTATACGTATCCCGATCTGCCCGGCTGGGGTTTGCTGAATTTTATTTCGACCGTCGGCGCGTTTTTGCTGGGTGCTTCCGTACTAGTGTTATTATGGAACATTGTCGTGAGCCTGCGTAACGGCCAGCCGGCGGGCGACAATCCCTGGCAAGCCTGGACGCTGGAATGGGCCACAACGTCGCCGCCGCCCGCGCATAATTTTGATCGCGTGCCGCCAATCCGCAGCCGTCGGCCATTGTGGGATCTGGCGCATCCGGAAAATCCCGATCCACTTGTCGGCGGCTCAACATCGCGGGACGAATTTATTCTGGATAAAAACCGGGTGGGTATGGCCAGCTTTTTAGTTTCAGAAAGCACTTTCTTTCTCATGCTCATTTTGGCGTATCTGTTTTACAACAGTCAGTTCATGAATGGGCCGAGTTCAGCCAACTCACTAAATCCGCTCAAAACTGGAATTTACACTCTTTGCCTGATTGGCAGTAGTGTGACCATCTGGCTCGCAGAAAAGAAATTGGTGGTCAAAAACTTTTCAGCGTTTCGCCGGCTGTTGGCACTTACCATCTTGCTCGGCTCGGTCTTCATTTTTGGCCAAGGCCTGGAATATCTCCATCTTTTTCGCGCCGGCGTCATGGTCAATTCCAATTTGTTCGCGACAACATTTTTCACGCTGACCGGCTTTCACGGCCTGCATGTGTGCGTCGGGTTGGCCGCGCTCTTAATCGTTCTGGGACTCTCCCTGGCGGGTGATTTCAACCAAGGCCGCATCGAGGCGGTTAAATCCATCGGGCTTTATTGGCATTTTGTGGACGTTGTCTGGTTGGTGGTGTTTTCGGTCATTTACTTAAGGCCGCTGTTATGACTACTGAACAATTTTTTCTTTCCACCTGGAACTGGAACCCGTGGGTGATCGCCATTTGCGCGGCCACAATTATCATATATTTCGCACGGTATCGCTCCCCCAGCCGCTTTAAAACCGGCTGGCTGCTAGCGGGAACGGCCATTTTTTTTCTCACTCTGGCCTCACCGATTGACGCCTTGGCGGACGGCTATTTGTTCAGTGCACACATGTTGCAGCATTTACTGCTTCTGTTGGTTGTGCCGGCATTGATTTTGTTAAGTCTGATGCCCAGAACGATTCCAGTCTGCCTTCAAAACGGTCGCTGGCAGTGGGTGAACGGGATTTTGCGCCAACCCATGGCGACCTGGCTTTTGGGTGTCGGCGGAATGTGGATTTGGCACACTCCCGCGCTATGCAACGCAGCGGTGACGAACGGATGGATTCATCGCTTGCAATATGTCTCATTGCTTTTAATGGGCTTGGCCTTTTGGTGGCCAATCATTGGTCCGTGGACCAAGCAACGGCTGACGCCCTTGGCTGGAATTGTTTATCTGTTTAGCGCCTGTATCGGCTGCACCATTCTGGGAATCATCATCACTTTCGCGCCCGTGGATATTTGTTCAATTTACCTCCATCCGACGGACATGCTCGGCATTTTGCCGCTTATCCAAGATCAATGGGGGCTGACGCCCGCCAAAGATCAACAACTCGGTGGCCTGTTAATGTGGGTTCCCGCATGCCTGATATATTTCTGCGGAATTCTTGGACTGTTCTTTCGATGGCACGGCGAACAGACCGACGAAGCGATAGCCCCAGCCTCGCCCCCTCAAAAACCACTAAGCGGAGTACCTTATGAGCGCTAAAATACTAAAACCGCCTCCGCTGGAATTGCCTTACGGATGGACCGTTCTGCGGCCCGAAAAACTTCCTGAGCCGTGCGTCTGGCCCGCAACCCTGGCACTGGGGATCACGCTTTTGCTCTGGGGGTTGGTCACTTCATTAATCATCACCGGTGTTGGCGGAATGTTGTTCGTTGCGGCATTGGCGGGATGGATTCGGGATCTACGTCATGAACGAGCCCAACATTGAAAATTCCATGAACGGTTGCCCGTCTTCAGCAGCGGAATTGTCGCGACGAAAATTTCTCGCACGATTAAGCCTCGCCATGGGTGCAGTCGGCGGCCTGATCCTGGCAGTGCCTATGGTTGGTTTTATCCTCGCGCCGTTTTTTAAGCATAAGCTGGAAGTCTGGCGTTCAGTGGGAAAAGTTGAGTCCTTCAAAATTGGCGAAACTACGGCGGTGAAATATGAGGACGCCTCTCCATTGCCGTGGGCGGGCGTAACGGCGCACAGCGCGGCGTGGCTGCGCCGGGTCGACGCGGACACCTTTATTGCCTTTTCCATTAATTGTACGCACTTGGGCTGTCCGGTGCGCTGGCTCGCCACCGCCAATCTCTTTATGTGCCCGTGCCACGGCGGCGTGTATTACCAAGATGGTACCGTCGCCGCCGGGCCACCACCGCTGCCCTTGCCGCGCTATCCGGTGCGGGTGCAAGGCGGTGACGTGCAGATTCATACCGCGCCTATCCCCATTATCAAAAAATAATGTTAAAACGAATTTACAACCGCGTCTTGAACTGGGTGGACGACCGCACCGGCCTCCCCCAGGCGATTGGCCGCACGGCGCGACACCTCGTGCCGCCGGACGCCAAGTGGTGGTATGTCTTCGGCAGCGCCACCCTCTGCGCATTCATGATTCAGGTGGTCAGCGGAGTAGCCTTGGCATTGGCTTACATCCCTTCGGCCAGCGAGGCCTACTCGACGCTTCACTTTATCACCGATGAAGCGCCGTTTGGAAATTTTCTGCGCGGTCTTCATTACTACGGTGCGTCGGCCATGGTCTTGATGGTCGGGCTGCACATGGCGCAAGTATTTTTATTTGGCTCCTACAAATTTCCCCGCGAGTTGAATTGGGCGACGGGCGTTCTCCTGCTGGGCTTTACCCTGCTCATGGGCTTTACCGGCCAACTTTTGCGCTGGGATCAAAATGCGGTCTGGTCCGTCGTCGTTGCGGCGGAGCAAGTAGGTCGCGTGCCATTGATCGGCAAATGGCTGGCGCATATCCTCATAGGCGGAGACACCATCGGTGGCGCAACGCTAACCCGGTTTTTTGTGGTGCATGTTTTCGTCATGCCCGCATTAATTTTTGCGTTTGTCGGGCTGCATCTCTGGCTCGTGTTGCGCCACGGAGTGGCTGAACCGCCCATTGCCGGCAAGCCGGTTGATCCCAAAACCTATCGCCGCGAATATAAAGAGTTGATCAAAAAGCATGGACGCCCCTTCTGGCCCGACGTCGCCTGGCGCGATGTGGTCTTTTGTGTGGTAATGATCGCAGCTATCGCAGCCCTGGCATTGATGTTTGGCGCACCCGCATTGGGGGATCAGCCTGATCCCAGCATTATCGCGGCTAGTCCTCGACCGGATTGGTATTTGCTGTGGTATTTTGCCATTCTCGCGTTGCTGCCGCACGGAACGGAAAGATATTTAATGGTTTACGGGCCGCTGCTGGTGGGGCTGGCGTTAATTGCGCTGCCGTTTGTGTTCAATCGGGGCGAACGCAGCCCGCGACGTCGCCCGTGGGCGGTCGCAGCCGTTTTGATGACGGTGGTGATGATCGCGACTTTATGGGTCGCGGGCGCAAACGCACCCTGGTCTCCCGATTTCGATGCAAAACCCTTGTTGCCGTCAGTCGTAGGGACAACCAATGGCCCGGTTTTCATCGGCGCGCAATTATTTCAAGCCAAAGGCTGCTTGAACTGCCATTTGATTGGAGACGATGACGGTAAACGCGGACCGGATTTGACAAATGTAGCCGACCGGTTGTCGAAAGATCAACTGACTTTGAAAATCGCCAACGGCGGCGTGAACATGCCGGCTTATGCCGCGAATCTCACACCTGCGGAAATGGATGCGCTAACCGCGTTTCTGCAATCTCGTAAAAGCCAATAACCATGATCTCGAAAAAACATGCAGTCACCACGCCAGTTCAACCCGACACGATTTTGATCGTCGGCGGCGGTTTTGCCGGGGTGACCTTGGCGCAACGTCTAGAACGTTCGCTGCCTACACAAGTAGAAATTGTTGTCCTCAGCGCAGTAAATCATTTGGTCTTTACTCCCATGCTCCCGGAGGTGGTGGGGCGGACCATTTCCCCCCTTCATGTCGTAATGGCCGGCCGCGCGCTGACTCGGCGCACAAAGTGGCTGGAGGCGAGCGTCAGCCAAATAGATCGTGAAAACAACGAAGCGCATTACGTGCGGAGCGATGGAACTACGGCCTCGATGCGCTACACCCATTTGGTGCTCGCTTGCGGTTCAGCGGCAAATCTGGGGGAGATTCCGGGGGTGGCGGCGCGGGGCTATGCGTTGAAAACGGTCATTGATGCCATCGTGATGGGTAACGACTTGATTGGCAACTTTGAGACCGCCGCCACCGAGCAAGATGCTGACGTACGCCAAAGGCTGCTGACAGTGGTCGTCATTGGCGGAGGCTTCAGCGGGGTGGAGTTGGCGGGACATCTGTCGGACTTGATGCAGGCCATCCGCCGATTCTATCCCGAATTGAAGCAGGAGACCCCGCGGGTTGTGCTATTACACAAGGGTGAACGTATTCTGCCCGAATTGAATCACAAATCGTTGTCCACGTTTGCACTGAAGAAACTTCGGCAAAATGGCATCGAAGTGCGGTTGCATACCGAGGCCAAAAAGGCCGACGCCAGTGCGGTGCATCTAACTTCAGGCGAAAAAATCGAAACGGGCATGATTGTCTGCACGATTGGCACCGAAACGCATCCGCTGATCAAGGGCCTGGGTCTTCCGCTGGAAAAGGGTCGCCTGAAGACCGAAGCGGACATGAAGGTAAAGGGCACTGCGAATCTCTGGACGATTGGCGATTGTTCGCTGATAGCCAATGCATTCGATGGCAAGCCATGTCCCGCAACCGCACAGTTCGCCATGCAACAGGCGAAGCAGTTGGCGAAAAACATTGCGCTCGTTTTGCACGGCTCCGCGACGAAGCCATTTAACTTTCGTCCACGCGGGCTGCTGGCCTCCATCGGCCATCGCAATGCCGTGGCAGAAATTTATGGAGTCAAGCTGTCGGGCTTCCTGGCGTGGATCTTATGGCGGGGAATCTACCTGGCGAAACTGCCGACATTCAGCCGCAAGTTGGAAGTGGCCATCAATTGGGCCGTGAGCATTCCCTTTCCGGCAAACATTGTTCAGATTCAGCTATCGCCAAAGCAGTCGCTGGTTGCTGGCCATAAACGGAACAAAACCGATTAATAAACACCAAGGATTACCATGAATATCAGTCTCAAAGGCCAGCGCGCCCTTGTCACCGGCGCCAACTCCGGCATCGGCGCGGCTATTGCGCTCGCGCTGGCGAAAGCCGGTGCCAAAGTGGCGATCAACTATGTGTCGCATCCCGAGGCAGCGGAGAAACTTGTGCGCACGATCAAAAAAAAGCGCGGCCACGCGATTTCCCTTCAAGCGGATGTCTCCAATCCTGAAGCGGTCGCTGATATGTTCCGAGAAATGGATGAGGTCTGGGGCGGCATTGATATTCTGATCAACAACGCTGGCATAGACGGTGCCCATGCACTGGGCTGGGAAACCGATATCGCGGCATGGAGACAGGTGATTGAAATCAATTTATTTGGAGCTTTCTACTGCGCACGCGAAGCTCTGAAACGCATGGTGCCGCAAAAGAGCGGTGTCGTGCTAAGCACCAGTTCGGTGCATGAAGTAATCGCCTGGTCGGGCTACAGTGCCTATACGTCCAGCAAGGCGGCGGTGAGCATGTTGACCAAGACGCTGGCCCAAGAGGCGGCCCCACATGGAGTACGGGTGCTGGCGGTCGCTCCAGGAGCTATCAAAACCTCGATTAACCGCGCAGTCTGGAGCAATCCCAAAAACTTGCACGACCTATTGGAAAAAATTCCGCTTCATCGAATCGGAAAGCCAGATGAAATTGCGCGTATGGTGGTAGTGCTCGTTTCAGACACCGCCTCCTATGTAACTGGACGCACGGTCTTCGTGGATGGAGGGATGACGGATTATCCAGATTTCGCCCATGGTGGTTAAACACAGAACAAAACAATATTATGCCAACTTTCAATCATGACGCGCCGGGCGCTCCCGGCATTGAGCCACGCTGGACCTCCAGCGCCAAAGTGGGTCTCGGGACGGCTTACCACACGAGCTGTCGCGTATGGTTCACCCTGAGCCACGGTATCGTCAACGAAATCTATTATCCGCATGTGGATCAGCCGAACACGCGCGATTTTCAATTTCTCATCAGCGACGGAGAGACGTTTTGCCACGAGGAGAAGCGCGACCTGGAGCACAAAATTGAGTATCCAGAGCGCGATTGTCTTTTCTATCGCCTCACTAATACGGAACGCGGCGGTCGCTACCGTCTAATCAAGCATGTCCTCACCGATCCCCACCAGTCGGTGCTACTCGTGTACACCAAACTTGAAGTGCTCGATAAATCCTTGCGCGGCAAATTAAAACTGTATGCGCTGCTCGCTCCGCACATGGCCGGACACGGCGCGGGCAATTCCGGCCGGTGTACTGAAATCAGCGGCATCAAACTTCTCAGCGCGGAACGCGCGGGCACTCATTTGGTGATGGGATGCAGCGCAGGCTTTTCCCGCCGTTCAGTGGGATATGTCGGCGCGAGCGATGGCTGGCGGGACTTGAAGGATAATTTCAAAATGGACTGGGAATATTGCGCCGCCGAAAATGGGAACATTGCCTTGATCGGCGAAATTGACCTCCAGCATAAGCTTGAATTTACCATTGGAATCGCCTTGGGCGTAAGCTTCCAGAGTACAGGCACGAAGTTGCTGCAATCGCTCGCCACGTCATTTGATTTGCAGCGCGAAAATTATGTCCGCCAATGGCAGCGCACGGTGGTCAATCCCAAATTTGATTTTAAGGCGAAGACGTCTGACGGCGGCCATATCTATCGATTGAGTCGCTGCGTGCTGCTGGCGCACGAGGACAAAAGTTATGAGGGCGCTCTGGTTGCCTCCATGAGCATTCCCTGGGGTGAAACCAAAGGCGACAACGATTTGGGAGGCTACCATCTGGTGTGGACGCGCGATTTGGTGCAGAGCGCGACCGCTTTGCTTGCATCCGGCCAAATCGACACGCCGCTGCGCGCTTTGATCTGGCTGGCTGCCATTCAACGCGAGGATGGGAGTTTCCCGCAAAACAGCTGGATAAATGGCACTGCCTATTGGTCGGGTTTGCAACTCGATGAAATTGCCATGCCGATCCTGCTGGCGTGGCGTCTGCAACGCGAAGGAATTGTTTTCAGCCTGTTTGAGCCTTATGTCATGGTTTTGCGTGCCGCAGCCTACCTTATCCGGCAGGGTCCCGTGACGGCGCAGGAGCGGTGGGAGGAAAACGCCGGTTACTCACCTTCAACGCTGGCCGTCATTATCGCGGGACTGGTCTGTGCGGCGGAATTTGCCCACAAAAAGTCCGACGCGGGTACAGCGGATTTTATCCTGATTTACGCTGATTGGCTGGCTGCGCATATCGAAGAATGGTCTGTTACAAAACACGGCGAATTGGTGGCCGGTTTGCCGCATCACTATATCCACATCAATCCAACGGATGCGCAAACGCCTGATCCGCACGCCGATCCCAATACCACGATGCTCACCGTGGCTAATGGCGGGGGTGTTCATCCGGCGCGGAATGTGGTCGGCGGTGGTTTTCTTCAGCTCGTGCGGCTTGGCATTCGCGCGGCCAACGATCCGCTCGTACGCAATTCCGTCAGCGTCATCGATCGCGTGCTCAAACGCGATCTGCCGAACGGCCCCTGCTGGCGTCGTTACAATCACGATGGCTATGGGCAGAAAAACGACGGGAGCGCGTTTGACGGCACCGGCATTGGGCGCTCGTGGCCTATTTTGACGGGCGAGCGCGGTCATTACGAACTGGCGGCCGGACATGATCCGAAGCAGTTTATCGAAGCGTTGGAGAAATTCGCCAACCCGGGCGGCATGATACCGGAGCAACTTTGGGATGCAAAAAACTTGCCGAAAAGACATCTGAAGTTTGGCGGACCAACCGGCTCGGCGATGCCTTTGTGTTGGGCGCATGCGGAATATATCTCACTCGTACGAAGTGCCCATGATGGTGTGTGTTTTGATCAAGTTGAGCCAGTCTTCCAGCGTTATGTCGCCAATCCAGTGGCGAGCGCGCATGAAATCTGGACTTTCCGCCACCCACTGCGCCGGATGGCTCAGGGCAAAACCCTGCGCATCATTGTTGCGACTGACGCAACAATTGTTTGGTCTGCCGACGGTTGGACCAGTACCAATAAAGCGGAGACCACCCATATCAGTGCGTTGAATGTGTCGTTTGTCGATCTTCCCACAGTGGCCTGCCCGGAGGGGGCAACAATCCAGTTCACTTTCTTCTGGAAAGAAGCCCAGCGCTGGGAGGGTAGAAACTATTCGGTCGCCATTAATGGATCAAAGTAACGAGAAGACTAACTCAGCTAACGAAAGAAACAGCCATGAAAAAAATGCCTGCCATCACTTGCGCTTTCCTGGATATCGGCGGTGTTCTGCTTACCGATGGCTGGGATCAGCCTGCACGCAAACAGTCAGCGGCAAACTTCAAGCTGGAATGGGACGAGATGGAGGTACGGCATCATCTGGCCTTCGATACTTACGAGGAAGGCAAGCTCACGTTGGAAGAATATTTGGATTGGGTCGTCTTCCATAAAAAGCGTCCGTTCACCCCGGCTCAGTTTCGACGCTTCATGTTCGCACAATCGAAACCCTACCCCGAGATGATCGAATTGGCCCGCATGCTCAAAGGAAAGTACGGGTTGAAGATCATCGTAGTTAGCAATGAAGCCCGGGAACTAAATTCTTATCGGATACGAAAGTTTAAGCTGGATGAGTTTGTAGACGCTTTTGTTTCATCCTGCTTCGTCCACCTTCGCAAACCCGATAGGGACATCTTCCGTCTGGCGCTGGACATCGCTCAAACGCCCGCCAGGCAAATAGTATATATCGAAAACACACCGATGTTTGTTCAGATAGCGGAAGGTCTGGGGATTCGCAGCATCCTGCACATGGATTATCAATCCACCGTCGCGAAACTAGCCTTGATCGGATTTCGCCAAAGACCGGACGCGTGAAGGCGACCTGCGTCATACGCGTAACCAAAGAGCCCATGATCACGCTTTGAGCGTGTCGCCAGACTGGCCGCCCTATCGTCACTTGAATTTAAACAGCAAGAGAACAATCCAATAGCATGGCAGAGAATCTGTTTGGGAGGGAGCAAGTCCAATAATCCACAGTCGGGTTTTACCCCATGGATCACTCCCGGCAGTGGGTATACACTTGGCTTGCGAAAAAAACGGGAGTGATGGCATCTGATTGCCATAAAAATCAGCACCCACTTGGGTACAAAAATCGGAGATCACCAAATGAACCAAAACCGATCGTTTGCACTGTT
>Ga0182012_10008487_pt1 | contig 10161 bp, 19 predicted proteins | sample 612S2SmetaG_FD_120486 | JGI IMG/M metagenome (GOLD analysis project Ga0182012, IMG submission 120486) | Permafrost microbial communities from Stordalen Mire, Sweden - 612S2S metaG | ecosystem: Environmental > Terrestrial > Soil > Wetlands > Permafrost | place: Sweden: Stordalen | collected... | reverse complement strand
TTCGGATTGGTCAGGGGGACCGATTCATTGACATTGACCGTACGCTGGAAGGTCGGCGAACGGAAGACGGTGCGTGTGATCTCCTTGAGATCGTTGGCCCGCTGATCGGCGATCGTCACCCTGAGCGCGGCCATCTCCTCTTTGTGCCGGATCTCGCGCTCACGCTCGATGATCGCGGCCTCCTTCGCGGCGAGCTTGGCCTCCTCACCCTTGATCTCTGCCCGCTGGCTATCGAGGGTCTCCTCCTGCCGGAGTCGCGCCTTCGCATCTGCCAGGTCAGCCTTGGTGGTGACGAGGTCCCGCGCATCCTTCTCCGCCTGCTCGAGCCGCTTGCGCAGCACCTCTCCGACCTCGGCCGAGAGGTTCTTCTTGATCGCGTCCTGGAGATCGTGTTCGAGTGCCATGGATGGGTTCCTTGGATAGGGTAGGTACCACAAACGCCACCGGCCCCTCAGGACCGGTGGCTGCAGAGCCGCATCGTGGATGGCGCAGGGTCTAGCGTCGCCCTGCAATCTGGGCCAATGCGTCCATGGCCTCGGCGGACATGCTGAACGTGCCCCACTCCTTGATCGACGCGAGGAGGTCAGGATTCTCCCCGTGCTCGGCGAGGAACTGGTTGAACGCGGCCTTCACCCCGTCGATCTCGCCACCGACCACGCTCTGGCGGACCTGGATGTAGTGCTCGTCCCAGGTCTGGGTCTTGGACTGCATCTGATGCTTGGCCGGGTTGAACAGCACCGGGGTCGCCTGGGGCGTGCCGTTCGGAAAGGCAGCGAGCAGCTCTTTGCCGGTCATCAGGGCGCAGTCATAGGTGCCCGTGGTCTGGACAGCGAAGATTCCGGCGTGCGGGTCGTACATCAGCAGTTCGAGCGTCATGCTCGGGTGGCCGAGCTGGTCGAATTCATCCTGGGTGCTGCGGTTGCGGAAGGTGTACACCTGGACGGCGTCCTGGGCGATGCCGACCGCTTCGAGCTCGTCGTAGGGGATGACACCGCGGGAGCGGGGGGACTGCTTGGGTGCGTTCTTGTTGAAGGCCTTGGGCCAGATCAGCACATTGTAGCGATAGCCCAGCAGGATCGCCGGGAAGGGATCCGTGCCATTGGCACCCTGACCCTTGCCGCGGGGGAGATCTGCGTTGGTGCCCTCGGGATTCATGTCGTGGAATTCAAAGTTCCCGCCGCTATCGCCCCCGGTCAGGTAGATCGTGGGGAAGATGTTCGGCTCGCCGGCCGGGCGGACGCCTTCCTCGACCACGTTGAGCGCGGTCTTGGTCGGGGCGGATGGGTTGAGCAGGGCCAGGAAGCCGATGGGGCGGGAGAGGGTTTGGGGCTGGGGAGCGGCAGGGACCTGGGCAGCAGGGGCGGGAGAAGGCGCCTGCGCGGCGGGCGCCGCCTGGGCAGCAGGGGCGGGTTGGGATGCTGCGGCGGCAGCTGCGGCTGCTGCGGCGGCACCACGGCGACCGCGGCCGGGGGTTGCGGCGCCCGTGGTTGCGGCGGGCTGCTGCGGGGGCGCACTGGTGACGGCCGGCAAGCCGGTGGCTGCGGCAGCAGGTTGGAGAGTGCCACCGGTCGGGGGCGGCGGGGCGGCAGAGGTAGCAGGGGCTGCGGCAGCAGCGGCCTTGGCGGCGCCGGCCTTGCGGGGGTCATTCCAGACCATACGTAGACTCCATAGTGGTGGGTGAGGCGCGCACTATGGAGAGGCTATGGAGGGGTGTCAAGGGGGAAGTTGGATTACCGGCCCTCTGCGTATTTCGCCATCGCTGCGCTGATATCTTTCTTGACTGTGGGCCACGTATAAACGTATTTGTAGTGACCGTGGTCCTTGTCGGCTTCGGCGAAATGCTTGAGCGAACGGGTGATCTGGTCGACCGACAGCTTCGGTATCATGTCCCTTGCGGCCTCGATCTGCTTCTTCAGCGGCCATCCATTCTTCATAAGGACGTGGACGTCGTAGAAATCTTTTCGGGTCCCCCGATTCGCGATGGCCAGGATCTTCATAGCTGCCAACGTCTTGAGGGAAGCAAAGGGCGCTCCCGAGGTACCCCTCTCGACGTCTGCCTTGTAATCGAACCTGAGGAAGCTCAAACGCACACCACGCACCGTGATATGCAAAGAGTTCGAACTCTCACTGATCAATTTCGGTTCGAGATCGGCTTCTCGAAGCAGAGTCATCAAAGCCCTGGTATCGAAGTTCCGAAGCGTAAACCAATCGAGATCTTCCGAGTCCCGATGATTGAACCGGAGGGACATATTGGATCCGCCGACGAGAAAGAACTTGTTCTTCTCGCAGAACCCGGCGAGGTCCTTCAGTACTTCACGTTTGTGCTTGGACAGTTTCAACCGCGCCATGGGATCCAGCCTTTCATCCAGCGTTCGCAGGTGGCCAAAGGGATACCGAGAATAGCCCCCCACAAAATCAGCACGTGCTCATCGAGAATGCGGCCTTTCGACTCCACAACATACCGGCGGAGCTCCGCCCGATCATGGGTCTTCAGCAAACGGCGCCAATCGGCCAGCTTACCAAACATCATAATCCGGGCTGCTCGGAGCTCCCGGGAGATCCCCTTCTTGGGGTCGACATCCCACAAATATGCGACTTTCTGCATGGTTTCATTGTACCCGGCGGCAGCGGGGATCAAGCGCTGAACGCGATCGGTCCCCGCGTGGTGTGGGCGATGGGGCGTGGTTTCCCCTTGTCTTTTTCTTTTGCTGGCGCAGGCGGCAGCGCATGGTGCGGGCTATAGGCGCTTTCCCAGAGCGGTGGAATCCGCAACCAGTGCTTCGGGTGAAAGTCGTCGTAGATGAGACGGCGGTGAGCGCGGCTCATTGGTTGATGAACCGCAGGAAGGTCAGGTAGTTTTCGGCTTGGCTGATGAAGTGCCCGGCGCCCTTGCAGAGAACGTAGTTGCGGTGGCGGTGGCAGGTGACGACGGGGAGATCGTATTCGAGAATATAGGTCGGGACGCTGACACTGTGCGCCACGTGCGACATGCCAGAACAGATTCCGACGAACAAGACAGATGTTCGCATCGCCCAGATCGATTTCTCCAGGCCGAGATCCTTGCCCGCGATCACGACGGCGAACCCGTGCCGCTGCGCCCACAGATTGATCGTGACGATATCACCAGGCGGCGGGTTCTTCAGCTCGGGGGTCGATGCCCCGTCGAATTGCACTGTAATCTTGTTATCGCGAGGGCCGAGGCTCCACTGGTGCTTCGCCGGTATCATAGGCGCGGCCCAGACCGCGTATCCATCGAGCTCCGTGTTCGGCTCGTCGTCGACCAGGATAATCTCGTTGTCGAAATACTGCTGGTCCATCGCACGCAGGACCGCCTCTTGCATCGCGCGCAGGCTCTGTCCATGCTGGACGGTCGACAGCAGGATCGGGCCAGGACGCTGGATGCGGGCAAGCAGCTGGATCGTAGCCCAAACATCGCCGAGGCCATAATTCCAATTCCTATAGATGGTATTTGGCATTGAACTTCCTTTCGAAGTCATCCACGCCTTCGCAGACGGTGGCCCACATATCCCCGAAGCCGCCGCCGAGGATGTCCCAGACGATGCTCATAGCGCGCCCCTGTTGAGTAGCCGAAGGTGGAGCGCCTTAGCGCGTTTATCGTCTTCACCATAGGTGACGAGGAACGAATCCTCGAGGCAGAGCAGGCCACACGGGAAATGGACGCTGGTACCGCTGTGCCCGAGAAAGGGTTTATTTGAGATGCCGATCACCTGGAAGGGTGGTTCGGCAGAAAAGCTGTACATGCCCATATAATAGTTCGATGTGTGGAAAGCTGAGTAATAGCGCCCATTATAGAGCGCTGGCGGGGTTCCGCCGCGAAGCTGCTTACCGTCTACCTCCCAGTCGTTGGGGAACGGGGTGGAGTGGATAAGGGCGAACGCGCCGTCCCAATCACACTCATAGATGCGGTGCGGGTTGATGGAGTAGATGCATAGCAACCGCCCGTGGTAGTCAAAGAACTGCCAGTTCTTTTCATAGCGCTCCGGCGTGAACTTGAATTCCACTTCCCGCTCTATGGATAAGTCCGCATTGAACCGGCATATCCGCATCCGGATAGGGCCGTCCGTATGTGTGTACGAGCCGCAGAGCGCCCCGCGATGTGTGAATAGGCGGAGATCTTCGAGCCGGATGTCCTTGGTGCCGACAATACGTGACGACTCGATCTGAAGGCGCGAGTCGAGCAGGCAGATGCCCGTCCTGCTCTGCATCTGATGCCCGAACCGGTACGACAGATAGCAGCTATCACCCTGCCGAGCGATTCCGCAGTTGTACTTGGTCTCCTCTGACGGAGCAAGTTGATCTCCCGGGAATTCGATGAGTGCTGACGGAGAAAAGGACAGACGATCCATTGGCCTATCGCTTCACGAACATGTTGCCGCCGTCCTCGATGAGTGTCGACTCGTCTTTCACGGTCAAATAGAATTCGGGCGTCCCTTGAAGAGTCAGCCGGTTGCCTCTGAGGGTATACTTACCTGCTCGGCTGAGGTAGGAGTTGGTGTAGGTCATGTCGGGCTTGAGCACGATCGTCACGGTGCCATCCGCCTTGATGTAGGTTCCCGCCAGCTGCTGTTCAATCGTCGGTGCAGGCGCCGCCTTGGCCGGCAAATCCTTCTCGATCTCGGCGATGCGGGCCTTCACCGCCAGGGCCCCATCTAGATCCCCCTTCTTGGTCGCCTCCGCCTGGCTCTTGGTCAGCGCCGCGATCAGGGCCTTGCGGATCACCACGATATCGGCCTCGGCTTTGGCCAGGAGCTTGGTGGCGTCGGCGGGGAGTTTCGACGGCGGCGGGGACTCGTCGGCGACGAGGCAGTAGGGGTCGCAAGCGGCGGTGAGGCCGATGATCATCAGGATGAGGCGCAGCATGGGTGACTCCGGGACAAGGGTTGGTAGGTGAGAGGATCAGGCTTCGGCCGGGGTGAGATCGCCCTCGAAGACCACAGCGCCACGCTTGCGCTGCGCCGTCTTCCGCGCCAGGCGCTTGTAGGCCTTGGCGACGGCCTCTTTGAATTCGACTTCCTCGACCGGCTCCTCGAGCTCGACCTCAGGCACCTTCTTGCCCGCGGCCTTGGCCTCGGCGGCCTTCTGCTTGCGGTGGCGCTCCTCATTGCGCTTGGCCAGGATCTCCGCGGCCTCGGCGACCAGGACGTCGATCGTGATGGAGTTGAGCTTCTGCATCGCGAGCTTGAGCAGCAGGAGCGGCTGCAATCTATTCACTTGGAGTGTTTCAGAATCTGAATCCACGGAAATCTCGCCGCGCAGGTGGAGAACGACCTCAACAGGGTAGTCGCCTTCCTCGACTTGATCACGCGCATTGTCGATGATCGTGTCGGTCAACATTTTGGACAAAGCTAAAACGGCGACCGGGGAAAGGTCGGCGAGGGTGTTGGTGGATGAGGTAGGGGTCTTGGTCATGGGGCGCCCTTTCTAGGCTGGTTGGATGAAAGATTTGTAAACACGGGAAGGGTAGAACTTATGCGGATGCGGATCAAAGGGAGGGGCCAGAAATCCTAGGGCCTGTTCTACGGACCAGCCGCACTTGTCTAACCGTGCTCGAATGGTCCCTGACCGTATGCCTCTAATGGCAGCCCATTGACAGACGTTCTTTGTTATTCCTTGTGCGGTGATTTTCCTGTTGGTTCGTTTATTGTTGCACTGGGTATCCCAGTCTTTCCAGAAACAGTTATCGGGCTCGTAATTCCCGTTGTTATCTCTTCGCTCTATAGTTGCCTCTTTCCCTACTCCAGGACGATCTCCCATATCTGCGTAGAAGTTCTCGAATTTATCCCAGCGTTTGCAGATCTCTATTCCTCTTCCTCCGTAATTCTTGAATCCAGCTTCTCTTGGATTCAGGCACCTTCTTCGCATGCCCTGCCAGACATTATAAATGCTCGTATGCTTCATCCCATGCGTCCGAGTAGCATTGCCCATATTGATATACCGCTCGCACCCACAAGTGGTAGTTTTTCCACAAACAAGGCTGTTCCCCGTTGTAACCCACTCTTTGTCACAGAAGCACCGACAAAGCCACCAGGACCTGCCATTCTTCATAGAATGGAGCCTGAGTACCTTGGTTCGCCCAAAGGTCATCCCAGTCAGGTCCCGGAAGGCGGGCATGACTATTCTCCCTCCCCTTCCTTCTCACGCTCCGGCATCGGCTGGATGATAAGAGTCTCGATCGCCCGACTGGCCACGATATATTTGATATTGACCTCCTGCGCCATCGCGGCCTCATTGCGAGCCCGGTACATCATCGCGTCGTTCTTCTCTGGGGCGAGCCAGACCACCGTGCGGCTCTCCAGGCCCTTGCTTTTGTGGATGCTCGAGAACACCACGCCGACCGAATCATCGCTGAAGAGCTGCTCGATGCGGCTGTGCAGTTCGCGGATCGAAACCACGTCCTTGAGCAGGGCCATCAGGGTCTCACACTGATCTTCAATCTGTTGAACCTGGCTGTCCTTGTGGGCCTTCTTGAGCTTGCCGGTCTCGACCGAGCAGTAGGTGTCGATGCGCTCGACCAGCTCCTCGACCTGCCCGTCGCCCAGACGCTTGGCCAGCTTGGTCGCGAGCTTGGCCACGGTCTTGCCGATGTCCCGGCCGCGGACGACAGCCTTCTTGCCGGCGGCGATCAGCTTGAGCGCGCAACCGATCAGCGGGGCGTTCACGCGGCAGCACACCATGTCGCCGGCCATCAGCGCCAGCAGGGTCGCGCCGAGCTGCTTGGGCTCTTTCTCGATCACCAGTCCCTCGGGGGCATTGTCCGCGGCCTGGATGTGGGGCACCCAGCTCTGGGCCAACGCAACCACGGCCTTGGGGCAGCGGTAGGTGATCGAGAGCGGCAGGCAGTTCCCATTGTCTACGGAGAACTCCTCCTTGATCCGCTCCATGGCCTTGGCGTCGGCACCGCGGAACAGGTAGATGGCCTGACGGCTGTCGCCCACCGCGACCAGGCGACCACCGGGCGACAGGGCGCGCTTGAGCAGTTCGATCTGCAGCCGGTTGAGATCCTGGCTCTCATCGACGCAGATCAGGTCGTACTTGGGCAGGCTGATCGCGTGGTCGATGGGAAAACTAAGCATCTCGTCAAAGGTCATCTGGTCGACCTGGGACTTCATCACCTGATCCAGCTCGCCGAACAGCGCGATCGAGCTCTCCGGCTGGTCGAGAGTGATCCCATAGTTGGAGATCGTCTCGGTCACCGCATCGACGTCCGCCAGGTTGGTCATCGTGCCGCGGAGCAGACCGTAAGCCTTGATCAGATCGCCGGCGATGGCGTTGACCACCTCGAGCTGGGGCTTCGACTCATCGGTGGTCAGGGCCTTGGTCACCACCAGCTCGGCGGTCACGTGCAGCTTGCGCGCCTCGATCTTGATGCCGCGGAACTTGCGGGAGACCGCGCCCATTGCCAGGCCATGCAAGGTCTTCGCGTCCACGCCGCGGGGCACCCGGCGGCTCAACTCCTCGGCGATGGACTTGTTGAAGGCGGCGAACAGCGCACGCTTGCTCTGGTTCCCGGGCACCTGCTGCCAGCGGCGCAGGGCCTCGACCAGGGTGGTGGTCTTGCCGCTGCCAGCGACCGCTTCGACGACCACGTTGCCCTGGCCAGCGGTGAAGGCCCGGAAGATCGATTCCTGGTAGGGGGAGTAGACGCGCGCGGCGATGGTGGCGTCGATGATGGGTTGGAGGAGGCTCATGTGGTGCCCTTTCCAGGCAGGTGGTTGTGAGTACTATGTCGCCGAAATGCTCTATTTCCCATTAGTCTCACTAGGCTCGCGTAACGGTGTATCACACAACTATAGGGCCATAAGAACCTGTGTCTCATCATCGCGCATCGCCTGTTCCTGCCGCTCTCTACGCATAACCTCGGCGAGCCAGGACACCTGATCCTGCACGGATCTGATGCGCATCAGGTACTCTCGTACCCAGCGGCGCACTGCGGGCTGATGGCGCTGGGGCCACAGCACCCCGATATGCCGATAGGCGGCGACTGCGCCGGCCAGATCGTCGTCCAGGCTCATGGGTCAGCCGGCTGCAGGATGGCCCGTATCGCCAGGCCGACCAGGAGCCACTGCACGGTGCGGGCCGGCACTCCCAGGCCGTGGAACGCATTCCTGTAGGCGGAATAGAGCCCCTCGGCCTCCTTGGCCAGGGCAGAGACCGGGCGGCGCATGCGCAGCTGCCGCTCCAGATGCGCGCGGCAGGTCGTCTGCTCCAGCATCGCTCGCGCCACCTGGCGCGCGACGTAGGCTGCGGGCTTCACGGCCGGCCCGCATGCTGCAGCGCGCTGCTGAATCGCCCCCGGACGACGAAGGCCTCGACCAGGCGGCGGTACTCCAGCTGGGTCAGCAGCACGGCTCCTTGGTTCGGGCGCTTGCGTTGGAAGCCCAGCAGGACTCCGCGGGTGAGGGTGGAGGATGTGGTGCCGACGAAATATTCATCGAAGAAGGTGTTCATGGCCAGAGGCTCCTATGTCGACAAAGTACTCCAAAACTCCGTCTTCCCATCATCTCTACGTAGACTCGCGTAACGGTGTATCACACCATCAGGCGACCATTGTCCAGGGCACCAGCGGCTCATCCGCCCGCACCATCAGGGGATGCCGCGGTTCGCCGGCCTTGGTGGTGCCCAGGCAGCGTGCGCCGATGCCTGACATCTGCTTCCGGAGCTCGGAGCGCAAGGCGAACGGATGCGCGCCCCAGGCCACCACGATGATGCCGATGCGGGCATGCAGGGTCCACTGCTCGGTGACGTGCCGGACGTTCTCCGGGCCGACGGGATCGGCATACATCGAGAGCCCGACCGGATTGGTCGACCGGAGTGCGAATAGATTCACCACCGTCAATTCGGTGCATAGCTCACGCTGCGCATAGCCAATGCACCGACGTATGGTTGGATCGTCTTGAGTATGATCTGCGACCGATGGATTAAGCATGACGAACAAGATCGGCTTCACCCAGCGCACCGCTTGCGGGATGCGCCGGGTGAGGACGTAGCGGTACAGGCCATCGTCGCTGATGATGGCGGTGCCGTCGGTCATGGCGCATGCAGCAGAAGGATCGGCTTCGCCAGCGCGCCCTGCGTCTCTCCGCGATCACCATCCCGAAACGCCTGGGCCCGTGCGTTCAAAATGCTCTGCCCGCGCCCGGTGATGAACCAGATCGTATCGCCGATCGGCGGTGACGTCTGGGGGATCACCAGGAAGCCTTCCCACATCTTGCGCAGGACGGTGAGCGGTTCAGTATCGACAATCCGATCGGGGTCTGCTCTTTGCCAGTGCGCCCGGATTTGATCCGCTGCTTGGGGCCAGCGCATCAGTTCGAGGCAGACCTTGAGCATGTGATGGTCAAAGGTCACTTCGTTACGGCAGGCATCGACATAGTGGATCTCTGGCTCGGTTAGAACGGACATTCTGGCTCCTGTGGCTTGAGGTTCTTCTGGTACGCTTCCGGCGAGATCTCCGGCACCACGTGCTTCCGTGGGTGGACGATCCGGCGCTTGAGGATCGCGGTGACCGGCAGGCCCAGGTCGAACAGAGTCTGCTGGTGCGGGGGCCGCTCGGATTGGGCGTGGTTGTTCATGCTCTCCCTCGCTGCACGGAAAAATTTCCGTCCTTCCACGCTTCTCCCTGCCAGCTCGTGAAAGGGCAGCTGGTGAGCCAGTAATTACCTGCCCGAGCGGCCTGGCAGCCGAGATCGAAGTAGTACTGGTAGTTCATCCCTGCACCGACGCACATGCTGCACTGTTCTCCGCCGCGACCTCGTGCCGGGTATCCATCAGCGTGATCATCCGGGCGTAGGCGCCCTCCCCGTAGTCCTTGTCATAGGCCTGGCGGTTGATCTCGGTCACCCGGGCCGCCGCGAGGCGCCCAGCGTCATGGATGGTGCCCATCGGCTCCCCCGACCGCCAGACGATCTTCCCGGCCCACTTCACCGCGCACGGGCGGTCGATGTAGGCCTCGGCGATCCGCACCGCGTCATCGGCGCGCTGGCAGGCCGCGATGAGCGTGCCAGAGGACTTGGCGACGACTTTGTAGCGCAGTGTCATGACAGCACCTCATCGAGCATGGCAACGACGTCAGCGGGCACACGGTTGCGGTCGATGTCGCGGGCACACCGGCGGGTGAACTCCTGCATCGCGTTGCTCGGG
>Ga0182012_10008486_pt1 | contig 10161 bp, 11 predicted proteins | sample 612S2SmetaG_FD_120486 | JGI IMG/M metagenome (GOLD analysis project Ga0182012, IMG submission 120486) | Permafrost microbial communities from Stordalen Mire, Sweden - 612S2S metaG | ecosystem: Environmental > Terrestrial > Soil > Wetlands > Permafrost | place: Sweden: Stordalen | collected... | reverse complement strand
ATCTCGGCAATTCCCTGAAGGCGGCTTCCGTTCGGATATCGCGATCGACGTTGCAGATTCTTCGAGCGTCAGTAACCGCCGGTTTACCCTCGCTGCTTGAATTGAGGTATTCCTTCACCAACCTCGTTCAGGAGCGATCCTATGACAACGACTACCTTGGCACGGCGAGCGCTCGTGCCCGCGGTCGCACTCGTGCTGGGCGGATGCAGCGGCACGGGTTCGGTCCCGACCCCCTCCGCAGGCGCGGGCCTGCAAAGTTCCTCGGTCCGCTCGTCGACGGCGGGCCCTTTCTCCAAGGCCTCGCCACAGACGGTAAAGCCGACGGAAACGGTGCTTTACAGCTTCACCGGAAATCCCGACGGGCAATACCCGGACTCGACACTCGTCGAAGATGCGGCCGGCAACTTCTACGGCACGACGGAATACGGCGGCATCAACGGAAACGGGTCCGTGTTCAAATTGACGCCGGCGGGCAGCGGCACGTATACGGAGAGCGTCCTGTGGTCGTTCTCGTACTACACCGACGGCGGTGACCCCCAGGGTGTGATCGTCGATTCGAGCGGCGCGCTCTACGGTGTGACGCTCGACGGCGCGGCCAACGACCTGGGCGCAGTATTCAAGCTCACGCCCGGGCCCTCGGGATATACGGAGAGCATCCTGCACACCTTCCAAGGTAATAACGACGGTGAATACCCGTCGGGAACGCTCGCGATCGACTCGGCCGGCGATCTCTACGGTACCACGATGAGCGGCGGTCTCGACACGGCCGGTACGGTCTACGAACTGGCGAACTCGGGATCGGCATACACCTATAGCCAGATTTATTTCTTCCAAAGTTACCCGGACGGTGCCTCGCCGCAAGCGGGCCTACTCCTGACTTCGAGCGGCGCGCTCATCGGTTCTGCGTCGAGCGGCGGCAAGAACAACGACGGCGCGATCTTCCAACTCACGCCGGCGGGTTCGGGCAGCTATACGGAGAGATTGCTTTACAGCTTCAACGGACCCAAGAAAGACTTGGGCAACCCGTATTCGGCGATCGTCGCCGACGCGTCGGGTAACCTCTACGGCTCGGGATACGACGGCGGCGCGAAATACCGCGGCGGCGTGTTCAAGCTTACGCCGTCGGGCGGCGGGTATAAGGAGAGCGTCCTCTACAGCTTCACGACCAGCAGGAAGAACGGTTATTACCCCCAGTCGAGCTTGCTGCTCGACCAAAGCGGGAACATTTATGGAACGACGCATAGCGGAGGCATAGACAACGTGGGCATCATCTTCGAACTGTCGCCCACCGGCAAGAAAAACTACAAGGAGACCGTCCTGGAGAGCTTCGAGAACCAGTTCGGCGGCGGCTACCCGCTCGGAGGTTTGATTCAAGATGCGACCGGCGCGCTCTACGGCACCGCGAGCCGTGGCGGAAGCGAAGGCGCCGGCATCGTCTACAAACTGACGCTCTGAGCGGTCGTCCTTCAAAAACACGTGGGGCTCGGCCGCCGGGCCGGGCCTCAGCGTGTTTCTCTAGCGCGTTGACTTGTGAACCGCTATGCCCGAAATTCACCGATACAGCGGTTCACGCGACCGGTCCGTGCTCGCCTAGGCCTTTTCCTCGATGCCCTGGTAGAAAGATCGGCATGAACGTCGGATTCTTGGGTCTCGGATCGATGGGCAGCGCGATGGCCGCGAACATCCTCAACGACGGCAACGGCTTGACCGTGTGGAATCGCAGCGCCGGTAAGGCAAAGGCGCTTGCTGAGGCCGGGGCTTCGGTTGCCAAAGCCCCGGTCGACCTCGCCTCGTGCGACGTGGTGTTTGCAATGCTCGCAAACGACGAAGCGACGCGGAGTTGCATCGTCGGCTCGGGTCTTCTCGCGGCGTTGCCCGGATCCGCGATCATCGTCAATTGCGGCACGATCTCGATCGAACTCGCCCGCGAGCTTACGAGCGCTTGTGCCGAGGCCGGCGTCGGTTACGTGGCAGCGCCGGTGCTCGGACGTCCCGACGTTGCGGCCGCCGGAAAACTGAACGTCATCGCCGCGGGCGACGCGGCAACGCTCGACCGCGTGCAGCCCCTCCTCGATGCGATCGGCCAGAAGACTTGGCGCGTCGGAAACGATCCCGTGCAGGCAAACGTGGCGAAGGTCGGCGCGAATTTTCTCATCGCGAGCGCGATCGGAGCGATGGGCGAAGCGTTCGCCATCGCCGAGGGCAACGGTCTCGATCCACATCTGCTCTACGATCTCGTGACCAATACGCTCTTCGCCGCACCTGTCTACAAGAATTACGGCGCGCAAATTCTCGAGAAGCGCTTCGAGCCGGCGGGCTTTCAGCTCAAATTGGGGCGCAAGGATGTCGGTCTTGCGCAGAGCGCTGCGAAATCGGGCAATGCGCATCTGCCGCTCGGCAACGCGCTGGCAGCCACGTTCGATGCGGCGATCGCCGCAGGCGACGGCGATTTGGATTGGAGCGCGATTTCGCTCCAATCCAAACCGAAGGCGCGGCAGTAACTCAACGGGGGTCCGAAGTAGCGCGGGCTCTTGATTTGCCCTTCTGCTTCACGCAGATGCGGGTAACACGCACAACGCGTGGGCGTCGAGCCTCCACGCACTGCTAGACGCGCACATAAGTTTCAACTATTGACATTTGTAACCTGCGGCTCTATGCTGGGTGGGTCAACTCTCGAAGGAGCTTCCCTCATGTCTACCACCACGCTTGGCGGATCTTACACGTTCCCCGGTACGTCGCTGACCGTAAACCGCATGGGGTATGGCGCCATGCAGCTTGCCGGGCCCGGCGTTTTCGGGCCGCCGAAGGACCACGACGAGGCCGTGGCCGTGCTGCGCGAAGCGGTTGCGGCCGGCGTCAATCACATCGACACGTCCGACTATTACGGGCCGCACGTCACCAACGAGATTATCCGTGAGGCACTCCATCCGTACCCGGCCGGCCTCGTGATCGTGACCAAGCTCGGCGCTCGCCGGCCCGAGGACGGGTCGTGGCAGCCATGGACTTCGCCGCAAAACCTGATCGACGGCGTGCACGACAACCTGCGTCACTTGGGCCTCGACGCGCTCGATATCGTGAACTACCGCGTGATGGGGTCGGGCCACGGACCTTCCGAAGGCTCGATCTCCCAGCAGATATCGACGCTCGCCGATCTCAAGGCCGAGGGCCTCATTCGCCACATCGGCGTCAGCAACGCGACGCACGCGCAGATCGTCGAAGCAAAGACGATCACGCCGATCGTGTGCGTGCAAAACCACTACAACTTGGCCAACCGCGCCGACGATGCGCTGGTCGACGACTTGGCACGCCACGGCATCGCGTACGTGCCCTTCTTCCCGCTAGGCGGGTTCACGCCGCTGCAATCGTCGACGCTGTCGTCCGTCGCAGCGAAGCTCGGCGTAACGCCCATGCAAGTTGCGCTCGCGTGGCTTCTGCACCGCTCGCCCAACATTCTGCTCATCCCGGGCACGTCGTCGCGCGCGCACCTTCGCGAGAACCTTGCTGCTGCCGAATTGACGCTGTGCGCGAACGTCGTCGCGGAGTTGGACGGAATCGCCGCGACGGCGCATGTCGCCCACTGACACACCCCTGACGCGCGAACGGATCGTGGCGGCGGCCGAGGAGGTCATCCGCCGCTTCGGTCCGGCAAAGGCCACCGTCGTAGACGTGGCGCGCGCGCTCGGCGTGAGCCATGCGGCCGTGTACCGGCACGTGGCCACCAAGGCCGAGCTGCGCGATCTCGTGGTCGAGCGCTGGGCGGAGGCGATCATGCCTCCGCTCCGCCTCATCGCCGCCGAGCCGGCCCCCGCGCCTGAGCGATTGCGGCGCTTGTTCGATGCCCTGATCGCGATCAAGCGAAGACGGGCCTCCGACGATCCGGAACTCTTCGCCGCGTATCGCATTCTCGCGGCAGAAGCGCAATCGATCGTGAGCGTACACGTCGACGAGACCGTGGCGCTAGCGGCCGCGATCATTCGCGAAGGCATCGACGACGGGACTTTCCGATCGGTCGATCCTGATTCTACGGCGCGCGCCGTGCTCGTGGCGACCTTCCGCTTTCATCATCCCGCCCATGCCGGTGAATGGCGAGATCCCGGGCTCGACGCACTCTACGACGACGTCTGGGGTTTGATCATGGACGGCCTCCGGGCGGTGTAGAGCCCGCACTCCTAGTGATACAATTCTAGACGCCTAGGCGCGGATGCCCAAGCGAATGCGAATGAAGTACATGGGGACCGTGCCTTTTGCACCAGTTGGCGCGACGATGAAACATCCAGCTACTCGCCTAAGACGTTTGCGAATCGACGCCTCTGGAGAAAACTGATTCATGGTCCCGAATTCGCGAACCCGCCTTAAGCTTGCGCTGCCGGGCGAGCACGATCCACTCGACGCTCGCGATATCGAGATTCCCGACGGCGTGATCGAACGGATCCGCAGCGGGGAAAAGCTCGTGCTGGCTCCTGCCGGCGACGAACGCCCCGACGCCTTGCCGGACCTGACAGGTTCGTTGCGAGTCGATCGGGCAAGCGAGTACTTAGTACAGCGACCGCATCGCTGGCGTCGGCAACTCTGCTTCAAAGGCCGCCGGCTCACGGTGGGCCAGTTGCTCGCGCGGATGAACGCGGAGGGCTGGACAGCCGAAGAAACCGCAAACCAATTCGAGTTGCCGATCGCGGCCGTGGATGCCGCGGTCGAATATGGCGCGCAATTCGCCGCGCTCATTCAAGCCGAACACGCGCGTGACGCCGGCGCCGCAGTAGCGCCGAGACGTGCGGCTACTGCTTGATGAATGTGTCGGTGGCCGCCTCCTGCGAGATTCCCTAGCCGCATCGGGTCACGACACACTTCTTTCTCTCGATGCGCTCGGCGGCGGAGCCGACGATATGGAACTCTTGGCGTTCGCGCTCCAAGACGACCGGGCCATCTTGACCTATAACACGAGCGATTTCGTCGTACTTGCTGACGAGACGCCGCGGCACGCCGGGATCATCCTGGTGTTTCACGGCGACCAAGCAGAGGACGTGACGACGCCCGAGATCGTCCGGGCTCTCGGGAACGTCGCGGCCTCGCATCCCGACGGCCTGTGGGGTTCGACGATCGTTCTCAACGCGTACTTAGCGTAAACGGAGCGAGGCGATCGGCACGATCCAAGGATCGATGCTGAGAGTACTGAGCAGGTGGGGCGTCCAAAGATCGGCGTTAACGCGTGCCTCGACCTCGAGAACGTGCCGCGTGCGGCTCCCGATCGACTTGCCGGCGCATCGGCACCGACCAGTCCCAAGCGGGACCCCGCGTCCGAATGACGACGAAAAGCGCCATGGTCTCACCCCTGATGTAACGCCCTTTGCCCTTACCAGAGGCGTTGAAAGAGCGGTGGATCCTCGGGAATCGGGCCTTTGAGCGCTTCGCGCAATTTGTCGGCCTTGACGAAGCCCCCATATGTCGGCACCGCTCCCGCGGCCAGAAGTTCGCCCTCGCTGCCGCTGGTAACGGCGTACGAGATGGTGGTGCCACCCGCAAAATAGAGCGGCATGCTGAAAATCCCGGCGAAGAGCCCCGTCTTGTCGTAAAAGCTGCCGCCGCAGTTTTCGACGTGCACCAGGAGTACGAGATCGGCCGCCCCCGACGCCTTCTCGAATGTGAGGTCGTCGATGATCCCGGCGAGCGGCGATGCGCCGTTTTGCCCCGCGGTCGAAAGACTGGTCACGTATGTATCAAACGCGGTGACTGCGGCGGTGATCGCTTGCACTTCGGCCTTTGAGATGGCATCGGTACCCGCGCTCAGAGAAATTGCGCGTTGTGAAGCCGCGTCGCGAAGCGCGAAGAGCGGGCCTATTTCATCCTGGAGCGAGGCTGCGGCGTCGCCCGCGCGATGCAGTAAGCCAGGAAGCAAGGCGCGCCGCCCTTTGCGAAGCAGCGCGCCGACGACCGTCTTGACCAAAAGACTATCCTCGATCGTCGTCTCGATCGAACCGACGGTGTAGTTGCTCTTGAAGTATCCGAGTAGTTCGTTGAGCGCGCCGAGTTGTGTCGAAACGAGCTTCGGCGTCAAGTCGCCTAAGCGTGACGCTATCGCTCCTTCGACGGCCTTCGTCGTCACCGCCGTTGGAGACACGCTTGCCGGCACGAGATTCGACGCGCTTTCGAGCCTATCGCTGAGAACCGATAGCTCGAAACGAAAGGCGGCGAGCCTCACGCCGTTGGGAACGTCTTGCGGGGAGAGGACGAGGATCCGATTCTGGTCCTTTGAAAGGCCCGCAACGGTCTCGACGATCGCAGAAGCGGCCTCCTGCATGGCGCGAACGGACAGGAGCGCCGCCTCCTCAACGCCGGCCTTGTCTTTGATCGTCACGCTTCCCGAATACGGCCCGGCCGCCGGCGAAGGTTCGTCGGGCTTTGAATTATCCGCCATTCTCTCTTGCAGAACTCCCGTCGGCTTGCGGCTATTACCCTGAGATGATAGGGTTTGGGCGTCGAAAATACAAGCGACGTCCGGCCTCGCGTTGATGCCGTCCGACGCGCGGCGGCTCGGCTACCGGATCCGCTTTAGTGCGTGCCCGACTTCTGCACCGTCGCCCTGATCGTGTCGAAGGAACTGCGGATCGCGTCGGCCTAGCGGTTCAATTCGTATTCGTGAGCGGTTCCCGTTTCGTTTCCATCCCCACTCGACGTACGACGATTTTCAAGAGAGTCTGCGCAATAATGCGGGCACGGCCTACAACCTCTTCGTGCCGGCGCGCGTTCGCGCGGGCGGCTCGTGGCCGCGACGGCGGGCAGTTCAACGCTCGCGAGGTCGACTGACCCGGAAAGGTCCGCGGCGGCGCATCACAAAATCTAGCCGCCTCGCTCTTGCCCCCGGCCGCCATCGGGGAGGATAGGTTGCGCTTCGGATATCTCGCAACGGCACTCGCTTGGCTGATTCTGACCGACTCGACTGCGGCGCTCGGCGAGGGCGCGGCGCAGACCGACGTGGTCCGGTATATCGAAGAATTCTCGGGGCCGGCTTCGGCTTGGCACATCGCGCGCGGCACGCAAACGCTCGCCCCCGCCGACGGTCTCGCACTAGCCGCCGGAGACTGCATCACGTTGAAGGCAGCGACCGCAAGCGATGCCGGTAAGGATTCGATGCTCGTCATCGACGAGGGCGTCGAAATCAGCTTATCCGCGTCACGGCCCCACTATTGCCTGAGCGCGTCGAAACCCGCAAACCCCGTGTTCGTCGCGATCGCTCACGCGTTCGCGTCGCTCATCGGCGTGTTCAAGGACGCCGAGACCGATTACGCAACGCAGTCGACCGTCTCGGTCGAGTCGCGCCGGCCGGAAAAGTCATTCAAGATTCCGATCCTCGCCCACGACGATCAACTGCTCGCCGCGGGGCCGCGCACGCTCGCGCTGTCGTGTTCCGGCGGAACGGCTCCGTACTCGGTCACGATCGAGCGCATGGAGGCGCATGAGCCTGTTACGCGGACGACCAGTGCGACGCCCACCTTCAAACTCGCGCCACTCGACTACACGCCAGGGAGCTACTCGGTTACCGTGACCGACGCGAAGAACGTCTCGACGAAAGCGACGTTTACGGTCGTACCGGCAAGCCGGTTCCCGGCGTCGTCTCCCGATATCGTCACGATCCTCAAAGACGACTCGCTGCCCGCCGACCTGCGCGCGGCCTACGATGCCGCGCACCTCATGGGCGATCCGAGCAATGCTTGGAGACTCGAAGCGTATCAGCGCTTGGCGGGTCACAGCCGGTCCGGCCTCGCCGAACGTCTTCGGTTTCAATTGGAAACCTACGGCTAGTGTGCGCAGGTGAGGTTGGTCGCTAGCCGCGCGGGACGAACCAGGTGCGCCTGACGAACGCGATTGCTTCTCGCAAGTCAGACCGAACGGCCTCGCGTTGTTTGGGCAAGAGCGTTCTGTCGTGACGCGCGTGGCGACAGAACGCAACTGCGTCCTTCAGCGCCGCGTGGCGGCCCGGCGGGGTCGTCGTCGACCTGGCCCAGGTGTCGAAAGCCTGAACGAAGCCTCTTCCCAGTTCTCGCTGCGTCCGGGGCAGGTAACGCGCAGCTTCGCCTCTGCGCTTGCGCACCAGCGTCTCCACGTACGTGGCGATCGCAGCGGTGGATAACGCGTTCAATTGTTGTAGATCGCGCGCGTTGAGGCCGTATTTCCGTGCTAATGTGTTCGCGTTCGTTGCGAGCCGTTCGCGGGCGTCCGATTCCGTGAAGACCGCCGCGAGCGCGGATTGCATTTCGCGCAGGCTCATGAGGCGCGTCCCATCGCAAGCGTTCGGGGGCTCGTCATGATCGCTCTCGCGCGGGCTGCCTCAGAGGCAAGTTCGGCATAGGGCGGTAGGTTTTCGTCGCGTTCGACGAGTGCGGCGCGCAGGCGCGGAGCGCGGCGGACGACCTCCTCGAATAACTGCCATACGGCTTCGGGCACGGGGAAGGCGTGGCTGTCGATCCACTCGCCCTTGGCTCGGTGACCGCCGGCGAGGTGGCACTGGACGACGGCATCGAGCGGGAACGCTGCGAGGACGGCATGCGGGTCGAGTCCGCGGTTGAGCGCGTTGTAATAGAGATTTGCGACGTCGAGGAGCAGTCCGCAGTTCGTGCGCTCGACCAGGTTTGCAAGAAACGCCGGCTCGTCCATGTCGCTGTATGGGATGTCGAACGAACAGGCGATGTTCTCGAGGATGAGCGGTCGGTCGATCTTCTTCCGCACGCGCTCGAGGTTAGCGGCGAGGACGTCGACTGCTTCGAAGGTCATCGGCAGCGGGGCGAGGTGGCCGATGTGCCGTCCGCCCGCATGCGTGAACGCGACGTGTTCGCTCCAGTACGGCGCATCGACCGCCTCGATCACCGACTTCAAGCGTCGAACGTACCTGTCCGAAATGCCTTCGGCGCTGCCGAGCGAGAGGTCGAGGCCGTGGGGCACGACCGTGAAGCGTTCGCGAATCGCGCCTAATTCGTTTCGCGTTCGCGCATCGCCGGCGAAATAATGATCGGCGACGATCTCGACGAAGTCGACGGCTTCGGGATGCACGATCGCATCGGCCAGGTGGCGCCGACGCAGGCTGATCCCCGCGCCGAGGAATGCGCCTTCAGCTTCCACCGCCGCAGCCTCCGCCGCCGCAACCACCCCCGCTCGAGCAACTGCTGCTGCTGTCGCCGCCGCCCCCACTACCGCAGCCGGATGCGGAGTCGCCCGCGGCCGCGCGGCGAAACGTCTGGCTCAGGCCGGCATATGGCGTGCCGGCCAAGAGTGCCATGCCGCCCGCTGCCACGACGACGGGGAACACCGAGGCCGCCGGGGCGAACGCGCTGCCCATCGGCAGGGCGGGCGGCGCGGCCGGCAGTGCTGCCCGCAGGGTTTGCACGTAGGCGCGGCCGCGCTTCGAAAGCCGCGGAACGCGCGTCACGAAGAGCAACGCCAGGCTCGCAAATAACGCGATGAGTAGCGTGAAGCCGATGTTGCGGTGATGCAGTGAAAGCGCGTAGGACACGCGCCACGCGCAGAGGCCGGCGATAGTCAGGAAGGCCACGATCCGCGCGGTTTTCGCCGCAGCGAAGACGGCATCGTCGGTCAAAAGACGGCGTGCCTTGAGACGCTCCTCGCGTGGTGCGAAGGCCTTCTCGACCTGCTCGGGCGTGTCCGAGGCAAACAACGCTCGCGCCGTCTGGGGCTGATCGAAAAACCCGTAGACGATACTCTCGATCGGGTCCAGGGACGAGCCGGGCGCCTTTTCGGTGCGCTGGATCGGAGGGTCGCGCCGCTTCTCCGCAGGCCCGAGTTGGAGCAGTTCCTTATACGTGAGATCAAAGACGGCGAAACGCACCAACTCGTTCTTGCCGCCTCGGAGAAACGCGATCTCCTGCGGGTCGAAGTCGGACGGCAGGGACTCGCGACCGGCGGCGGCGCTATCGTCGGCGTTGCGTACGAACCACCCGGCAAGGGCCAGCACAAGCACGCACGCCAGAGCGTAAAACGTCAGGAATTCGGCACTCGTCATGCGGGGCTACCTACCGGCCGGGCTGGCCGATGTTGCACCATCCTTGAGATGCGCGCCGAGCTGGGCGCGCGAGGCGATGGCCAGCTTCTCGAAGATCGAGCCCAGATGCTTTTCGACCGTCTTGTGCGAGATCGAGAGTTCGCCCGCGATCT
>Ga0182012_10008485_pt1 | contig 10162 bp, 9 predicted proteins | sample 612S2SmetaG_FD_120486 | JGI IMG/M metagenome (GOLD analysis project Ga0182012, IMG submission 120486) | Permafrost microbial communities from Stordalen Mire, Sweden - 612S2S metaG | ecosystem: Environmental > Terrestrial > Soil > Wetlands > Permafrost | place: Sweden: Stordalen | collected... | reverse complement strand
CGCAACGGCTGGGAGGCGTTGGGCGCGCTGCTGCCGCCGAAGCAGACGCGCGCACTGGTGCTGATCGATCCGCCTTATGAAAAGCCGGATGAATTCGCCCGGCTCGCTGCGGGTCTGCGCGACGGGATCCGGCGCTTTCCCACGGGGGTGTTCGCCGCGTGGTATCCGATCAAGCACCGCGCGCCGGTGCGCGCCTTCCACACCGCGATGCAGGAGAGCGGGATCAAGGACATCGTCGCCGCGGAACTGTTCCTGCGCGCACCGCTCGACCCTGCGCGGCTCAACGGCTGCGGGCTGCTGGTGATCAATCCGCCCTGGCGGTTCGATCTGGACGTGCCGGTGATTCTCGACGCGCTGCTCGCGCGCCTCGCCACCGGCGAGGACGACGCGGGCACGGCGCTGATAAGGCTCGCCGATGAATAGCATCGCGGTGATCGGCGCCGGCGCCTGGGGCACCGCACTCGCGCTGCAGGCGGCGCGCGCCGGCGCGGCCCCGGTACTGTGGGCGCGCAACCCGGCGCGCGCGGGGGAGATCGCCGCCACGCGGCGCAATCCCCGCCTCCCGGACATGGAGCTGCCCAAGGAAATCGCGGTGACGGCAGAGCTTCCCGCCGCCGCCGATCTTTATCTGCTGGCCGTGCCGCTGCAGCACATGCGCGGCGTGGCGGCGCTACTGAAGGGCGCCGCACCGCTCATCGTCTGCGCCAAAGGTGTGGAGACCGGCACGGGAAAGCTGCCGCTCGAGATTCTCGCGGATATTGAGTCCACGCGCGCGGCGGCCGTTCTGACCGGCCCGAATTTCGCCCACGAAATCGCCGCCGGACTGCCCGCGGCCTCCGTGATCGCAAGCGCGGACGCAGCCCTGCGCGAACGCGTCGCCGCAATGCTCGGTACACACGCCTTCCGGCTCTACGGCAACGACGATCCGATCGGCGCGCAGGTAGGTGGTGCCGCGAAGAACGTGATCGCCATCGCCGCCGGCGCGGTGATCGGCGCAGGGCTTGGCGAGAACGCGCGCGCGGCGCTGATCACGCGCGGCCTGGCCGAAATGGGGCGGCTTGCAGCCGCGCTCGGCGGCCGCGCGGACACGGTCGCGGGCCTCTCCGGCCTCGGCGACCTGCTGCTGACCTGTACCGGCCCATCCAGCCGCAACTACAGCCTGGGCCTCGCGCTCGGCCGCGGCGAGAAACTGGCCGGCATCCTCGCCCAACGCAGCACCGTCGCCGAAGGGGTAACGACCGCCCCCGCCCTCGTCGCCCGCGCCGCCGGGCTCGATCTGCCGATCTGCACCGCCGTCGCCGACCTGCTGGCGCAAAAAATATCGTTGCCGCAGGCGATGGACCGCCTGCTCTCCCGTCCCCGTCGCGACGAATAAGCGGGGACGAATCAAATGATGAAGGGCGTGCTCACCGTCGGCGTGTGGACCATGGGCAGCCGCGTGCTCGGCTTTGCGCGCGATATGCTGATCGCCTACCTCCTCGGCGCCGGCCCGATTGCGGATGCGTTCTTCGTCGCCAATAAACTGCCGAACCTGTTCCGCCGCCTGTTCGGCGAAGGCGCCTTCAACGCCGCCTTCGTCCCCGCCTTCGCCGGCCTGCTCACCGCCGAAGGCCCCGAAGCCGCGCGCCGCTTCGCCGAGGAAGCCTTCAGCGTGATGGCCTTCTGGCTGGGATCGATCACCATCGTCGGCATCATCTTCATGCCCGCGCTCGTGACCGTGCTCGCGCCGGGCTTTACCGAGGCGCCGGAGAAATTCGCCCTCGCGGTCGATCTCGCGCGAATCACATTCCCCTACCTCGTACTGATCTGCCTGACCGCGCTGTTATCCGGCGTGCTCAACGGCATGGAACGCTTCGCCGCCGCGGCGGCCTCGCAAGTCGTCTACAACCTCGTCTCCATCGCCTTCATGCTGCTGCTCACGCCCTACGTGCCCAACGCCGGCTACGCGCTCGCCTACGGCGTCTCCGTCTCCGGCGTCGCTCAGCTCGCCCTCGTCGGCTGGGGCGTGATGCACGCCGGCATGGCGCTGCGCATCCCGCGCCCGCGCCTCACGCCCAACATGCGCATCCTGCTGCGCCGCATGGGCCCCGGTCTGCTCGGCGCCAGCGCAACTCAGCTCAGCCAAGCCGTCGACGTGATCATCATGAGCCTGCTGCCGCCGGGCACGGTCTCGCTTCTGTACTACGCCGACCGGGTCAACCAGCTTCCCCTCGGCGTCATCGGCACCGCCGTCGGCACCGCCATGCTGCCGCTGCTCTCCCGCCAGGTCCGCGCCGGCGAGGGCGCGGACGCGATCAACACGCTCAACCGCGCCATCGAATACGCGCTGTTCCTCACCCTGCCCGCCGCCGTCGCGCTGACCATCTCGGCCGAACCGATCATCTCGGTGCTGTTCGGCCGCGGCGCGTTCGATGCACAGGCCGCATACCTCAGCTCCCAGGCGCTGGCCGCCTACGCCATCGGCCTGCCCGCCATCGTACTGATCAAAGTCCTCGCCCCCGGCTTCTTCGCCCGCGGCGACACCATGACGCCGATGAAAATCGGCCTGACCGCGATCGCCATCAACGTCGCCCTCAACATCGCCTTCATGATCCCGCTGAAACATGTCGGCCCCGCGCTCGCCACCAGCCTCGCCGCCATGGTCAACACCGCGATGCTCGCAACCGTCCTCGCCAAACGCGGCCAGCTCAAAGCAGACCCCCGCCTCCTCCGCCGCCTCCCGCGCATGGCCGCCGCCGCGACCGCCATGGGCCTCGTCCTGTGGTGGTTCCAGCGCACCGGATTCGCCGCCCTTAACATCCCAGGCTGGCACCGCTTCGCCGGGCTGGCCCTGCTGGTCACGCTCGGCATGGCAACCTACGCCGCCGCCGGGCAACTGCTCGGCGCGTTCGATCTGCGTGAAGCTGGGCGCATGGTCAGGCGCCGGGGGGGGCGGGTAAGCAAGCAAGGCGAGGGGGCTTTGCCCCCCTCGACCCCCCACTAAGGGCGAGCCCTTAGAACCCATCCATTTAGGAGACGGCATGGGCCACCGGCACCGTCGCCCGTCCCTTCCCAATGCCCTCTCCCAACGGACGCGTTCCAAGGGCGCCGCCTTTGGTGGGGGTCCAGGGGGCAAAGCCCCCTGGCCTTGCTTGCTTAACCCACCCCCACCCAGGACTTGACCGCGCGCCCGGTTCCGCCGAACAACGCGCCATGCAGAGGATCTTTTCGGGTATTCAGCCGTCGGGCATTCCGACGCTGGGCAACTATCTCGGCGCGTTGCAGAACTGGGTGGCGTTGCAGGGCGATCACGACTGCATCTATTGCGTCGTTGACTGGCATGCGATCACGGTCTGGCAGGATCCCAAGCTGCTGGCGCAGCAGACGCGGGAGCTGGCGGCCTCCGTGATTGCGTGCGGGATCGATCCGGAGCGCAGCATTCTGTTCGTACAGTCCGCGGTATCGGCGCATATGCGCTTGGCGTGGATTTTCAATTGCGTGGCGCGCATCGGGTGGTTGAACCGGATGACGCAGTTCAAGGACAAGGCCGGGAAAGATCGGGAGAACGCGTCCGCGGGGTTGTACGTTTATCCGAACCTGATGGCCGCGGATATTCATGCGTATCATGCCACGCGCGTGCCGGTTGGCGACGATCAGAAGCAGCATCTGGAACTTGCCAACGATATCGCGCAGAAATTCAATCACGATTACGGCGTGGAGTTCTTCAAGCCGATCGAGCCTTTGATTCTCGGGCCCGCTGCGCGGGTGATGTCGCTGCGCGACGGGACGAAGAAGATGTCGAAGTCCGATCCGTCCGAGCAGAGCCGAATCAACCTGTCGGACGACGCGGATACGATCGCGCTGAAGATCCGGCGGGCGAAGACGGATCCGGAGCCGTTGCCGAGCGAGGTACAGGGGCTGGAGGGCCGGCCGGAGGCGCGCAATCTTGTGGGGATCTATGCCGCACTGGCCGATACCGATCATGCCGGGGTGCTACGCGAGCATGGCGGGCGCGGTTTCGGCGCGTTCAAGGATGCGCTGGCGGCGTTGATGATCGCGAAGCTGGCCCCGATCGCGGCGGAGACGACGCGGCTGCTGGACGATCCGGCGGCGTTGGATGCGATCCTGCGCGATGGGGCGCAGCGCGCCGCCGCGATCGCGGATCCGATCGTCGCGGAAGCGGAGCGCCTCGTCGGGTTTTTACGGCTCGGCTAGGCGCTATTTGAGTTTCGGCGGCGGCGTCTTCGGCTTGTAGCGGCACCATTGCGCCGCCACGCAGCGCCAGCATTCCGGGGTGCGCGCCTTGCAGACGTGGCGGCCGTGCAGGATCAGCCAGTGGTGGGCACGTCCCAGCAGGTCCGGCGGAATCCGCTTGACCAGCTGGTCTTCGACGGCGCGCGGGGTTTTGCCGGGGGCCAGGCCGGTGCGGTTGCCGACGCGGAAGACGTGGGTGTCCACGGCCATCGTCGACTGGCCGAAGACGACGTTGAGCACCACGTTCGCGGTCTTGCGGCCAACGCCCGGCAACGCTTCCAGCGCCTCGCGATTGTTGGGCACTTCGCCGCCGTGCTGTTCGATCAGCTGGCGGGACAGCTCGATGACGTTCTTGGCCTTCGATTGCCACAGCCCGATGGTGCGGATGTATTTCGCGAGCCCCTCCACCCCGAGCTTGACCATCGCCTCGGGGGTGGAGGCTTTTTCGTAGAGCACCTTCGTCGCCTTGTTCACGCCGGCATCGGTGGCCTGGGCGGAGAGCACCACGGCGACCAGCAGCGTGTAGGGGCTTGCATAGATCAGCTCGGTTTTGGGGTCCGGGTTGGCGCGGGCGAGCGCCTCGATGAACGGCACCACGTCCGCGGCCGGCATCTTCGGGGTGGCGCGCGGTTTTTTGATCGGTTTTTTTGGTGGTTTCGGCATCGCGCGATGTTGCTGGTTTGGTGCGTTCCGGCAAGAGCGCCCTATCTTGGGGTGATGAGCGGGCACGGCACGGAAGCGGCGTTCGAGGCGGTGATCGTGCCGCATCGCAGCCTGTCCGCGCGCGGCCTGCGGATCGTGGTGCTGGCGTTGTGTTCCCTGTCGGGCATCACGGCGACGATGTTCTGGCTGCTGGGCGCCTGGCCGGTGGCGGGGTTCACCGGGGCGGAGGTGCTGCTGGCGGTGCTGCTCCTGCGGCTGAACGCGCTCGCGGCGCGGGCGTCGGAGGTGCTGTCGCTGACCGAGGCGGGGTTGCGCGTGGTGCGCACCGACCGAAAGGGTGGGCGGACGGAGCGGATGCTGCCGGCGGCCTGGCTGAACGTGGTGCTGGAGGGCAGTCCCGGGCGGGTGCCGCGGCTGCTGCTGGTGGCGCGCGATGTGCGTGAGGAGGTGGGGCGGTCGCTGGGCGAGGCCGAAAAGACCGACCTCGCCCAATCGCTGAGGGATGCGCTGGACCGACGGCGCAACCCGCGTTTCGACAATCCGCAGCTGGCGGAGTGAGGTTACGGCTCGCCAGGACCCATTGACTTGATGAGCTCGAACACCCGCTTGCGAACCGCGGGATCGGTGATGCGGTAGTAGGCGCGGACCAGTTCCAGGGTTTCGCGGCGGTTCATCGTGTCGTCGCCGAAGCCATCCTGGGCTTCCGCGAAGCCGCCGACGCGGCGGGCCCCCATCGGGCCGGCGGCGCCGGAGAGCGCGTCGGGCATGTCGTCGAAGAAGAAGCTGATGGGCACGTCCATCACCCGCGACAGGTCGAACAGGCGCGAAGCGCCGACGCGATTGACGCCGCGTTCATATTTCTGGACCTGCTGGAAGGTCAGACCGAGGGCTTCACCGAGGCGTTCCTGGGACATGCCAAGCAGGGTGCGGCGCAGACGGATGCGCGACCCCACATGCACGTCGATCGGGCTCGGCCGGCTCTCCCGCTCGGTGCGTTCGGGTGGTTCGGCATCCGGCATCCGTGGATCCCCCTTCGCGATGTGCAACATGAATGATGTCCCCGGTGGGTCGCACGCGACATATACGAGCGACTATGAACCAAACTCACGGAAGATTAACGACACAACCGCAAATAATCAACAGTTTTACCGTGTCGCGCCGGTTTTTCTCAATTATGCACACATTTTCTCATTTTATTAGCAAATTGTGCCGTGTCCTTTCCATACCGAGGTGTGCGATGGCCACAAGCAAAACCGCAACGAGTCCCGCGCCCCACAACCCCACGCGAGCGAACACCGGGGCCCGCAACGCGCCGGGTAGTTGAACGATCAACACCCCCTGTTGGTTCATTCCAATGCGTTCTATTTCGTGTCCGCGGGCATCGAAAGCGGCCGTAATCCCAGTATTCGCGGCACGCATCACGGGCAGACCCTCCTCCACCGCACGCATCCGCACCGCGGCAAGGTGCTGGCGGGGGCCGCTGGAGTTTCCGAACCAGGCATCGTTGGTGATGTTGACCAGCCAGGCGGGGCGGTCCGCCTCGTCAACGATCTCGCCATCGAAAATCGCCTCGTAGCAGATCAGCGGTCCCACCGCCGGCAGGCCGGCGACGTGCAGGGTGCGCGGGCCGGGGCCGCTGGCGAAGCCGCCCCCGGGAATGACCTGGATCGGCAGCGGGAACCAGTCCGGCTGATACTCGCCGAACGGCACCAGGTGCCATTTGTCGTAGACCGCGACCGGTGGGCCCGCGCCTTCTAGCGCAAACAGGCTGTTGCGGGGGCGGCCGTCCTCGTCGAAGCGCACGGCGCCGATCAGGGCGGGCCCGCGCGCCACCTCCGCGATCGCGGCGCGCGCGTTGGCGTCCGTGGCGAGCAGATAGGGGCTGGCGGTTTCCGGCCAGATCAGCACGGTCGGGCCGGGCCCGGCTTTTGCCATCGCTTCGGCGCTGAGGCGGAGGTAGCGGCGGAAGTTCTCCTCGAAGGTCTCGCGCCGGAATTGCTGGCCCATGACGACGTTGCCCTGGATCAGCACGGCGGTAAGACCTGGGCCGGGCGGAACCGGCTGGGCCAGGCGGACCAGGCCGAACGCGGCCCAGGCAATGAGCAGTGCCGCACCCGCGGCGACGAAGCGGCGGCCAAGTGCCGGGGTGACGGCAACGAGCAGCGTCAGCACGCCCAGCCCGTGCACCCCGCCCCAGGCGGCCGGCTGAATGAACACGTCGCCGACCGAACCGGGGATTGTCCACACGCTGCCCCACAGATTCCAGGGAAAGCCGGTAACGACGAACTGCCGCGTGATGTCGGCCAGCGTCCAGGCGCCGACAAGTGCGGCGGCGCGCCGCCAGCCCGGCGGCGACAGCCGTGCGATGGCGGCAGGCACGGCGACGAACACCCCGAGGGCCGCGGCCAGCATCGGCACCGCCAGCGGCACCAGCCACCAGAACCGTGCGGCCTCGAACAGGATCGCCTCGGTGATCCAGTAGAAGCCGAGCAGATGCAGCCCGAAGCCGAACCAGAAGCCGCGCCGTGCGGCCTGGCGCGGGCCGTCGGCCGCGCCGATCAGCGTCAGCAGGCCTGGAATGGCGACCAACAGCACGGGGAGGGCGTGGATCGGCGGCAGCGCGGCCGCCGAAAGCGCGCCGAGCAGCCCCGCCGCGAGGTCGGCCCGCCAGCCGCGCAGGCTGGTCAGCCGGGCCGTAAACCGCCCGAACACGCTGCCTACGCCCGCACGATCCGTTCGGGGGGCACGATGCCGCCGGTCAGCGCCGCCGCAATGCACTCCGCCGCCATCACACCCATGTTGACCAGCGATCCCGCGGTGACGCCGGCGACATGCGGCGTCACGATCACCCTGGGGTGGCGGCGCAGCGGATGGTCCGCCGGCGGGGGCTCGGTCTCGAACACGTCCAGCCCCGCGCCGGCGATGTGGCCGGAGTCGATGGCGGCTTCCAGCGCCGCCTCGTCGATGATGCCGCCGCGCGCGGTGTTGATGACGATCGCGCCCGCCGGCATGCGGGCAAGCGCGGCCGCGCCGATCAGGTGATGCGTCGCCGGGATCAGCGGGCAGTGCAGGGAAAGCACATCGGACGTTTCCAGCAACGCGTTCAGGCTGGGCGCGCGGGTGATGCCGGGGATGGCGGGGCCGGCCGGATCGAAGGCGGACGCCGTCATGCCGAAGGCCTGGCCCAGCCGCGCGACGGCCTGGCCGATGGCGCCGAAACCCACCAGACCCAGGCGCAGGCCGGCGATGTCGCGCACCTGCGTGTTCGCCCCGCGCCACGCGCCGCCGCCGATGGCCGCCGAGAGTTCGGGCAGCGACTTCGACAGCGCGAGGATCATCGCCAGCGCGTGCTCGGCGACGGCCTGTGTGTTGGATCCCGGGGCGCGGGTGACGAGGATGCCGCGCGCGGCGGCCGCCTTGATGTCGACGTCGTCCACGCCGACGCCGTGGCGGGCGACGACTTTCAGCCTTGATGACGCGTCCATCGCCGCCGCCGTTACGGGGCCCTGGCGGGTGAGGATCGCATCCGCCTGGATGGATCGCGTCAGCTCCGTGACTTCATCAGCCGTGGGATAGGGGCGCATGTAGTGGATGGTGCAGCCGGCCGCCTCCAGCAGCGCGACAGCTGGGGCCGCGAGCTTTGGGGCGGTCATGATGACGTTGAAGCGGTTCATCGGGTGGTGTGCCGTTTGCGATGGCTCATCGCAGCAGAGCGAGGCAGTGATCGCAAAAGCGGACAGGATTGCCCACTAGCCCGATACAACGCCGGCCTTCGCCAGCGCATCGGCCAGCCAGCCCGGCACCAGCTTGCCCGCCGAAATCTCCGCCAGGCGCAACTGCTCCTGCTCCACCTTCGCCGCCGCCTTCTCCGCCAGCCCCGCACCCATCGCCGCGGGAATGATCAACACGCCATCACGATCGGCGACGACAAGATCGCCAGGCGCCACCGCAACCCCGCCGCACACCACCGGAACACCGACCCGCCCCGGATGCGCCCGCGTCGGCCCCACCGGCGTCACGCCGCGGCAAAACGCCGCCAAGCCCAGCTCGACAATTTCAGCCACATCGCGGATCGCGCCATCGATCACCAGGCCCGCAATCCCCGCCGCCTTCGCCTGCGTCGCTAGAATTCCCCCAATCAACGCCGCGCTCAGATCGCCGCCGCCATTCACCACCAGCACATCGCCCGGCTTCGCCACAGACAACGCCGCATGCATCATCAGATTATCCGCAGGATGCGCCTCCACCGTCAGCGCCGGACCGCAGATCACCATGTCAGCCGACAACGGACGGATCGCCGCATCCATCACCCGCCGCGGCGCGCCCGGCGCCTTGATCACATCCGACAGCAACGCCGGCGGATACGATTTCAATGCCGCGAACACTTCCGCCGCCGGGCGGGGGAAATCGCGCACCACGACATAACCGGCCATCAGGGATCTCTCCGTTTTAATCCAGCGCTTCGCGCAGCTGCCGCTCGTAGTGCCGGTAATACTTGTCCGTGACCAGATCCGTCTTCACCACCACAGCCACGTCGATGGTGTTGAACTGCGTATCGATCACCGCGCCATCGCCGATAAAACCGCCAAGCCGCAGATAGCCCTTGATCAGCGGCGGCAACCCCGCCAGCGCGCGCCGCTGGTCGATCGTCGTCGGGTCCAGCCGGCGCATGTCCACGTAGCGACTGGTCAATGCGCGGGGGCGCAGCGCCGGCGGTGCCAGATGGTGATAGAACAGATAGGTCAGCTCGGTGGCCAGCGCGTCCGGATCCGTGCCGGGCAGGCTCGCGCAGCCGAACATCAGGTCCACCTGATGGCGGAACACATACGCCGCAATCCCACGCCACAGCAGCTGCATCGCCGCCCGCCCGCGATACGCCGCATCCACGCAGGACCGGCCCAACTCCAGCACCTGGCCGGGAAACGCCAGCACCCGCGAAATGTCGTACTCCCCCGCGGCATAGAACCCGCCGACCACGGCCGCACGCTCACGGCGGATGAGCCGGTAGGTGCCCACCACACCCTCCGGCCCCGGGCCGATCGCGTGATCCACCACCAGCAGATGATCCGCCACATCGTCATACGCATCGCGGTCGCGCGCGGTAGCGACCGCCGCCGGATCCGGCGTCGCGCCCATCTCCTCGTAGAACACCCGGAACCGCAGCGCCTGAACCGCATCGATCTCGGCGCGGGTGGCGGCCACCCGAACACCCAGATTGCCGGCCCTAATCTCGCCGAAGCCCGGCCCGTCATCGAGTTGCCGGTTG
>Ga0182012_10008484_pt1 | contig 10162 bp, 7 predicted proteins | sample 612S2SmetaG_FD_120486 | JGI IMG/M metagenome (GOLD analysis project Ga0182012, IMG submission 120486) | Permafrost microbial communities from Stordalen Mire, Sweden - 612S2S metaG | ecosystem: Environmental > Terrestrial > Soil > Wetlands > Permafrost | place: Sweden: Stordalen | collected... | reverse complement strand
GGGCCCAGGTCGCCGCGCAAGGGTGCGCTTTCGTCCATCAATCCGATGGCGCTGCCGTAGACCGACATCGTGCTCAAATGGATGATTCGGGGCGCGGGCGCCAACGCTCTCGCTGAATCGAACAGGGCGGTCGCATTGAGCACGATATGGGAAGCGTCCCCGGCCACGCAGTTCACGATACCTGCGACCCCCTCCAGCGCTGGGCGGAGGGAGGCCACGTGCGTTGCATCCACGATTCGGTGCTCGAACGAGTCATTTGCAGCGATCGGCACCGTTCGAACCCCTCGAACGGGACGTGCCCAATCGGTTGCTGCAAGGGCTTGGACGACTTCGCGGCCAATGAAACCATTGGCGCCGAGCACCAAGATTGGCTGCTTCATCGATATCTCAACACGTTGGAAGGTTCCATCCCGAAATGACCGGCGTCGACTATAATCCGCGCGGGTGAGGGTCGGGACCTTATTAGTCTTACCCTGAGCTCAAATGTTGCTCTACTTCTTTTGAAACTACGTGGGCCGTCTCGTTATGTCAATCCCCCGGCAATCGCCATGATCCGCTGCGCCATCCTGATGGCGACCCTGGCCATCCTGGCCGGATGTGCACCGAAACCGACGGTGATGGTTCCGGCCCCGACAGGGAACTGGATCGCAATTTTCAACGGCAAGAATCTCGACGGCTGGACCGTAAAAATCGCGGGCGAGAACCTCAACGACAACTACCGAAACACCTATCGCGTGGAGGATGGATTGCTGAAGGTATCCTATGATCAGTACGACAAGTTCGATAACCGGTTCGGGAGCCTTTTCTACAACAAGAAATTCTCACGTTACTGGATCCGCGCGGAGTATCGGTTCGTCGGATCGCTCGCCTCCGGCGCACCGCGCTGGGCGTACAAGAACAGCGGCTTGCAGCTGCACTGCCAGGCACCCGAAACGATGCGCAAGGATCAGCAGTTTCCCGTATCCGTGGAGTTCGACATCGTCGGAGGCTGGTATCTCGGCAGCAGGCCGACTGGAGATGTGTGTCAGAACGGTACTCACGTGCTGATCGACGGCCATCCGGTGAAAGGGCAGTGCTCGAAGCTCAGCGATATCACCATACGCGACGACCGGTGGGTTACCGTGTGGGCGGAAGTCGATGGGGGCAAGCGGGTGCGCCAGATGGTCAATGGAGCGGAAGTGGTGGAGTACACCGACCCGACGCTCGATGAAGGCAACGCAGATGCTCAACGGCTGTTGGCGTCCGGAGCAGACAAGTCTCTATCGTCCGGCTTCATATCGATCCAGTCGAACGGCGCGCCGATCGAGTTCCGGCGAATCGAGGTATTGCCGCTGGATGAGTCGACGCCCGCCGATGGAGCACGACCGTAGCCAATGAGAGACATTGTCGCAACAACCATTGATTGCACATAATCCGACCATGCGCGCCACAGATCCGCAGATCACCGTCTGCATGGCCACTTTCCAGCGCAACGAGCGCCTGCGCGCGGTCCTCGATGATTTAGCGCGGCAGGAGCGGCTCCCGGATCAAGTGGTGGTGGTCGACAATGATCCCACCGGAGCTGCGAGACCGGTGTTGGAGGACTATCGGGCTTCCGGTGTGCCATTTCGCGTCGATTACGACGTGCAACCCGTGCCCAATATCTCGATTACCCGAAATCGGACAGTGGAACTCGCCTCAGGCAATTGGCTGGCTTTCATCGACGATGATGAACGTGCTACGCCGGAATGGCTGCGGGAACTTCTGTCAGCCGCCGAACGCTACGAAGCGGATGGGGTTCTAGGGTCGGTCGAACCGTCGGTTCCGACCGACGCACCTCGCTGGATCCGGCGTGGACGGTTTTATGACTGGCCGCATCAGCCCGAGGGCGCTGAGGTACCGCTCAACTGCATGCGATTCGGCAATGTATTGCTTCGCGCCGATCTGGTACACGGGGAAGCTGAGCCGTTCGATCCTCGCTTTGGGCTGACGGCAGGTGAGGATGCGGATTTACTCATCCGCCTGGTAAAGAAGGGAGCGCGCATCGTCTGGACGGAGCGGGCACCGGTCACGGAGCCGGTCGAGCCAAAGCGGCTGTCACTTCGCTTTCTGGCATTGCGCGCGCTTGCCGGCGGTCAGGGATACGCACGTTATACCCTCGACGGCGGCTTCCGCCCATACGGCTTCACGGACCGTGTTCTATTCCATCTGCGATCCTTCGCGCAATTCCTCGCAGCCTCGGTGCTCGCGCTGATCTCGCTGCCTTTCGGAACACATCACGTCGCTGCGTGGTTCATCAAGGCGAGCGCGAATTTCGGCAAGTTGTCAGTGCTTTGGGGGTGGCGTTACCACCCGTACGGGCGAAAGGCCTGAGCCTTTAGCGGCGAGGGTGTCTTGGGGCCGCGCAGAGTCTGCGTTGGGTACGTAGAGTTCCTCCGACAGCGTTTGCGCCAACGCCGCCCGGGCACCGCTGCGCGTGAATTCATGGTCGGCGCCGTCGACCGATCGCAGACAGTAGCGCCTGCCGAGCTCTTCCTCAGAAAGACCGGTCTGCAGTTGCAACAGCCTCATCCCGGCATCGCCTTGAGAGAATACGAATACGATGCGGACGCCACGCGATTTGAGCGTATTCAGCTCAAATCGAAGGTCGTCCTTCAGACGTATGTGCAGGCCGCGAGCGAGGTTCCATAGGGCGGATCGCGCCGCCAGCAGCGGCCGATGTAGATAGATCCGCGCCACGCGCCAGATGCTGACATCGCCGAACAGGAGTCTTCGCCATGCCGCGAGGGACAATACCTGCCCGAGGTACGCGCCGGGCTTGTGTACGACTTCCCAAGGCTGTACCTCGGCCACGTCGACGGTATCCTTCCAGAAGAAGATCAGCGGATTGATGAGGAGGAGACGATCGACTGCTATTCCGCTCATGGCCGCGCGAACCGCATGCGAGGCGCCCGAGCAAACTCCCATCAGTGTGACGTCGCGCACGTTATAGCGGGTGCGCATGGTGTCGACGGCCATGAGGATATCTTCGACCGCGCCGCTCGGAAACATGTCGTTGACCGGCCGGCCCGGCTGCGGCGCGCTGTCTCCGAGTCCGGAGATATCCAGACGCAAAACTATGTAGCCGCGCTTCGCCCACTCGCGTGCGAGCGACACATAGAGGCGGCGCGGCCCGATGTGGTGATCGCTGCCTGAGTTGAGCAAGATCACCCCGCGGCGTCGAATTTCGCCCTGCCGCGGGAGCGTGGCGATACCGAAAAGAAAGGGATCCGTTCGCAGTACGGCCGGCTGCTCCGTCACTGTTGCGGCGGGGTCATCGCGCAAATACAGCACGGGTTCCTGCTTGACCATTCGAGGAACCGGAACCGCGGTTGCGGACCGGCTGAAGCCAAAATCCTGGGAGAGCCATTCATGGACCGCACCGATCATGGCGCCGGGGATCTCGGTCAGATTCGGCGGTCTCATCATCATCGGGACGAAGCCGGGCAGGGCGCGGTATTGGGTGCGGATTCCGGCTCCGGATAGAAGTTTTTCCCAAGCTTGAGCCCCGGGCAGGTCGTCCCGATCGATGAGCAACGCCTGGGTGACGGGCGGCGCCGGGAGTGCCAGCAGATCCACCGCTTGCAGCGCAGCCATGGTTTTGGAATTTAGGAAGAATCCACTGACCTCCATGTGCCCGGGGCCCGCCAGTTCGGCCTCCCGAGAGGGCATCCGTGCGGCCGCAGCCGAGTGAACCGACATCGCGGCAGCACGCTCGAAGGTCCGCAACTCCTTCAAATACCGACGACCGTTGATGATGGGCGCTACCGCGATGAGGGCGCGCACGTGCGGATTGCGAGTCGCCGCGAGTGTCGCGAGTGTGGCTCCGAGTCGAAACCCGAGCAAACAGATGTTGTCGACTCCGGTGCGCTGCCTCAGCTCCTCGGTGGCTGCCAGGGTGTCTTGCAGCCACGCGTCCCATTGATCGGCCGCCATGGGGAGATCTTCCGAGTCCCCGGCACCGCTGTAATCGAAACGCAATGTGGGTATTCCAAGATCCGCAGCTGAGTCCGCAAAGGTGCGGATGCTCAGGTGGGCCGACATGGCCTCGAATCCGAACGGATTGCAGATCACGAGTCCCATGCACGCGGGCGGTGCATCGGAACGCCCGTGTAGCCACCCAAACAAGCGACGCGCGCCGGAGGCGAAGTACAGCGGCTGCGCCACCGAATGCTCCGATGTCGCCATCCGCTCGTCTTTGAGGCAGGTGCTCACGCTGGATCTGCTTTCGTCCAACTCACATTGCATTTAATCATTCGAACGCTCCGGGGGTCCGTCTACCGGATCGCATCTTTGGCGGGTCTGAGGCCCGCATCGGGATGGCGCGTTAGTTTATCAAAGCGGTGTTTTGCCCGAAGAAGTTTCAAACGGCCGATCGGGATGCGCATTTGGGCGAATTCAGAACTTCCTTCGGTAGATTTTTCGCGATATGTCAAGCATAAACCATTGAATAAAATAAGAATGCCACACTGTGTCGCGAGCGGATCAAACATCTGATTGTGGGAATCCACGATTCACAAAGACCTTGCTCGCTGGGCCTGTCGTCCGTCACAACGCTGCCACGCCAACTTGACAGGCCATCACCGCACCCGCCACATTGTGTTGGTCGCACCGACGGAGCCGGTGCGGAATCAATTGTCAACGAATCACGGTGAGATCCGTCCAATTCTCAATTCAAATGCGAAAGATCAAATTGTCGATGGCGAATGCTGATGAGTGAACACTATGACGTTCTGATCGTAGGCACCTCGTTCGCCTCCTCATTCTTTCTGTTGCGATACCTCGAGCATGCGGCTCCAAACGCCAAAATTCTGGTGCTGGAGCGCGGAAACGAGGACACGAAGGCTTGGCAGCTCGCCCATCGGCGCCACTCCAGCATAGATCCAGAGGAGGTTTACGAGAACGAAACGATTCAAAAGGACTGGTACACGAGCCCGGGCTTTGGAGGGAATTCCAAGTGCTGGATGGGTGGTACCACCCGGATGATGCCCGGCGACTTCCAATTGAAGTCGCGCTACGGCGTGGGGACAGACTGGCCCATTTCGTATGAAGACTTGGAGCCGCATTACTGCGTTGCGGAGCAGGCGATGCAGATTTCCGGGCCGGCTGATAGCCCGATGCCTCGATCGGCACCATTTCAGCTTCCCCCGCATCGCTTTTCAGATCCCGATGTTCTTCTGAAAAAGCGCTTTCCCGACGGGTGGTACGGCATGGCAACTGCCAGAGCGAGTGCGCCCATCGCGACGCGCGGGGCCTGCTGTGCGACGGGCTATTGTTCCATCTGTCCGGTCGATGCCAAATTCACCGTTCAGAACGGGCTAGCATATCTTTACCGAGATCCTCGCATCAGGCTCAAGCTGCGCTCCGAGGTGGAAACAATTGAAACCGCCGCAGGAGTTGTTCGAGCCGTCAATTACATCGAAGAAGGCGTTCCGAAGCGCGATACCGGCGACCTGATCATCTTGGGCGCCAGTGCGCTCTTCAATCCGCACATCCTGCTGCGGTCCGGTTTCGACCACCCGCTCCTTGGACGGCGCCTCCACGAGCAGATGCCCATCTACGTCACACTCGATCTGAAAGGGGTGAAATGCTACAACGGCAGCACGGTGCTCTCGGGCCTGGGGTACTTGTTCTACGAAGGGGAGCATCGGCGAGATCATGCGGCATGCATGATCGAGACTTGGAGCTCGCCATTCGCGAATAGAATCGACGACACGTTGCGATTGGAGTCGGGCAGATGGAATGAGCGGATGATGCTCGGATTTCTATTCGACGACATCCCTCGCGATGACAATACGGTCACCGTCAGCTCAAATGACCCCAGGCTCGCCCGGGTTCATTTTTCCGGTTACTCCGATTACGCAAAAAAGGGCGCTGAGCAAATCCCTCGGATGGTGGATAAATTGTCTGAAGCGCTGCCCATCGAGCGGTTGGTTGCGACCGTTCTGGGAAACACGGCCGCCCACATTCAAGGGACAGTAGTCATGGGCGACGATCCGGCCACCAGCGTCGTTGACCGCTATCTCGTTCATCATCAGTATCGCAATCTTTTGGTGCTGGGATCGAGTTCCTATCCGACCGCGAGCCCGGCCTATCCGTCGCTTACCATATCTGCGTTGTCCCTATGGGCGGCAGACCATCTTATCGGAAGGGTTTCATGATGCGCCGTCGGCGTTTCCTTCTAGGCGGCTTGGGACTCGTCCTTCTCGCCAGCGTGGGCGTGGTGGGCGGAGGATTCGTAACCGAGTGGGAGATCGCTTCCGCCGTGCGCCGCCGTCTCAGCAGGCTGAAATTGAACGAAGCGGGAGTACGTGCGTTTGCGAACGATCAAATCGGAGCGCTGCTTGCCAAACGACCCACTTGGAACCGTCTCAAGTCGCGAATGCGCGCGGCTCTGGCGACACCGGTCGTCGTACAATATGGTGGCTCACGCGACACGCGGTCCAAACGGGAGAGAATCGAGGATTACTGGGCAACAGCTTTCCTTCTCTCCAGTGATTTCTTCGCAAACGGTGCGGATGAGTCCCGTACGATCCAGTATGTTGCATTGTATGACCCCATGCGCGCGTGCGGAAATCCGTTTGCCCGGCCGCCGCCGGGGTTGCAGTCAGTCAGCTAGTGCGCCGGTGCGGCGCGGTGCATGACATCCTTTTTGAAGCTTCTCGCCGCCTTGAAGGCCTAACCGCAACGGCGCGGACGTCACGCTGCCCTTGCTGTCCCATTGCTACGCCGTGTCCGTCTCTTTTGTGGCAGATTACGAGCGGGCAGAAAGAAATGCTCGACAAATTCGATCAAATCGGAACTGGATAAATAAGAAGTGTTAGAGAAATTCCCACGAGTGACGATAGTAGTGCCGACTTACAAGGAGGTCGACAGCTTGCCTCACTTGATCGACAAGGTCGCAGAAGTGCGGGAGGTCCAGGGACTCGAGATCGAGATGCTGATTATGGACGACAACAGCCGCGATGGTTCATATGAGCTGGTGAGCGCGCGGCCAGAAAATTGGGTTCGCATGATCGTTCGCACGCAAGATAGGGGCTTGAGCCAGGCGGTGCTTGAGGGTCTGCGCGTGGCGCGGGGAGATGTGCTGGTATGCATGGATGCGGACCTCAGCCACCCGCCGGATACCCTGCCCGCTATGCTAACGAAGTTGAACGAGGGTGCGGACTTTGTCGTGGGGTCTCGATATGTAGATGGAGGCACCACCGCAGATGATTGGGGCTTCCTCCGCTGGCTCAACAGCCGCGTCGCAACGCTTTTGGCTCGTCCGCTGACCGCTGTTCGCGATCCGATGTCAGGATTTTTCGCGATTCGCAAATCTACCTTCGAGAACGGCCATGAATTCAACCCCACCGGCTACAAGATTGCGCTCGAGCTGATAGTCAAATGCGCCTGCGAGCGGGTGGTCGAGGTACCAATCAATTTCCAAAACCGGCGGTTTGGTGAGAGCAAGCTGACGTTCACACAACAGCTTTTGTATATTCAACACTTGCGACGCCTCTATATCTTTAAGTATGGGTTATGGACCCAGTTGATGCAGTTTCTAATCGTTGGTGCCTTGGGCACCGTCGTCAATCTGGTGGCGTTGACGCTGCTTTTGTTCATTGGGATCAAGGTAAAATTAGCTGTGGCTTTGGCGATTCTCATCGCCATGACATTCAATTTTATCTTGAATCGGCGCTTCAGCTTTTCATTCGCCCGACACCGATCGTGGATCAGGCAGTACGCGCGGTTCGTGGGCGCCTCATCCATCGCCGCCGTCGTTAATTACTGTCTGACATTGGTCGTTTTGAATTATTTTCCAAAATTCCCGCCGCAGGCTGCAGCGTTGATAGGCATCCTAGTGGGAACGGGCATAAATTTCATCGCTAGCCGCTATCTGGTGTTTCGTGCCACGCACGTCAGAGCGGATTAGGTTGGATGTCAGCCCGGGATCGGGTTTGGGACTCGGTGAATGCCAAGGCCTCGGGAACGAGACAGGCTAAGGTAGACAACCAGACAGGCCATGACAACGACCAAGACTGTGCGCCATTGTTCGAGTACCGGAACCGCCATAACGTGGATCAGCCGCTGCGGGACATATAACAGCGCGATCAATATGGTTGAGCAGACCACCGCCGGGATTGACGGTGGTGCGAGCCGCCACAGAGATATGAATATCGGAGTCAGCGCGACGTAGTCATAGTCGTGCAGATAACCGGAAAATGTAAAGGTGATAAACATCAAAAGGCTCAAGACATCGGTTTGCTGAAATCTAGATCGAAAGCCCCATAATACAAGGGTGATGATGATCCCAGTGCCAAGTAGCACCCTGGCCGACAGGGGCAAGCCCGCAGCGAAGAAAAGACTTTCAAGACCGACTTTGTGCGAGAAACCGGGTAGGTTGAATTCCAGCGCGTATCCAGCCCCGACCCCCTCATGCCACCGAAGCAGTGCCGAGATAGGACCCTCGGTAATAATCGGGTAGACCGAAAGCAAAGTGGCTGCAATACCCGCGGTCACCAGAACTCGCCAATTTCTATCAAGTACCAGCCAAATGACCACCAGCATGCAAATTTGCGGCTTGTAGCTTGCTATTCCCAGGCAGATGCCAGCTGCGAGCCAGCTTTTCCTGCCCGCGGAGCGCCAGGCGGCGAAAGTAGCGGCAAAGGCAACTAAGGAGGTCTGACCCATCCAAAGGACATGTGCCGTGAACGGACTACCGACGATCAGCGCGCCAAGCAGGCATCCTCCCGGAATCCAGCGCTTTGGGGTCTCCTCTCGAACGACCAGGAAAGTGAGAATGATAATCGCCGCGATTGCGAGCAGATTTAACACGAGCCAGATTTCTCGCGCCACCGTATATGGGAAGAGACCGAGAAAAATGCAAATCGCACTCGCTTGGGGAGGGTAAAAGAATCTTACCTGGGAAAGATCCATGCCCGGAATTTCCGCCACTGCGCGGGAAAGCGCAGCGTAGTCATATGGGTTCGCACCCTGCAACCAAGCGCGGCCAGCCGCGTATAGCACTTGGCCATCGAAATTGAAAATGCCTTCGCGACCGACGCCGATGATGCCGAAAGCTACCAACGAACAAATTGCGCCAATAACGAGGAGGGAAAGGAGTGATTTGGCAAGTCGGGTTGGCATCAGCTGCATTCTAGTATGAAGCCGCTGGGGACGTAGGGGCTCCTTGCAGCACTTGGCGGATGAGCTTTGGGTCTTACCCTAGGCGTCATGTGCTCCAACCTGGTGCGACTCCCTCCCTTTCAAGACTAGCGGCTAAGAACGGGGTCTGTCGTATTTTACCGACATTTTGCGCCTCCTCGTTTTCGCCAGTTTAATACTCGTGAGCAAAGGCAAACCCGTCGAGAGGCGGGGACGCAAAGCCTCCGGTCTGCAGAGTGTCAGATAGCGGGGTTGCCGGCAGAAACGGGCACTTGGTGCCAGCTATCGTCAACTCAAACTTTGTCTGCCTCGGCCAGGGTGGCATTGCAGAGGTATAGACATGGAACGATCAATGCGTGCAATTAGACTTCTTCGCGCTGGTATTTGCTTAGCCTTTGGGTTGGCGCTTTCGGCATGCGGGGGCACCGGGGACTCGCCCGGTAACGCCTCGGCGACCTCAGGCACTACTGGCGTGACCTCATCCGCGGATCCGCTGTCCTTTGCGGATGCAAATTTTTACGCGAACCAAAGCGCAGGCGCTGTGACTCTTTCCGTTGTGCGTTCAGGCCCTGCCACCGCCGACGTTCAGGTGTCCTACTCGACCGCGGATGGTACCGCGCTCGCTGGAACTGACTACACCGCGACCAGCGGAGCGTTGGAATGGGCTGCTAACGATTCGACACCGAAGACTATTTCAGTGCCCGTCAGCAATGCCGTCCCCTTTGCTGGAAACAAGCAATTCACAGTCACACTCAGTGATCCAACCGACGGAGCCATTGTCGTCGACCCCAGCACCGCGACGGTGACAGTGGCAGGTGATGCGGCGGCATCCGTCGGCACTTTAGTGTTGTCTCAAGCAACGTACAGGGTCACCCAGAGCGCCGGAGCGATAACGGTCACTGTCAACCGCACGGGCGGGTCTGCAGGGGCGGTGAGCGTGGCCTATGCCACGAGCAACGGAACCGCAATGGCGGGGAGTGAGTACACGGCGGCCAGT
>Ga0182012_10008483_pt1 | contig 10164 bp, 10 predicted proteins | sample 612S2SmetaG_FD_120486 | JGI IMG/M metagenome (GOLD analysis project Ga0182012, IMG submission 120486) | Permafrost microbial communities from Stordalen Mire, Sweden - 612S2S metaG | ecosystem: Environmental > Terrestrial > Soil > Wetlands > Permafrost | place: Sweden: Stordalen | collected... | reverse complement strand
TTGAGGTTGAACTTCTCGTTGGGGGCGTGGATGTTGTCGTCGGGCAGGCCGAAGGCAGGTGGCCCGGTCATCAAATTCGTCTCAATCACAGAAACCTGTGCCCCGTTCATCGCAGTTTTATCGCGATGAGCGGGCCGCGGAGTCTCGCCGCCCACCAGGATTCGATTTCAACCGCACCTCGAATTCCGGTTGCGTAATGGTTGAAACTGCTCCATGGATAGTCGCCGGGAGACGCAACCAAACCGCGCTTCACCGGGTTCCTGTGAATATAGCGAATCACTTCGGAACGAGCCTCTTCACCGCGGACGTTGCTGTCATAGTAGCGCTCTTGCCAGAACTTTTCGCGCTGACCCCTCAGTTTTCTCGAAGTGGTCTGCTTGAAGGCTTTGAGAAACTGCGCCAAGAGGATGACAGGCGGCTCGTTGATGAGCAGATGGACGTGTTCGGGCATCAAGACGTAAGCATAAACCCTCGCCTGATGCCGGGCGCGCGTGGCTTCCAGTACGGCCTCGACGGTCTCTCTGACGCCCGGCGCATCGAGCAGAGCAAACCGGTGAAAGCAACTGAATGTGACAAAGTGAAGAGCTTCCGCTTTCTGGAACCGCTTCAGACCGCTCGGCATGAGTCCATCTTAACCTCGGACCGCCCGCTCATCGCGATAAAACTGCGATGAACAGGGCACAGCTTCTCATGGCTCAAGGGGATTCTTCATGGCTGATGACCGGGCCACCTGCCAATGCTGTAGCTGTAGATCGTCTGGCGGGTGGCCCCGGTCCCAGTGACTTTTTCCAAACACAATGAGGGTGCCCGCGGTCCCTCGCTCGCCTTTGAGGAATAGGGGGACATGATACCTATACCCCACGGTGCTATTGTCCGTACATGGCTCGACTTGCTCGTATCGTGATTCCGGGGCTTCCGCACCATATCACTCAGCGTGGCAACCGCCGCGAGGCCATCTTCTTTCAGGATGGCGACCACGAAATCTACCTCGATCTCCTGGCCGAGCAGACCTTGAAAGCCGACGTTGCCGTCTGGGCCTATTGCCTGACGCGCTTCGAGGCTGAAGCTGCATCCATCCCGTTCGGCCATAGAGACTAAATCTTGCTTGTCGTTGAGAACGACCTTACGCGGGAGCGGCGTTTTCAGATCCTCTTCGAGGAATTGGCAATGCCACCCCTGCCTAAGCATGAAGCTCATGTAGACGCGGTGACGGCGACAGTTCGCGCATCTCTTTTCGCCAGGAGTATGCGGAGGTGGTAAAGGCCTTTTGCAAATCCCACAAATCTGCCCAGCGAGCCGCTGCCGAACCGTCGAAGATCGCTCGCTGCCCATGAAGGGAATTCTAGCGCTATATTCGCTCTTTATTCTCCGCAGGAGTATGATTGTTTCAGAATGCCGCTGATGATCAAAAAGAGGCAGCCATTCATCATCGACAACGACCTCGGCCCGGCACTGAAGACCCTCCTCCCTGGCGACGCCCGCACGACTGTCCAATGTGGCTTGCCACCCCATGCGCCGGACTACCCGGATGTTGTGGACTTGTGTTTTCGCGAGCAAGCAATCCTGGTGACCGCAGATACTGACTTCCCCGCGCACATCAGGCGATACCAAAAAGAGCACAACGACTGTTGCCGCGGCCTCCTCCTAGTTCCGTCTGAGGAATTGAAGCAGGGGGAAGTCCTCAAACGCCTCAAAAACAAGAAGATCATCCTCAAGCATCCCGTTGATGATCAATTCTCGTTTGAGACCGCTCGGTGGGACCACCTCCTGATCAACCTCAGAGCGAACCCTCCTCAGGTCACCGGACTGTGCAATTGCAAATGGCAAGAGGACTAGCCTCGTCGGGCAATATCGGACAACCAGCCACGGCAACGATGGGCTTTATGGCGACCGTGGAAACATGTATTCTGTAACCTACAGGCAGCCAAGGGCATCGAAAAGTGCGATCCCCACTAGCCGCCCCAGAATTGCCTTGGGCTGGACGACCCGCAATATTGCCACCCGTTTTAGATAGCCGAAATGCCGAGTCTCCGTGACCCCTAAGCCCAAGAACAATGCAGAGCTTGACGGCGCAACCAAAGGACTTCCGCGGTGGCTCACGCAGTTCGAGCCGCGGCGGGGGCTGAGCAGCGGCCACCTGCAGACGATTGTCGGGAACTTTCTTCCCCGTCCGCCATTCAAGCTTGCTTCGGTGGCGGAACTGGTTGAGGTGGACTCGGCGGACGGCAGCCGCGTGCTGTGCCATTGCCACTGGCACAGTGAGGCGACGCGCGCCGGGCGGCTGACGATTGTTCTGGTGCACGGGCTTGAAGGGTCGTCGGACTCGCAGTACATTCAGGGTCTGGCAGCGCGGGCATGGGATGCGGGCTGTAACGTGATTCGAATGAACATGCGCAACTGCGGCGACACCGACGCGCTGACGCCCACGCTGTATCACTCCGGGCTGTCAGGGGATGTGGGAGCAGTGGTGCGTCACTTTACGCAGCGATTTGGACTGGAGCGGGTGGCGCTGATCGGCTACTCGATGGGCGGCAACCTGGTGCTGAAACTGGCTGGAGAGCTGGGCGCGGAGGCGGGGATTTGCGCCGTGGCCGCGGTCTGTCCCGCGATCGATTTGGCAGCCGGGGCGGATGCCCTGCACGAGCCGCTGAATCGCGTTTATGAGTGGCGATTTCTGCGCGGATTGATGCGTCGATACGCGCGAAAAGCGGCGCTGCTTCCAGACGCCTATCTTCCCGCCGAAGCATTCCAGCCCATCCGCTCGATTCGCCAGTTCGACCACAGAATTGTGGCCCGCTATTGCGGCTTCCGCGATGCCGACGACTACTATTACCGCTCTTCGGCCGCGCGCGTCGTCGACCGAATCGCCGTTCCCACCCTGATCCTTTTAGCGCAGGACGATCCGTTCATTCGCCTGTTTCCCGATACGCGCAAAAAGCTTCATGCAAACCCGCATATCACCTTTTTGGAGACGCGCCACGGCGGTCATTGCGCGTACCTTTCCAGAGACCGCGGCGAAGAGATTCATTGGGCGGAGAGTGCAGTGATACGGTATTTGACCACGGAGTTCGGACAGCGGGATGGAAGCTGACTGGGAGGTCGAGGTGGGCGGCGGCGCGCCGGTCATCGACGCGCTGTGGGCGGGGTTTGTGGATCTGCGACGGCAACCGGAACGCATTGAGGAGATTGCGGAAGCAGGGAAGTTTCCGGCGCTTGCCCCCCTGCTGCGGAGGCTGAATTCGCCCGGCTCGCCGGTGTGGACCGCGAAATGCGATCTGTGGGAGCCGGTGGAGCCTGGCGAAGTGGCCGAAGACGACTTGCCGGCCGCGCTGGCCGTCTATGTCGACCTGCTTCCGTGTGCCGGGGGCGTCTTCCCGCAATGGCAACAAGCTGAAGCGTTTTGCCGGGAGTGGGTGGCACGGCTCGCGTCGATTGAACTGCCTCATTTCTGTGTGGAACTGGTTGTGCGCCAGGCGTTTGCCGGCGCAGTGGAGGGATTTGGCGTTACAGCTTACCTGAGCGCGGAGGGCCAAGATCGGCCTGGCGCGGCAGAGACTCTGGCTCGCGCGCTGGGTGTCTTTGCGGATGCGATTCCAGTCACGGAGCATACCGAAAGAGCAGCTTCAACGCTACAATGAAAGAGCGTGGGCGAGTAGCTCAACTGGACAGAGCACCGGCCTTCTAAGCCGGGGGTTGTAGGTTCGAGCCCTACCTCGCCTACCACGGATTTAGCTGCTAGCTTCTAGCTTTCATCTCTCAGTTATCGCGTCGCCTTGGGTGTGGTTATATGCTCCGGCTGCGCTGTAAAAACGACTCCGGTGCATGTGCTAATGTGTTCAGGCAAGAGTGTGAAAAATAGTGCAAAACAGCACGAAATAAGGCCGTTTTAGTGCTGTTTTGGTGCCAAAAACGCGCAAACAAGGGTATTTTTGAGCACATAATTGCGCGGGTAAACGTTTACAGAACGAGGAAACTGCTAGCACTGATATCGCTCTTGACTGCCAGGTCTCGGCTTTCAGCTCTCAGCTATGGCGCGGGGCACCGGCCCTCGACTCTCGACCCTGAAGGGTGGCCCGGTGCCCCGACAAAAGCGCTGGGAGATGGCGAAGCTACTTCCGGACAGCCGATGAACTTCCCGGAACTGCGCCAAGGGGCTGTGAAGGCGTTCGAAATGCCGACTCTTCGTTCCCCATCTGCGGTCGATGAGCGATTTGGCGAATTGCTCGTTGAAGTTCAGATTGTTTCTGTTGATCGCACCCCTTGACGTCCGACAAGAACGAGAGCAGAATTGTTGTCGAATATCAAGGGGAAGAAATGCCGGTGCCAACAGACTTGCTGCAGGGGACGCTTGATCTTCTTATTCTCCAAACGCTTGCCTTGCAACCGATGCATGGGTGGGGAGTGGCCCAGCGCATTCAGCAAGTTTCGAAAGATGCGCTCCAGATCGGTCAGGGTTCACTCTACCCTGCGTTGTATCGGCTGGAATACAAGGGATGGATCAAATCGGACTGGGGAAATTCGGAGAACAATCGACGGGCGAAGTTCTATCGGTTGACGGCCGCTGGCAGGAAGCAGCTAGACACGGAACTCGCGACCTGGGATCGGCTGTCGTCCGCAATTACGCTGGTTCTGGGCCGCGTCGTGGAGGGGTCATCATGATCACAGAATTGCTTACTCGTCTCCGGTTTGTTGTTCTTCGCAAGAGGCCAAGCGAATTAGACGAAGAACTCAGATTCCATCTTGAGCAATCCATCGCCGCGAAACAGGCGGCAGGACTCAATGCTACAGAGGCGCGCCGGCAGGCATTGATCGAGTTTGGCGGAGTGGAGCAAGCGCGAGAGGAGTGTGCGAAACAACGGCCCGGATGGTGGCTCGACTCCGCGAAACGGGAGCTGCGTCACGGTCTGCGCATAATGCGAAAGTCGCCCGGCCTCATGTCAGTGGCCGTGGTAACGCTGGCGCTGGGAATTGGGGCAAACACTGCCATCTTCAGCATCGTGGATGGGATATCGCTGAGGCCACTTCCAATTGCTGATCCCTCCCACCTAGTAGCGATCCAGAGCGTGAAGAACCTTGCCGCTGCGAATGCAGAAGGGACAGACTCCGGGTCGTCATATGCGGAACTCTCCGATGTTCGAGATCGAATTCCAGCGTTCTCTGACGTTGCGGCTGCGGATCGCCGGGGAATGGTCTTCCAGACTGCAGATGGCCTCCAGTTGTTGCTGGCCGAGGTGGTCAGCGACAACTACTTCACCTTCATGGGCGTCCGGCCCGAGATTGGACGTCTGCCGGATGAGAGTGAACTACATCGTATTCAATCGCCCATCGTCGTGTTGAGCCACGGGACGTGGAAGCGCCTCTTTGGCGGGAATCCCGGCGTGATTGGTCAGACGATCAAAGTCAAGGGAGGATTGGCAACCGTGCTGGCTGTTTTGCCAGCCGGATTCAGAGGGACCGAGCGAATTATCGATCCGCAGGTCTATGTTCCGCAGTCGAGTTGGGTAATGTGGGCTCCAGACGAGCGAAACACGCCAAGAACAGTCCGCGAATTTGAACTCTACGCGCGGTTGCGACCTGGCGCCACAATGGACCAGGCAGCGGGCCAGTTGCAGGCCTTGAGCGCGGACATGGCGGCGAAATATCCGCAAGCGAACAGCGGACGAAGCCTGAGTGCGATTTGGCAAACCAAAGCTGAAGGGGGCGGGGTGCAGGTACTCAGTATCCTTGTGCTCGCCATTGCCGGAGCTGTTCTGCTGATCGCGTGCACGAATATCGCGAATTTGTTGCTTGCGCTGAACGACTCGCGCCGGCGAGAGATTGCTATGCGCGCCGCGCTGGGCGCCACACGCGGGATGTTGCTGCGGCAACTCGTGACGGAGTACGCAGTGCTTGCGGCCTTCGGCGTGGCAGGTGCACTTGTCCTGGCACAATGGCTAATCTCGCTGGTCCCAGCGCTTTTGCCCAACGTCGGCTATCCGCTGGGCTTCGATTTCCGCATCGATCATCGCGTGTTGGCATTCACGGCTTTAGCAGGTGTTGTCTCCGTTCTTGTCTGCGGCCTGATACCGGCTCTTGCAACGACCCGGACTTCACCACTCGATGCCATGCGGGCCCAGTTGCCGCACACTGGCAGGTTGAGGATGCCTGCGCGAAAAGTCTTCGCCGTGGCACAGCTCGCGATTTCCATGTCACTGCTGATCGCAACGGGGCTCTTGATACGGGCATTGATTCATATCGAAAGCATGGACCTCGGATTCAACAGTGGACAGAACGCAATCCTGCTGGGGATAGGCGTGGACGGGCAAGGTCCACAGAGACAAGCAGAGTTTGATGCCCTCGTCACGCGCATGAAGGCACTGCCTGGTGTGAAAGACGCGAGCGTTGCCCGTGTTGTTCCATTTCCCGAAAGTGGAGGAGGTGCAACGCAAGTCGTGTTGGCCCCGGGTGAGGTTCCCTCGGAGACGGCTGGAACTCCAGTTTGGTTCAACTCTGTTGATGATGGATACTTTCGCGCAATGAGTGTGCCGCTCGTCCGTGGCCGGGTCTTCGGAACGCAGGATACAGCGGCCAGCAGAAGGGTTGTTATTGTCAATCAGACGCTGGCGAAGAAACTTTTCGGCACTGCGGACGTTGTGGGTCGACACGTGCGTCTGGGGCAGAAGGAGCCGGTGGATGCAGAAATCGCCGGTGTGACTGGTGACGGAAAGTACGCCGGTCTGGATGAGACGCCGCAGCCCTACCTGTATCTTCCGCTTTCGCAGGAGAGTCGATCCGAAGTAACTTTGATTGTGACAACGGCAGGAGATGCAGGCGAGTTGTTGCCGGTGGTCAGGAGGGCCCTGCAGCAGACGAGTCCGACGACTCTGATCATCAACACTCAAACGTTGACGGACCACATGCGCTTTGTTACATACCCCAATCGCATGGCAGCGTGGCTGACGGCATCTCTGGGCGGGCTTGCCCTGCTGCTTACCACTCTCGGGCTCTACGGCGTAACGGCATACTCAGTGTCGCGGAGGACTCATGAGATCGGCATTCGAATGGCGCTCGGAGCGCTGAGAGAAGCCGTTTTTGCTCGAGTGCTCGCGGACGGCCTGAAGCTGACGGCTGCCGGCATGGCGCTGGGAATCTGTCTGGCTATGCTGCTGGGACGTGGCATGAGCAGTTTGCTTTACGGTGTAAAGCCAACGGATCCGATTACCTGGTTGGTGGTAACCACGCTGGTTATTTCAACTTCATTAGCCGCGCTCATTGTTCCGGCGCGGCGAGCGCTTCGCATCGATCCGGTGGAGGCGCTTCGCGAAGAATAGTCGAACCATCTCCGATGTTCTCTCGGCGTCGGAAGTCGGATTGTCTCAGCTATTGCTAACAGCCAATGCACTCATTGAGCATCGGTTGAGCCTCGTCCAGAGGATCGGTCGTGAAAAACACCGCAGGGGCAAGGGAGGGGGCCGGGCCTAAGGGCCAGAATTTATGGCTTCCTCTTTCAGGGGCCTCGACCCACTTTGTGGGTACCCCGCCTCTGCTCCCTCCGCAAAAGCGAAACCCAATCCAATTCTTGATGGCCGAGGAGTGCCTGCTATACTCAGGGAACTTTGGAGAACCCGTTCAACTTTTGCGATGGATGCCGACGCCAATGCGCCCCTGAAACTGGAACCGGAGGATCGCGGGGAAAGGCTTGCGAAGGGCCGTAAGTGGGGGAACTTCGAGTTACTGGCGCTGGTGGGAAGAGGAAGCTTCGGCGAGGTGTTCCGCGCGTGGGATCCTCACCTGCAGCGGGAGATAGCGTTGAAGATCCTGCTGCCGCGCGCCGTGGGCGACGAAGCGCAGTTTGAGGATTTGCTGCGCGAGGCCCGCGCCCTGGCCTCGGTTCGACACCCCAACATCGTTCCGATCTACGGAGTTGACCGGCATGACGGAATGGTGGGGTTCTGGACGGACTTTGTTCATGGCAAAACGCTGTCGGTGGTGGTGCGCGAACAGGGGCCACTGGGGTATCGCGAGGCTGCGCTGGTGGGGCTGGATGTTGCCAAGGCCCTGAGCGCCGTACACCGCGCGGGGCTGCTGCATCGCGATATTAAAGCCGCGAACGTGATGCGCGAAGAGGGCGGGCGGATTTTGCTGATGGACTTTGGGCTGAGCACGCTGCCGCACCTGCAAGGCGCACCGGCGGGAACGCCGCGCTACATGGCTCCGGAGCTGTTTGAGGGCGCGGGGGCGACCGTGGCCAGCGATATTTATGCCGTTGGCGTTTTGCTGTTTTACCTGGTGGCGGGTGAATACCCTGCGCAGCGCGTGAAGGGCGGCGGGGATCGCGGTGAGCAGGCGGCGCAACAGGCCTTGGATGGCGAGGAAGTTACAGCGGCGGCGGCGCCTGGAGTTATGGGCATGTTAGCGCGACCAATGGCTTCGAGCGTATCCGGCAGCCGGTCATTGGCCGATTATCGTCCGGATATTCCAGAGGCGTTTGCGCAGGTGGTCGATACGGCTATTCATCCCGATGCGGGGAAGCGGTTTTCGAGCGCTGGGGCGCTTGCGACGGCGCTTTCCGGTGTGCTGGCTGTGCCGGTGGCAGGAGACGAGGCGGAGCGGGTGCAGGAGGCGCGGGGGAAGCGACGGCCTCGATGGGTTTACGAGGCCGCGCTGGCGGCGCTTCTGCTTGGGGCGGCTGGAACGCTTGTGTATCTTCGCGAGGGGAGGGCGCTGTTCGGGGCGGGGAAGAGCGGGGCTGCTGCTCTGAATGCTGGAGGGGTGAACGACAAGTATCTGGAAGCGGAGAAATTGCTGCTTCGCTATGACAAGCGAAAGAATGTTAGCGATGCAATTGGGCTGCTGAGCGATGTGTTGAAGGAGGACCCCAATGATGCGTTGGCACAGGCTGGGATGGGGCGGGCGTATTTTCTTCAGTATCGCGTGAGTCGTGAGGCCGGGATGCTGGACCAGGCGCGGGCGGCGTGCAATCGAGCGATTCAGATCGATCCCAGCCTTGCGCCTCCCTGGGTTACTTTGGCGCGCATTGATGCCATGGCGGGCAACAGCGCGCTGGCGACGCAGGAGGTGCAGAAGGCTCTGCACAACGACCCGCGAAGCGCCGAGGCGTATGGGGCACAGGCGGAAGTGTTCGATGACGAAGGGCGAAGCGATGACGCTATCGCGTCGGTGCAGAAGGCGGGCGTCCTTGCGCCGGATGACTGGCGTTGGCCGGTGCTGTTGGGGCACTACTACATGGAGGATGGAAAGAGCCCGGAGGAATTGCAGGCGGCGGCGGAACAGTTTCGTGAGGCAGTCGGCCTAACTCCTGATAACTCAATTGCGCTTTTGGATCTAGGGGTGGCGTCTCTGCAATTGGGGCGATACGACGATACGCGAGCGAATCTTGAGAAGTCCGCGCAGATCGAGCCGAGTTTCTTCGCTTACTCCACTCTCTCGGAACTGTTGACCGTGCAAGGGAAATTCACCGATGCGGTAGAGATGAGCAAGAAGGCTCTCGATCTGGATCCCACCAACTATGTGGCGTGGGGCAACCTGGCGTCGGCGTATCTATGGAGTTCAGGCGGTCATGACAAGGCGATGGATGCGTACAAGAAAGCGATTGAGTTGGCGGAAGCATCGCGCAAAGAGACGCCAGGTGACCCGGATTTGCTTGCCACGCTCGGAAATTATTACGCATCCGTCGGCCAATCAGGCCGCAGTCTCCCGTTGCTGCAACAATCGGTCGCCCTTTCGCCAAACAATCCCAATGTTCTATTTAGGGCTGGCGAGGGCTACGAGATACTGGATGATCGCGCCGGTGCGATCCAACTAATCGCCGAGTCGCTTGCGCTGGGATACCACGCAAATCAGTTGCAGCGGAGCCCCGAGCTTGCGTCTCTCCGCGCGGACCCCAAATTCCAAGAGGCGCTTCAATCAGCACGGGCTAAACTTACACTAGACACTGCGGGGAAAAAGAGGTAGGTTTGGCGATATGGCAAATATTGATGTAGTTCTTCGCGATGAATTGGGTCTGCGCGTCCCCAGCATCCCCAAAGTGGCGATTGTTGCTTCGGACACAGTTACCTTTACTGTTGAACATGGCGCTAACTCCGTCCTTTACTTTTCGCCGGATACAGCATCGATTCTGTCGCCCAAGCCGAGCAATCCAGTCCACCTGTCTTCCGGCCATGC
>Ga0182012_10008482_pt1 | contig 10165 bp, 9 predicted proteins | sample 612S2SmetaG_FD_120486 | JGI IMG/M metagenome (GOLD analysis project Ga0182012, IMG submission 120486) | Permafrost microbial communities from Stordalen Mire, Sweden - 612S2S metaG | ecosystem: Environmental > Terrestrial > Soil > Wetlands > Permafrost | place: Sweden: Stordalen | collected... | reverse complement strand
TCAGGACCACCAAGAGGTCCAACCGGCGCCTCATACGTGACGGTTCAAAGTCCAAGTGGCACGTTCCCTTGCTTTCGCCAGGGCAGTCGAAAGCGAGCGTGGAACGGGCGGCGCGGAGGTTCACATGCGAAGTTTTTGGTTTAGACTCGTCGCCCTATCGGCGTGGGCGCTCGTGACCGTGGCGCCGGTCGCCGCAGCGCCCAGCGACATCGTCTCGCCCGGCAGCGGCCTGACGCTCGGTACGGGATGGTACCTGCACGAGACCGCCGCTGGAAACAGCTTCCGCTGGGTCGCGAACAACGCGCAAATCGTCGTTAACCGGCCGATCGGTTCTGTAAAGAAAATCGCAATCGTCGCCGAAGCGGGGCCGGGTCTGGGCCAGCCCAAGATGACGGTGCACGTTCTGGATCGCGCCGGCAAGGAAGTCGCGAGCGGCGTCTTCGACGGCAAACAGCGCGTGCGCTTCGATTTGCCGGTGTCGCCCGGACAAGATACGTCCTTTACGTTGCGCGTCGACGGCGGCGGCAAGAAGGCGCCGCGCGATCCTCGCACGCTGAACTTCCGCGTCTTCAGCATCGACGACGCGACGAGCGACGCGGCGATCGGCGCGGGCCATCCCGACATCGCGGGGCCCGGCATCACCATCGCCGACAATTGGTATCCGCTCGAAGAGTTCAACGGCGCCACGTTTCGCTGGGTCAACAACGACGCGCAGTTCGAGGTGAAGGCCGATCAGTCGGGCAACCGGCGCCTCAAACTTCTCGTCGCGCCGGGACCCGGTTTACAGAAACCGACGAGCTTCGCCATCTCCCTGCGCGACGCTTCGGGTCACGAGATCCAAAAGGCCGCCGTTCGCGGCCTGAGCACCGTGTACTTGAGCCTGCCGCTCGCGGCCGGCTCCAATAAGTTCTCGCTGCACGTCGACGGCGGCGGCAAGTCCGGCATCCACGGCGACAGCAGAACGCTCGATTTCCGGGTGTTCTCGCTGACGGTCGTTTAGGGGCCTGTGGGGCTTGGGACAAGAGGCGGCGCGAAGGCGTCCATGTGCCTGAGTCCTCCCGGCTCCTTTGCGTTCACCGGTGCGCGGAGTCGGCGCGGCGCTCGCTGTAGCCGATTCCCCGCACCAAATAACACAGCTTACGACGGTCGGCGCCGCGCTCGACCGACGCGGGCCGAAACCAGGAACGCGCCTTGATCGTCAGTTCCAGCGTCTGATTCCAAATCGTTTCGGGCAGACGCACGGGCAGCCGGTATTCACCGGGCGATAAACTCTCGACTGCGACCTTTCGCCCGTTGGCGACGACCTCGAGGACTTGGCGGGCAAACATGCCGGGCGGCAACGAGATGTGCAGTTCGAGAAAACGTCCGTGGCCCGGCGGCAACATGTAGTGGAGTTTTCTCGTCGCCCAGCCGTCGACGTAGAGCCCTTGGCTCTCGCGGATGACGTAGTGCACGATCCGTCCGCACCAACGCGCAATGAACGCCTGGGCTTTATTGCCGAGCCGGCGTAACGGTCCGCGGCAGATCGCGGCGATGCGCTCGCCGACGATGCGCTGGTACGTCTCCACACCGTAGATCACGAAGCCCGGCGGAAACGCCGAGCGCCCGTGCCGGCGCATGATCTTGACCAGCTCCCAAAAGCGGCGTGCGCCGCCGGTCGAGGTCTTGGCCTCGCCGTATTCGCGAATCGAGCCCATGTAGTAGGGCAGGTAGCGCAACATATGGCGTTTGCCGATGCGCATGAGGATTTCCCAATCCATGCCGTAGTGCAGGTCTCGATCGAGTAGCCCGATCTCGTCGAAGACGTCGCGCCGGAAGAACACGGTCTGCTGCAAGATGTAGTCGGACATATAGACGAGCTTCCAGAGATTGAACGGCTCCGTGACCGAGAAGCGCTGCTTCACGTTCCCGTCGATGTCGATCTGGTAGCCCTCGCCGTACACCGCGCCCAGATCCGGCTCGCGCAAGAACGCGGAGACGACGTGGCCGATCGCACCCGGCAAGAAAACGTCGTCGGAATTCAACCACGCGACGATCTCTCCGCGAGCCATCGCGAAGCCTTTGTTGATCGCATCGGACTGCCCGCGGTCCTTCTCGGAGATGAAGGTCAGCCGGTCGGCGTATTCCGCACAGACGGACGCGGTATCGTCGGTCGAGGCGCCGTCGATGATGATGTACTCGACGTTGGGGTAGTCCTGCGCGAGAACGCTCTCGATCGTGTCGCGAATGAAACGGCCTTGATTGAATGACGGGGTCACTACCGTTACAAGCGGCAGGTCGGGTCGACGGAGCCTGAACGGCTCAGCTACGATTGATTCCGAAGCCACGATGCGCGAGCCAATCACGGAGGTAGCGGACGCGATGCCGGTTGATCACCAGGCCGAGGGCCAGGCTCGAAAGCACGTTTAGGCGGCCCCCGCGCGATTCCTGGAAGAAGTTGTCGCTCCGGTCGAACACGTGGTTGGAGTACGCGACGACCCAATCGTAGGGCACGTACCCGTAGTGCCGGCGGAGCACCCTCATCGACTCCTCGTATGCGGCGCGCCGGCGTCCGAGCGTCTTATTGCCCGGGTGCATGCACGAAAACGCGATCTTCGAATCAAACTTCACCGGTGAAGCGGTTCGCGAAAGCCTGATCCACAGGTCGTAATCGAGCGCATAGTTCAGCGCCGGATCGAAGCCGCCGGCCGCGCGGAACGCCTCCGCGCGGAAAAACGCCGCGGGCTGGCACACGATGCAGCGCATGCCGAGCGAGATCGCGTCGTACGGCTCGACCGGATACGGCCCCAAACGCGAGCCGCCCTCATCGACGTGATCGGCCTCGCCGTACACGAACGGAGCCGCCGGATTGCTCGCGAGCGTGGCGACTGCCGCGGAGATGGCGCCGGGAAGATACGCGTCGTCGGCGTTGATGAAGCCGAATATGTCGCCGCCGGCCGCGGCGAAGCCGGCGTTGAGCGCCTGCGCTTGGCTCGTGCCTTCGAGCACGATGGTCCGAATGCGGTCGCCGTAACTGCGCACGATCTCCATCGTGCCGTCGCGCGAGCCGCCGTCCACCACGATGTACTCGACGTTCGGATAGTCCTGGGCCAAGACGCTCTCGACCGCCCGCGCGATGAACTGGACTCCGTCCAGGACCGGCGTGACGATGGTGACGCGCGGAGGCGACTGCGGACTATTTTCTGGCGCGGAGCCGCTCAATCTCACGGTCCTGGCGCTCGAGGACGTCCGACATGTCCGCCAGGACGACGGCGCGCTTCTCAGCTTCATCGCGCATCTGCGCGAGCGCCGTTTCGATTTGCTTCATGCCCGCGAGCCGCTCTTCGGCGACGCGCTTGAGGTCTTCGATGATCTCGGCGCGCTCGGCGAGTTCGCCGTCCTTGCGCGCAATGGCGGCGCGCAACGAGGCAACTTCCGCGGTCGCCGCATCGAGCGCAGCCAACCGCTCGTCGGCGGCACTCTGCAACTGCGCCATGCGTTTTTCCGAGTCGGCGAGGGCGGTGCCGATACGCGCCTCGGCTTCCGCCGAATGGCGCTCGAGATTGCCGGCCAGCCGCTCGATGACGGCCAGCCGCTCCTCCGCCGCACCAACGGCGCGCTCGAGTTCGGCCTGCAACTCTTCGATCACCGCCTGCCGCTCTTCCGCAATGCGCTGCAGGTCGTCGGCGACGGCTTTGCGCCGGTCGGCCTCGCCCGAAAGGCGATGCAAAGCCGTGCTCGTGATCTCGAGGAAGCGTCCGCGCTCCTCGGCGATCGCGCGCAGGTCGGCGATTTCCGTTTCGAGTTGATTCGTCAGCATTCTTAACCTGAAGTCAATTTTCGCTTCTGCGAAAGGAGCGCCTCTAGGCGGGCGGCCCGGTCGGCCTGGGCGGCGCGGTAGGTCGCCGAGGCGTCCCGGATCAGCCCGATAACTTCGGGGCCGAACGTGGACACCTCCGAGACGGCGGGCGCCGCCACCGGCGCCGCGACGGCGGCCGACAGCGCAGCGACGACCGGCTCGACCGCGATCTGTTCGACGCACACCGCGCGGCCGAACGTGCAGTCCCAAAAGCAGCCGAAACAGGGCAAGGGATGCACGACGCCCACGCTGCCCGGAGCCCAAGGCGCGTACGAGGGCCAGGTTCCACCGCCGTACACGGTCACGCCGGGCACCCCGTGGACCGCGGCCAGGTGCGCGGGCCCGGTGTCGTTGCCGAGGTAGCCCCAGGCGTTGGCCACGAGCGCGCGCAGGGCGCCCGCATCGGCCAGCCTGCCCGCGAAGACGTGCGGCTCGAGGCCGGCCACCGCGCAGCGCCGGGCGACGTCGTCGAGCAGTTCGCGCTCGCCGGTATCGCCCACCAACAAGACCCTGCCGCCGAAGCGTTCGCGCACCGCTGCAAGCGTCGCGACGAAGCGCTCGGGAGCCCAGCGGCGCGCCGGCGTGGCGGCCGAGCCTCCGGGAAAGCAGACGATGTACGAGTGCGGCGTCAGGCCGTGGGTCTTGAGCGTCTGCCGGGAGCGCGCCGGCAGGGGCCAGTGGGGCGGCTCCACCTCGTCCGCGCCGAGCGCCTTGGCCAGCCGCTCGTAGCGCAGGAGTTCGTGCGTTCGCGAGCGCGCGTCGGCGTACCGCCGGAACGCCGGAACGGCCAAACCGAAGCGGTCGCAGACGGCGCCGACCAAAGCCCGCGAGTAGTCCACGCTGCGCAAGGTGACCGCGAGCCGCGGCTTCAGCCGCGCGCCCAGCACGAAGGTCAGCCAGGTCGGACGCAGCTCCGCGCTCACGAACGTATCCGCCGGCCGGCGGCCCACCGCGGCGAAGGTCCGCTCGAGCGCGCCGAAGAGTACGTCGGACGGCGCGGCCCAGCGATAAGGGTCGATGGGCAGCGGCACCACGCCGTCGACCGCGTCGCGCAGCGGGGACACGGACACGAAGGGTGCGACCGTCGCGCGCGTTGCGAGCGTGATCCGCGCCGTGGGACGCGCCGCGCGCAGCGCGCTCAAGAAGCCCGAAGCGAGAACCAGATCTCCGAGGCCGCCCGCGTGCAGGATGAAGAGGCTATCGCGTTTGTCCAGTTTGGCTCAGTCCGACGGACGGCTAAGCGGGGACGGCCTCCGGCATCGCGTCGAGATACCACGCGATCGTTTTTTGCAGACCGTCACGCAGCGTCGTCTTCGCGGTGAAGCCGAAGGACCGCTCCGCGCGCGTAATGTCGAGCTTGCGCCGCGGTTGACCGTTGGGCCGGGACGTATCCCACACGATGTTGCCGCGATAACCGACCATCTCGGCGACCATTTCGACCAGATCGCGAATCGCGATCTCTTCGCCGCTGCCCAGGTTGACGGGCTCGGCGCCGTTGAAGCGCTCCGCCGCGAGCACCAGCGCGTCGGCGCAGTCGCGGACGTACAAAAACTCGCGCGTGGGCGAACCGTCGCCCCAGCAGGCCACTTCCGACGCGCCCACGCGCTTGGCCTCGACCATCTTGCGGATCAGCGCGGGAATGACGTGGGACGATTCGAGATCGAAATTATCCCGCGGTCCGTAGAGATTGACCGGGAGCACGTAAATGGAATTCATGCCGTACTGCTGGCGATACGCCTGACACTGCACGAGCAAGGCCTTCTTCGCGATGCCGTACGGAGCGTTCGTCTCTTCGGGATAACCGTCCCAGAGCGCGTCCTCGTTGAACGGAACCGGCGCAAATTTTGGATAGGCACAGATCGTGCCGACGACGATCACCTTCTGCACGCCGTAGCGGCGCGCGTACTCGATCAGCTGAATGCCCATGATCGCGTTCTGATAAAAGAACGAACCGGGATTCTTCTCGTTGGCCCCGATACCACCGACGACCGCCGCCAAGTGGAAGAGCACCTCGGGCCGCGATTGCTCGAACAGGCGCTCGATCGACTCTTCCTTCGTGAGGTCGAAATCTTTACGACGGGGGAGAATCAGGTTGCTCGCACCGCGAGCACGCAAGGCTTCGACGACGAACGAACCGAGAAATCCACCGCTGCCGGTAACGCAGACGCGGCTACGCTTAAGGTCCAAATGATCTGACTGACCGTTCATGGTCGAACGCCCCGTTCGGAAACGCAGTGAGGGGAACTGCGTCCAGGATATCGCGGTACGCGAGGACGGTATCGGACCAGTTATATGCACTGCGAACGTGCTCCTGTCCTTGCCGACCTAGCCGCTCGCGCAGCTCCCCGTCGAAGAGGTCGAGCGCGACCTCGAACTCTTCGTAGGAATCGTACCAGATACCGCCTTGAGCGCGCCTGCACTGACCGACCAGAACGCTGGACCGAGCGTTGACCAGGACCGGCTTCGCGCAGGCCCACGCCTCGAGCAGCACCAGAGACAGGCTTTCGTACTGCGAGGGCATGACCAGCAGGTTGCACGCGGCCAAGGCATCCCACTTGGTGCGCTCGTCGACCTGGCCCACCGCGATGATGTCGCGGTGTTGCGGGATCGTCGTATGCGCCCGGCCCACGAGCACCAGCTTCAGGGGCGTGGTCGAGCCCCTGCGGTAGCGCATGAAATCCTCGAAGAGCACGTCGACGCCCTTCGACTTTTCGATGCGGCCCAGGTAGAGCACGAAGGGTTCCTCGATGTCGAAGCGTTTACGAAAGCGCTCCGGATTGCGGTCGGGCGGGGCTTCGATGCCCACCCCGATCGTCGCCGAGCGTTCCGGAAGCCGTTCGAATCGGCGCTCGAGAAATTCGCGCTCTTCGCTCGTGCTGAAGATCAGCGCCCGCGGCGCGGCGAACAGCTCGTCCCACATCGACATGCGGATCGGCCACTCGTCGTGCGCGAAGGGGATGAGCACGGCCTTCTTGGCGACGCGCGGCAAACCAAAGTACGTCGTCGCGTACAAGTACGTGAAAAACGCGAAGGCGTCGTAGTAGGGCTCGTACTCGGCGAGGTAGTGCAAGAGCGGCGTCGAGAGCGGCCCTTGCGCGCGCATCCAGTCCTCTTGTTGCGTCAGCGTCTGTCCGGCCAGGTCGCCAGCAACCCGTGCCGACAAACGATCGAACGACCGGACGTCGCGCGGCTTGTCGACGGGAAAGCGCCGGACGTGGACTTCGCGCACGATGCTGTGACCGACGGGCAGTTCGTTGCGCCAGGTTTGGTAATCCAGGGCGCACGTGGTCAGAATGTCGACGTCGTAGGAATAGCGCAGACGCTCGGCTACCTGCAGCGCCATGGACTCGGCTCCGCCGACCACGTCTTCGCCGCAGCGCTGTACGACGAAAGCGATGCGCCGTTGTGACTCCACCGCCGAAGCCTTAGCCTGCGGGGACCGCGACCCTGCCCAAAAGGGTCTCGACCAGCCGGCCGCCGGCGGGCAAGTCGAGCGTAAAGGCCGACCGGCGCGCTTCTTGGGCGTGGCGCACCTTTCCGCGCAGGATCTTGTCGCCGATGAGCAGCTTGGCGAGCGCGGCCAGCCCGCGCAAGTCGTTCTTGCGCCGGTAGAGCAACCCGGCCGAGCCCAGCAGCCGGATGATCCTGGGCGTGGAGAAGGCCATCACCGGCACGTCGTGCCAGAGCGCGTCGACGAACGGTACCCGGGGCTCGATGCCCTCGCTCATCGACCAGAAAATGGACGCCTGGCGATAGGCCGCGGCCAGAGCCCCGGCGTCGACGGGATCGACGAAGACCACCCGCTCGCCCAGGCGATGAGCGACGATCAGCGACCTGATCCACGCGGCGTAGACGGGGTCGTCGAAGGACACCGCCAGGATCAGCCGGGCATCGACCTCCAGGGCGATCAGGTACGCGAACGAGGCGACGAGCTGTTCGCAGCAGGAAATCGGCGTCAGCGGCCCGGCAAAGAGGCAGTTGGCCTTGCCGTCTCCGAGAGCGGCCGAGAGTTCCCGGTCGGGTTCCACGTCCCAGCAGCGCAGATCGAATTGGAAGGGCCAGATTTCGATCGACGCGGCGCCCTCGCGGCGCAGGGCGGCGGCCTCATCGGGCGTGCGCACCATCGAGAGCAGCGCCTGAGGGATCAGGCGCGAGACCAAGCCCGCCGACTCGGCGAAGCGCACGGGATCGTAGGCCAAGGCCGCGCCGCCCGGCCAGTCGAGCGCGCGGTCGATCTCGTCGGGGTCGGGCGAGTGCACGACCAGCAGCGAGTGGCGGTCCTCGTCCGGCGGCGTTTCACCGGGCGCGAGCACGCGGCAGGCGTAGCCGGCCTGCGACGCCCACGCTTCCAGCGTCAGGGCACGCCGGTACAGCTCGTCGTTGAGATCGTTCGACGGAACCGAGAGCACGAGGCGGCCGCCCGCGGGCAGGCGCGGAAGCGGATCGCCGGCGCGCCACAAAGCGTCGTCGTAGCGGGCCAGCACGCCGTCCTGCGTCGCGTGCATCAAATAGTACACGCGTCCGCGTTCGCCCATCTCCGCGAGCAACGACGCGTCGGCGCGGTCGACGAAGCCCATCAGTTCGGCCCACTCGCCCTTGCTGGTCGCCGTCCAGCCGCCGCGCGAACGGCCGACCGCGAGCGACGTCGAGATGCACTGCGCGTTGACGGCGACCGGGCGGCCCATGGCCCACGCCTCCATCAGCACGCGCGAGAAACTCTCGTTGTAGCTCGGCTGAAAGAGGGCCAGCGTCTGCGAGAGCAACGTATCGCGTTGCACGTCGCTGACCTGACCCAGATCGTAGACGCCGTGGACCGGATCGTGATAATTCGTCGAGCCCGAGCCGGCCAGCACGAGTTTCAGCGTAGAGGCGTAATCGTGTCGGCGGTACAGTCGAAAGGCCTCGATGAGCAAGCCGACGTTCTTGGTTTCGTCGCGGCGTCCGAGATAGAGCACGTAGCGCTCCTGCGCGGGCGAGAAGGCGCCGACGCGGGTGGGCAAGCCGGACGCCGCCGCGGGCGTCTCGATCCACTCGCCCACCACGAACGACTTGTCGCGCAAACCCGGTCCGAACAGGCGCAAGGCCAATTCGCACTCACCGTCGCTGTTGAACAACAGCCCGCGGGCGGCGTGAAAGATCGCGGCCACCTGCGGCAAATGCGCGTAGGACTCGTGATGCAGACACGGCTGCAACCAGGCGCGCTCGCGCACGAGCGGAATCCCGCGCAGCACGGGGCCGTACAAATACGGAAGAAAGATGACCGCATCGTAGTCGCGGCCGTAGGCCGCGAGAAATTGCAAGAGTTCGCGCGAATTGATGTTGTTGTCGACGAACGCTTCGACGTGTTCGGGCGGCAGCGCGGGCGCGCGGCGCCAGCCCGGCGGCTGGCTGAGAAAGAATGCGTTGGCCCGGTCGAAGGCTTCCTGGTCGCGCCGGTCGAGTTTGAAGCGGCGCACCGTGACGCCCGCGTCGACGCTCGCACCCGCCGCGAAATGGTTGGTGGCCCAATCGTCGGCCGGCGAACGCGCGGTCGTCGTCAAGACGTCGACGACGTCGCCTTGCTGAGCGAAGCCCTCCGCGAGTTGCCGGGCCTGACGTTCCGCACCGCCGGTGAGGTGACGACCGTACCAGGGCGTCACCACGGCGATCCGGTGAGGCGGACGCGCTATTTGCGCAGCTCCGTTTCGCGCAGATCGGCCTGCAGCCGTTGCACTTCGGTCTCGAGCAGGATCAGCCGCCGCAAGAGCCCGCGGTTGACCGCCAGCGACTCGCGCAGGGAGGCGATCAACGCGAAGTTGACGTGACGCTGATCCTTGAAGAGATAGGCCAGGCCGCGCAACGCGAGGCGCTGCAGCTTCGGGCTGCGGTCGAACGGGAAGATGCGCAATTGACCCGACCAGCGGGTACGAATCTCGGCCTTGGCCTGAGCCGTATTCAACAACGCTTCGATCGAGGCCAAGGGTAGCGGAGCCGACGGATCACCGGTGAAGGTGACGGGCTCGTAACCGACCCCGCGTTTGGCGACTTCCTGCTGGATGCGCGCCATCAAGTCGTCGACGTCAATCGCCGGGTTGTTGTGTTCTAGCATGAGGGTCCCGTTGCGTTCGCGCCGGGGGAATGGGGCTCCCGGTACGGCAACGAGGCGGCATGAAAATCTGGACTGCCCTGGCGGTGGCCGTCGCGGCGGTGCTCTTCGGTCTGGCGCTGAGCAACGAGGTCTATGCGCTCACCTCGCCGCCCTCGCTCAGTTGGCACGTTCTGCTCCGGAAGGCCTACAGCATCGGCGCCTTCGCGATCGTCGGCTACGTGTCGGGGCGCGCGGCGTAC
>Ga0182012_10008480_pt1 | contig 10166 bp, 10 predicted proteins | sample 612S2SmetaG_FD_120486 | JGI IMG/M metagenome (GOLD analysis project Ga0182012, IMG submission 120486) | Permafrost microbial communities from Stordalen Mire, Sweden - 612S2S metaG | ecosystem: Environmental > Terrestrial > Soil > Wetlands > Permafrost | place: Sweden: Stordalen | collected... | reverse complement strand
AGCTCCCGGCTGATCTGCTTTCGCTGTTCTTCGTTTTCAATAATAATCTGGTGGGAGAGATACCGGAGCTGCTCCTGCTGCTTACGAGATTTTTCAAGCAAAATACGATAATGTTCCTCACTTTTCTGAAGTGCCGCTTCGATAGACTTTCTCTGCTTGATTTCCCTTTGGAGATTTCGATTGGAAATCGCCAACTCTGCGGTTCGTTTACGTAAGTCAGAATTGTTCGGATCCCGGTGAAGTGTTGCTCTCCTTACCGGTGCGATAACCTGATCAAAAAACAATTCCGCCCGTTCCTCAAGTTTATCATTACCCTCGGGTGACCGGCGAGAGGATCTTAGGTTTGGGAGGACGCTTTGGTGAATCTTCGCCACTTCGAGAGGCTTCAAGCCTAATTCCAAGAATTGTGTTCCAAGTGCGTGCGCAGACTTATAATCAGCGCTCAAACCATTTTTGAGATATGTGCGAAGCGTCCCCTGATATCTTGTAGTCAGCGGATGGAGGGACGTGTTCATAACATTGGGAACAGTATTTGAGTGTAGGCGCAGCACGGCGTCTTTTCTATCTTATTGCTCAATCTGAAAATACTCGCCATGGGACATTTGATAGTGCTGATGTCAGCATAGCCCATTTTAACGGCTTTAACCCTCTATCTCGGAGAGTTCTTTGGATATCTCCCTAATAGATTCGTGTAAAAGGGTAGTCTCCTTCCCAATCGTTTTCTCCACTTGTTCATCGAGGAGTTCTAATTCCTTGGTGGAAATCGGCTGTTGCTCGAATGATTTCTGATGTTCGCCGGCTTCTTCTAACTTGGGCAGTTCAATGATCATTCTTTGATGGGTTTTCTGCATTAAAGCCGACCTTGATGGTCACTTGCCAGTGCTGAATCTTGCCTTTCACAAGGTTGCCCCGCGTCTCCCTGACTTCAAACCAACACAAATCTTTGTGTGTTTTGTGGATGTGCTTGATGGCGTTCTCCACGGCATTCTCGATGGAAATCTGGGATGTCCCCGTAAGTTCGATTATTTTGTAGATATGGTCGCTCATGAATTTATTTTGGAGTTATGTCTGAGCAGTCCCATGACAATATTCCAGTCGTCTCTGAATAGGAGTGATCCTATTTTAATCAGGCAAGGGGTTTGCATTTCCGTTCAGAGGGTTAATAAGAGTTCACGCTGCGAGTTTGTGTTGTCGATGTCGTGACGTTGGGTGAATATGCAGAACCCTGCGTTGTCGTGGTTGTGGTGGAGGCAACCGGCGCCCTTCTCGGAGTGACATTGATGCAGCCTGTGATAGTCCCAAGCCCGATGAGGAATGATGCTATAAGGAGTTTTTTCATACCTGAATCTACATCAGGTTTTCTTGCTACTGATATGGGGTGAAATCCTACCCCAACACAAGAATTCGGGAATACTGCATGATTATTCGCGACTCATTTTGATTGTAAATCAGCCTGGGGAAAATTACTCAAACGCAGACGGCGTTATAGACCAGTTAATAATAAGAGGTAACCTTGTCTCTAAGAGAAGCTCCCCATGATTTAGGGTGAGCTACTTTTCTCAATATCTAGTGATGTGCGTAGATAGAATGGAATTGCAGCTCACTAAATACGGTAAAGCATTTCCCATTCCATGTGAGATACTCTCCTATACCGAGAATTTGAGTAGGACTGTAGCTAGTCTGCCTGAAATAAATGCCGCCTAAAACCCTAGCAAATGGGTTGGGTTCTGTATGCATACCAGTAGGTTGGGTGATTGCCAACAAGTTGAGACTTGTAAATCTGATGGCCCTACACTCATCTGCCACGTGTTCATTCGAGGATCCTGGAATATGGCGATAAGAATTCCATTCATCAGGATTAATCCCATTGGTAAATCGGGAAATCATCTTTCTAAGAATCCTTCGTTTCTCGTACTTTGGTGTAGCTTGTAGCAAACTTTCTTTTTGGTAACTGGTTTGAGCGCTCATAAGAATTAAACAATTTGTTTGTTTTCCCAATCATCCTCCCTCTTTTCCCCTCCCCGTTCCATAGGGTGAAATCCTACCCTCCTTTGGTTTTGTCTGGCGGAACACTACTCCTACATCATGGCAAATAAACCCCTGCAGTTCGCCGGTAAGGGTTAGACCCCATAGATCACGTTAAGGGATGCACCAAGATGCATCCATGCAAACAGTACGGAGGCCAATTCTTTCACCTTCTAGCCCCCTGCTGCCAGGGCTTGGAATTGCCGACGAGTGGAAGGAGCTCAGCAAAATGCTCCTCACCTTTTCAGAGCCCCCGAACCATTCCTCTATCAACAGCATGAATAGTGACAGCGGCGAACCAGGAGAGCCTGATCCACAGGGCAGCTCAAATTGAGAGCTTAGGGTTACACCCTATTGAAGCAATTCTTGGCCGCCTTATTCTCTCGTACATGCAAATCCCTATCTCATATCATTTTCTCGCTCTACTGGCTTTTGGCGCTAGCCCGGAGGACCGGGAGGAACTTCTCGCACCTCTGATTCCGGTAATGCTTCAAAGGATAAGAACTCCCGTGATTGCCGAGAGAGAATGCGCTGCTGAATCAGGAAAAAACAAGCCGCTCAACACATTGGTGATTTAGAGCACTTTCTACAGGAATAGGATAATGCTCTCGGGCTTGAGAATAAGAATCATGGATGAATTTGGCTTCAGAAAATGATTTTGGAGAATTGGTATCTTGTCATGAGTATGTGATTGATCAGTAGTAGCTACTTCGAATTCATTGTATAAATTGCCGAGTATGCCTCTGGCCAGATTTTCGAAATACCCGGCGGTTCACATTTTGACCGTCACCATTTGTCTGGCATCAACGGCCCAGGCCCTGACGATTAATTTGCCATCCGGTAGTAGTGCCGGAACGATCAACGTGGCAATCAGGAATGTCTGTTCCGCGGGGGGAGGCACCGTCAGATTGGCTGCCGGAAAGTATAAGATCTCCGGAAGTATTCTGATGAACAGCAGGGTTACTCTCGAAGGAGCAGGTATCAGCAACACGATCATTCTGGGCCCCGCGAATCCCTACACTTGGACGATGATTCTCAGCACCGGGGACGGGCTTCACGATATCACGGTGCAAAACATGACGATTGATGGAAATTGCCCTCAGGAGGCTTCCGGCGGCAGCAACGGTTATGTCAATCAAGCGGGAGTTGATGCCGTCAGCTTCAGTTACGGAGCGATGAACAATGTCACCTACGAAAATCTGGAAGTGAAGAATTGTTCGGTCGGCATGCATGGGGCGAACGTCAACAGCTACCGCGTCATCGACTGCACGGTTCATGATTGCGGCATGTGGGTACGCGAGGCTCTCTGGCAGCATGATCTCTACTTTAACGCCTGTGAGAATGTCCTTCTGAGCAATTCGGTCTTCAAAAACAGTTGGCAGGGGTGCGGCATTCATCTGGACTCCACCACCGGACAGGGATCGACCTGGACACTCAGTCACTGCACTGCTTCTGAGAATTCGGAGTGCGGGATTCTTATTCAGAACGGAATCAATAACGTTACAGTGGATCACTGCACGCTCAGTCACAATGGTTATGGTGCGAACTATACCCGCAACCAGCAGGGAGAGGACGGCATGAACTTCGGAGGAGGGTCGGGGAGCCTGATCAACGAAAATCGGTTCAGTTCCAACCGGGGATTTGGACTTCAGGTTTTCACCGGCAGCGGCAGCATCACTGAGAATGCCTCCTACGCCAATGAGTTGGGCCAGTATGCAATTTACGGTTCCTGGAGGCAGATCGGTAATCACTGAGGAAGTTTACCCCCCGTACTCCCCGATTCCTCTTGGGAGCAAAACTACCCGAGCGTGGCGCCCTGGAACTTGCACGTTTCCCAGCTTCCCTTTTGCCATGCTTGCTCCTAAATTTCTCCCCCTGTGAGCTACCGCGTCTTTGCCCGAAAATACCGACCGCAGCGTTTCGAGGAAGTTGTCGGGCAGGAACATATCACCCGGACTCTCCAAAATGCCATCAAGGGGAGTCGTCTAGCCCAAGCCTATCTCTTCGTCGGACCGCGCGGGGTGGGCAAGACTTCCACGGCCCGCATTCTTGCCAAGGCGCTGAATTGCGACCAAGGCCCCACCGATAATCCGTGCGGTGTCTGTGACGCCTGCATTGAGATTGCGGAGGGGCGCAGTCTCGACGTATTGGAGATCGACGGGGCCAGCAACAACAGTGTTGAGAGCATCCGAACTCTCCGGGAAAATGCCGCCTATGCTCCCGCGCGCGGCCCCTACAAGGTCTATCTGATCGATGAGGTGCACATGCTCACCACTGCGGCCTTCAATGCCCTGCTCAAGACACTGGAAGAACCACCGGAGCACGTGAAGTTTCTCTTTGCTACAACGGAGGCTCAGAAGGTTCCCTCAACCATCCTAAGCCGATGCCAGCGTTTTGATCTGCGCCGACTGACTCCGGAACTGATCGCCAATCACCTTCTTTTCATCGCCAAGAGCGAGGAGATCGCTCTGGAACCTGCTGCCGCCCAAGCCATCGCCAGGGGAGCTGACGGAGCCCTGCGGGATGCGGAGTCGATGCTTGATCAGGTGGTCGCCTTTTGCGGCACGACGATCAGCGCCGCCGAGGTGCATCAAGTCTTTGGATTCACGCCGCGTGAATCCATTCTCCAGCTCGTTGAGGCATTGCTGAATCGCGATACCCACACCGCCCTTGCCGTAATCAGATCCCAAAGCGAGGCCGGAAAGGATCTCTCCCGCCTCTTGGCTGATCTTGTCGGTTTGCTCCGTGATATCCTAATTTGCAAAGTCCATCCTCCGGAGCAAGCCACCCCTGAGTCGGAGCTTGGGGATGCCATTCCTCAGGAAAAGCTGCTGCTCCTGCTTGACCATTTCGGGGAGGCCGAAGGCCGCCTCCGCTGGACGAGTGATAAGAAGCTCCAGTTGGATGTGACACTGATCAAGGCGGTCCATCTGCTGGAAGAGGTAAGCCTGAGCGATCTCGTTGACGTCCTCTCGGCTATACGCAGTGGATCCAATCTCCCGGAGCAACGACAGATCACCTCACCACGACAATCCGCCAGTCCCACACCGCCTCCCCAGGGTACGGAAACACCGAAGCCCAGAGACCCCTCCCCAAAATTCACCATACCAAATTCCCCTAAAGGGGAGCGCATTCCTGCTCCCGAAGTCGTTGCCTCCCCAGCCTCCAACTCTGAGCTTGCCGATCCCTGGCACCCAATCGCCATGGAACTCGCCAGTGATTCCCCCTTAAAATTTGGCTGGATGGAGGACAGCCGCTTCGTGGAGAGAGTCGGCAATACGATCGTCGTAGAATTCCCCCCCTCGGTAGAGGCCAAGACCCAGACTCTTTTCTGGCCTCAGGCTGTCAGAAAGATCGAGGAGTGTCTTTCAACTCACCTTGGAGCCAGAATCACCTTGGAGAGCCGATTCACCGGAGAGGAATCTCCTGTCACCCCGGAGCCGGAGTTATCACCATCTGTCGAACGTGAGATGAGGGAGCCATCAAGGCCAAAGAGTCCCGCCTCGGTACCTCCCGAACCTTCCCTTCCCTCAATCAGCGCCGATGAGCTTGCGTCTTTCAAAAATGATCCACTAATCCGCAAAGCGCTCGAGATATTCAACGCAGAGATCCTGATTTCACCACAAGCGAGTTAACCGCAACACTAATACCAACAATGAATATCGCCAAGATGATGAGCGCGGCCGCCAATGCCCAGAAAAAGATGACCCAAATTCAGGATGACCTCGCGAAGCGCGAGGTGGAAGCCACCTCCGGCGGCGGCAAAGTCTCAGTAAAGGTCACCGGAGCCGGAGATATCCTTTCAATCAAAATAGCTCCCGAAGTCGTCAGCCCCGATGATGTCGAGTTGCTAGAGGATCTGGTCCTCAGTGCCGTGCGTCAGGCAACAAGTGATGCAAAAAAACTCGCCTCCGATGAAATGGGCAAGCTCACCGCCGGCCTTGGTATCCCGGGACTCCCGTTCTGAGCGGCAGGACTCTTTCAACCAAACGCCAGTTTCATTCCAAAAATCCCTAAGCAGGGAGATTTCCTGAAACAAGCCATCCTAGATTCCTTTGCTGATTTTTCCCGTTCCGGATTTATTTCACTCCCTAACCAATGTCCCATCCCACTCTTTTCTCCCCGATTTCTTTGGGTCCGCTGGAATTGCCCAACCGCATCTTCATGGCGCCGCTTACCCGGTGCCGCGCCTCGGCCGGAAATGTCCCCACTGAGCTAAATGCCGAATACTACGCCCAACGCGCATCGGCAGGCCTTATCATTTCAGAGGCAACTTCCGTCACACCTCGTGGCTACGGCTATCCCAACACTCCTGGAATCCACACGGAATCCCAGGTTGAGGGTTGGAAAAAAGTGACTTCGGCGGTACATGCCAAGGGAGGACGCATCTATCTCCAACTCTGGAATGTGGGCCGGATCTCCCACCCATCCTATCAGCCGAACGGTGAACTCCCTCTCGCCCCTTCTCCCGTCAAACCGAAGGGAAAGATCTTCACCGGAACTGCAATGGAAGAATATGTCACCCCGCGTGCGCTGGAGACCTCCGAGATTCCCGGAATCATCTCGGAGTATTTGCATGGAGCGACGCTGGCGAAGGAGGCAGGGTTTGACGGAGTGGAGATCCATAATGCCAACGGCTATCTGCTGGACCAATTCCTTCGTGACGGGACAAACCATCGCACCGATCTCTACGGTGGGTCTGTAAAGAACCGGATCCGGCTCACAATCGAGGTTACCGAGGCCGTCACCGGAGTCTGGGGTGGGGATCGGGTCGGTATCCGCTTCTCTCCAAGCGGGGTCTTCAATGACATGCATGATAGCAATCCGCTCGAAACCTTTGGCTGCGTGCTTGGAGAACTGAGTCGGTTCGGCCTTGCTTATGCTCACATCACCCAGGTCACGGCACAGGATATTGCACACGGGGCCATCTCCGGTGTCGGTCCTAGGGAACTTCGCCCTTTCTGGAATGGCAGGATCGTCTCCGCCGGAGGCTTTACACTGGAAACGGGTAACGCCGCCCTCGCCGAGGGTTGGGCCGACGCGATTGCTTTCGGAGTTCCCTTTTTGTCCAATCCCGATCTCCCCAAGCGTTTCCGACTCGGGGCTCCCCTGAATACGCCGGACGAAACAACCTTCTATGCAAGCGGCTCCAACGGATACACCAACTATCCCTTTCTCGATTAAGGAAGGCCCTACTCGGAAGAGCCGGATCTATTTAAAAGTCTAAATGTCACGATCAGAAGGAGGATCGCAGGCACCACGAGGGAAAGGATATCGATTGCACTGTGGATGATCTCTCCTCGGACGAGTTCACCGCTCACTCCTCCTCCCCATTGAAGGGGATGCCAGAAAGCCCAGGAGGTGAAGAGTGCTCCAGCGACAATTATCCCCACCGAGAGACGGGCCTCCAGGACGAAACCCGCTTCCGGAGCGTGCCGGGAAAGTCCCACAAGGAGCAGCGCCGCTGCATAAGCAAGCAGGACAAGAGCGGCAATATGAGAGAGCGGAGCGGCTAATGCCAGCAGCAAGAGTGTTACACCAAGCTGCACGAATACCCCTCTATTCTTACTTCCCGGGAGTAGAGCCAAACCAAAACAGAAGAGCACTGTTGGCACTCCTAGTGACCAGGCAATGATGCGATCTTGAGGTGCGAGGAGTTGACCCGTCACGGCATAGGAATTTCCGGCAAGTTCAAAGGCCTGCTGCCAAGACTGCCAGACTCCGTTCTCAAACCATGCCGCCCCCCCTAAGGCAACGGAGGAGAGGATCAGGGGGAATCTCCGGGATCGCGCGACACAAGCGCTCGAGAGCACGAGCAGCAGGGAGGCCATGAAGGTCAAAGCCACCGCGAGGCGGAGCACGATTTCGACAGTAGAATACTCTCCGGCGGAGAGGGTCAGGAGGGAGTCCATCAGGGTAGGTTACTAAATCTCCACCGGATCGCCGAACTCAATCTGAAGATTTCGGGCCAGACGGATCAACTCCGGAGCAGGGTGTTTCTTGCGCCCTACCACCTGTTCCAGATCCACAAGTGTCGTCCGTCCCTTCGAAAGAGCAGTCATCGAACCAATCTCCTGTTGAAGCAGTCCCGTCACTGCAAGTTCGCCGAAGCGGCTTGCAATCATGCGGTCAAAATGAGTGGGAATACCACCCCTCTGCACATGTCCAAGAACCGTCTTGCGGATTTCCTGCTCAAATCCTCCGGAGCGTTCCACCTTGATCCTAGAAATGAAGGTCTCGGCATCACAGACCCCCTCCGCCAGCACGATGATGGAATTATCCCTCTTTTGGAAACGATCTTCCAACAGGGAGACAATCCTTTTCATATTGTAAAAATATTCCGGAATCACAGCAACCTCGGCTCCGCAACTGATAGCGGTGGTCAGGGCAAGATAGCCGGAATTGCGCCCCATAACTTCGATCAGAAAACAGCGGCGGTGGGAGCGCGCCGTATCCCGGATACGGTCGAGCATCTCCATGATGGTATTGGCGGCCGTATCGACGCCAATTGCCATTTCAGTCCCCGCCATGTCGTTGTCGATACTGGCAGGGATGCCTACAACCGGCATTCCACGCCGAGAAAGCTCGAGCGCACCAGCAAGCGAACCGTCACCTCCGATCACCACAAGACCATGAATTCCAATGTCTTGGAGTTTTTTCCTAGCCACATCGATATTACCCGCATGATAGAAACGCTTACAGCGGCTAGACTGCAGAATGGTTCCACCACGGTCGATGATCCCAGACAGGAGGTGCTCCTCTATCTCCTCTAGATTCCCATCGAAGATGCCATCATAACCGTTGTTGATGCCAATTACCCTGCACCCCTGCTGGAGCGCCGTCCTCACAACAGCCCTGATGGCCGGATTCATTCCCGGGGCATCGCCCCCTGAAGTCAAAACGCCAATGGTTTTCATGGTTTGAGGATGCTCTCAGGGGGTAAAGAGCACCGCAACCTTAGCACGATAAAATAAAATTACAGCATGGATAAAATTTATTGAACAAACCTCCGGCACAACGGTCTGTCATTATAGGTTTACGTTGGGAGCGGGTCACCTCGCACCGGTTTCATGGTTTTTCCGGTTCGATTCAAGGTGACCCGCTTTTTTTACCCGGGAATCGGGAAATCAACAAAGTGACTCTTGCCTCCGGAGAGTGTCTCAGATAGCTCCAAGAGAAGTGATTCACCAATCCCATGTCTGAAACCATCCTGTTGATCGAGGACGAGGAGGATGTCTCCGATCTCATCCGCTACCATCTCAAGAAGGCAAAATTTCGTGTTCTCAGCGCCCGTGATGGGGCCGAGGGTCTAGATTCAGCCATGGACGCGCGGCCGGACGCTGTCGTCCTCGACATCATGATGCCTAAATTCAACGGTTATGAGGTCGCCAAAAAGCTCAAGGCCGATCCCCTCACCGAGCCGATCCCTATTCTCTTTCTCAGCGCCAAGGGCGAGGCGGAGAGCCGGATCAAAGGGCTGGAACTCGGTGCAGATGATTATATTTCGAAACCTTTCAGCCCGAGGGAGCTGGTACTTCGCATCCAGGCGCTACTTCGCCGCAAACGATCCGCCTCCACTCCGGAAATCATCCAGGCCGGCCCCTTTCATCTCGACCGGGCCACGCTCAAAGTCACTCTCGACGGCGAGCGGCTTGACCTGACGTCGACGGAATTCAAGCTCCTCTCCCTGTTAGTCGCGAAGGAAGGGGCCATCCAGTCACGCGAAGGCCTCCTTAAGGAGGTCTGGGGATACGGTCCTTCTGTCGATACCCGCACGGTGGACACACATATCAGACGCCTTCGGGAGAAGCTTGGCGAATATGCTCCTCTTCTCCAAACGGTACGCGGTGAAGGATACCGCTTTGTTTCGGTAGCGGGCTAGTTCTGATGCGCGACTTCCTTGAGGGTCTTGCGATCCTGCTTCTTCTGGGAGCAGCCGCTCTCCGTTGGTTGATACTCCCGGCTCGGGAGTTGCTGTCCGAGCTTCGTAGGATTGCTTCAGGTGACTATCGACCCGTCATCCTGAGCGGCGTACCGCGGTTTTTCAACCGGGATGCTGCTAATCTGCGTATAACAGCGGAGACACTGGCCAGACAGCAGACACTTCTCGCCGAGGAAGAATTCAGCCTCGCGATGATTCT
>Ga0182012_10008479_pt1 | contig 10167 bp, 9 predicted proteins | sample 612S2SmetaG_FD_120486 | JGI IMG/M metagenome (GOLD analysis project Ga0182012, IMG submission 120486) | Permafrost microbial communities from Stordalen Mire, Sweden - 612S2S metaG | ecosystem: Environmental > Terrestrial > Soil > Wetlands > Permafrost | place: Sweden: Stordalen | collected... | reverse complement strand
TTGAACACGCTGACCCAGACCAATCTTCCAAATGCGGAGCTTCAATTGCAGCAAATCCAAAACCAGTATCAGGCTTCCCTCGCCGCGGGCAGCCGCATCCTGAGCATGTCCCTCCTCAACTACATCGGTTCCGTTCCCACCACTTAATTTCTCCACCGGCATGATCTAAATAAAAATCCTATGAACAGCTCCACTTCCGCCAACCTCACGGTTGAAACGCTCCGCAACAAAGTCATTCGGTTCACCGATGGCTTGCCGGGATTTCCGACGAACCGGGAATTCGTCATGATTCAGAAGCCGGGAGAACGCCCCTTTGCGTGGATGCAGTCGGTCTCCGATCCCAAGCTCACTTTCGCCGTGGTGGACGCCTATGCCTGGGTCAAGGATTTCACGCTGGAACTCGACGATGCGGAGCTGGAGGAAATGGGCTCGTTGGATCCGATGGATTACGCGGTCTATTTCATTCTCAACATCCAAAAAAAGAACAGCCGCACCACCCTGCAAGCAAAACCGAACGCGCCGGTGCTGGTCAATATCCACAGCCGCCAGGCCCGGCAAGTCCTTGTCTCGGACAGTTCTTCACTCGAAAACGCGGAAGCTCTTTGCCTGCAGCTTTGAATCTGCTATCGAAGACCCATGCTCGTCCTCAGCCGGAAAGTAGGGGAGTCGATCAAACTCGCCGAAGATATTGAAATCACCGTTCTCGCGATGGACAACCAGCGCGTTCGGCTGGGCATTCGGGCGCCGCGCCATATCGATGTGCGCCGCAGCGCGCCGGTGATCACCATGGTGGAAACCAACCGCCAAGCCGCCATCGTTTCCAATCCGGCAAAAAACAAGCGCATCCTCACCAAGGCCGCATCCGCAAAAAACAAGCAGGCCTAGGGTTGAGCGCGTCTACGCGGTTCCTCGTTCCCAAGTTTCACTTGGGAACGCGCTTGCTGAGGCAATTTTATTGCCGATTCCTCCCTGGTCGAGGGAAGATAGTCGCGAAATGAAATTTCGCGGGAAGCAAAATGGCGTTCCCAAATAAAATTTGGGAACGAGGGGGCAGGCCTAGCGTCTACGCTTCGACGAGCACCCGCAAGGTCTTGAGCAAGGTCGCCGCCGTGTAGGGCTTCGAGATGAAATGTTTGATTCCCGCCGTGGAGGCCTTCGCCACGCTTTCGGCCTCGTCCATGCCGCTCATCGCAATGATCTTCGCCTTCGGATTGATTTTCAACAGCGCGTAAATTGTGGCCCGGCCATCCATGACCGGCATGGAAAGGTCGGTCAGGATGACCGCAATTTTATCTTTTTCCTGGGCGTAAATGGCCACGCCTTCCGCCCCATTGGTGGCGGTCATGACCTTGTAACCGAATGCCTGCAGCGTCTCGCCGGTGATGGAAAGAATGGAGGCCTCGTCGTCGATGACGAGGATCGTTTCACCCGCGCCTTTGGGCAGGACAACTTCTTCCGTTCCCTCCCCGGGTACGTCATGCGTCATCGCCTGCGCCGGCAGGTAGACCTTGAAGGTCGTTCCTCGTCCCGGCTCGCTGTAGACATTGATAAACCCGTCGTGGCTTTTGACAATCGCCTTCACCGACGAGAGGCCGAGGCCGGTGCCTTTGCCCACCTCCTTGGTGGTGAAGAAAGGCTCGAAGATCTGGCCGATGATCTCCTGCGGAATGCCCACGCCCACATCGGTCACGGAAATCGCCACGTACGAACCCGGCTTGGCCTGCTTGTTCATCGCGACGTAGTGCTCGTCGGCGAGGCAATTTTCCGCGCTGATGGTCATCGTGCCGCCATTGGGCATCGCATCCCGCGCATTCACGCAAAGATTCAATAAGATCTGCTGCACCTGCGTGGGATCACCCAAAATCGTCCAGGTATCGTGGGGAAGAATGAGCTGCAGGCGAATGTCCTTCGGGAAAGTGTCGTTGATGATGTGCTCAATATCTTTGAGCAGATACTTGGGCTGGATCACAATCCGCTGGCCTTCCATGCCGCGCGCGAAGGAAAGCACCTGCTGCACGATATCGGAACCGCGCCGGGCGCTCATTTCAACCGTTTCAAGGATCGATTTGGTATGGGGATCGACCGCCAGGCACTTCAACATGTCGATGGAGAGCATGATGGGAGTGAGAATGTTGTTCAGGTCATGCGCGATGCCGCCGGCCAGAATGCCGAGACTCTCCATCCGCTGCGCCCGCATAAACTGGATTTCAATTTTTCTCTTCTCGGTGACATCGGTGTTGATCGCCAGGACCGACTTGGGGGCGCCGTCCTTGTCATGCAGGACCGACCAGCGCGTCTCGACGATCAACTCCTCGCGGTCCTTGCTGAAATGTTGCAGTTCACCCGACCATTCGCTTTTCTCCAAGACCAGGGCGTTGATTTCCCGGAATTTTTGCGAGTCGGGGTAGATAAACTCGCCGATGAAGCGGCCCGTTGCTTCCAGGCGCGACCACCCGTAGATGCGCTCCGCCCCCTTGTTCCAAAATAAAATCCTGCCCTCCAGGTCGAAAATAAGGATGGCGTCCTGCGTTTTATCCAGAAGCGCCTCCTGCTCCTCGATCCGGCGTTTGACGCGATTGAATTCCGTGACATCCCGGAGAATTTTGGATGATCCGATGATCTTGCCCGTTTCGTTTTTCAGCGGGGAAACCGTGACCGAGACATCCAGCGGCCGGCCGTCTTTGCGGAGACGAACCGTCTCGAAACTTTGGATGCATTCGCCCTTGTTGGCGCGCGCCAGGATTTCCTCGGCTTCCTTGATCCGGTCGGACGGGAACAATACTTTCATCGACTGGCCCACGATTTCATCGGCTTTGTAACCAAACATCCGCTCCGCCGCCGGATTCCATTGCGTGATGATTCCATCCAGCGTCTTGGCGATGATCGCGTCATTCACCAAATCAAAAAGGGTCGCCGATTGCCGGATCACATCATCTTCGTGAGGAACAAGACGCGCCTTGGTTTGGCTCGAAGCCAAACCCGTTTTTTTGCGGCTTTTTGAAGCGAGGTCCTTCATATCCCTAAGATCACTCTCTTTCCGAAGGGAAAGAAGCGGGTCGATCAAAGTATCCTCGTGGTTCTTCATTAGACGAATTTAAAATGAGCTTAAGTTCTTTGGCATCCGCTAGGTGCGTGTTGTAACGAGGATCAGAAAGTTATTCAAGAAATTTCTTAAAAAGTTACACAGCCCATTCATGACAAACAGCTTAAAATTTAGCTTTCAAAAGTTTTTGGGAAGCAAAACCTGCCTCGAAAAGCAATTCACGCTTGGCTTTGCCCGGGGAAATCTCCTTCCAGTCGAATTTACTTAAATCTCGTTGGCTACCTCTAAGATTTCTGAAAGGAACACCGATAAAGGTGGTAGTCCACTACGAACTATCGTGCAAATTAGAGATCCTGATTTCCAGTTCATCCGGCAACTGGTTTATGACCAGAGCAGCATCCATCTTGGCGAGGAAAAGAAGGAGATGGTCCGCACGCGGCTCAACAACCGGCTGACCAGTCTCGGTCTCTCCAGCGTGGCGGAGTACTGCGAACTCCTGAAATCCAACCGCGAGCCGGGGGAAATCACCCATTTGATCGACGCGCTCTCGACCAATTTCACGACGTTCTTCCGCGAAATCGAGCACTTTAAATTTCTCAAGGAGAAAATCATTCCCGATTTTCAAGCCGGACGTTTTCCGAAACACACGGGGCCTTTCCGCGCCTGGAGCGCGGCGTGTTCCACGGGAGAAGAGCCTTACTCGATGGCGATCCTCATGGCCGCGTGCTTCCAGGCGATGGACCAGGAAACGTGGCAGATTTTTGCCTCCGATATTTCGACCCGCGTGCTGGAAATAGCCAGCCAGGGTATCTATGAAGCGCGCCGCGTCGAGTTGCCGAATCCGGCCTGGCTCGCCCGTTATTTTCAAAAAGGCCAGGGCGAGTGGAGCGGCTATTTCCGGGTCAAGCAATCGTTGCGCGAGCAGATCGATTTTCAGCACATGAACCTGCTGCATTCGAGCGACGCCCTGATGGACCGCTACCACCTTATTTTTTGCCGCAATGTCATGATTTACTTCGACCAGGCGACCACCCAGGCGCTGGTGGAGACGCTCCTCAGCCATCTCCACGAGGGCGGCTATCTCATCATCGGCCACGCGGAAAGCATGGTCCGCCGTCCTCACGGCCTGCAGCAGATCAAGCCCAGCATTTTCCGGAAAACTTCACGATAAAAGAATATGAGTGAACTCACTCAAACCGATTATTTGAATGGGAAACATCCCGTGCGGGTGCTCTCCGTCGACGATTCCGCCTTCTTCCGCAAAGTCCTTGCCGAAATCCTCGGGCACGACGCGAGCATCCAATTGGTCGGCTGCGCGAGTGATCCCTACGACGCCCGGGACCGCCTGCTGGCGCTGCCGGTGGATGTGCTCACCCTTGACCTCGAGTTGCCGCGCATGAGCGGTCTCACCTTCCTGAAATTGATCATGGAGCGTAAACCGATGCCAGTCATCGTCCTGAGTTCCTCGACGCCGACGGGGTCCAAAAAGGCGGTTGAAGCACTCATCGCGGGGGCCTTCGCCGTCATCGAAAAACCCGAGAACCTTGCCCAAGACCGGAGCTTCGGCGAAAAACTGATCAAGGGCATCAAGATGGCTGCGGCCGCACCGCTGCGCCGACCGCGCCCGGCCCTGCTCAATCGTTGCCTCCCGGCCCAAACGACTCTCGTCCCCGCCTTTAATTCCCGGCAAATCGTCGCCCTCGGCGCATCGACCGGAGGCACCCAGGCCCTGGAGGAAGTCCTGACCATGCTGCCATCCACCCTACCCGGCATCGTCGTGGTGCAACATATCCCCGCCGGATTTTCCACGAGTTTCGCCGCCCGGCTCAACCAGGCCTGCAGCATGGAAGTGCGCGAAGCCAAAGACGGCGACGTTGTCCGTCACGGTCTCGCCCTGATTGCCCCGGGAGACCGGCACATGGAAGTGCAATGGGTGCGCGACCATTACCGGGTGCATCTTCATTCCGGCCCCCCGGTGGAACATCAGCGTCCTTCGGTCAATGTCTTGTTCCAGTCGCTCGCCCGTTGCGCCGGGTCTTATACCGTCGCCGTCTTGCTGACCGGGATGGGGAGAGATGGCGCCGACGGCATGAAGCAACTGCACGATCTCCAAGCCTACACCATCGCCCAGGATGCCGATACCAGCGTGGTCTACGGCATGGCCCGCAAGGCCGTCGAACTGCATGCGATCAACGCCATCGTCCCGCTCGAAAATATCGCGGGCGAAATTATCCAAGCCTTGGAAACACAATCCAAACGGAACCGATCCACCACCTGCGCCAATAAATAACCCAGCAACCACGAAACCCTGCTTATGAACGACCCCAATGAACTTCGCGCCCGCTACGGGCTGCGCCCGCTGCCCCCCGGCGTGGGAAAAATCGCCGGCCTGGTGAGGGAGCGGCAAACCGCCTCCATGGACCGGATAACCAAAATCATCGGCGCGGATTCCGTGATGACCCAGCGACTGGTCACGATGGCCTTTCCCAAGGTTGCCGCCCGGACCGGAGCCACGGTCAATTCGGCGACCTCCCGTCTCGGCGTCAACCGCGTCATTTTGGTGATCGTCGGCGACATCTTGAAGGAAGCCGTAACCGAGACGTTTGAGACCATGATTTCGATCCCGCTGCAAATGGACGATCTCTCCGAGATGCCCATTTCCCAGCCGGGACAGTTAACGGGCACGGTGAAGTTTAAGGGCAAGGCCAACGGACAAGTCACGCTCGCGTTTTCGCGCAATTTGACCATCCTGGTCGCCGCCCGGCTGACGGGGGGAAATCTCGAGGACGAGTACCCGGAGGAAATCCTGCGCGATGCCATAGGAGAAATAGTCAATATAGTGACCGGTAATTTGCAATCGCGGCTGCACGATGCCGGGCTTGAATCGGAAGTTGGCCTGCCGGAAGTCACTCGTCCGTCGAGCTTTCCGAACGACACGATCCCGGGAGGCAGCAGCGAACGCTTCTTCTTTCACCAGGGCATGAATAATCTGACCGTCAATCTCAGCATCGCGCCATTTCCATCCTAAGATTCAGGCCAATATCGACATAGGTCTAAAACTATGGCCACGAGCGACCTTTTCTCGTGGCTAAAGAATTCAGGCTCCATACCGAAGAATTAAAATAGGCGAGTGCCCTCAAACCGATGAGCTACAAGATTCTGACTGTCGATGATAGCAAGATGGTGCGATTTATCGTCGCCAGGGCGTTTCAGCCTTATGGGTGCGATGTCTATGAGGCCGGCAATGGCATGGACGGCCTGGCGACGGCGGAGGCCATCCTGCCGGACCTGATCTTTCTCGACATCACCATGGCCGATATGAGCGGTCTGGTTGTGCTGGAAAAGCTGAGACAAATCGAATCCCTCCAAGCCACGCCGGTCATCATGCTCACGGCTGAATCGGGAAACAACTCGGTCGAACGCGCCGACCGTTTGAAGGTCTACGGCTACATCTCCAAACCGTTCAAGGGCGAAGAGCTTTTAAGCCTGGCTGGACAGCTTCTCAATCTGCAACCCGTCGCCACCAGTTGATTATTTTATGGCCGCACTTTTTTTAAACGATCCCGCGGCGGGCAAGGGCGCCGGCAAATATTTGACTTTCATCCTGGGTGGCGGCGCCTTCGGAATTCCCATCCTCAAGGTGCGGGAAATCATCCGCCTGATCGAAATCACCCCCATTCCCCGCATGCCCGATTACGTGCGCGGAGTCGTCAACCTCCGGGGCAAGATCGTCCCCGTGATTGATTTGCGGATGAAGTTCGGCCTCCCGACGACGGCCACGACCAACCGCAGTTGCATCATCGTCACCCTGGTGACCATCGCTTCCGCGACCAAGCTCATGGGCCTGATTGTCGACGCGATCGATGAGGTTTATCAGATCCATCAGGAAGACATCGAGCCCGCGCCCGATTTCGGGAAAGGCGCGCCGACCGGTTACATCCAAAACATGGCGAAGGGCAAGGGCCACGTCAAAGCGCTCCTGAATATCGACCAGATTGTGCAGGACGACCACGCCATTCTGCCTTTGCCTTCCATCCTGACGGACAAGGCCAACTCTTCACGGTGAGCGCATGAGCACGCTTTCCGAGGAGCAGGTCGGTGAGATTCCCCTGGAACTGAAGGCCGATTTGGATGCCGACCTGGTGAATGAATTCATCAGCGACGCGCGCGAGCAGCTCGAAAATATCGAGCAAGGCACGCTTGCCCTGGAAAAAAACGCCCAGAACCAGGAAGTCATTCATACCCTTTTTCGCGCTTTTCACACCTTCAAAGGAAACGCCGGTTTCCTCGATTTGACCGCCATCAGTCAACTGGCCCACATGCTCGAATCCCTCCTCGACGGAGCGAGGGAAAATCGCCTGCAAATCAATTTGGTGATCATCGAAATCATCCTCAAAAGCCGGGACACGCTCCAGCAGTTTGTCGATGAAATCGAAGCCCAGAACAGCGGAAAAAAGCCGCGCCAAATCATTCTCATTCCAACGGCGGCGCTCAAGGTTTCGATGCGCCACATGCTCAGCGACGCCACAGCCCATCCCGCCAAGTCCGTTCCGGGGCATACCTCCGAATCTGCACCAGCAGACATGAAAGCCGCGCCGACACCGGCCCTCAGCCATGACGAGGCGATAACGGCAAACTCGGCTCACATGAACGGGGCCACCCCTCACCTGGTGAAGGTCGCCACTTCCAAGCTCGACGGGCTGGTCGACCTCGCGGGCGAGCTCCTCATCGCCCAATCCCTCATCGTCCAAAACATCTCTTCGCCCACCGTCAACCGACACGCCTTATCGCGCAACCTCGACCAGTTGAACCGCATCAGCAAGGAGCTGCAACGGACCGCCATGGCCATGCGCATGGTGCCGATTCGGGGGACGCTCCAGAAAATGCACCGCCTGGTCCGTGATATCGCCGCGAAGCAAAAGAAAAATGTGCAACTGATTTTGGAGGGCGAAGACACCGAGGTTGACCGGACCATTGTCGAGAAAATCGCCGATCCGCTCATGCACATGGTCTGCAATGCCATCGACCATGCCATCGAGCTGCCCGACCGCCGCGCCGCCATGGGCAAGCACCCCACGGGAACGATCCGTATCCGTGCTTATCACAAGAGCGGAAACATCATCATTGAAGTCGAGGATGACGGCGTCGGACTCAACCGTGAACGCATTTTGGAGAAGGCCCTGGCCAACGGCCTGGTGAAGCCGGGCGCAACCCCGGACGAGAAGGAACTCCTCAGCCTGATTCTTCAACCCGGCTTCTCGACCGCCGCAGTCGTGACGAACATTTCCGGCCGGGGCGTCGGGATGGATGTGGTGCAAAAAAACATCGCCAAGCTCCGGGGCAAGATCGACATCAAATCGACGCCGGGCCACGGCACCACCTTTACCCTCCGGCTGCCTCTGACCCTGGCCATCATCGACGGGCTCATCATCCGGGTGGGTGGGCAGCGCTACATACTGCCCGCCATCGCGGTGAGGGAATCCTTTCACCCGAAATCAGGCAAGGTCACCTCGCTGCCCGGCGGGGTCGAAGTCGTGGAGATGCGCAAGGAAATCATGCCCCTGCTGCGGCTGCGCGAGCATTTTCATTTAATGGATGGCGCCGATGATGCGGGCGGCGGCATCATGGTCGTCATTGAAACGGACGGGAAAAAGCGTTGCCTGCTGGCCGATGAACTCGTCGGCAAACAGGAGGTGGTGATCAAAAATCTCGGTGAAGTCTTCCAAACCGACCCCATGGTCTCGGGCGGCGCGATCCTGGGCGACGGCTGTGTCGGGCTTATTCTCGATGCGTCGGCCCTCGTTCATCTCGAGCCGGAAACCAAAGAACTCAAGTTTGCGGTCTGAAATCGCCTGAAAACACAAGCGGGGATGTATTATCGAGATCAAGATTAAGATTATCCCGCCATAAGCCGATAAACTGGTGGAGGATCATGAAATACTGGACCATTAAAAAGCAGATCATCCTGGGGTTATCCATCCTGATTCTGATCAATGTCGTCGTCGGCATATTTACCTCGACGGGGATTTCCAAGTTGAAGTCCTTTGTGCAAAACATTTCCGCCAGCCAGTTGCGCGGCGTCTACGTCATCGGCCAGATCCAATCCAACGAAAATGAGACCTATGATCTCATGCTTCAGCATATCCTCGCCGAAACGAAAGAAGAGACCGAGGCCTATAACGATCGCCTGGCCGAATCGGGCACCAAGATCGACCAACTGATCGCCGCCTACCAGCAAACCTCTTCGCTCGACGAGCAGGAAAAGGGGATGTTCGCCAAAGTGCTCGCCGACCGCGAGGCATTCGAAGCCTCCTGGGCCCCGGTACGGGATTTAAGCCTCGATCTGAAAAACAAGGAAGCCTTCGCCCTGTTCAAGCAGCAGTGCGATCCGGCCTTCGAGAAGTTGAGAACGGCTTTGCAGCAGGAGATCGACCATAACAAGGAAATCGCCGATAATGGGGCCCGGGAAAGCATCGCGATCACCGACGCCACTTCGACGGTCCTTAATCTCTCGATCATCGTGATGCTTTCCGCCTGCGTGGCCATCGCCTACGTGATCGTGCGCAGCCTCAACCGGGTTTTGACCCATGTGGCGGACACTCTGAGCGAAGGTGCCAACCAGATTGTTTCCGCGACGGGCCAACTCGCTTCGGCGAGCCAATCCCTCGCCCAGGGCGCCAATGAACAGGCCGCCTCCCTCGAAGAAACCAGCTCGGCCCTCGAACAGATCGGCAGCATGACCAAGCGCAACAGCGAAAGCGCCCAGACCGCGCAGGCGCTCTCCACCGAAACCCGCGTCGCCGCCGAAACCGGGGCCAAGCGCACGGAGGAAATGCAAGCCGCGATGAAATCGATCCTCCAGGCGAGCACCGAAATGGCGGTCGCCATCCACGGCATCACGAATTCCAGCAACAGCATCTCCAAGATCATTTCCACCATCGACGAGATCGCGTTCCAGACGAACATTCTCGCGCTCAACGCCGCGGTCGAAGCCGCCCGCGCCGGTGAGGCCGGCATGGGGTTCGCCGTCGTCGCCGAGGAGGTCCGCAGCCTGGCCAAGCGCAGCGCCGACGCCGCCAAGGAAACAGCCGCGATGATCGAAGCCGCCGTGAAACAGAGCCAGG
>Ga0182012_10008477_pt1 | contig 10168 bp, 10 predicted proteins | sample 612S2SmetaG_FD_120486 | JGI IMG/M metagenome (GOLD analysis project Ga0182012, IMG submission 120486) | Permafrost microbial communities from Stordalen Mire, Sweden - 612S2S metaG | ecosystem: Environmental > Terrestrial > Soil > Wetlands > Permafrost | place: Sweden: Stordalen | collected... | reverse complement strand
GGATTTTGTGGGCCATGGAATCGGGGTCCACATGCACGAAGACCCGCAGGTGCCGAATTTTGGCGAGCGGGGGCGTGGAATGAAGCTGAAAGTGGGGATGGTGATTGCCATCGAGCCGATGGTGAACGCCGGCAAGCCGGATGTCGAAGTCCTGGGCGACGGCTGGACGGCGGTAGCCAAGGACGGCAGCATGAGCGCTCATTTTGAGCACACGGTGGCGGTGACCGCAACCGGGGCGAGAGTCTTAACCGAGTAAGTAAACAGGCCGGAATCGCCCCGTGGCGCGCCGGCGGAATTGGATGCGGTTTGTCGAAGGAAGACGCGATTGAGGTAATGGCAGTTGTCACAGAGACACTGCCGAACGCCATGTTCAAGGTCAAACTCGAGAACAATCACGAGGTGCTGACCCATGTTTCGGGAAGGATGCGGAAGAATTTCATTCGCATTTTGCCCGGCGACCGCGTGGCCGTGGAGCTAAGCCCCTACGACCTGAATCGTGGACGAATCGTCTACCGCTATAAATAGCTTTTAGCTGTTAGCTATCAGCCGATTTGGTGGCTGAAGAAGTTGGCAGCAGAAGAAAGAACTGAAAGCTGATAGCTGATAGCTAAAAGCTAAGTTCCAAGGAAGGGCAACAAACAAATGAAGGTCCGTGCATCGGTAAAAAAGATTTGCGTCAAGTGCAAGGTCATCACCCGCAAGGGAGTGGTAAGGGTGATCTGCGAAAACGCAAAGCACAAGCAGCGCCAGGGCTAACGCGAGCCTGGCACACGCGGAAGCTTCTACGAAAGTTCTCAGTTGTCAGTTCTCAGTTGTCAGTTAAGAGCCGGCCTGGGTCGGGTTTTGAACTGAGAGTTGAAAACTGAGAACTGAGAACTGGTCCGAGGCTAGTTAGCTTGAGTCAAGGCTTGCGATGAACCTCTGGAAGCATGAAGCACAAACCGTGCGAACCGGCTGAGGCCGGGGGCACACAACAGAGAAAGGGACTAAGGGACGTAGGGACCAGGGACCAAGTTGAAACGGCAATTCATGGCGAAATCAACTATTCCCTAGTCCCTATTCCCTAGTCCCTCAATCCAAAGGAAACAACCATGGCACGTATTGCTGGCGTCGATCTGCCCCGCAACAAGCAGGCTCGGATCGCGCTCACATACATCTTCGGTATCGGAGATCCGCGTGCGCTCAAGATCCTGACGAAGGCGAATGTCGATCCCTTCAAGAAAGTCCAGGATCTTGGCGAAGACGAGGTCAACCGCATCCGTCAGGTGATCGAAGACGAAGGAAACGTCGAAGGCGACCTGCGCAAGGACGTCTCGATGCACATCAAGCGTCTCATCGACATCCAGAGCTATCGCGGCACGCGTCATCGGCGTTCCTTGCCGGTCCGCGGACAGCGTACCCACACCAACGCCCGCACTCGCAAGGGCCCGCGCAAGGGCACAGTTGCCGGCAAGAAGAAAGCGACGGGTAAAACCTAATGGCGAAACCAGAACAGAAAGCCGGCGCGGGCAAGCCGGCGGCAGGCAAGGCCGGCAAGAACAAGAAGTTCAAGAAGCGCGAGCGCAAGAATGTGCCATTTGGTATCGCGCACATTCAAGCCACGTTCAACAACACTATTGTCACCATCACCGACCCGGTGGGCAACACTCTGAGCTGGAAGAGCTCAGGCTCCCTGGGCTTCCGTGGCTCGCGCAAGGGCACGCCGTTCGCGGCGCAGCAGGCAGCTTCGAACGCCGCCAGCCTGGCCCGCGATCACGGTCTGCGTGCGGTGGATGTACGGGTCGCCGGTCCGGGTTCGGGCCGCGAGTCTGCCATCCGCGCTCTCGCCGCCGCCGGCATTGAGGTGCGCTCCATCCGCGACGTGACGCCAGTGCCCCACAACGGCTGCCGTCCACCGAAGAGGCGCCGCGTCTAACGCGCAGTTCACAGTTCATAGTTCTGAGTTCGCTGTTGTTTGAATTGAGACGGCTCGAACTCGGTACTGCGAACTAAGAACTGCGAACTGTGAACTGAAACATGGGCCGGGACGACCTGCGCACTGTCGCACGTAAACCGGCCGTCATCCGAAGTCAGGAGAAAAGGAAGAAATGGCACGTTATACCGGAGCAGTCTGCCGCCTTTGCCGTCGCGAAGGCACCAAGCTTTTTTTGAAGGGCACCAAGTGCCTTTCAGACCGTTGCCCCCTGGAGAAGCGCAATTTTCCTCCCGGCATGCACGGCAAGGATCGCAAGGCCAAGATCGTAGGCTACGGCCTGCAGCTGCATGAAAAGCAGAAGGCCAAGCGCATGTACTTCACCCTGGAAGGCCAGTTCCGCGAGTACTACGAAAAGGCCAACCGCGCCACCGGCGTCACCGGCGAACTTCTCATTCAGCAACTCGAGCGTCGCCTTGACAACGTGGCTTATCGCCTCGGTTTCGCCATCTCGCGCCGTCAGGCACGGCAGGTAGTTCGTCACGGCCACGTCACGGTCAACGGCCGCAAGGTGAACATCCCGTCCTACCAGGTCAACGCCGGCGACGAGATCGCCATCCGCGAGAGCGCCAAGAAACTGCTTATCATCGAGCAGGGCGCGCAGTATGCAGCGCAGAACCCTGTCCCCACATGGCTGGAGATGAACTTCGACACCCTCACCGGTCGCGTTCTCTCTCTGCCCAAGCGCAAGGACATCAATTTGCCGATCAACGAACAGCTGATCGTCGAACTGTACAGCAAGTAAAGGCAGTTCCCAGTTCGCAGTTCTTAGTTCTCAGCTTGAGCAACTAAGAACTGCGAACTGGGAACTAAGAACTCAACGCAAAGGAGAACTTGCGCGGCCGCCGCAAAATGCATCGCGACGTACATGCCGCGCGGGAAAAGAGACCAAGATATGCTTTGGAGAGGATTTCAGAAGCCGAAGCGCCTGGCAGTCGATGCCGAGACGCTCACAGACACATTCGGAAAGTTCAGCGCGCAGCCCTTTGAGCGCGGTTTTGGCACCACCATCGGCAACGCCCTGCGCCGCACCCTTCTTAGCTCCATTGAAGGCGCCGCGGTCACCGCGATTCGCATCGAAGGCGTGCTCCACGAGTTCCAATCGATTGGCGGCGTCGTCGAAGATGCCACCGACATCATCCTGAACCTCAAGCAGGTTCCCTTCAAGCTCGCCGGCGAAGGTCCCAAGGCGCTCTATCTGCGCGCCGACCAGCCCGGCGTAGTCACCAGCGGCATGATTGAAGCCGACGGCGACGTGGAGATCCTGGACAAGAACGTCTACCTCGCCACCCTGTCTGAAGGCGGCAAGCTCGATATGGAGATGCGCCTCAAAAAGGGCCGCGGCTATGTCTCGGCTGACAAGAATTTCGACGCCGACCTGGGCCTGGGCTTCATTCCCGTCGATTCGGTTCATTCTCCAGTGCGCCGCGTGAATTACGTCGTGGAAGCCGCCCGTCTCGGCCAGATCACCGACTACGACAAGCTCACCCTGGAAGTGTGGACCAACGGAGCTGTTCTGCCTGCCGACGCCGTCGGCCTGGCCGCCAAGCTGCTCAAAGACCACATGAACATCTTCATCAACTTCGAGGAGGAAATCGAAGCTGAAGCGCGTGGCGAAGCTGGCCACACCGTTCTCCGCAACGATAATCTCAACCGCTCGGTCGAAGAGCTGGAGCTTTCCGTCCGCAGCTACAACTGCCTGAAGAACGCCAACATTCAGTCCATCGGCGAACTTGTGCAGAAAACTGAAGCCGAGATGCTCAAGACCAAGAACTTCGGACGCAAGAGCCTGAACGAGATCAAAGAAATCCTCGCGCAGATGGGCCTCTCGCTCGGCATGAAGATCGACGAAAACGGCAATCCGGTCCCCGGGCCCACCAGCATTCCTCCCGCCGCCGCGCTGGCCGCCAGCTATGGCCGCTACGACGACGAGGACGAGCCGCTGGACTCCGTAGACCTTCAGTTGCCCACCGAGACCGAGAACTTTTAAGAACAGGGACAAGGGACGTAGGGACTAGGGACTAGAAAGGCCAATAAGTCTTTAGTCCCTGGTCCCTCAGTCCCTCGAAGAAAGAGAGTTGCATCATGCGCCATCGCAATGCAGGATTCAAGCTCGGACGCAACACCAGCCATCGCCGCGCCCTCTTGCGCAACCTGGTCACGTCCGTCATTATCGAAGACCGTGTGGAGACGACCATCGCCAAGGCCAAGGCCGTCCGTCCGCTGGTTGAAAAGATGATCACCCTTGGCAAAAAGGGCGATCTGGCTTCGCGCCGTCAGGCGCTCAGCTTTCTCATGACCGACAAGTCCGTTGAGCGGTTGTTTGAAACCGTTGCGCCCCGTTACGGCGACCGTCAGGGCGGCTATCTCCGCATCGTTCGCACCGGATTCCAAAAGGGCGACGGAGCCGAAAAGGCCTTCATCGAACTTCTGGGCGCTGAGAAGCAGTTGGAAGTCAAGAAGCAGAAGCGCGACGAAGTGAAAGCGAAGAAGCGCGCCGAACTCGAAAAGCAGTTGGAAGAAAGCAAGAAGGACGAAGAGAAGAGCGGCGAAGAAGCCGCATAAGCTTTCTTTCCATTTCAATCAAGCCAACCAAAATAGCGAAAGGGCGAACCTCCTGAGAGGTCTCGCCCTTTCTTTTCCGTGTTGCGAAGATCCAGATTTCGGCTACCGGATTCAAGCTCTCAATTGCGGGTTAGGTCGTCCGTTCGAACTCAGCCCGAGTTACCCTCACCCTTCCGCCATCGCAGCTGTGCGAGTTCGTGCGAAGCAATTACCCTGTGCGCTTGGCATGAGCAAAAAAACGGGGTTGGTCTGGCGAAATGCCGCCAAGCCAACCCCAACGATGGATTACAGCGCCGCTCCAATCAAATCACTACGCTGAGTCCTTACAGATAGACACAGCTCATCGATTGGAGAAGGTCATTAAAACTTCGGCAGGAGTCCGGCCCTGGGAGTTCTCCGCCCAACCAGAATTCCGAGCGCCAGTAGCCCCGTGCCCAACAGCAGCAGGCTAGACGGCTCCGGGGTTACACCGACGTCGAAGGTCGCGGCGCCTGCCGCTCCAAAGTCGTCGGTGATGTCATACTCCCCGAGGTAAAGGCCAAATGCAGTTCCGGCCGGTACATCCACGGCGAAGAGAAGCCCGGTGTAAGATTGTCCGGGGTTAAGGAAAAACGGGCAGTTGGCGAGGCAGTCGCTTGTGTCCCCGATCAGGCTGGTGGCGGGGTCGTTGAAGTTTACGTCGAAGCCATCCAGATTCTCCACACCGCCGGAAGTGTTGGTGATCGTCCCATAGAAGTCGAAGACTGAGGCCACGCCCGATTGGTATGCAGAGTCCAGGGTGATCGAAAGCGGATATGAGTCGGCCCTTGCTGCCGTGCTGGCCAGCAGGAAGGCCGCGGCGGTCAAGGGCAATACAAGCAATCTTTTAAAGCTCTTCATGTTCATTCTCCAAAATTCGGTTGTCATTGACATTGAGGTTTCTCCTGCTTACGGAAGCACGGCGCGAATGTTGCCTGAGAAATTACCGCCGGTGTAGGTTCCCCCCAGCACTTCAGCGACCCTGGCGTTATCGGCGCCCGCTGAGCCTGGGAAGCTGACCGAGACGATGGCTGAGCCGCCGTTAGCGGCAATCGGTCCTATGCTTTGCGGCACAACCGATCCGGCGACTCCACCCAACGTGGCGGTGGTCAGCACCACGTTTGAGGCAGCTCCCGTTCCGCTGTTAGTCAACTTGATTGTTGCCGTATAGCCCGAAGAAGCCGAACCGGACAACGTTGAGGTGGCCGTGATCACCACCTTAGGCGCGGCGACGACGGAGAACGTTGCTGTCGCGCTGGTCAAGCTCCCGGCGCTCGCGGTAATCGTATAGACACCCGGTGCGCTCCAGGCAACGCTGCTGAGGTTGAAGCTGGCAACAGCGGCGGAGCTTGACTCCGTCTGGCTGAAGCCGGCAGGACCTGTGATCGTGAGGGTCACCGATTCCGAAGGCGACTCGATCAGGGCATTGACGGCGTTCAGGACATCGACGTTGATCGTCCCCAGGTTGCCTCCCACTGCGAGGGATGAGGGCGGCGCCGACGCGAAAGCCAGAACTGCCGGAGTGCTTGCCGCGCTGATATGGACAGGAACGATCTGCCAAAGTTGTCCCTTGCTCGACGGCACAATCCAATCGCCGTTCGAGGGTGCCGCGGGCGTCTCTTGGTCGATCGTAGATCCGTTCAAGGCAAGCAGAAGACCGCTATCCTTGTTGACGATCACATAGTAATCGCCGACTGTCGTCAAAGGAGGGTTGGCGCAATTGGCCGGGATGTCGCCGCAGTTGCCGACCGTCATAATGTCCCACTCCTGGCTGGCGAAGTTGGTGTTCGCCGGAACCGTAGTGGGAAGTGCTCCCTGGGAATTCTGAACCACCGCGCTGCCCGGCGTCAGGCTTCCTTCGTTGTCAAGCACGAAGACGCCGCCAGTCTGGTTCTGGTTTACGATCTGGAAGTAACCGTCCCCCAGGTTGTTCATCATGTTGGTGCCGTTTGACCCGCTTGTCCCGTTGTACTTGGGGCCGTTGTACACCTCGACATCCGCCCCATAGGCAAGAATCTGCCATTGCTGATGCTCACTGATAATTCCGTTGTCCCCGATCACATCCAGCGGTGCTCCGGCAGCTGTTGAGGCCAGAGCCGTCTCCAGAATGCCTCCGTTGGCATTCACCAGCTTGTAAGCCAGCGTTGGGTCTGTCTTGCCGCCCATTCCCATCAATGCTGGCAGCGTGGCGTTGTCCACAGGCTTGGTGCCGGCTGCCGCTGCAGGCAGTGTCCCCGCCGTAGTAGAGACGGAGTTATCGAAGAATCCGAGCTGCGCGCTCAGCCAGTACTGGCCAGGGTTGCCGTTTCCTGTTCCTGAATACGCATCCCCGCTCATCGGCGTCGTCTCGCACGCCCAGCAATCCATGCCCATGCCCATATGGTTGGTAGCGTTATGCTGCACGGTTTCCAGGTCAATATAGTATTCGCGTTCAAGTGACCGGCTCGCAGGATTGGGCGTAATGTTCAACTGGCTCCCGTAATAATCGTCCAGCGGTGTATCCCCCCCGACGTTGGTGTATGCCACTCCATCCTCCGACGTGAAAATGGGATATCCAGCGGCTGGGTCCGCTATCTCGGCGTTCATCGTTGTTTCTTCTATGTTCTGGGCATTCTTGAATGTGCCGTTCGTGTTGCCGTGAGGCGAGTAGTTGAACTGTGCCTGCGTCATCGGGCCGCCCCAGCCGGGATAGTAGCTCTGGCAACCGACATCGATGGGAAGGTTCGCACTCTTCGGTCCTTTGAAGAAAGTGTCAAGATTGGGGGTCCCGTCAATGTCCACGCAGCGCAGCGGCACCGCCACCGGCGGCCCAAGAAGAGCGGGGCTCGAAGTGTCCGTTGCAGCATCGGCAACTGCCTGCAAGCCCGCGAGTTGGAATGCCGTGGCTGCTGCCGACATCGTCGGTCCGCCCGGCGTATAGTTGCTGCCGTCGAGGTTGCTGAACAGCCCGAGATTCGCCTCGTTCCCCAGGGCAACCAGGTCGGGCATGGCGCCCGCCGCACGGTAGAACTCGAGCACTTGTTTCACATAGTTGTAGACCAGGTATTCACCGTCCCCCCCGTTCGGATTCTCCGGGGTGCCTTCCAGCGCAGTTAGAGGTTTGCTGGTCCAATTACCGGGATTATTCCCGCCATTGCCGTCGTAAAACAGATTGAGGAAAACCGACATTCCCAGCTTCTTCGCGCGGACGGCCAAATCGACACCCGACCAGTCCGTCTCAACAGCGCCATAGCCGGGGTTGGTCAATGCATAAACCTGGGTCGTCTGGTTGATCGGAAAAGTAGTCGAGCTGCCGGCGCCTACCGTGTACTTGGTATAAGGGCCGGTCGACATCGAGTAGGTGAGATTTCCATATTGATAGGTGGCTTTGATCGAGGCCGGACGGATGCGAATCGAGTTCAAACCCGCGTTCTTGAAGATTTGCAGAATATCCTGGCCGGGAAGATACGCATCGTGCCACCAGGGAAGGTCAGCGGTATTTTCAGCCTGGACGGAGCGGTCGTACTCCTCCACCTCCTGGGTAGAACTATCGTTGCCGCGCCAATACGCCGGACGGAACAGCCACAGTTGGCTTCCGCTTGGAGTGCCGCCGGAGAGCCCCGCCTGAACCAGATCGGCCCCCGCGCTCGTTGAGCCCCCGGAGACTGAAAGCACCTGGCCCGTGCCCACGTTCGTTATTGCGTTATAGCCGTTGGCGGTGCTCGCGTAGGCGGCGTAGTTGCTGGCGTAGGTGAACGTCCATTCCTGCGTCGTCACATTGAGGGCGCACGGATTCTCGACTGTCTTCGGGCTTGCGCCGCCAGTGCTGTCAAGGCAAAGGCCGCTGAGGATGTTGCTGATCTTCCAGTTGCCGTCCGGCATCCTGGACGTCGCCCATCTTTGGCTCAGATCTGAGAAGCTCCTGGTGTTCTGGAGAATCGGGCTGCCCGGCGTGGTCGCATCGTCGTTAAGATCCATCTGCAAGCCGGAAAGCTGATTAATGAAGTAATAGATTTCGCCGTTGATCGGGCTTGGATCCACTGGTTCCGGAGGTTGAACCGGCGCCTGTGCCTGAACGAGATGCGCACATAGCAAGCTGATGCAGCAAATCGCAAGGCCAACCCGCCAAAAGGCTACGCATTTCAAACGAGGCAATTGCCGAGATGCTGCATTGCCGTTGCTTATCTTAGTGCAAACCGAGCTTCGCATAGCGTTTCCTATTCTGCTTCTGCAGAGATCGCCCACTGCACACAGGTTTCAGTGAGGATCATTTGGAGAAGCCAGCGAATCCTAGATTGGATATGATTACGTTTACATCCGACGAAAGTCGGACAAATTGAAATTAAATCGACTGCCGTTGAAATCCCCGTACGCTTCTTCAAGTTCCGCAAATAGTACTCAATCAGCACCAAGCGCTATTTATATGTTTTCTTTGGATTTGCTACGGTTATTGCCTGTCTTTGTCCTAGCTGGCAGTCCTGCTGTTGCACAACCCTTATCTATGGTAATGGCCCCTGGTGACTATGGTTGATCTCGAATGTGACTTCTGACTTAGCGCTCGCTCCGATAAACATCGGTAAAACCCGATTACAAACTTGTTTGAGCCGCGTTCTTACTCTCCGGCCGGTTTCAAAACGCCAGCCCTTACGCTGCCCTGGCAAGCCGCTTGGGTTTGAACGTGCGCATGAAAACATACACAATCAACTGCAGAATAATCGCGCCCGTGCAGTCGAGCAGCACGTCCCAGGGAGTTCCAGTACGGTTCGGCAGAAAGGTCTGGTGCCACTCATCGCAACTGGCCACAAGAGCTGTACCGAGCAGGGCGAGCACGGCATCCGGAAAGAAGCTGGAATGATCCAGCGTCATCCACCAGGCGCGCAACCATGCCAGGCCGATCAACCCATAGCCGATGAAATGGCCCGACTTGCGAACATAGTGGTGGATAATATCCCAGCGGGCATCTGGCACGTGGCCGAAGAGAGCTTCGAAAATGCTCCGCAGCGGGCCGCTCGTATGGTTGGCGCCCAACAATTCCGTCGACTCAGCCACGATAACGGCGATGCCGACCACAACCGGCAGCCAGGCGCTGATCCAGTACCGCCCGCCGTGCCCCGAACTATTCGACATGATAGTTGGGAGCCTCCCGTGTGATGATCACGTCGTGGACATGGCTTTCGCGCAGGCCGGCCGAGGAAATGCGCACGAACTGTGCTTTCTCCTGCAGCTCTGGGATGGATCCGCAACCAACATAGCCCATGCCGGAGCGCAGTCCACCCACCAATTGGAAAACCATCGACTCCAGCGGCCCACGATAAGGAACGCGGCCCTCAATGCCTTCCGGGACGAATTTTGCCAGGCGATTCTGGCTGGCGCGTTCGCGCTGCACCACGCCTTCGCTTCCCAACTCCGCGCTGGCCAGGTCGGCCGTGCTTTGGAAGTACCGTTCGCCGGACCCCTGGCTCATGGCGGTCAGCGAACCCATGCCGCGATAGCTCTTGAAGCTGCGGCCCTGGTAGAGAATCGTCTCGCCCGGGCTCTCATCCACGCCGGCAAACAGCGAGCCGATCATCACCGAGCTGGCTCCGGCCGCAATGGCCTTGGTGATCTCCCCGGAGTACTTGATGCCGCCGTCCG
>Ga0182012_10008475_pt1 | contig 10169 bp, 5 predicted proteins | sample 612S2SmetaG_FD_120486 | JGI IMG/M metagenome (GOLD analysis project Ga0182012, IMG submission 120486) | Permafrost microbial communities from Stordalen Mire, Sweden - 612S2S metaG | ecosystem: Environmental > Terrestrial > Soil > Wetlands > Permafrost | place: Sweden: Stordalen | collected... | reverse complement strand
GGGCCATATTGACCCCAAGACCAAACAGCCGAGGCCGCTCCAGGTAGAACAGGCTCTTGCCTGCATTGAGTTCGGAGAGAGCAATAGCGGTCTCATCGCGCCTCTTGTGGAAGCCGCCTCACCGGTTGAACGCGAGAAGCTTTTCGATTGCCATGCCTTCCTGCTGTGGCGATTGCTTGGGCAAAACCCGTTCCCCGTGGGCAAGACGGGGGAGCCCCGTGTTTTGGTCTGCATCGAGGGCTCAGGCAAGATCATGCACAATGCAATTCCCTACACAGTAGGAAAGGGCGATATTTGGCTCTTGCCGGCCGAGGTGGGAGCGTGTGCGCTTGAACCCAGCGGAGAAGTGATTCTGTTGGAGATCGCGATTCCCGAAGCGTTGAAATAACCACCTCTGCAACAGAACCTGATATTGGGAGGCCAATGAAAAAACTAATCGTGTTTGATTTGGACGGAACGCTCGCACCCAGCAAGTCGTCTCTTGCACCGGAGACCGCAGGCCTGCTGCGCGACCTCTTAAGCATGATCCGAGTGGCAGTCATCTCAGGGGGTGCGTGGACGCAGTTTGAAAAGCAGCTTCTAACCGATCTTCCCAAAAACAGTCAGCTTGCGAATCTGTCCCTGCTCCCAACCTGCGGAACAAAGTTTTTCGAGTTTAGCGGCAAGTGGAAGGAACTGTACTCGGAAGATCTTACCGCGGAGCAGAAAAAGAAGATCATCGACTCTCTCAACAAAGCCGCGGCAGAGGCAGGCATTCACGCGGATAAGGTTTGGGGCGAGGTGATTGAGGATCGCGGTAGCCAGGTAACATCCTCCGCGCTGGGCCAGGAAGCGCCTTTGGAAGAAAAAGAAAAGTGGGATCCAGATTTTGCCAAGCGAAAGAAGATCGCAGAGATCCTGAAGAAGCTTATCCCGGAGTTTTCCGTCCGCCTGGGCGGTGCTACATCCATCGATGTGACCAAGCCCGGCATCGACAAAGCCTACGGCATAAACAAGCTGCGCGACACGCTTCACATATCCTTGAAAGAGATGGTCTACATAGGCGACGCATTATTTCCCGGCGGCAACGATTACCCAGCCGAGCAAGATGGAGTCGTGTCGATCCCCGTCAAAGGCCCCGACGATACCAACGTGGTCATCAAAACAATCCTCGCCTGCCTCGGCGACAAGTGATCCGGAAATAGGTCGCAAGCAGGCAAGGAGATTCGATGAGCGGCTTCGAGTTGCAGCGCATTGGCATGATCATGGAGCCGGAGCCCGGCAATCCGCGGGAAGTGGAAGGCGTCCTGAATCCCGGAGCCGTGCGCGGCCCCGATGGGAATCTCTATCTCTTCCCGCGAATGGTCGCGAAAGGAAATTTCTCGCGCATCGGTATTGCGCGCGTGCGATTCAACGGAGACGGCGACCCCATAGGCGTCGAGCGTCTTGGCATCGCGCTGGAGCCCGAGGCGGAGTATGAGTTGCGGCCCGGCGGCGGCGGATGCGAGGACCCGCGCGTCACCTACGTCGAACCGCTCAAGCGCTACATCATGACCTATGCGGCGTTTTCGCCGCGGGGGCCAAGAATCGCAATGGCTGAGTCCGACGATCTCTTCCACTGGAAGCGGCTGGGACTCGCAACGTATGCTCATTGGCACGGCATCGAATTGGCGGACGTCGACGATAAAGATGCGAGCCTCTTTCCTGTAGCAATACCAAACTCCGCCGGCAAGCTGGAATTGGGCATGCTGCATCGTCCACTCTTTCCCGGCACGCGGCCGGAGGAGACTGCATGCCAGCCTACATCCCGGCAGGTGGACTTGAACCACGAGAGCATCTGGATCTCCTACTGCCCCCCGGTCCTGGCGAGCGAGAGTCCGGACCGCCTGGGCAAGTTTACTTCCCATCACCGGCTGGCGACACCGGTCTCACCCTGGGAGCGGCTCAAGATCGGCGCAGGAACACCGCCGATCCTCACCAAGCATGGCTGGCTCATTGTCTATCACGGCGTGAGCGAGCTGCCTGCCGTGGCTGGCGAGCATCCGCTTTGCTATTCGGCGGGTGTGATGGTGCTATCGAAGAAACATCCGCGGATCATTCGCTATCGCTCGGTTCAGCCGGTGTTGACGCCGACGCTTCCGCAGGAGCGCGACGGAACCGTTGCCAATGTTGTCTTTCCTACGGGCATCGATCGGCGCGACGATCTTGGCACTCCCGATCGTTACGACGTCTACTACGGCATGGCGGACAACCGGATCGGTGTTGCGCGTCTTGACTTGCCGGATCAGTTGCCGCCGGAGGCAATGGCAGATGCGCCTGCGACAAAAGTATAGATCGCCGATGTTTATGGAACGAATGTGCGAAAGATTCAAGTGGTTCTGCATATCCTTTCTGACAAGCTCATACCGAGAGTCTGTAACTTTAGCCTCGGTTTTCATCCAAATTGGCGAGGGATTGAATTGCGCTGCGTCATAAAAATGCTCCGCGCGGATTTCCTTTCTCGAGCGCTCGGTCTCATTCTCCTGCTTTCAGCCGCAACGCCTCGACCCGTCGAGGAGCTTCAACGTCTCTTCAATGATTCCAAGGCTTTCCATCATCGCTGCCAAACTATCTGTCCCGCTTCGAGCGGCACGCGCGCATTGGGATGATGGGGAACAATGCGCGCGGTGTAGTCGCTTGCTGGGCGCGCTGCCGAGACCTGAGTTGAATATGTAAAGGCGCCGGGAGTATCTGCGCTGGGTCCGGATGTACTCATCACTTCATCAGAAGCGCACTTCTCGACAGTTGAATCTACGTAGAGCTCGACTCTCAGATGATCTGTATTCAGCGAGCCCGGAGCAACGTCGGCTTGAAAGAAATGCTGGCCATCATGAGTGTTGGTACGCACGCGGACAAACCGCACCGTGCTCCAATGCCGCTCAATGTCCTGCTCCCATTGGAGCAGGCTCGAGCCCACCGCACCATCGTCCGCCGCGCGATCGCGATAGCGCGACGCCGCAGGCAGATAATGACTCTCGGTGTATTCGCGAATGGCGCGTGTTGCGGAGAACTCCGGCGTAAGCCGCGCCATGCTCTCGCGGATGCGTCCCAGCCACCTGTCGGGCATGCCGGAATGATCGCGCTCGTAGAACTCCGGAATCACCTCGGACTCCAGGATGGTGTACAAAGTTTCTGCCTCTTTGGCATCCCATCCAATATCTTCACCATGTTCCTGGCCGTCCCCAATGGCCCAACCGACTTCAGGCGAATAAGCCTCCGCCCACCATCCATCCAACTCGGAGAGATTGAGTCCGCCGTTTACGAGGACCTTCATGCCGCTGGTGCCGCAGGCCTCCCATGGACGCCGGGGCGTGTTGATCCAAAGATCGATTCCCTGCACCAGCTCCTGGGCCAGCATCATGTCGTAGTCGTTGAGGAAGACGATTCGCCCTTGAACCTCGGGACGTTGAATGAAATCTTTCCATCGTTTGATCAACTCTTGTCCGGGAAGATCCTGCGGATGAGCTTTGCCGGCAAGAATGAGCTGAACCGGGAAGCGCGGATTGGAGAGCAGCCGCAACAGTCTCTCGGTATCGTGTAATAGAAGATTGGGACGCTTATAGGTCGCAAATCGGCGAGCGAATCCCAGGGTCAGTACGTTCTCATCGAAGATGCCGGCAGCATAGGACGAATCCGCGCCTTCTGCGGCCAGTTGGCACTGGTACCGCTTGCGCATCTGCTCAATCAGGCCCTTGCGTCCCGTGGATCGTAACTGCCAAAGCTCCTGATTGGAGATTTGGCGAATATCATCCTCGGCCGGACTATCGCCGCGCCAACGTTTCTTGCCGCAGGCCGAGGTCCACAGCGCATCGGCTTCGGCTGAGTCCCAGGTCGGTACATGAATGCCGTTGGTTACAGACCCTATGGGAACTTCCTCCCGTGGCCAGCGCGGAAACAGCGGCTGGAAAATTTCTCTGCTTACTTGCCCATGGAGCTTGCTCACGCCATTGATCTGCCCGCTGCCGCGAACCGCAAGATATGCCATGTTGAAAGGCTCGGATGCGTCTTCAGAATTCTGTCTTCCCATGGCCAGCAGATCGTCGACTGAGATGGCGAGTTCATCCACCGCATAGTGGTTTAGATACCTGCGAATGAGGTCGGGATCGAAGCGGTCAAAGCCGGCACTCACCGCGGTATGCGTGGTGAAAACATTACCGGCCCGCGTGATTGTCTTGGCAAGATCGAACGGCTTCTTGTGATCCTCCATGTAGTAGCGGGCTCGCTCCAGCACAGCGAACGCTGCATGTCCCTCGTTGAGGTGACAGACCTCCGGAGTAAGGCCCAAGGCCCGCAACAACCGCCATCCGCCGATGCCGAGGACGATCTCCTGCTTCAGGCGCATCTCTGCGTCCCCGCCATAAAGTTCGCTGGTAATGCCCCGATGAGCCGCGGTATTTGCAAAGTCGTTGGTGTCGAGGAGATACAGTTTGATTCTCCCCACGGACACCTCCCAGCAGCGAAGCCAGATCTTTGATCCGGGAAGTTGAATCTGCAACCGCAGCCATTCGCCGTTCTGCTGGCGAAGCGGGCGGATCGGCAACTGCCCCGGATCGTTCACTGGATAGAGCGCCTGCTGTCGGCCTTCCGAATCGAAGGCCTGGCGGAAATATCCCTGCCCATAGAGTAATCCGACTCCGACAACCGGCACACCCAACTCGCTGGCCGCCTTCATCTGATCGCCGGCCACGTTGCCAAGCCCGCCTGAGTAGATGGGCAGCGCCTCGCTCAGCATAAACTCCATGCTGAAATAGACCACTGTAGACAACCCTGCGCTCGGATGCGCATGCTGGAACCATGCGTCAGACCGATACGAGTCCCGATTCTGCTGAAGCAAGCCGTCGAGTCTCTGGCGGAACTCAGGCGTGCCCAATGCTGTCTTGATTTTTTCGCGAGAGACCGTGCGAAGCAGTACCCATGGGTTTTGAGTAGCTGCCCAGAGCTCCTCGTCAAGCGCCTTCCAAATTTGGTCCGCTGCGTGATTCCAGGACCAGTGAAGATTGAGCGCCAACTCAACCAGCGCATCAACCCCATCAATCTTCAACCAATCGGATGGCGCCTTCGGATCGTCCAAGTTCTCCCCCTGCGTGCCGCTTTGCGATGCCGACCTGTGCTTTCCGTTCTACCGATAGATACTGGCACTGTGACCGCGTGATTTAGTAATCGCATCCCGCAAATCCAGGTGCCCCGGTCCCGCATTCGGGACCGGTGTGAGCACCACTCTACGCGGCAAAAGCACTAACTGTCAGTGAAGATGGCTTTCGCCGGATGCCCCTTGGCCATGGGCGCGGGCGCAGCCGCATCGCTGAAGTCCTTCGTCCACTGCCAGTTCCTGACCTCCGGCATATCCTCCAAGTGCTCGCGAATATAGTCGTGGTGGCGTTGCAACTCCTGTTTGAAGAAGTTGGTAGCCTTCTCGGCTTGTATCCGGAGGCGAGGGATATGCTTCAACGCATCAAGTGCAAGATGGAAGCGGCTCATCTCATTGAGCACCACCATGTCGAATGGCGTGGTGGTCGTTCCGTGGTCCATGTAGCCATGCACATGGAAGCGCGCTTCGTTCGAACGCCCGTGAACGAGTGTATGAATGAGCCAGCGGTTGTTGTGGAACGCGAAGACGACCGGCGCGGTCTCGGTAAACAGATCGTTGAACGACATTTCGTCCATGCCATGCGAGTGTTTGTCGGGAAACATCAGCGTCATCAGGTCGACCACATTGACCACACGCACCTTGATACCTGGCACATATTTCTGTAACAACCATGACGCAGCGCAGGTCTCGATGGTCGGCACATCGCCGGCACAGGCCAGCACAACATCCGGCTCCCCGCCTTCATCGTTGGTTGCAAACTTCCATGTCGATGCGCCGCGCGAGCAGTGCTCCAGAGCCTCGTCCATGTTCAACCATTGAAGCTGCGGCTGCTTGCCACAGGTGACAACGTTGACGTAATTGCGGCTGCGCAGGCAATGGTCAAAGACGCTAAGCAGGCAGTTGGAGTCCGGCGGATAGTACAAGCGGATCACTTCACTCTGACGCGCCAACGCGTTGTCCACATAGCCGGTTGCCTGGTGGCTGAAACCATTGTGGTCGTTGCGCCATGCATGGCTGGTGAGCAGAACATTGAGAGACGCGAGCGGCCTGCGCCACAGGTACTCGCGGCATTGTTCGAGCCACTTGGCATGTTGCGTGGTCATCGAGTCGACGACCTGCGCAAAGGCTTCATACGAAGACCACATGCCATGGCGGCCCGTCAGTAGGTAGCCCTCAAGCCATCCCTGGCAGAGGTGCTCACTCAACACTTCCATCACACGGCCGTCTGGACCCAATTCCTCGTCGATCGAAACAATCTCCGCCATCGAGCAGCGCTTCGTGGCTTCGAAGATGGAGTTCAGGCGGTTGGAGTTCGATTCATCGGGGCAGAACATACGGAAGTTTGTCGGATTCGTTCTGAAAATGTCGCGGAAGAAATCTCCCAGCTTGCGCGGCGCCTCGGCCAGAACCTGACCGGGGCCGGGAATCTCCAGCGCATAATCCGTAAAGTCGGGCAGAGCGAGCGTGATCAGCTTGCGTCCGCCGTTGACATGCGGATTACCGCCCATGCGACGGTTGCCCACGGGCGAGAGCGCCGCGAGTTCGTCGATGAACTTCCCATTCGCGTCGAACAGTTCCTCGGCTTTGTAACTCTTCATCCAGGCTTCGAGGATCTTGAGATGTTCAGGATTGTCCTTCACCGATGCCAGCGGAACCTGATGCGCGCGAAATGTGCCTTCGATCGGAATCCCGTCCACTTCCTTCGGGCAGGTCCATCCCTTGGGCGTGCGGAAGATAATCATGGGCCACACTGGCTGCTTCTTGAAACCGTTCTTGCGCGCCTCCTGCTGAATTGCCCGAATCTCGGCGTAACAATCCTCAAGCGTCTGGGCGAGAAGTTGATGCACGACCTCCGGGTCATCACCCTCGACAAAGTAGGGCTTATAACCGCGGCCCACGTAGAGAGCCTTCAAGTCCGCGTCGCTGGTCCGTGCCTGCGCGGTTGGCCCCGATATTTTGTATCCATTGAGATGCAGGATGGGCAGCACCGCGCCGTCTCGCACCGGATTGAGAAAGTTCACCGACTTCCAGCTTCCTTCCAATGGACAGGTCTCAGACTCGCCATCTCCAACAACGCAGGCCACGATCAGGTCCGGATTGTCGAAGGCTGCGCCGAATGCGTGAACCAGCGAATAGCCGAGCTCGCCGCCCTCGTGCATGGAATTCGGCACGTGCGGCCCGCAATGGCTGGGCACGCCGCCCGGCGTCGAGAACTTGCGGAACATCAGCCGCAGGCCGTCTTCATCGTGCGTGATCTCCGGGTGAACCTCGGTGTACGTGCCCTCCAAATAAGAGCAGGCATTGAGCGATGGTCCGCCGTGCCCAGGGCCGGATATATATATGATGTCCGCATCATGCTCTTTGATCAGCCGGTTCAAATGAATGTAGATGAAGTTCTGCCCCGGCGAGGTCCCCCAGTGACCCAGTAGCCTGGGCTTGATCTGCTCCGCCTTCAGAGGCGTGCGCAGCAGGGGGTTTTCAAAGAGGTAAATCTGGCCGATGCAAAGATAGTTCGCAGCACGCCAGTAGCGATTCATCTTGTCCAGCATCTCGGGCGAGAGCGGCCCTTTGAGCTTTTGCGCTCTCTCTTCGCTCTTGCCATCGGCGGCAATCGCGGTCGACAGGCTCACGTCGAAGATGAAGCCGGAAGAGTTGCCAAACTGATCGAAGTTCTTTGCGAAAGTTTGGGGTGTTTCGTCTTTCTTATCCCCATCTCGCTTGTCCCCGTCTCGCCTATCTTGGATTGGAATCTCGGTGGTGGCCATGATGCTATATCCTCTCTGATTCTCCGCAACTGCTCCATGTTGGCAACAGCTTTCGGTGATGGAACGGTTCAATTACGAAGTGAATGAAGCTCAAATCCATACAGGCCCGAAGTTACTTGGCAAGCATCTTGCGGATCGATTTGAGTTCAGCCCGGTGCTTCGGCGTTTCCGACGGATAGGAGGGTTTCAATCCTCTGAGCGCATCAAGAACAATCTGCGAAACGATCAGTCGAGCGTCGTCCTTATCGTCCGCGGGAACAATATACCAGGGAGCGTGATGGGTGCTGGTCGCGCTCAGGCACTCTTCGTAAGCCTTTACGTAGTCCTTCCAGAATTTTCTTTCATGGATGTCCGCAAGGCTCAACTTCCAGTTTTTCTCTGGATCGTCGATGCGCGCCAGGAAGCGCTTTCGTTGTTCGTCCTTCGAGATGTGTAGAAACACCTTGACGACGCGCGTGTTGCTTCGGTCGAGGTGCTTTTCGAAGTCCACAATGGAGCGATACCGATCTTCCCATTTCGACTTGTCGTCTCGTAGTTGTTTTGAAAGTCCTTCGCTGCGCAGTTCCTCCGGATGGACGCGGACGACCAGTACCTCTTCATAATAAGAGCGATTGAAGATTCCGATGCGGCCGCGCTCGGGCAGTCGGCACGTAGTGCGCCAAAGAAAATCATGTTCCAGTTCTTCGGCGCTCGGTTGCTTGAAGCTGAAGACCTCGCATCCCTGCGGATTCACACCAGACATCACATGGCGAATTGCGCCGTCCTTGCCGGCAGCATCCATGCCCTGAAAGATGATAAGGAGCGCATGGCGGTTGGACGCATAATGCAGTTGCTGCAGGGTACTGAGATCCTTTACATGCTCTTCAAGCAGAGCCTGATACTGCTTCTTCGACTTGGTCAAAGCCGGCCCGGCCGTCGGCCACTCGCCCAGGTCCATTTTCTTGCCCGGCGGCACAAGGTAGCTCTTCGAATCGATCGTCATCGCGTCCCTCCATCTCGCCTATGCCGCGGGCTTCTTCTTTGCCGCTTCTTCAAGGCGGATTTCCAGCTCTGCTTCATTCCAGTCCTGATCCTGCTGGCTTTCGCCTTGGACTCGCTGTTGGTAAAGTTCGAATGCTCGCGCTGCAATGACTCTTGTATCGCCGGCTGACTCTGTATTCGACGCGGCTGGAGCGCTGGTTGCAGCCGCAGGATGTGTTGCCGCCTGAGCCTTGGGCGGATCGAAGATGCGATAGGCGAGCAGCTTGATGCGGTCATTGACCAGTGCCCAGGCAATGGCATAGCCCCAGACGAAGCCGGCCCACTTCCATCCCAGGGGCGTCATAAAGAGGCCATACACAGCAATCAGCGTGGCCACGGTTTGCGTGCCCAGCACGGCCATCCAAAGAATCTTCGCGGGGCGTATCGACCAGAACGGCCCGCGCGTGCGGGTGAGGAAGATGGTCAAATGCCCGGCCACGGAGAGCTTCAAGTACATCAGTGTCTGGACCGTTGCGCGATCCATGTGGAAGACGCGCTCGCCCAGATAAAACAATCCAAACGCGGCCACAACGCCAATCAACCCGAGCACGGTGGAGATGGCCAGCACGAGCTTCATGTTCCAGGCTTCGGGCTTGTTTCTATACAGAACGTTATCATAGGCGATGGACAAAATCGCCCCGTCGTTCAGCAACGCGATCATGACAATCATCACCGCGGTTACAGGATAGAAGTTGAAGACCAGAATCGCCAGGGTCATAAGGAACAACACGCGCAGCGTCTCCGCGATGCGGTAGATGGCGTAGCTGTTCATGCGCTGAAAGATGCGCCGGCTCTCTTTGATGGCGTCGATGATCACCGAAAGCCCGGAAGAGAGCAGCACAATCGAGGCTGCCGCGCGGGCCGCGTCGGTAGCGCCGGAGACGGCAATGCCGCAGTCCGCCTTTTTCAGCGCAGGCGCGTCGTTGACTCCATCGCCGGTCATTCCGACAATATGTCCCGAGTCCTGCTGTGCATTCACGATAAAGAATTTGTGCTCGGGAAAAACTTGTGCGAAGCCGTCCGCCTTTTCGATCTCCGAGGAGATCGTCGGCGTCTCCTTCTTGGTTGTGTCGCCCAGCGCGCTGGCGTCCAGAATGTTGGTGCCCAGGCCGAGTTGCTTCGATGTCTCCCGCGCGATGGCAATTTGATCGCCGGTCACCATCTTGATCTTCACGCCCATCTTGACGGCGTTGGCAATCGTCTCCTTGGCATCGGCGCGCGGCGGGTCGAACAAGGGCAGCATGCCGACAAACTTCCACTTGCCTTGCTCATCGGCC
>Ga0182012_10008473_pt1 | contig 10170 bp, 6 predicted proteins | sample 612S2SmetaG_FD_120486 | JGI IMG/M metagenome (GOLD analysis project Ga0182012, IMG submission 120486) | Permafrost microbial communities from Stordalen Mire, Sweden - 612S2S metaG | ecosystem: Environmental > Terrestrial > Soil > Wetlands > Permafrost | place: Sweden: Stordalen | collected... | reverse complement strand
GCGGGCGCCCCCGGAAGCGGCAAGACGACGCTGGCTCACCAGTTCGTGTTTGCCAATGCGAGCCCGGAGCGGCCTGCTCTCTACTTCACTGTTCTCGGCGAATCCGCCATCAAAATGTTGCGCTACCAGCAACAGTACACATTCTTCGATCCGGCCAAGCTGCCAGGCTCCATTCGCTTTATCAACCTGAGCCAGGTTGTTCTGGAGAAGGACCTGGGCGCGGTCCTGGCGGAGATCACCAGAGAAGTCGAAAAGTCTAACCCCGCCGTCGTCGTTGTCGACTCATTTCGCACCATGGTGCGGAAGCAGGAAAGTGACATGGACCTGCAATCGTTCATTCAACGATTGGCGTTGTTTCTCGCCAGTTGGCAGGCCACAACTTTCCTGATCGGCGAGTATGCAGAGGACGAGTTACGCGACAATCCCATCTTTACCGTCGCCGACGGCCTGCTTTGGCTGCGCCAAACGGCGGAGCGAAATTCAATTGTCCGCAAGCTGCAAGTCATTAAACTGCGCGGACAGGATTCCGTGCCCGGGTTGCACACATTCCGCATCACCGATGCCGGAGTCCAGGCCTTCTCGCGCACCTTTGGGCTCACCGCACGCAAGCGAAATCCGCCCAGCAATCGGCGCCTTTGCTTCGGTATTCCGGAGTTGGACAAGATGCTGGATGGGGGCGTGCGCGAAGGCGATAGCGTACTCATCGCAGGGTCTTCGGGAACTGGGAAATCTGTTTTGGCAACCCAATTCATTGCGGAAGGCATAAGCCATGGGGAACCGGGAATCGTGGCGGTCTTTGAAGAACGCCCGGAGGCGTACGCGGAGCGGGCTACAAGTCTGGGCCTGGATCTGGAAACGCCGCAGAAAGACGGGAAACTCACAATCCTCTATCTCCGTCCTCTCGACCTCTCGGTAGATGAAACCATGCAGTCGATTCTCGACGCTGTGCAGAAGATCGGCGCCAAGCGCCTGGTGATCGACTCCCTCGCAGGCTTTGAAATGGCCCTGTCACCCGGCTTCCGCGCCGACTTTCGTGAATCCCTCTACCGCATGATCTTCGCCTTGACTGGAATTGGCGTGACGATCCTAAGCACGGTTGAAGTAGATGAGTCGTTCACTGAATTCCCGTTCAGTACTTACTCAATTTCTTTTCTCACCGATGACATCATCCGGTTGCGCTATGTATCCATCGATGGCCAGCTTCGCAAGATTATGGTGGTCATCAAGATGCGCGGCGGAAATCATGCCAAGGATATTCGCGAATATGAGATCACGTCCAAGGGCGTGGTGATTCTGGGCAAACGCCTTGCAAACTATCAGGGCCTTATCAGCGGAATTCCCGTTCACACGGACCGGCCCAACCTGACCGACGAGCCCTCGCAGGATACGGGAATCGAGGATAAAACCTAACGGAGCATCTGCGAACTCGAAGCCATGAACAGTTACCTCTTCGATTCCGATCGGGCCTGTAAAACGCCGTTATCGCCGCTCTCCCATCCGAACTTATTTCAACTCCACTTGCGTAGAATTTTGCACGTTTGCGCTACCGTGAGTTCAGCACTCACTCCAGGCTCCCTCGCCCCTCAAGGCCTCGCGGAGCCTCGATCGCACGAACGAGCTGTCAACATGCCCGCAATCTGCCGCATTTGATTTCAATCGTTTAGCCAGGTGCCCCCGGTCTCGCTTCTGAGACCGGGGATAGCACGAACCCTAACCAACCCATCTCAACCCAGCACAAGATTGGAGACCGGGGAGAATCCGGACGGCAAAGCTGCCTCAAGATTGATCTGTTTTCCGGTGATGGGGTGGCGGAATTTCAGAAATTGGGCGTGCAGCAAATATCCTCCATCACCGGGGAGGCCGGGGAGATTCTCAAGAGGCTGACCGCCCAAGCCATACAGAGGATCGCCCACCAGGGGATGCCCAATGGATGACAGATGGATTCTGATTTGATGAGGGCGGCCCGAATGCAGGCTTACCTCAAATGTGGTTGTGCCTGCGTTTGTTGTGTTGCTCGCGCTGCGTGAGATCACCTTTGCCAACGACTTTGACGGTTTGCCACTTGGGCTGGCGGCCCACACCTGACCGATGAGCGGGTGCGGTACCAGGCCGATTGGTGTGACGATTTCGTAGGCGTCCTGCTGAGCAACGTTTTGAGCCAGCGCCAGGTAGATTTTTTGAATTTTGGGTGTATTCCAGTTTGCGGATAGATTAGACGCCGCTTGCGGTGTTTTGGCGAAGAGGACGATGCCGGTGGTGGCTCGGCCCAACCGGTGGACAGGGTTCGCGTTGGGGCTTTGCCTTTGCACCAGGCGCAGGAGCGTGTTTTCCATGAAGCCGCCGCCGGGCAAGGTGGGCAGCCCGCTGGGTTTGTTAACGGCCAACAGGTGGGGGTCATCAAACAGGATTTCGAAGTGCTGAGGGGCGTCTGGTTCGACCCAGGGCGGACGGCTCCAGACAAGTGTCTGTCCTGAAATCACCGATTCGCTTCCGGTTGCGGTGACGCCGTCGAGCGTGACTTCTTTGTTGTTCAGTTTTTCATGCCAGGCTTGTGCGGTCGAGTGGGGATAAAGGCTTGCCAGGTGCGAGAGCACGGTTTGTCCGTGGCATTTGCTGCTGATGATTGTGGCGTAAGCATAGCCCCGGTTGAGCATGTTGTTTGAGTGTAAGCTATGGCCGGGTGTTGCGCTGGTGCCATGGAGCTGAGAGCTCAAACCTGGCTCTGGTAATCCACTTAATTCCTGCACCGTTCTAATCCGGCCGACGTTGTATTCCGATAGGGAACGGACTCTCTCCCTCTTCCAATATCCATTCGTAATTCTGAGTCACCCCGGAGGAGCGCCAGGATGCGGGGGTACGGGTATTTGTCCAGTCCAGCGGTTCGCTGCCCGCTTGCTTCACGCAGCGCTCGAATGCATCTCGAAACGCTTCTTTCTGTTCCTGGCCGACGGCTTTTGAATCAGCTGAAACCAGAAGGACGGTTCCGCTGTCTGCCACCACTTGCAACCACTGACGGCTCATGTCCCAGGGCACTTGCTTAGTGACCGGGATACAATCCGCGTCAAGCGAGAAGAAGGTCTTGTGCTGCGGCGCGCGAAAAGCGAGTGTATTTACGCCTAGCCGACGTGTTTTTTCCCATGCTTTTCCGCTTACGTCGTTGCCGGTACGAGACGCATCAAACAGGCCGACCGAAAGATGACCTATCGTGTTGCACCCCAGTATCACGCGATCTTCCCCGCACGCTGTGCGGAGTTGCCGATAAAGCGCAGTCACGATTTCAGCATTCGTTAGCATGCGATTATTGAAATGCCAATTGCCCTGCACCGGAGAAGCGCCCATTTCACTTCCCCATTGCCCGAACAACTCCCAGGTGGTGAAGTCATGCTTGATCAATTCAAATCCCCACTCGCATGCCTCGGCGGCAACGGATGCCACAGCATGAAGTGCCTCCGGAATGGTCGGATCGTAGGCCAGCGGCGCCTGTGCGTTTCGAGATGCGGCCCAGCGAGAGTCCGGCAGCAGCAGATTCGCCGGGGTCGTAGGCGCCGCACGCAAAGGCCGAATCCATAAACCAGGAATCACATTGCGATCGCGGATTGCCGATGCGAGCCCGGGAAGACTTGGAAAGCGTGACCGGTCTTGATAGCCATCATCAATCACCGTGAACGGCCTGGTGCCTCCGGCAGGCGCAACGGAAGCCACAAGATCGGCGTCGCGCAGAATACCCTCATGCGTATTCCGCCCGTAGGCGTAGTACCAATCGTTGCTTCCATAAATGACGTCGATTTGTTTGGCTCCTCGTCTGCTGGGCACCCTTGTGCCCTCAGCCATTAAACGGCACAGGCGCAGTGTCACGGCAAAGGCGCTTTCTTCCATACCACCCTTGCACTGAACTATGGTTGCCGCTTCCAGCTTGCGGATCCCGAGCGATACGCCGTTCCCCCCGTTGCGCACGTCAAGCCACAGTGAAATGCCGCGGGTATCCACCTGCCAGAAGGCAAATGACGCGGCTCCCGTCTTGACGCCCATCCCGGAGGTCCGCCCCTGTGAGTGCAGCAGAGCGTACCAGGGCAACACACGTTCCGCTTGCAGGGGCCTCCATTCCAAGTCACCATAGCTACGCTCCCATGCGTCGCCAAGCGCGAGAACATCCTCTGCCAGGCGGCGATTCCAGCGAAGATGTACGCGTTGGACAGGAACCGCAGGTGCGTCAATAAAGACGACCGCCTCCTGTGCTCCTGCGGCGAAATCCACCCTCACACCTGCGGCCGGAACTCCTCCAGTCCAGGTGCTTCCCGATCTCGAGAGCACGCGGCGCTCTGCATCTGACTCGCCGGTGAATGCAAACATCAAATCAGGCTGCGCGAGCACTGGCAGTTCGAGATCATCGTGCGCTGCGCCGGACACGATATTCTCTGACTGCTGCGTCGAAGAGACGGTTGGCATCAGCAATGCCGCAACCGAAGGCACACTTTGCAAGAGGCTTCTGCGCGTAACTGATTTCAGCATTCTTGAAATCTCACCTTCGGGTGGTCCGTCCTGCGATGTGAAATTCCGGTCCTGCCCGACTGGTAATCCTCACGCGAGATGGCCACAAACTTGACATGCCATCATAGCCGGGTGGCCCCGGTCTCGCATCTGAGACCGGGGAAAGCACGAATCCCAATCAACCACTCTCAACCCAGCACAAGATTGGGTGCCCCACCCTCGCGACGTCTTTGTTTTTGTCGCCAGGGTGGGAGACCTCGAATCCCAACCAGCCACTCTCAATCAGCCAACAATCGAGGGTGCCCCGGTCTCGCAACTGAGACCGGGTAAGCACGAACCCCAACGCCAGGTTTTCCATCAAGGACACGTCTTCAAAACCCGTCCAGAGCGAAGTCGAAGGATGTCGAAGCCGCGCAAAAAATGAACACCATCTTCCATCAAACCGCGATCTGTCAATTTACGAACAGTCTCACGAAGGGGGTGCACCCCAATAGAAGTCAAGAGGGCCGCAATCCACGCCATTTGATTTCAATCGTTTAGCACCGATCAACGTTGCAGGCAATTACCGGCCTCCGGCGCACAATACTAAATAGGAAAGGACCGGCCCGTGAACATGAAGAGATCCAACCTCTCAGTAATCCGCATCGCCCGCCGCATGGGACAATCCCTCGCCGCCGCCTGCATCATCTTCCGACTTCTTCAAAAAGCACGCAGAAACGGTGCAGCCGCGAGCCCCTCCCAAAAGAATCAATAGCATGGCGCCAATCGCTCCACAGTTTTCCATACAGAAAGTGCGCAGATCCTACGCAGAAACTGCACAGATTTACACAGAAACCGTGCTTCCGCGCTACTTCAGCACCCCCAGCGCAATCGCAGTCATCGCCGTCACACCAGTTGGGATGGCCGGCTGATAGTCGGGCGCAAACAGCGGCGAGTGCAAACTGGGCAGCGGAACTCCCGTCTTGATGCTCTCAGCCAGCTTTGCCGGGTCGGCCGCGCCCAGCCAGTAAAAAACGAATGGAATTTGATTATTCAGCGACAACAGGCCCGCGTCTTCGCTGCCCATCACCGGCTTCTCATCAAGCACGCGATCTTTGCCCAACGCGTCGACTGCAAATCCGCGCAGCCGCCCGGCCAGCGCGGGATCGCTATACGTAACCGGCGTGCTTTCCGTGATGGTCACAGTAGGCATGCGGTCGGCGGGCATGCCATATGCCTCGGCAAGTCCGTTCGCAGTGCGGCGAACGTCGGTAATAATCTGGTCGCGCTCATCCATCGAATATGTGCGCAGTGTGAGGCCCATATCGACCTCGTCAGGAATGATGTTGTTTTTCGTCCCGCCATGAATGGTGCCCACTGAAAGCACCGCCGGCTGCTGCGGGTCGATCTGCCGGCTCACGATCGATTGCGAAACCAGCACAAACTCCGCGGCCAGCAGAATGGGATCTTTGCCCGACTGCGGCTGCGAACCGTGGCTGCCAATGCCGCGAATAACCACGTTGAGGCCGGTGGCGCTGGCCAGCACTGGCCCACCCCCGATGGCGACGGTCCCCGCGGGCACCGCCGGCGAATCGTGCTCGGCAACAATGTAATCGGGTTTGCCAAAGCGCTCGTAAAGATTGTCGGCCAGCATCGCCGCCGCGCCCTGGATCACCTCTTCAGCAGGCTGGCCGATCAGCATCAGCGTGCCGTGCCACTCGCTCTTGCGCTCGGCCATTTCTTTGGCCACGCCAATCAGCACCGTCATGTGCAGATCGTGGCCGCAGGCGTGCATTACCGGGACGGGCTGTCCATTCGGCCCCAGCTCCGTCACGTGGCTCGCAAAATCCAGGCCGGTTTTCTCCGACACCGGCAACGCGTCCATATCGGTGCGGATCATCAGCCGAGGGCCGGCGCCGTTTTCGAGGATCGCAACAACGCCGTACGCCTGCGCGCCGTCGGCATATTTGCCCACATGCTCGGTCACGGTGTAACCCAGCTTGCGCAGCGCGCCGGCCAGGAACGCCGAAGTCTGCTCCTCATGCCGCGGGAGCTCTGGATTCGCATGCAAATGCTTGTAAATCTCAGTCAGCGCCGGCAGTTGTTTCTCGGCCGATGATTGCAGATCGCCAGGCGCCTGCGCGGCAATGGGCAAACAGGCGGCGAGACTGCCGGCGATAAAAACGACAAATCGGGGTGTCATCAGGTTGTGCTCCGGGGACAGGGATTCATCAACTCGGCCAGCGTAGCACACCGCTCCCCGCGGCTCGTTCGCCCAACCCGGGCTGCGGTCCCGAAGATTCCTATTGCCTTCCCATAGGAGGCGATGTATGCTTCCCTATGGGTAGACCATAGGAGAACGGCGATGAGCGGAAAAAGCGAAGTCTGGCAGGGCACGCTGGCGCTGATGGTGCTCAAAACTTTGCAGACCATGGGCCCGCAGCACGGCTATGGGCTGGCCCGCCGCATTGAGCAAACCAGCGGCGGCCTTCTTGAGTTGAACTACGGCACGCTTTATCCCGCGCTGCTCAGGCTTGAGCAGGAGGGCACCATCCGCTCCGAATGGGGAACGTCAGAAAACAACCGGCGTGCCAAGTTCTATCAACTCACCAAGGCCGGGCAGCGCGAACTAAGCAAGGCTGCGGCTGAGTGGGAGCAGACCACCGAAATTCTGGCGCGATTTCTTGCGCCGGTTGAGGAAGCGCGATGACAAATCCGACCGGTAAAATTCGCGCCCTCTGGCTTCGTCTTCGCGGAATGGTTGACGGCGAGCCTGCCAACGACGATTTTGCCGCCGAGCTTGAATCGCACCTGACCATGCATATTGAAGAAGGTACGCGCGCGGGCCTGAGCCACGAAGAAGCGCGCCGCCAGGCGCTGTTGAAGCTGGGCGGAGCCGAGCAGACCCGCCAGGCCTACCGCGAGCGCGTGACACTGCCGCGGCTTGAAAACATTCTGCGCGACGTCAGCTTTGCGCTGCGCCAGATACGCCGCAAGCCCGGATTCACCATTACCGCAGTGCTCACCCTCGCGCTCGGCATCGGCGCAAATGCCATCATCTATACGCTGGTCGATTCCATTTTGCTGCGGCCGCTGCCTTTTCCGCATCAGGACCGGCTGGTGCGCATTCCATACGACCAGCACGGCGACAACGGCGGAGTCTTTCCCAGGGGCTGGATCCGCGCGCTCGCCGATCACTCCAGCACCCTTGCTTCCATCAGCGGATTCGGCCCGGATGTTGAATCGAACATCGCCGAGGGCGACACGCCTGAGCGCGTCTCTGGCGCCCGCGTGATGACGAATGCCATGGACACGCTTGGCCTGCATCCCGCGGCGGGGCGCTTCTTCACGGCAGACGATGCAATCGCAGGCCACACGCAAGTCGCAGTCATCAGCTACGGATTCTGGCGGCAGCGCTTCGGCCTCAGTCCCCAGGCCGTGGGGCAAAGCATCCGCGTCGATGGCGTATGGCGCCGGATTATCGGGGTGATGCCGCCCGCAGTTCATTTTCCTTACGACGACACCGAGTTCGTTGTACCGGTCACGTTCAATACCAGCAATCCATTCGATTCGTGGAGCCCGTTCGACCTGTATGCCTTCGGCGCGCTCAAGAGTGGCGCAACGCCGGCACAAGCGCAGGCTGAGATTCGCCGCCTGCACAACGTGCTGCTGCCGGTCTTTCCGTGGCGGATGCCCGATACCTGGGCGGCCAACATTTCGGTGGTTCCGTTGCTCGAGTTTGAGACCGGCGCAATGCGGCCGCGGCTGCTTCTGCTTTTCGGTGCGGTCGGACTGATCCTCCTCATTGCATGTGCCAACGTTGCCAACCTCATGCTGGCCCGGGCCACGGCGCGCGAGCGCGAAATTGCCATTCGCGGAGCGCTTGGCGCATCGGGTAGCAGGCTTATCCAGCAGATCCTGGTTGAGAGCGTGGTGCTGGGCGTAACTTCAGGCGTGGTGGGCCTTGCAGCGGCCATCGCCAGCCTGCGCATTTTTGCCGGATTGTTGCCCGCCGACACTCCACGTATCGAAAACATCTCGTTGCACCCCAGCGATATCCTCTTCACGCTGGGCGCTTCGATTGTTGCGGGCCTGTTGTTCGGGCTTATTCCAGCCATCAAAATGGCGTCGTTCAACCTGCTCACCACTCTGCGCATGGGCAGCCGCACTCTAAGCGCCGCCGGTGCGCGCTTCGGCTTGTCGATGGTGCTGGTGGTGGCGCAGATCGGCCTCTCAGTGGTTGTAATCACATCAGCGGGATTGATTCTGCATAGCCTGTACCGGCTCTCGCGCGTTGATCCGGGCTTTCGGACTGACCATACCGTTACGGCCGAACTGGCGCTTGACGGGCAGGCGTGCACCAGCCCGGGGCGCTGCCAGGGATTCTTTGACGCGCTGCTCGACCGGGCGCGGGCAATCCCCGGCGTGGAGGCCGCGGCGCTTACCAGTTCTCTGCCGCTGAGCGGGCTCAGCAACAACTACGTGTTCGACGCGCAGGATCACAGGCGCGATCCGCGCCAGGGTGCGCTGCTGGCCACCGGGCGCACCATCTCGCCAGGATACTTTAACGTGCTGGGCCTGCAACTGCTGCAAGGGCGCTTGCTCAGCCGGCAGGACGAGTCGGACGACAGCCGTGCCGCAGTCATCAATGAGCAAATGGCGGCGCACCTGTGGCCCAATCAAAACCCGATCGGCAAAAAGCTGATTGACGTTGTTGATGAGTCAATACCCGCAGTGTGGGATATGACGAAGGCCGTGACTGTAGTGGGCGTGGTGCGCAATGCACACGAAGGCGGTTTGGCCGGCAATGCCGGCGACGAGGTGTTTTTGCCCATGACGTCGACGCGGCAGCAGCCCGTGATGTATGCGCTGCTGCACACTCACACCACCACGGCCGAAACTGTCGAAGGACTGCGCGGCGCGGTGGCCCAGATTAATTCGCTTACCCCGGTAACGCGGGTGCGCACCATGAATGAAGTAGTAGCAAGATCGGTCGCGGCTCCGCGCGCGCTGGCCGTGCTGCTGGTCGGTTTTGGAGCGCTCGCCGTCATCATCGGCGCGGTTGGTGTCTACAGCCTCATCGCCTATATCGTCAGCTGGCGAACGCGCGAGATCGGCCTGCGCCTGGCGCTGGGCGCGCAGCGTTGGCAAATTGTTTGGGCCGTAGTGCGGCAGAGCCTTTACCTCGCCGGCGCGGGATGCGCTGCCGGCCTGCTGGGCGCAGCAGTGCTCGGCCCCGTGATGCGCGGATTCCTCTTTGAAGTAACCGCGATCGACCCCATCACCTACTGCGCTGTTCCGCTCGTCATGCTGCTGGTCGCGCTGATAGCCGCATGGGTTCCTGCGCGGCGGGCTGCTTCGGTCGATCCCATGGAAGCCCTGCGCGCAGACTAGGAGGCGCAATGCAAAAACTGAGAGCGTTATGGATGCGGCTTGGCGGGCTAATGTCCGGCCGGACCAACGCGGGACGGGCAGAGCAGGATTTTGCCGCCGAGTTGGAAAGCCACATTGACCTGCACACTGAAGACGGCATCCGCGCAGGCCTCACGCCCGACGAGGCGCGCCGGCGTGCGCTCATCAAACTAGTACTACTGTGTTATAACCGTCTGACGCCGCAGAACGGGCATTGGCAGAGCTGGCGGAGTAGGGAGCGGGCCAGGATGATGCGTAAGGTGGCGATGGAGTGTGGGTTATGCCTTTCCG
>Ga0182012_10008472_pt1 | contig 10171 bp, 8 predicted proteins | sample 612S2SmetaG_FD_120486 | JGI IMG/M metagenome (GOLD analysis project Ga0182012, IMG submission 120486) | Permafrost microbial communities from Stordalen Mire, Sweden - 612S2S metaG | ecosystem: Environmental > Terrestrial > Soil > Wetlands > Permafrost | place: Sweden: Stordalen | collected... | reverse complement strand
TGGCGCGGGCGTTGTGCTGGGAGAGGAGATCGAGGAGGGCTTCGGTGGCGAGGTCGTTGGGGCCGTCGTCGTAGGTGAGGGCGGCTTCGGTGGGGTCGGGGCCGGCGAGGATGGTGGGGCCGAAGAGTTGGGAGGTAGGGCTGAGGGCGGCGTGGGTGAGGGTGAGGCCGGTGGTGATGGCGACGGCTGCTGTGGCCGCTAGCGAGGCTTGGATGGGGCTGGGCATGCCTTACTTTTCCAGGAGGGCGAGGACTTCTTCGGCATGGCCTTCGGGCTTGACCTTGTTGAACTCGTGGACGAGTTTCTGGTCGGGACCGATGACGTAGGTGGTGCGCTCGATGCCCGAGACTAGTTTGCCGTACATGGTCTTGGGCTTGATGACACCAAAGCGGTTGCAGAGGGTCTGGTCGGCGTCGGCGAGGAGGGGATATTGGAGGTCGTACTTTTCGGCGAACTTTTTCTGGGCCTTGACGGTGTCGCGGGAGATGCCGAGGACGACGACTCCGGCCTTTTGGAGTTTGGCAAAATGGTCGCGGAAGCCGCAGGCTTCGATGGTGCAGCCTGGGGTGTCGGCCTTGGGGTAGAAGAAGAGGACTACGGGGGAGCCGGCGAATTGAGAGAGGGTGACGGGGTTACCGTCCTGATCGGGGAGGGTGAAGTCTTCTACGAGGGTGCCGGGCTGCATTAGTTGATGTCCTCAAGTGTGGTGGTGGTGCGGTTGGCCAGGACTTGCATGGCTTCGTAGGCGGCGAAGAGGTCGGTGACCAGGATGCCGTTGATGGTCATGCCGGCGAGGGCTGCGTCGGTGATGGCGAGCCCGTTGAGGTTGGCGTTTGAGATGCGCGCGCTGGAGAGGTTGACATCGTGAAGGATGCTGCCGGAGAGGTTTACGTTTTCGAACGCGGCGTTCGCCAGGTTGACGTCGTTGAAGGTCGAGCTGGAGAGATTGGAGCGGGTTGCGTCCAAGGGCTCGGCTACTTCATTGAGCTTCATCGCGCGGTCTCCGATGAAGGGGATTTTATACGAGCACGGAGACGCGCGCTTCGTCGTCTACGACTACCTGGTTCGAGGCGGCAATGGAGGCTGAGGGTGGGTAGTAGGCGTTGGAGACGTACTGGCCGAGCATGCGGTGGGTGTTGAAGTAGGTGCCGTTGATGGCGATACAGTGGCGGCGAATGCAGGCCCAGCGAGCCTTGTCGGCGAAGGCTGGAGCTACGTAGCTTTCGAGCTTGTTGTAGACGCGCTCTGCTTCTACGGCTTCGTCTTCGGAGTTTTCGATCGCCCAGCCGGTGATGTTTTCGGCGCAGCCTTCTACCCACCAGCCGTCGAGGACGGAGAGCGAGGGGACGCCGTTAAGGGCGGCCTTCATGCCGCTGGTGCCGGAGGCTTCGTAGGGGCGCAGCGGCGTGTTGAGCCAGACGTCGACGCCGTTGGTTAGCTGCTCGCCGAGGTCCCAGTCGTAGTTCTCGAGGTAGAGGATGCGGAGGTTGCTGGACTCGAGCTTGGCGGCGGTGGTGAAGATGTCGCGGATGAGGCCCTTGCCGGCGTTGTCGGCGGGGTGGGCCTTGCCGGCCATGAGGATCTGCAGGCCGCCGATGCGGTTGGCGATCTCGATGAGGCGCTCGGGCGAGTGGAGGATCAGGCTGGCGCGCTTGTAGGTGGCTACGCGGCGGGCGAAGCCGAGGGTGAGGACCTTGGGGTCCAGCTCTACGCCGGTGCGCTGCTTCACGGTGTTGAAGAGGTGCAGCTTGCCGGTGAGGTGGGTGGCTTCGATGACTTCGGGCTCGATGCCGTAGACGGATTTGAAGTACTGGTTATCGTGGCGCCACTCGGGGACTTCTTTGTCGAAGAGCTGCTGGAAGGGTTGCGAGAGCCAGGTGGCCGCATGGACGCCGTTGGTGATGGAGTGGACGGTGTACTCGGGGAACATCTGCTGCGAGACCTTGCCGTGGAGCATGGCGACGCCGTTGACGTAGCGCGAGAAGCGCAGGGCCAGGTACGTCATGTTGAGCAGATCGTTGTGGAGCGCGCCGAAGCGCTCGATGGTGGAGGAGCGGTCGGCGCCGAGGATCTGGCGCATCTGGTCGAGGCCGAACTTGTCGTGACCGGCGGGCACGGGCGTGTGGGTGGTGAAGATGCACTGCTGCTTGACGGCTTCGGCGTCGGCGTCCGTCGCGACACTCAGGGGCGAGGGAGCGACGCGAGCTTCGAGCAGGCCGATGGAGAGCAGCGCGGCATGGCCTTCGTTCATGTGGCAGACTTCAGGTTGCATGCCGAGGGCGTGGAGGAGATGGATGCCGCCGAGGCCGAGGATGGCCTCCTGGCAGAGGCGATAGTATGTGTCGCCGCCGTAGAGGTGGTCCGTGAGGCGGCGATCCCAGGGGTCGTTGCCGTCGATGTCGGCATCGAGCAGGAAGACCGGGATGATGTGGCCGGTGTGGCCGATGACGTCGAAGCGCCAGGCGCGGAGGGTGATCTCGCGGTTCTGGAGGGTGATGGTGATGGTCTGGCCGGCGGAGGGCAGGGTGGTCTCGGGGGACCAGACTACGTCGCTCTCGGTCTGCTGGCCGTGGGAGTCGAGGTGCTGCTCGAAGTAGCCGCGGCGGTGTACGAGCGAGATGGCGACGAGGGGGACGCCGGTGTCGGCGGCGGAGCGGAGGGTGTCGCCGGCTAGCATGCCGAGGCCGCCGGAGTAGGTGGGCAGGGCTTTGGCGAGGGCGATCTCCATGGAGAAGTAGGCGATCTTCCGGGCGGAGATGTCGAATGGGGCCGTAGAGCTCTGGGCGGTCGGGACGGTGGAGCGATTGGCGGGGGCTGGGCTCATGATCTGAAAAGGATCCTCTTCCGTCGGGGAGTCTGGCTGAAACATGCCTATGCAGCAAACAGGAAATTCATCGGCACAACCACGCTGTTCGATCAGGGCTTCCCGATCGTGGTGTCAGCTTGCCGACAGAATTTCCTGCTGTGGATAGTTTACCAAGGAATAAATAGGGAGGGTGCGGAAATGAACCGACGTTAGCACGGTACTTGACGGTAATGGGGCTGCACTTTGGTCTGCTCAAATGTGAGCGAGAATTAATCAATTTGCAATGTTGTCAGAGATTTAGACGCTTTTGAAGCCGAATTTCATTAGCAGGCCGAGGACGATCGCGAGCGCCAGGGCGATGGTCGCGTTGGGTAGTGCAACGGCGATGCGCTTGCGGACTGCGGAGATGAGGAGGATGAGAATGTAGACGAGAATTACGAGCAGGAGACCGTCGTAGACGAAGATTCGACCGGGGCCGGTGGGGATGCTCCAGGTGGGGAGTGTGCCAAAGGCGGGCAGCAGTGATCCTGCTCCGAAGACCACGAGGTAGAGGATGAACTGGAGGACTATCGAGAGGACGCGCTTCATCGGACTTCCCTTCTTGCGGTGGTGCTGGTGCGAGATTCAGTCTAGCGTAGGTCGCGGACTAATGGACGGAGGCTTCGAAGGTGACGAAGCGACGCTCTAGTTCGTACTGGGCGGCGGCCTTTTCGTTGGCGTTGAGGAAGTCGTAGCAGGCTTCCGAAGGCTTGCTGGTGGACGTGATGGCGGCGGCGCAGACAAGCTTGCGGTGGGTGAAGTCATCGGGGGTGGGGTAGAGGCTTTCGCCGTGGAGAAAGGCGTGCTCTAGCGAGGTTCGGGCGGAGCGCTTGAGGTCTGTGTAGGTCAGGTCTTGCTCGTCGACACCGCGGGCGTACTCGTGGGTGAGGTCGATGCGAGAGACGCCTTCGTCGTCGGTGGAGAGGGCCCAGGGGACGTGGGCGGCGCGGTAGGCGGCGAGGGGGTGGGCTTTGCCCTGGATGTTGAGGATGCCGGCGTTGGAGGTGAGGTTGATCTCGACCATGATGTGCTGGTCGGCCATTTGCTTGAGGAGGGCGGCGGCGTTGTCTTCGTAGAGGACGTCGACGCCGTGGCCGATGCGCTGGGCGTGGCCGAGGTCGATGGCCTCGCGGATGTGGAAGCTTAGGCCCTCGTAGGGGACCATGCCGGGGGCGAGCTCGCCGGCGTGGAGAGAGATGCGGACGGTGGGGTAGACGCTGTGGAGGTAGTCGAGCATTTGCATCTGGAGGTGGTAGTCGCGCATGGAGAGGTAGCCGTCTTCGGGCATGACGAAGTTGATGCCGACTACGTCGGGGTCGGCGGAGGCTACTTCGAAGCCGAGGAGGGTTTGCGCGAAGACTTGCTGGGGCGGGTTGCCGCGGAGAACCTGGTAGAGGAAGTGGATTTTGACGTTGCAGGGAGCGGGTTGAGAGGGGGATGCGTCGCAGTGTTCGCGGGTGTTGCGCGCGGATTCGGCGTCGGCGAACTCTTTGGTGTCGGTGGGGACTTCGTCGCGGAGGCCGGCGGCGAGGAGCTGGTCGCGAAGGTGCGCGAGCTCGTCGGCGGTGATGGTTTGGGCGGCACCGGCGGGCCAGCCGATGAGGTTGCCGAGGCTCCTCGCGTTCTTGAAGGTCGGGGTTTGCATGATCTCGAGATACTGCTCGTTCTGTGCGGCGGCTCGGGTGGCGACTTCGTCGAGCCATTCACCGGCCTCGGACTTGAGTTCGCGGAAGCGGTCGAAGGTGGCGAAGAATTGGTCGTGGCCGTTGATGCCCTCGGTGGGCACAAAGGCGCGCATGGAGAAGCTGTCGACGAGGTCGTCGTAGAGCGGCTGATCGTGAAGCGCGGAGGACGCGGAGGCCTGGCCGGGAGTGCAGTCGTTGGGATGACCCTTGATGTGCGGGACGAGGCGGAGAGCATCCTGGCCGACGGGGGTGGCGGGGGGATCGACCTCGACTGGGGCTACGCAGAGGCCTTCGTGAGTGGCTTCGGTGATGAAGGTTTCGGCGTAGACGGCGCCGCTGAGATGCATGTGGAGGTCGGCGCCCTTGGGGAAGGGTTTGAGGAAGGCATAGAGCTCGCCGGGGCCCATGGCCTTGGCGGCGTCGAGGGCACGGTTGGCGCGGAGTTCGCCGGGAGTGAGCGCGGTTGAACGGGTGTGTTGAGCGAAGACGAGCGGGGACGCGGCGGCGAGAAAGAGGGCGAGAGCGATACGTGCGCGGGTCATGCGGGCCTGCCTGTGAGGTGGAAAGAAGTTGTCCAAGGATAGCGCAGCGGGAGACGTTGGAGCGGAGCGGTTTGGCGGGGAGGCAGTGGGATTGCTATACTGTGGTTCGACGTTCTCGAAGGCGCCATCGACCGATGAAGCCGTACTTCCCTCCCAAACAGGCAGGCGAAACGAAACGCACGAATCGACGGGCGGGCTTGGCCGCGCGTCGGGAGCAACATTGCCAAGGCCAGATAGCTCAGTGGTAGAGCGCGGCCCTGAAAAGGCCGGCGTCGGCGGTTCGATCCCGTCTCTGGCCACCACCACCCCATTCCGTTACACGATGTGGCAATGAGGTGGTTCAGGTTTGGCTCAACAATCTAATCCCCGGACATCCGTGTCCGAACACTACGTACGGATGCGGATCACGAAGGACTCCTGCTTGAGGGTGTCCGAGTCTTTATGAAGCGGTGTGAGCGAAACCGCGACTTCTTTGGCGCTTGCAACCGTATGCAAGGGGAGCATCGCGCAGTGAAGACCGAACCCTGTCTCATTCGTTGATACGGTCAAGGATTTGCCTTCCGCAGTCCACTCGACGTGCGCTGGGCCGTTCAGATCTACTCGCAGGTTCTTGCCGGCAGCGAGCCAGCCACGCCGCTGAGTCGTGGTCCAGATCTGAAAGTTCGAACTGTGATTACTTTTCAGATAGCGCTCGACGGTCTGTGAAGGCATATCCCACACGGCATTAGCGTGGAGCGAGCGAAGGAGCTTGATGTATTCGCTGTGTGCCCAGGCGAGGGGCATACCGGATCCTGCGGGATGTCCATTGAAGAGAAATCGTTCTGGGATGTCATCAGCATCCCAGACCTGCTCTGGAATCATTCCGGCCGGACTCGTCTGTCTCGACATCGTGCGCAGGAGTTCGAGTGCCTGGTCGTAATTGCCCAAAGCGAGCTCATAGTGGGCTCGCTCGCCAGCTAGCAAAGGCCAGACTCGACCGATGCCAGTCTTTTTGAATGGACTGCCGTCCGCCTTCTCGCCATAGCCGTCGTACGTGGAGCGAACCCAACCCGGGCCCGTCTTTGTTTCCCTCCGTAGCGTGGCATCAATCACTCTTACCGTGTTCAGGATGCGCGGATCGTCGGCGCGGCGCAAACCGAATCTCACCAGGGCAAGTGCATCGGGGCTGACGATGTCGATGGCCTTGCGATGCTTCCCTCCGAAATGGTGGTTCGGCATCAGGACCCTGAGATTTCCGACTTCTCGTTCCTCAATCATCTCGGGGGGCGTGGCACGCATGTAGTAGCCGCTGACGCCATGCTCTTTCGCGAGTGGCGTCCCTTCGGCATAGAGAAGCTCGTCGATCGAATCGTGCCAGGCATCTGCTGTGTCTTGCAAGAACGCTGCCTCTTCCGGCCGGGCGAACTCCGCAGCCGCAAGAAGCGCAGCAATCTCCGTCGCGACTGTGTAAACAGAATAGCCAGGAGTCGCTTCCCAACGACCCTGCTGGGATACCAACCCTTGGCGCAAGAGGAAGCGAGCCGCTCCATGCACCATCGGACTCGGATCGTAACCGTCCAGCGCATTCTCCCGCCGAAGCTTATCCGCAAGTTGAATGGGGAGGGCCATGCCGTCCATCTGGATTGCACCCCAATGCATCGTGCCGTCGAGCCACATATTCTGGCTCCAACCTCCGTTCTCATCCTGGGTACAGGAAAGATAAAACAGCGCAGAGCGTGCCGAGCGCGCGTCGCCACTGGCCAACTTCGCCATTGCCGTCTCGCACAGATCACGGGGCCAGATCACGTGATACCCGCCGATGTCTTTGTCGGACCGAGCGAAGCCCCACGGGAGCGAAAGGCTCGCAATGAACGCTCCGGGGAATCGCTTGGACTGGTGCGTCTCCACGACCGCGGTGCTGACGCGGTACATGTCCAACTCGCTGCCTGAAAGATCTTCGACGGAAGAGTACGTGGCTTGCTTTTCCTGCCACTGTTGCAGGAAGAGGGCCCGCGTCTTGTCAAAGTCCGCGAGGAGGCCTGCGCGTGCCTGCTGCGCCGCCTCCGCGGAATCCGAACCGCATGCAAGGGCAATCAGAAACTCACTGTCCTTCTTGCTGGCATCGATTTCGGCCGTGAGGCAAACGTTTCCATCGGCTGCAAGATTGGCGGAGGGCAGAGAGGAGAAGGCCGAGAGTGCTTTGAATCCGTCGGAGGAGGTGCCCACATAACCGCACGTCATGTGCAGGGCGGGCGGGTCGATAGCGATCGCAAGACTGTTGTTCGTGCGTTGCGCAAACAGCATGGCAACGCCTTTATAGTCGCCGATCCAGGCGGCGTTCTGCTTACCCTGGTCACCCATGTGCGGCTCTTCGTAAAGGTACAGCTTCAATGGGATGGGGGAGTCGACCGAGGTGAAGCGGACGCGCATGAGGAGCGTGTCACGGATAGGATCGGTGACGATGTCCTTCACCAAGGTGTAGCGTCCGGCTTTGCACTTTGATTCGATATGACAGCCGGGGACGCCCGGGGCAAGCCACTTGACCGTATGGGTGGCGTCCCATTCTTCGTCGGAGAAGAAGTCTTTTCCGTCGGTGACGAGGAACCGGATCGATCGTGTATTCGCCTGATCGACATCGGGAAAGTAAATCTCGTTGAGCGTGCCGTTGCCAATCGTGAACCAGATGCGGCTTTTGGACGCGGCGGCCGTGCCCACCAACGTCTTGGCACCAGAACTCCACGTCGGCTTGTCGTCCGGCTTTCCGGTGGCTCGAACCGGTGACTTCGGACGGGTCGCGTCATGCTTCTCTATATCTTTATCCACGAAGAGCCCTCAGTCCTTGATGGTGGTAACGAGCTTTTTGAGATCGAGAGCGCGCTCTGCCACGAGGGTTCCCTCGGCCGCCATCTCGCGAATGGAGCCTCCCCCCGCGTAGGCCATTACGCCGGCGGACAGTGCCGTTGCCGTACACCAGGAACAGAGCTTGCCGAATTCCGCAACTTGGCGCACGGCGTTGAACGCTGCAACCGATGCATCCATGCCCAGCTTCACACCGAGGATTTTTTTCGCGGTCTTGTTCCGTCGCGCAAGGAGCGCCAGGGTCAACGTGGTTCCGAAACTCGCAAGTCCGAGCAGAGCATCCGGAATACCCATCGGGTGGGCGGTCTTTGACTTGGTGATCCGCTCGGAATCGAACACAGGCAGCGGGGGATCAGGAAGTTTTGAAATCACGTTCAGCTGAAACAAGGCAACAGGAACCAGCGTCGCGAGGGCGGCGCAAGATGCAGCGATGAGGAGCGGGTGATTGTCTCCGTCGATAACATTTGTTGCAGAATTCGCGACGCTCATGCGGCCTTCCGTTTCGCGATCATGGCAGCGCCCGCGATGGCACACAGAGCCGCAGCACCTGCGACAAACCAGTTGCGGTTGAGGACGAGAAAGACTTCGGCGCTGGTCATCGTGGAGCGGTCGGCAAACTTGCCCCGTGCACTGTGCTTGCCTGGAACGTACTTGTATAGATTGTTAGGCGCGTCGGGATTTTTGGGTTCGTCCTGGATTTGCTGCGACTTATAACCAGTCTTTCCGAGATAGAGGTCCAGCAGTCCCGGGATAATTTTTTGCCCGAGGATAGCCATCACGGTAGGCGTCCCCACCCAATATTCCCGTCGAGGATGCTTTGCGAAACCCGCTTCCACAACAACCTCGGCAGCCAACTCCGGCTCGTAGATCGGAGGCACGGGTTGGGTGTCATTCGGCATACGGTTTTTCACCCAATCAAACTGTGTCGTATTCATCGCAGGCATCTGCACTGTCGTGACGTGCACGTTGCTGTTGTCGTGATGCAGTTCGCAGCGCAGCGAGTCGGTGAAGCCATTAATGGCGTGTTTACAGGCGCAATAGGCAGACTGTAGCGGGATCGATCGGTACGAAAGTGCGGAGCCAATCTGAATAATCGTGCCGCGATCGCGGGGCAACATTCTCTTGAGCGCGGACAGCGTGCCGTGTACGAAACCCAGGTAGAGAACCTCCGTGACGCGCTTGTAATCCGACGCCTCCATCTCTTTCACGGGAGAGAACACACTGACCATCGCATCGTTCACCCATATATCGATAGGGCCAAACGCCTCTTCCACTTTGCTGGCCGCAGCGTCCACCGCATCGGCGTCTGAAACGTCCACGGGCAAGACCAGCGCTTTTCCGCCGAGGCTCTCGCACTCTTCTTTAGCGGCTTCAAGCGCCTCCGGATTTCTTGCGATGAGACCGATGTGCGCACCGCGCTTTGCAAAGCCGTGAGCAATCGCCCGCCCAAGGCCCGCCGAGGAGCCTGTAACCACTACTACCAAAGACTGTGTCATGAATTGACCAAACGCTCAGGGCGAGCGCCCTTTCAAATTGTGTGATGCAACTTTTAATTCGTTGGCATCCCAGCAACGAAAAATTGTCTCTTACCAAGACATAAAGAGGTGAGTGATGGCAATCGATGCAGAACGGCATGCGCGCACCATGGCCGATCTGCTCGCCTCCTCGCACGATGCGCTTCTGTGCAGTTCAGCAACAGAGGTGCTTCTCCTCACCGGATATTGGCCAGTTATGGCCGCGAGTGTGGCGTTGTTCGGTTCGGATGGAGCGGTGAAAGTGATCGTGCCGGAAGACGAAATGGACTTAGCGAAACAAACAACTTCCGCCGAACTCATTCCGTATAAGCCGGCTGGGCTTCATACACTTCAATCGCCCATCGAGTGTCTGAGAGGGCCGCTGCACGATGCAATGTCGTCCATGGGACTCAAGCACGCATCCATTGGAATGCAGTTGAGCCAAGGGGTTCAGCCTTCGAGTTACGCTGTGTCCAATGAATTCCGGACAGCGCTTCCTTCGCTCGTAGAAGACCTTGTACCGCATGCTTCGATCGCAAGTTGCGATCAACTGCTGGAGAAGATGAAGGCGGTGAAGACCAGCAAGGAACTGGCGCTTCTGCGGACGGCCAGCGCGGTTGCTTCCGACGGATTCGCCGCAGCCTCTACTTCGATCGCTTCCGGGCTGCGCGAAAGCGAGATAGCCGGCGCCCTGCAATCAGCGTTCGAACAATCCGAACATGCCGAGTCCTTGCAACGCAGCTACGG
>Ga0182012_10008466_pt1 | contig 10174 bp, 6 predicted proteins | sample 612S2SmetaG_FD_120486 | JGI IMG/M metagenome (GOLD analysis project Ga0182012, IMG submission 120486) | Permafrost microbial communities from Stordalen Mire, Sweden - 612S2S metaG | ecosystem: Environmental > Terrestrial > Soil > Wetlands > Permafrost | place: Sweden: Stordalen | collected... | reverse complement strand
CTCGCTGCCGGCATAGGCCGCGAGCGCATAGCGCCACTTGAGGTCCGGCGACGCGCCCAGAATCTGCAAATCGCACGACTGGAAAAGGCCACCGGCGAGGCCGTCGGCGAGCGCGATGCGCGCGCTCCCGGGGTACGTTCCGATCGCCGGTATCTCGTCGATCACGCCGCCCAGCGCGTTGTCGCCCTGCGTTTCATAACCGGCCAGGGTCACGGTGGTCGCGCCGATGCCCGTCGTCGGCAACTGCGCGCCCGTGACGTTACCTCCAGGCTCCGCGATCAATCCCTGCGGAACGGGGACCGAATCGAAGGTGAAGATCGCGTCGTCGACTTTACCGCCGCGCAGAATCGCGTTGCCGAAGGAGTCGAGATCGACGCCGGGGACGGCGGCGATCGCTCCTTGCACCGTGCCTGCGCTGTAGTTGGCCAGGCCCGAGCCCGAGACCGGCGGCGCCAGCGCGCGCGCGGCATCGCCCGAGACGGTGAACGAGTCGCTCGTGGAACCGCGAATGAACGCGCTGCTCCCGGCCCGCACCGTTCCGATCGTGCGTAACTCGAGGGCTGCGAGTCGGAGCGAAAGCGTCGCGCTCTGCCCCGCCAGCACGAGCACTCCCAATTCGGCGACCGGTTCGAAGCCGCGCGCCTCCACCGAAACCGTATAGGCATCGGGGCTCACGCCGAGCAAGGTGAAACGGCCCCGATCGTTCGTGAGTGCCGAATAACGCCCCGATGGCGAAACGGCGCTGATCCGCGCGTTGACGACCGGCTTATCCTGCGTATCGAGTACGGTGCCCACGATGCTGCCGGTCGTCGCTTCGGCGGCGGCGACCGGATGCGTTGCGAACGCCGCGAGCAAAGCCGCGACGAGCAGCGCCGAGACGGCCTGCGTGTATCTCAATGAATGCTCCTCGCCGGGCGAGCGCGCCCGGGGTTCTCGTGCCTTTGTTAGGTGAGGACCAGGGAGCGAAACGGCGGAGCGCGGTCGCCGAACTGGCGCGCTAGCGTAGCTCCAGCGCGACGATGCGGCGCTTCCTCGCGCCGCCCGGAGGCAAATCGGCCGGAGGCGCGCGCTATCTCGATCAGGATGTAGTCGAGCGCGCAGCGTAAGATGTTCGCGACGGTTGCGAGAATAGAGCGCACCAGCCGGGCCAGCAGGAACGTGCAGCCCGCGCCGATGAGCGCGTGAGCGAGTAAACTGAAGACGATCGGGCCGCCGAGCCAAGCCGTGCCGCCGAGAAGTTTGCCGCCGAAAGCGAGTTGCTCGGCGTTCTCCATCAGGAACACCGCGAAGAGTTGCAGCGCGAAGACGATGGTCAAGTCGCGCGGAAGCGAGCCCGGCGTGTAGCGTCGCGCGAGCTCGATGACCCAATCGGTGCGGACCCCCCCGGCGCCGCGCCGGAGCATCTCCGCACAACGCCGTCGCGCGACCTCGAGGGCCAGTACTCCGCCGAGCAGCAGCGTGGGAACGACGCTTGCATGGTTGTCGTCTGCGAAGCCTGCGCCGAGGATGCCGCTATTTGCTATCGTCTCGACCACAGTATCGCCCAGCGCCGCAGCGACGAGAGCAACGGCCAGGAGAAACGGCAGGCGGGCGAGGGGAGCAAACACGTTGGCTCGCTGGCTTCGGTCGCGCCGCGACGGACCCTCCGCCGTCGTCGCCCCCGCAGAGCTTTCGACATCGCCGGCGCACGCGGACCTCTTGCCGTCGTCGTCCGCCGCTGACCTTTCCGCGCCGCGGTCCGCCGCTGAGCCTTTCGGCACCGCAGGCCCGCCGCTGACCTTTTTCGCCGTCGCAGTCGGCCGCTGAGCCTTCACTGTCGCCCGCGGGAGTGGCTTGCCCACGGGAACTAGCCTCCGTGTGCGAAAGTGCCGTACGTGGACAGCTCGTTTTGAGAGGGAGCGTTTGGTGAAGACTTCACGCAGTGTATTTCTCGCCGGCAGCGCCGCCGCGTCGGTCGCGACCGTTTCGGCCGCCGGGTCCGTTGCGGCCGTGGCCGCGGAGGTTCCTCGGGCTATGACCTATACGACCTTACGCGACGGCGCGCACGATCATCTGGGCATCCGCACCGCGCGCGGGATCGTCGACGTGGGCCGGGCCGCCGCGGCGCTCGGCCTATCCGGCGTCCCCGATACCGTCGACGACCTCGTGGCGGGGCATGGCAATGCGAGCGTGCTGGCGCGCATCGCGCTGCACGCGCCGGGTTCGGCGCTGCGCCCCGAGCCTTCCGTGGAATACGGCCCGCTGGTCTCGCGGCCGCCGAAGATCATCTGCGTCGGGTTGAACTACCGCGCGCACTTAGCCGAGACCGGCGAGAAGCTCCCGCCGTTTCCCGATCTGTTCAACAAGTACAACACCGCGCTCAACCGCCACAAGGGCACGGTCTCGGTCTCGACCCTTCCATTCACCAATTACGATTATGAGTCCGAACTCGTCATGATCGTGGGCAAGACGGCGCGCAACGTCCCGGAGTCCGAAGCGCTCGCCCACGTCTTCGGCTATGCGGCCGGGCACGATTTCACCGCGCGCGACGCGCAGCAGCGCGTTTCCCAGTGGATGTCGGGAAAGACGCCCGATCAATTCGCGCCGCTCGGCCCGTGGCTGGTGAGCGCGGATCAGATTCCCGATCCACAGACCCTGCAGATCCAGACGTACGTGAACGACGAGACGACGCCGCGCCAGGACATGAGTACGGCGCAGATGATCTTCTCGTGCGCGCACATCGTCAGTTACGCTTCCAGCTTCATGACGCTGCAACCGGGCGACGTCATCTTTACGGGTACGCCCAGCGGCGTGATCCTCGGCTATCCGAAGGACAAGCAGGTCTGGCTGAAGCCGGGCGACCGCATCCGCACGGTCATCTCGCAACTCGGCGAGTTACACTTCTCATTGGTATGAAGGATTCTCACTAGTGACGAATTTTCGCTAGTGACGTTTGCGAGAATCGAAATGATGGCCACCGGAATCGGTGGCATCCGCACCTTGGCGCGACGATGTTTGGGACCAGACTCCTCCAAGCGTCAACGAGGTGAGGCGGCGCTGCGTTCGCGATCGAGCAGCGTCCGCTTGCGCGCTATGCCCCAACGGTAGCCCGCCAACTCGCCGCTGCCGCGGATGACGCGGTGGCAGGGAATGACGACGGCCAGCGTGTTGCTCGCGCACGCGCGGGCCACGGCGCGGCTCGCGGCCGGTTGTCCGATGCCCGCGGCAACCTCCGCGTACGTGCGGACGTCGCCATATGGAATGGAAGCCAAATAAGTCCACACGCGTAACTGGAACGCCGTCGCGCGGATGTCGAGGGGCAAATCCAGTTTCGGCTGGGTTCCGGCCAAGTGCCGGTTCAACGCCTCGATCCAACTCGCGAAAGCCGGGTCGGGCGGTTGGCGCATCGGCTCCAACGTCGCGCGAGGATACTCGGCGGCGAGCAACGCCAGCAACTCCTCGGGCGACTCGCCGAACTGCACGAAGCACAGACCGCGATCGGTCGCGCCGGCCATCATCAGCCCGAGCACGGTTTGGGCCGTCGCATACGTGATCGTCACGTTCTCGCCGCCGCGCCGATACTGCTTCGGCGTCATCCCCAAGCGCGTATCCGCGCGGCCGTACACGCCGCTGCTCGAACCGTAGCCGGCGTCCATGACCGCGGCGGTCACGTCGGGCGTGCTTTCGAGATTGCGTTTGAGCGCGGCCAGCCGCGCGGCGGCGACGTACTGTTTGGGCGTGACGCCGACGATCGCTTTGAAGCTGCGCTGAAAGTGAAAGGGGCTCAGACGCGCGCGTCGCGCGAGGTCGGCCAGGGCCAAGGGCTCACCGTCGCTAGCGTCGATGAAGCGGCAGACGGCGTGAACGCGTTCGGCGTTGGGGTCGGCGCCGGTCGCCGCGAGCGGCCGACACCGCAGACAGGCACGCAGGCCCTGCGCCTCGGCTGCGGCGGGCGTTGTAAAGAAGCGCACGTTCTTACGCAACGGCCGGCGCGCGGGACAGGTAAGCCTGCAATAGATGCCCGTAGTCAGGACGCCGACGAAAAGGCGACCGTCGTACGACGGATCGCGCCGCAGCAGCGCCTCCCAGCAGCGGTCCGGGTCGAGGCTCGCCGTGTCGGGATCGAGTCTCGCCGTGTCGTGGCCGGACGCCGTGTCCTGGCGGGGTGTCGCAGCGACTTGGTCGGGTGCCACAGTCTCTTTACCGGCTGCCGCAGTGTTCGTGTGCATATCCAGAGCCTAGCGAGATGTTCGCCACGGCGCTACCCGATTATTGCCTTCGAAGTCGGAATCGGTGGACGAGGCGCCCCCCGTAGGAAAACTCGCGCTCGGCCGCGCAGCGACGGGAAATCGTCGTGCGCCGGCCGGTGCGCCAGATCATCGGCGTCGCACGGATTCGTATTGGGCATCGCGTGAATGAGAGGTTCGGTGAATCGGCGCATCGGAGCGGCCCGTCTAGCTTACATCGCCCTTTGCTGCACGTACGCGATCGGTTGCGGCGGCGGCGGCGGTTCGGGCGGGACTCCGGCCGCGCGCGGTGCGTCTTCGCCCATGCCCGTGCCATCGCCCAGGCCAACGCCGACGCCCACGCCGCCGGCGGGCGGAAGCTTGGAGCATTTGGTCTTCATCGTTCAAGAGAATCGCTCGTTCGATAATTACTTCGGCACCTACCCGGGCGCCAACGGCATCCCGTCGTCGCCGCCGTGTCAGGTCGATCCCTGGTATCCGACCGCCTGCGACACGCCCTATCCGAATCACATGGATAGCAATCAGGGCGGCCCGTACATGTATCCGTATCAGGTGCAGCAGGTCGACGGCGGCAAGATGGACGGCTTCGTCGCCGCCAAAGAACAGCAGCTCGGCCCCAAATGCCAGCCCTCGAGCGACGGATGGCCCGCGCAATCGAGCGTGGAGGTGTACGAGCCGGAGCTCGGGCGACGCCTGGCCCAACAGTGCTCGATCGACGTGATGGGCTATCACGACGGCACCGATCTCCCGAACTATTGGGCCTACGCGCGCAACTTCGTGCTGCAAGACAACTTCTACGAATCCATCGAATCCTGGAGCCTGCCCGCCCACTTGGCCCTCTTCTCGGGCTGGTCGGCGCAATGCACGCAGATCAACCCGCCGAACGTCAACAGTTGCTCGAGCCAACCCGGCGGGACGATCTGGAATCCCAACAACGGCGCCGCGATTCCGTATCTGTGGACCGACATCACCTATCTGTTGTACCAAAAGGGCATAACCTGGCGGGCCTACCTCGACGGAGGCTTGGGCGGCCCGATCGGGCCGCCGGATACCGCCGTGCAAGGCATCTGGATTCCGCTCGGGGGCTTCGAGACGGTCAATCAGGACGGGCAGTACGCCAACGCGATCGCGAATCCCACGACGCAGTTCTTCACGGATGCGGCCAATGGAGCGTTACCCCAAGTCACGTGGCTGGTGCCAAACTATCACGATAGCGAACATCCTCAGGCCTCGATAGCGGCCGGTCAGACGTACGTGACCGGGTTGATCAACGCGATTGCGAACGGACCCGCCGCACAGTGGAACAGCACGGCGATCTTTCTGGTTTGGGACGATATGGGCGGCTTCTACGATCATCAACCACCGGGTTTCAATTTCGACTCGCTGGGCCTCGGCATGCGAGTCCCAGCGCTGATCGTCAGCCCGCTGGCCAAGCGAGGCTATGTCGACCATCAACTCTGCAGCACCGATTGCTACCTGAAATTGATCGAAGACGTCTTCCTCGGCGGCGAGCGCATGAGTCAAGCCGGGCGTCCCGATCCGCGCCCGGATTATCGCGATCAGTCGAGCGCGTACGGCGATTTGCTCAACGACTTCGATCTCGCCGCGCCGCCGCGCAAACCGCTCGTCCTCCGTGCGCACCCCATGTCGCTCCTGCGCCGTTAATGCCGCTACCGTCGGCAGGCTGCGGACAGGGCGCCCGAGCGTGCCGCGCCGAAAGCGAAGGCTCGCAATTATGGCGGCACGGATTTGATCCTCGCGTGACGTTCACAGGGTGGAACATCTTCGCACTCGCGCTGCTCGCATCGCTCTGCGGCTGCGCGCAGCCGCAGGCGCCGCCGGCCTCGACGCCTTCACCCGGTCCACCCGCGCTGCTCGAGCCCCTGGTCTCGACGCTCGCCGGCAACGGCCGCATGCGCGCCGACGATGGCGAGGAGAAGGGCGCGGCCTTCCTGTTTCCGTACGGCTTGGCCGTCGCGCCCGACGGCACGATCTACGTCAGCGATGCCGGAGCGCAGGCCATTCGGCGCATCGCCGGCGGAAAGGTCGCCTTCGTCGCGGGCGACGCGCCGCTCGGGGTCACGTCGCAGGTACGTACGGGCGGATATCGCGACGGCGCCGCGATGGCGGCGAGCTTCAACTGGCCGACCGGGCTCGCGTTGGCGCACGACGGCGGGCTCTACATCGCGGATACGGGCAATCATTGCATCCGTCTCTTGCGCGACGGCGTGGTCTCGACGTTTGCGGGCTCGCCGCTGCCCGGGAAGCGCGACGGGGAGCGGCGGCTCGCGCGCTTCAATGCGCCGCAAGGTCTCGCGTTCGACGACGACGGCAACCTCTATGTCGCCGACTTCGGCAACGGCATTCGGCGCATCGCACCCGACGGGCGGGTGACCACGCTGGCCTTGCCGTCGCGGGCCGGCCGCGTGCTGGCGATTTCGGCGCGCGGCGCGGGCTCGTCGCTGGCGATCGCGTACACCGAATACGGCGCCGTACACCTCTGGACGCCGTCGCTCGCGCAGACGTTGGCCGCCACCGATCGCGTCGAACCTTTCGAAGACGTTCGCTACGCCGCGGGCAGCTTCTACGGCGTCGCGATCCTCGGCCCACGCGCCGTCGCCGTCACCGACGTGCTCCACGACGTCGTGCGCTTCGTGCGCTTTCCGGCCGTGCCGTTCGATAACTATCCAACCTCGCGGGTCATCGCCGGGACCGAGCGCGAGGGCGACGGTGCGGCGGGCGGCTATGCGGACGGCGTGGCGCCGGCGTCGCGCGTCGACGTGGCCCTCGAGATCGCGCGTTTGGGCGACGACAAACTCGTCTTCACCGACGCCGGCAACCGGCGCATTCGCACGATCGCCAACGTCGACCCGCGCGGACCGGTTGGACCCGACCTGGCCGGATTGTATGGTCCGAAGAGCGCGTACCGCGTCGCGGTCGTCGGCGACTCGTTCGCCTTTTCGAACGTGCTCTGGCAAGAATCGATCTCGGGCCGGATAGAGGCCGCATTAGCGGCGCACGCCGGCGCCGGCCGCGCGCCCTTCGTGAGCGCGGTGCGCTTGGACAGCGCGTCGATTACGAATCTGGCGAGTTTCATCCGGGAGCATCTGGGCAACGGTCAGGCCGACGCCGTCGTGATGCTCGTCGATTCGTTCGCCCACGCCCGCGAATTAGAGCGGCCCGAGATGCAGCACGGCCGGTGGCGCCGGTTGACGCCCGAGCACTTGCGCGCGCTCGAGCGCGATCTCGCGAAGGCGGGCACGCGCCTTCTCGTCGTGCTGATCCCGGGCGCCCGAACCGTTTCCTTGAATGAGATTCCGGATCTCGGCGCGTACGTCGACGGCACCGTGACGGCCCTGTCGTTCGAGCAAGATAACTCGCGCGCCCACGACGTCGAGAAGTTCTACGAAAGCACCGGCGTCCGGCTGCTTTCGCTCTTAGGGCCGATGGAACGCTTCGAGGAATCGCCGGACCGCTATCCGCTCTACAACTCGCGCGACGAGCATCTCTCCCCGCAGGGCGCCACGTTCGTGGGTGATGCCGCCGGCGCCGAAATTTCCGGGTGGAGCAAATAAATAAGTTTGCGAACGAGTGCCTAATCGTCCGGAGGAACGCCGTACGGCTTTCGCCAGGTGGCGGACGTACGGCGCGCTCGCGCCGCCTGTGGTACGGTGAAGGGCACGAAGGCCGTAGGCGTCTGCGCGAAGTTGAAGACGTCGCGCAGGTCGTCGGCGCGCGCGTCCTCCAGGCCGAGGCTGGGCAAGCCCAACGCTTCCTCGGAAAAGTGCAGTACGCTGCCCGAGGTGTGCGCTACGTGTGAGACGTATGCGGAGCGCGCGTACGGCGAGACGACGATTAGCGGCACCCTGATGCCGAGCCCCGCCTGCGACACGACCGGCGGAGGATAGTGGTCGTACCAGCCGCCCCAGTCGTCCCACATGATGAAGATCGCGCTGTTCTGCCAGAACCGGCTGGTGCCGATCGCATTGACGACGCTCGCGACCCAACTGGGCCCGAGGTTGTCGGCGGAGACGGGATGATCGGAGTCGTCGAGCGTCGGCGTCACCCAGGTCATCGCGGCCAGCGTGCCGCTTTGCACGTCGCTGAGGAATTGCCCCGGCGGCGACACGACGTTCGCGCTCCACTCGGGCCCTTCGCGAACGCTCCGAATGGCGTCGAAGGTCGACCACAGGTAGCCGTAATCGCTCGGCCCGGCCGCATAGTAGCGCCACGAGACGCGGCGCGCATCGAGCATCGTGGCCAGCGTCGGGATGTCGAAACAGGGATAGACGCCGCTGATTTCGTGACCGTCGGCGAAGACCGGCACGCGGCTCGTGAGCGGCGCGTCGCAGCCCCACGGCGAGAGGCTGGGCGCGTCGAGCGTGCCCGCCGTCTGCGCGGCGATCGAATAGAGATGGCCGCTGAAACTGTCCGCGCCGACCGGCTCGAACATGCGGTCCGCGAGCGCGTACTGCTCGGCGATCCGCCAATACGGATCCACTTCGCTCTCGGTGATGTAGCGATAGGAGTAGTCCGGCGGCGGCGTGCCTTGCGAACAGCCGTCTCGACCCACGACCTCGAGGTCGAAGCCGTTCATCGCGCCGCCGTCGATGTCCGCGACGGCCTGCGGGTGATCGTGGGCGGGCGAGAAGCACTCTTCCAGGAGCCCCGACGCCATCTTCACCGGATTTCCGAGGTGATCGTGCGGCGTGGGCTCGCCCGGCACGGGATTGCTGACCGTGTCGGCTCCGGGGAATGGATTGCCCGAGGCGTCGAGCCCGCCGAAGATGTCGTCGAACGAGCGGTTTTCCTGGACGACGAAGATGACGTGCGCGATCTTCGACGGACCCGTCGAGAGGCCGAGCGTCGCGCTCGTCGTCGCACGCGGCGTCGGCGGGACGCTCGGGGCCGAGGGCGCGGAGTTGGATTGGCCGCCGCCGCCACAGCCCGCCGCGAGCGCGCCGACAGCGACGCAGGCGAGCAGCGCATACCGCACGCGCCAGGCTTTTGCGCCGGCGCACCAGCCTCCGCTTTCGCGGCGTTTCCCTGCTTGCGCCGGCGCTGCGGTTTCCGCCGCCGCCGCTCGGCTCTTGGCCGCCTGTCGAAACGAGTTTAGAGTGCCTTAACCGCACCGACGAGTTTGTCGATCGAGGACTTGGCGTCTCCGAAGAGCATCATCGTGTTGGGCAACTCGTAGAGCGGATTGTCGATGCCCGCGAATCCGGGCTTCATCGAGCGCTTGAGCACGACCACGTTGTGCGACTTGTCCACGTCGAGGATGGGCATGCCGTAGATCGGGCTCGAGGGAACGTTGCGCGCCGCGGGGTTGGTCACGTCGTTCGCCCCGATGATCAGCGCGACGTCGGTGCGCGGAAACTCCGGATTGATGTCTTCCATGTCGTAGAGCGCCGGATACGGCACGTTGGCTTCGGCCAGCAACACGTTCATGTGGCCGGGCATGCGGCCTGCGACCGGGTGGATGGCATACTTGACCGTGACGCCGTGTTTCTCCAACTGGTCGGCGAGTTCGCGGACGCTATGCTGGGCCTGCGCGACGGCCATGCCGTAGCCGGGCACGACGACGACCTGTTTGGCGTAGGCCAGCATCGTGGCGACGTCGTCGACGCTCGCTTCGCGCACGGTGCCGCTGCCGCCGCCGGCCGCGCCGCCGGCGCTTTCCTGCACCTTGCCGAACGCCCCGAAGAGCACGTTCGTGATCGAGCGATTCATCGCTTTACCCATCAGCGTGGTCAGCAACGTGCCCGAAGCGCCGACCAGCGCGCCGCTGATGATCAGCACGTTGTTGCCCAGCACGAACCCGGTCATCGCCGCGGCGAGCCCCGTAAACGAATTCAACAGCGAGATGATGACCGGCATGTCCGCGCCGCCGATCGGCAGCACGAAGAGCACGCCGAGTAACGCCGCCGCCCCGAGTGCGATGAAGTAGG
>Ga0182012_10008465_pt1 | contig 10174 bp, 8 predicted proteins | sample 612S2SmetaG_FD_120486 | JGI IMG/M metagenome (GOLD analysis project Ga0182012, IMG submission 120486) | Permafrost microbial communities from Stordalen Mire, Sweden - 612S2S metaG | ecosystem: Environmental > Terrestrial > Soil > Wetlands > Permafrost | place: Sweden: Stordalen | collected... | reverse complement strand
CAATCGGTTTTCTCGGTGAAGGCCTTGCGGTCTTCAGGCGTCTGCCACTCGCGTAGATTGCCTTTGCCGTCGTATTTCGAACCCTCATCGTCGAAGCCGTGCGTCATTTCATGCCCGATCACCACGCCGATTCCGCCAAAATTCACCGCCGGATCGATCTTGAAATCGAAGAACGGCGGCTGCAGAATGCCGGCCGGGAAGTTGATGTCGTTGTTCGACGAGTCATAGTAAGCGTTGACCGTCGGCGGGCTCATGCCCCACTCCTTCTCGTCAACCGGCTTGCCCAGGTGGTTCAGGTTGTAGTTGCGCGCAAAAATAGCACTGCGGTGGAGGTTGCCGATCAGGTCGTTCCGCTCCGCCTTCAGCGCCGAGTAGTCGCGCCACTTATCCGGGTAGCCGATCTTGTTCCGGATCATGCCAAGCTTCTCTTCCGCGGCCTTCTTGGTTGTGTCGCTCATCCACGGCAGCGTCTTGATGTCGTCGCCCAGCGATTTCTCCAGCGCGGCGACCAGCTTGTCCATACTTTCCTTGGCGGCCGGCGGAAAGTTCGTCTTCACCCAGTCCTGGCCCACGGCTTCCCCCAGCGTGCCGTCGGTCATGGCGGTGCATTGCTTCCAGCGCGGAGTCGGTTCCTTTTGCCCTTGCAGCGTCTTGCCGAAGAAGGCGAAGTTCTCGTCGAAGAATGCCTTGGGAAGGTTCGTCGCCGTACCGTGAATGGTGTGCCAGCGCAGGTAAGCCTTCCAGGAGTCGATGGGCTCCTTGGCAATCAGGCCGTTGAGGCCTTTGAAGAAGTCGGGCGTGGTCACATTGAGCGTTTCGAACGGCCGCACCTTCACGTCTTTAAAGTAGACTGAGAAATCGAAATCCGGAGCCAGCTTCTGGAAGTCGGCCACCGTGTAAATGTGGTAGACATTCTCCGGGTCGCGCATCTGCGTGCGGTCCATCGAGGCGGTCGCCAGCGCCGTCTCAATCTCCATCACCGCCGATGCTTCCTTGGCGGCCTGCTCGGGGGTGTCCCCGGCCAGCGTGAACATTTTGGTCACGTGCTCCACATACTGCTTGCGAATTTCCGTGAAGCGCGCGGTGTCCTTGATGTAGTAGTCGCGATCGGGCAGCGACAGGCCGCCCTGGCTGATCTGCGCAATCTGCTTCGTCGAGTCCTTGTCGTCCTGTCCCACGCCAAAGCGATAAAGCGGCGCCGGGCTGCCTTCCGCGGCAAGCTCACCGATCAGCGTAGCCAAATGGTGGCCGTCCTTCAAGTCGGCAATGCGCTTCAGCGCCGGCTCCAGAGGCTTCAGGCCTTTCTTCTCCACCAGGTCTGTATTCATGCAGGCGGCATAGTAGTCGCCGTACTTTTTCTCGAGTGGCGTCTTTGGATCTTTCGCCGCCGCATCCAGTTCCTTCCAGAGCAGGTAGCGATTGCGCTCGCCCAGCAGCGAGAACGAACGCGCCCACCGCACCTGGTCTGAAGGGATGGGATTGTCCTTAACCCAGTTGCCGCAAGCGTATTGATAGAAATCCGTGCATGGATCGGCAGTCTTGTCGATCGCCGAAAGGTCGAAGCTCTTCGCCTGGGCCGGCGGCGCGGGTGTTGAGGCGTCAGTTTGGGCAAATGCGGGAGCCACCAAAAGTGCGCTTGCGGCGGCCAGCATCAGGAGTGAAACAAGGCGACTACAGCTCATGGAATGTCCTCTTTGAAAACAGGATGAACCGATCTGGTCAACCGGCCAGTGTGTCCGGCGCGTCAGCAGCGCGTGCCGAAGTGAGGTATCAAGTCAGGATCGAATCTGAAGCAGCTATTTCGAAGCAGGCTGCATTGCAGAAAAGCCTATCACGCGAGAGCGAAAACGATGAAGAAGCGAAGGCGAACGGTATTCTTCTGGATTGTCGCCCGACGAGTTACTTAGGAAATGCTATGAGGCGTTCAAGACTCGTCGTGTCTCCGACGCGCCTTTCCACCTTGTAGTTACCATCGACAAACGTGAGTCGCTGCGATCCCCGAACAGCTTTGGATCTGAACGGCGGAGCTTCAGTCAGGTCACTTCCCGAGAGTGTTAAGAGGATGTCGTAATAGTTGGGATCTGTGCCCGTCACAAACTGCAGTCGCCGACCATTTGAATAACATGGGAGACTGTCCGCTCCCAAATTACAAGCGCCCCGGTCGTTGTTGTTCGTGACGTACCTGAGCGCCGGGTTTACTTTTCCATTCCAGGGCACCAGGATCAACTTTGAAGTGGTCTCTTCGCCCTGGCCCTCGTATCCGTCAGTCATTTCAATCCCAATGCGGTGTTGGCCGATGGCCACGATGCGAAACTCGGCTGGAGGATGGCCAAAGCCTCCACCATCCGCCGCAACGATGTTGGAACTCTCCATTCTCCATCCAGCCGGGTCGAGCACAAACACTGCCGCTCCAATAATTGGGGCACACCCGTGGCAGTCGAAGGTGTTTAGCCGGTCTGGTACTCCGAAACTGGCCTTCGGCACTGCGGATGTGAGGAGAATCGTTTTATGCTTGCCGTCCTCGATCATAGCCAGAGTGCGGAGCGGTTGTGCGACGACTTCGTCTCCGAGGTGAAAGAAGGATCCATCAAGAATCGCGTTCTGCGGCACTTCAAAGGTCGAAGAATTGGTCTTCGGGTCGAAGTTGCTGTAAACGGCGCGCATTGCGTCGGAGACGTGAAAATGAGGGACGCCGGGAGACCCCAATCCGGGCTTGGTAGGTTGGGCGTGTAGGCAAAGACTGGAAAGGCAAATCGCAAAAAAGAACTTTCCGCAAAATCGGTACATTCTGACACTCTTGGGAGATGCGACTCAATAATGGCACAGAATGGATTGGAGCGAAATGGCGCGATGTTCCCGAGTCGTCGCCCATCCGCACATTGCACCGCTCGGGGCTCCCAGCCACGAGGCCCAGCGACTACCCCACATCCCATTTGCTACACTCCGAGCACAGTTTCCCTGGAGAAAGAACCCCATGTCCACCCGAACGAATCTTGCAGTCGCACTGTTGCTCGCAGCCGCCGCAGCCGCAGTCGTAGCCCAACCCGCAGCCCAGTCCGCCACCAAGCGCACCCTGGTCCGCGCCGGACATCTGCTGGATGTGAAGACAGGCAAACTGCTCGACAGCCAGACCATTGTCGTAGTGGGCGAAACCATCCAATCCATCGCGCCAACCGCCGTTGTGCAGGCGCAATCCGGCGACACTGTGGTTGATCTAAGCGCACTGACAGTGCTCCCCGGCCTGATCGACGTCCACACCCACCTCACCGCGAACACCGACTTCGATCCCTTCCACGAAGTCACATCGACGGACGCAAAGGAAGCCATCAACGGAGTCGCGAACGCGCGCACCACGCTGATGGCCGGCTTCACATCCGTGCGCAACGTAGGCGCCGGCGGCTATACCGACGTTGACCTGCGCGACGCCATCAATGCCGGCCAGGTTCCGGGCCCTCACATGCTTGTCAGCGGGCCGGCGCTGGGAATTACCGGCGGCCACTGCGACGACAATCTGTTGCCGTACCACTATCACATCATCGGCGAAGGCGTGGCCGACGGCATCGCGCAGGTGCAGCAGAAGGTGCGCCAGAACATCAAGTACGGCGCCGACGTAATCAAGATCTGCGCCACCGGCGGCGTGCTCTCCAAGGGCGACGATCCGCAGGCCTCGCAATACACGCTCGAAGAGATGCAGGCCATCGTAGCCGACGCGCACCGCCTGGGCCGCAAAGTCGCCGCGCACGCGCATGGAGCGCAGGGAATTCTCTGGGCCACCGAAGCCGGCGTCGACTCCATCGAGCACGGCAGCTACATCAACGACCAAGCCATTGCCGAGATGAAGAAGCGCGGCACATATCTAGTCCCCACTCTTTATCTCGAAGACTGGATGCTGGAGCATGGCAACCTGCCTGCGTTCTATCACCAGAAGATGATCGACGTAAGCGCCGTAGCCAAGAGCAACATCAAGCACGCCATGCAAGCCGGCGTAAAGATTGCGCTGGGCACCGATGCCGCCGTATATCCCCACGGATTGAACGCTCACGAGCTCGACGTCTACGTGAACCAGCTAGGCATGGCTCCGCTCGCCGCACTGCAATCGGCCACCATCAACGCCGCCGACCTGATGGGCCTGACCGCGAAGACCGGTACCCTGGAACCCGGCAAGTGGGCCGACATCGTCGCCGTAGACAAGAATCCGCTGGACGACGTGCGCATTCTGCAGAACGTGAAGTTCGTCATGAAGTCCGGCGTCGTCTATAAGAATGAGACGAAGTAGGAATCGTGGGCTCTTAGGGCTGAAACACCAGCCGTGACCCGCGCTCCGGGCTGTTCCAAAGGGCTTCAACCTCGCTCAGCGGCGCCGTCTTCACGCTGAATTGAAACGGTTCCTCTGCGGCCGTTTTGAAGAACTCGCCAATCGCCGCCTTGATCTGGTCCAGCGAAGCGCTGCCGAAGCCGCTGCCCAGCAACTCGAGCCCGGAACTGCGCAGCGTGGCGGCGTTCAAGCTGATAGTTTGCCCGGCGCTTGAACCGATCTGCACAAACCGCACCCGCGCCGCAAGTTTGCTCAGCCCCTTTTGCGCGATGGCCTTGAGCGCGCTTTCCGCGGGTTGGCCCCAGAGATAGTCCAGCACCACGTCCACGCCCTCACCTGCAAACTCGCCGCGAAATGCGGCAACCAGCGCGTCCTGCTCCTGCTCAAGCGATATCACGGTGTCCGCGCCCAGCGTCTTCAGGCTTGCGAGCGCTTCCGGGTTGCGTCCCGCTCCCACCACGCGCCGCGCACCCCGCCGTTTCGCGATCTGCACGGCAAGCTGCCCTGCGACGCCCGTCGCACCCAGGATCAGCACGCTCTCGCCGGCCACAAACTTCGCCCGCGCGCTCAGCGCAACCCAGGAAGACATTGCCGGATTCGCGAGGCCGGCCGCGGTGGTATCGTCCAGCCCCTCGGGCAGCGGAATGCATATCGCTTTTGACGCGAGAGAGCGCTCGGCCATCGTGCCGTAGGGGCTGTGACCTCCGCCAAAGAAGACGCGCGTCCCGTCCTCCAGCCTGCCCACACCGTCCACTCCGGGGACGAAGTGCAGATCGCCAGTGCTCCCGTAGTGCGTCCCGTTGGCAAGGCTTTTGACAATCGGATGCAAGCCCGCGGCGGTGACGGTTACAGCCAGTTCTCCCGCTTCGGGAATGGGGTCGGCAAATTCAGCATAGGACGGTGGCGCATCAAATGCGCGAACAACGGCAGCATGCATGGGGACCTCCTCAGCGCATGAACTCTTAGATGAGGCTAACGCAAAATGGTCGCTGAACAAGCCGGGGGCAATTGATCCAATTGTCCAACCGGGAATTACTTAAGCAAAAGGTAGCCCAGGCGTAAATGATTGAAGTTAAGTGCTTCGAGGCCAGACTCATTCAGCTTTATGACCAATCGAGCGTCATCGGTGACGATCAGGTATTGATCTGAGACGATTGCAAGGCCACTGTCGGTCAGGCCCAGATAAGGGAACTCTTTTCTCTGGGCTGCATCCATGCTTGGAACAGCCAATTCATCGATCTCGACGAATGTCTCGTAGAATTTCTTGAGGCATGACGCTTTTGTTTGCTCAGGGAGATCGTTTGCGAGGTTGCTCACTTCTGTGAGGACGTGGGGCGTTGTCACTGCCGTCTTGAAGAGCCTCTTCAGTCTGCATAGCACATAGAAGTCTTCTTCAACGTACTTTGAGAGCTTGTTGTACTTTCCATCACCTACCAACCGTAGATCGCAGCCGCCAATAAGGTAAAGGAGAGCCAAATTCGCATCAATCAAGATACCTTTTGGAATGTACCTTTCTAGAAGCAAGTCTAGGTAGGTGGCCACTACTTCCAAACCTTGAGCGACTTTGCTTGGCCGCTTTCGGATTCAATCGCGATCTTCTTATAGTCGCGAGATTCTTCCTCTCCCCTAAGAACGGCAAAGGTCGGAGATTGGCTTTTCGCATAGGAAATGACTACAGACCATCCGCCAGAGGTCGGTTCCACCTCTTCGAGCCTAATATCTCTTGCGGCTGGGAGCATTTCCTTGGCAAAAGCCATTGCAGTCTGAACTGCCGCCTTCATGTCAATTATCGCTGACCCCTTCGAGACAGGAGTCACCTGTGTTGTTGCTGAGGCCTTTTTACGAACCTTTGTATCGCTCATCCCAAAACACCTCGAAACCAGCACAATCATAGTCTATTCGTGTTGTCGAAAAGGCGAGTCTTTACATCCCGGCGTGGACCCTGCCACACTAGGGAGTGGACACCCAGACAATCGTTATCCTCGATTTTGGTTCGCAGTATACCCAGCTCATCGCCCGGCGCATACGCGAGCAAAACGTCTTCTCCGTTGTGCTCCCCTGCACGGCGCCCCTCACTGAAATTCAGGCCTACAAGCCGCTCGGCATCATTCTCTCCGGCGGCCCGTCGTCTGTCTATGACGCGGATGCGCCGGCCGCCGACGCCGGCGTACTCGAGATGGGCGTGCCCGTGCTCGGCATCTGCTACGGCCTGCATTTCATCGTCCATCACCTGGGCGGCAAGGTGAAGTCGGCCCCGCTTCGCGAGTACGGTCACGCCGAGGTGACCATCGAAGACGGCTCGACGCCGCTATTCAACGGCCTTCCTGCCACGATCCAGGTCTGGATGAGCCATGGCGACGAGGCGGAAATCCTGCCCACAGGCTTTAGTCGCACAGCCGTGACCTCCAACGCGCTCGCCGGGATTGCCAACAAGGAGCGCCGCATCTGGGCCGTCCAGTTCCATCCTGAAGTGCATCACACACCGCTCGGCCCGCAACTCATCAAAAATTTTGTCTTTGACATTTGCGGAGCGGCTGGCGACTGGACCCCCGCACATTTCATCCAGACCACAGTCGAAGGTATCCGCGCCAAAGTCGGATCGGGTCACGTCATTTGCGGTCTCTCCGGCGGCGTTGATTCGTCCGTGGCAGCGGTGCTCGTTCACAAGGCGATCGGCAGCCAGCTCACCTGCATCTTCGTCAACAACGGCGTCCTGCGCAAGAACGAATTTCTGAGCGTGCAAAAGAACCTGCGCGACAAGCTCGGTCTGAAGATCGTCGCCGTCGACGCCAGTGAGCGGTTCCTGGCGCAACTGGCCGGCATCACCGATCCCGAAACCAAGCGCAAGCGCATTGGCGCAGATTTCATTGCTGTCTTCGACGACGAGGCGACCCGTATCGCCAAGGAAACCGGCGGGGTCGATTGGCTCGTTCAGGGCACGCTCTATCCCGACGTCATCGAGTCCAGCAGCGTAAAAGGACCCAGCCAAACCATCAAGAGCCACCACAACGTGGGAGGTCTTCCGCTGGGCATGAAACTCAAGTTGATCGAGCCCTTGCGCGATCTATTCAAGGATGAAGTCCGCCGCATCGGCCGCGACCTCGGCATGCCGGAAGACGTTCTAGGTCGCCAGCCGTTCCCCGGCCCCGGTCTCGCGGTGCGTATCCTCGGCGAGGTCACACCCGAGCGCGTCGCACTTCTCCAGGAGGCAGACGAAATCGTCGTCGCCGAGATCAAGGCTGCCGGGCTCTACTCGCAGATCTGGCAAAGCTTTGCCGTTTTGCTGCCTGTGATGAGCGTAGGCGTAATGGGCGACCAGCGGACCTACGCCTACACCTGTGCCGTGCGCGCCGTGCACTCCGAAGACGGTATGACCGCCGACTGGACGCCATTGCCCTACGAAGTGCTGAAGCGCATTTCCAGCCGTATTGTCAACGAAGTCCGCGGCATCAACCGCGTCGTCTACGACATCACCTCGAAGCCCCCCGGCACAATCGAGTGGGAGTGATTTGCCGTTCCGCGTGGCTGCCGCGCTTGATCTTGCCCGAATGTGCGGCTCAATCGCTTGCAGCCTGCGGGCGTAGAGCAGCAACTTCGCGCGCCAGGGCGTCGATGCGCGCCATCAACTCCTCGTGGCGCTTGTCATCGACCGAGGGTTCGAAGGCCTCCACATAAAACGTGCCGTTGGGCTCAAGTTCGCATTTGCGCACCTTGTGGAGGTCCTCAAACCCCTGGCGATGGACGACAGAGAGCAGTTCCTCGCGGGTCAGCGCTTCGCGATTCATGGCCTTCAGGTCAAGTTGGCCATTCTGAATGAGCACAGTGGAACGGCCTTCGAGCGCGCGGGTCAGGCGACGCGAGCGAAACAGGACCCGGACCACGAGCCAGTTGATGGCCAGCAGCCCAAACGCGCCGATGATGCCGCCGGTGACCGAGTTGTCGTCGCCGATGATGGCGTTCTGCACCGTGTTCGAGAGCGAAAGCAGAACCACCAGGTCAAAGGGATTGAGCTGGGCCAGCTCACGTTTGCCAAAGAGGCGCAACAGCGCCACCAGGACAAGGTAGACAAGCACCGGGCGCGCCAGCTTCTCCAGAATGGGAAGCGGCAAATGAAACATGCTGTCGAACATGGGCGAGTGCATGCCAAAGAGAATAACGGCTACGCTATCGACTTTCCAGCTTTGGCACTCTTTCCAGACCCGATCGGTTAGCTGCCGGCCTTGTACTCCTTATATTCGGACGTGAACAGCGTGTGGCGAACCGCGGCCTTGCTGCCGGTTTCGCCCGTGGGAACCGCTTCCGTGTAGACGATGGACCTCGAGGGCAGAACAAGCGTCTTGGCGCCCACCGGCTGCGGCAGGTAATCGATGCGCTGATCTTCCCGGCGAACATCATCCGAGTTCTTGAATTCGGCCTCCGTAATCAACCGGACAACGACGCCGGTGTCCGGATCGACAAAGATCTCGCCGTGGTAAGGAATGACGGCCTTCAAGTTATCCCAGGAAGTCACGTCCCCGTCCCGGTTCATATCAGGGAAGCAGCAGTAGTTGACAGCGTAGTGCGACTTCTTCTTGTCTACGGCGAAGCTGAACACGGCAGCCGTCTTGCCGTTCACGTTTTCCCAGCGCACCCACGCGAACTTGTCGGCGGCACTCGCTTCCTGAACCACCGTGCTCAATACCGGACTTTGCCCAAGCAGCGCGAGATAGCCGTTCGATCCCCAGGGAGTCTTGTCCTTGAGCAGGGGATTGTCTTCGATTCCATTGTGAATATTGATCGTCGCTGGGACGGCGTTGATGGCATGGATGGTTTGATTGGCGAGGGCCGTTTTGGGGTCGATGATCGGTTCGGCGCGCTTGCCCGGGAAGGGAGGCATGTCCGCAACGATATCCTGGAAGCGGGTGGTGGTCTTGGTCGCGGTCACCGTGGGCAACTGAGCATATGTCTTGCTGGCGTAGTCCACGGCCTTGCCGAGCAGTGCCTTCTGTGTCGCCGCATCCGGGGCGGGCGTGGCCGGAATGTCCGAGGCGGGCGGCGGCAGAATTGCGCTTTTGACCTCAAGCACATAGATTTGTTCCAGGGTGACCGAGCCGGGAATCAGCGGCGCCAGGCTGTCAATGACCGGCCTCGTCAACTCTTCCGTCAGCACAACCTGCTTCAAATCGTTGGCCACATCGGCATCCGCCTTCTTGGCCTGCTGGTCTGTCGTCAGTAATGCCTTCAATTGATCTACGGTGATGTTCTGGGCAGCCCATGCGGGTGAAGTTGCCAAAAAAATCGCTAAAATCCATCCGAACTGTCTCATTTACCCACTCCATTTCGTCGGGCGCTTTGCGCCCATAGGTTTGCGAGATTCTTCTGCCGGATACAAGTTTTTCATTGTTCCCGAATCGCAGCGATTGTACAGCGTGGCCGCGACTCAGAGAAGTGAGGCGCCGCACATTGCCAGGGCAATCGCTTGATTGGTTGGACACGATGGCGGGTTCGGCCAGTTGGGCTTGGTCGGGGCTCAAGAACTACTGCATTCCTGGTGCAAAACTGCTGAAATCCGAAAGGCTCTGAAACGTAAGTTGTTTGTTTTGGCAGGTCATTTTGGCTTTTTTCGACGTAACGCCATTGTTTTCATGCGTGTGGGAGGAAAAGGGGGGAGGGGTGGGGTAAATCATCACCCTCAGGGATGTCCCCGGCCGTTCAGCCGTCTGTGGGCGCTGCGGAATTTGTTTTGCGGTGGAGACCCACTGCTGTCCGGTTTAATTTAGGTTTGCTGCCCGCAAGTTCATTTACAAGTTAGTTTTATAGCGAATTTAGGGTGTCCACGATTTGAATTGCGTGGTGCTCATTTGCGATGCTGTCGGGATT
>Ga0182012_10008463_pt1 | contig 10174 bp, 6 predicted proteins | sample 612S2SmetaG_FD_120486 | JGI IMG/M metagenome (GOLD analysis project Ga0182012, IMG submission 120486) | Permafrost microbial communities from Stordalen Mire, Sweden - 612S2S metaG | ecosystem: Environmental > Terrestrial > Soil > Wetlands > Permafrost | place: Sweden: Stordalen | collected... | reverse complement strand
GCGATGGAACAGGATGGCGGGGCGCATCGCGCGGCCTTGCTGCCGTCCTTCGATGCCCAGGCCACGGCGTTTGGCGATTACGACGCCAAATTCGTGCAGGCCGTCACCCAGAAATGGTATGATTTGCTCGACAGCCAGGGGTTCGCCCGGGACCGCACCGGCCGGGTGACGCTGCATTTCTACCTGAACTACGACGGCAGCATCACCGAAATCACGCAGTTGGATAACACGGTGGGCCCGCTCTACGGTTATTTGTGCCAGCGCGCGCTCACTGAACCGGCGCCCTATGAGCGGTGGCCGGAGGAAATGCGCCGGATCATTGCCGGCAATTCGCGGGAAATGACGTTTACTTTTTTCTATTATTGAATCACGGTGGAGCAAGTTTTTTTATGGATATATTGATCTATGGTTTACTCGGACTCACCTCGGTGATCGGCCTGGCCATCATCGGCGAACGCGCCCTGGCGCTGCGCTGGAACCGGGTGGTGCCCCCGGAAATCACCACCGCGCTGGCCTCGTGCCGGTCCCGGCAGGATGTGAAGATGCTGGCGCGGGTGTGCGAGACGCGGCCCTCCCCGTTGGGACGGCTCCTGTTGCAGGCCGCCGAGCATCTGGACTGGCCGAAGGGGGATAATGTGGAGTCACTGCAAACGGCCGCCCGCCATGAGATCGTGCGGCTGGAACGCCGGCTGGTGGTGCTGGAAATCATCGTGGGCATCGCCCCGCTGCTCGGGTTGGTGGGCACCATCGTGGGCATGATGACGCTGTTCGGCAATGTGGGCCAGACGGGCTTGAACGACGTGGCGCGGCTGGCGGCGGGAATCGGCTTGATCCTGAAGTCCACTTTGCTGGGCCTGTTGATCGCCATTCCGGCGCTGATCGCCTGGAGCTTTTTTAGCAAAAAGGTCGAAGTCCTGGCGGTGGAACTGGAAGCCTTGTGCGAGGAGTTCCTCCGCCGGCAGTATCTCGATAAAAAATCCTGACCATGCGCTTTCTCGTTCATAAACGCCGGGCCGGTCCCACGGTGATCATCGTGGCGCTGATTGACGTGTTAATCGTGCTGGTGATTTTTTTGATGGTGACCACCACCTTCAAACAACAGCAATCCCTGCGGTTGAGCCTGCCGCAATCCTCGCAAGCGCAGAAATCCGGGGCCAACGAGAATCCGCCGCTGGTGGTGAGCATCGCGGCGGACGGGGAATTCTTTTTGGATAAAACCCCCCGGACCTTTGACCAGCTACAGGCCGCCCTCCAGGAGGCCGTGGCGAAAAACCCGCAAGTGGTGCTGGCCATTAACGCCGATGAAAAGGCGCCGTGGGGCAAAGTGGTGAAATTGCGGGATGCCGCCGCCGCCGCCAGCATCAAATCCCTCGTGGCCTTTACCAAGGACACGGGCAAACCGTGAGGGCGGGAACAGCGCGGGCCGGAGGGGAATCAACGGCTTTGCGGTAAAAGCAGTTGCATCAGACGGTGAATTGGCGTAAAAAAGCGTCATGCAAATTTCCAAGATCAGTGTGACGGTGTGCGCCACCGCCTTGTGCTGTGCCGTCACCGGGGGGCAAGCTTTTGCGGACACACCCGCCCAGGCGGCGGCCATCGCGGCGTTGCGGCAGAAGGCCCAGGCCGAAGACGCGGCGAGCGCGAACGCCCCGGCGACGGCTCCCGCCGCCACCTCAGTGCCCGCCACGCCAGCGCAAGCCGCCGCCATTAACGCCGTGCGCCAGCAAGCCCAGGCTGCCGACAACGCCCAGCCGGCTCCGACGCCCATCGTGGTGGATGCCGCCGGGGTGGTTTCGCCGCGTGATCCGGTCGCCGATGCCGCGCTGGCCCAGGCCGTGGCGGAGGCTCAGGATGCCGCCCGCCAGCGCGCGGACGCCCTGCAAATGGCGATTCAGCGGCAGACGGAAATGGCCCTTCAGGTCCGGGCCGAGATGCAAAAGAAAGCAGACCTGACCGACGCCCAGTCAAAAGCGGATGCCGATGCCCTCTATGTGAAGCAACAACAGGCCGCCGTTCTCGGCCAAACCTCCACCGATAACGCCACTAAAAAGGCGGCCGATGACCTGGCAGCCGCGCAAGCGCAGGCCGCCGCCCAGGCCAAAGCCGTGGCCGATGCCGCCGCCCAAAAAAGCGCCGACCAGGCCGCCGCCCAAGTCAAGGCGGCTGAGGCTGCCGCCAACGCCGCTTACTATCCCGGCAAGGAACTGGGTTTCAAACCCATTCAAACCCCGGCCAGTCCCATTTCCACTGAAAAACAGGCCCAATTGGACGCTCTGCTCGTCAAATATCAGGCCGACCAGGTCACCCCCGAGGAGTATCACCAGCAGCGCGCGGCCATTCTCGCCCAGCCCTGAGCGGGCTTTGGGTCCATTCTAAAAAAACGGGGCGCCCACCAAAGGGCGCCCCGTTTCATTTCCGATGGCTTCGGAAATATACTCATCCGCCCGCCGGTTTCCCGGCGGGCGGAGGCATTTTCAGATGAATTCGTTGATGAGGTTCTCGAGGAATTCCTGGCGGCCGCTGGTGTTCGGCGTCACCTCACCCTGTTTCAGGATATACGCTTCAATGTCCTTGAGCGTGGCCTTGCCGGATTCGATTTTCTTGCCGATGCCCGTGTCCCAGGAGGCGTAGCGCTGGGTGACAAATTTCTCCAACCGGCCGTCTTTTTGGATGGCCGCCGCGATTTTCAGGCCGCGGGCAAAGGCGTCCATGCCGCCGATGTGGGCATAGAACAAATCCACGGGTTCGAAACTTTCGCGCCGCACTTTGGCGTCGAAATTTACGCCGCCGGTCTTGAAGCCGCCGTACTTGAGCACGGAGAGCATCGTGTAGGTGGTCAGATAAATGTTCGTGGGGAACTGGTCGGTATCCCAGCCGAGGAGTTCATCGCCGGTGTTGGCGTCAATGGACCCGAGGGCGCCCGCGGCCCCGGCCACTTCGAGCTCGTGCTGCATCGAGTGCCCGGCGAGCGTGGCGTGGTTGGTTTCGATGTTCAGTTTGAAATCCGCGAGCAGGTCGTATTCCCGGAGGAAGTTAAGGCACGCGGCGGCGTCGGAATCGTACTGGTGCTTGGTCGGTTCTTTGGGCTTGGGCTCAATGTAGAACTGGCCTTTGAAGCCAATCGCTTTTTTGTGGGCGACGGCCAGGTGCAGGAAGCGGGCCAGGTGCTCCTGCTCGCGCTTCATGTCCGTGTTGAGCAGGGTTTGATACCCTTCGCGGCCACCCCAGAAGGTGTAGCCCTTGCCGCCGAGTTCGTGCGTCACTTCCATGGCCTTTTTGACCTGGGCGGCGGCGAAGGCGAACACATCGGCATTGCAACTCGTGCTGGCGCCATGAACGAAACGGGGATTGGAGAAGAGGTTGGCCGTGCCCCAGAGCAGTTTGACGCCGGTGCGTTGCTGTTCCTCTTTCAAGACCTTGGCCACGGCGTCCAGGTTCTTGTTGGATTCGGCCAGGGTGTTGCCTTCGGGCGCGACATCCCGGTCATGCCAGCAATAAAACGGCGCGCCGAGTTTTTCGATAAATTCAAAGGCCACCCGCGCGCGGTTTTGCGCGTTCTCCACGGAATTGCTCCCGTCATCCCACGGCCGTTGCATGGTGCCGGCGCCAAACGGATCCGAACCGGTGCCCCGGAACGTGTGCCAATAAACCACGGCAAAGCGCAGGTGGTCGCGCATGGTTTTGCCGGCGACGACTTCGTCGGCATCATAGTGTTTGAAAGCGAGGGGATTGCGGGATTTCGGCCCTTCAAACTTGATTTGGGCGATGTCGGGAAATGCTTCAGACATAATTTAAATGAAGTGGTTGGTATGTAATTAATGTTAAGTCCCAAGTTTATTACCGGTCCCATTCCTTGTCGAGCCGGAAATTGTCCAGAATCTGGCCAATCTTGCCCGCCAGACACCGGGGATTCATTTGGCCCGTTCGGTTTTCAGAACCTGCACCCGTTTCTTGACGGCTTCAATTTCCGCGATGTTAGTCGGGGCGTACAGGAGAAAGGACTCGTAATGGGTGATGGCGTCGGCGGGGTGATGTTCGCGGTCGTCCAGATCGGCCAGCGCCAGGTAGGCGCGGAAATCATTGGGGGTGATTTGGAGGATCGTTTGGAAATCCTGGCGCGCCGTGGGCAACTGGCCCAGTTCGGTCCAGGCCCGGCCCCGGTTAAACCGGGCGGCCTCATTGGTCGGTTCCTGCGTGATCACCTCGTCAAGCAAGGTGATGGCCTGGGAGTAACTTTTCAATTGGATTTGGTAGGTGGCCTTGAGCACCATGACGGCGGTGTTGGTGGGGGAGCGGGCCAGGAAATCATTGGCCGCCGCCAGGGCGTTGGTGAAGTCATGGCAGGCGGCAAACTCAGTGAACAGGCCCTCATCGGCATCCAGCCGTTCCGGGGCCAGGGCTTTCACGCGTTCAAACTGGGCAATGGCGGGCCGGATCAACTGGTTTTGGGCCTGCACGGTGGCTAATAAAAAATCGAAGTTGGGCTCGTCCACCGCGCCGTCCCGCAACACATGCTGCAGGTCGCGATACTGGTTGAGGCCTTCCAAAGTTTCGAGCGGACTCTGGCTGGCTATGGCGCGGCCGGCCTGGTGATCCTGGTTGAATTGTTGATTGATCTGGGCGGCGGCATTTTGGGGGCTGAGTTGCAACGCATCGGTAAAACAATCCCTGGCGGCGGCAAATTGGCCGGTCTTTTGCAGCTCCACTCCCCAATCGTTCAGGGCGGCGCCATAATAAATTGCCGCCCGCAAGGCGTTTACGTCCGTTTCCGGCCGCGCGTGAAACGTGTTCAGGAAACGTTTTAACAACCCGGAAACCGGCGGGGCGGCCGGTGGATTGACCTGGCGAACCAGGTTGGTGAAGGTCTCCGTGCGGAAATGCCGCCAGTAGGCCTGGTTATCAACCAGGCGATTCGAAGCCATGGCCGGGGCAAAGATCTGGTTCGGGGCATACGACTGGAGGTGGTAGACCAGGCCTTGTGCCTCATAATAAAAAACCTCGGCAATCGTATTCTGCGCGGCGGGATGCAGGGAATACAAATGGTGGTTGGTGCCCAGTTGCTGGAGCAACGCCACGGGAATGAATTTACGCCGCTCGGGGGCGATGGCATTGGTCGTCCCCAGACTGAGGTTAAACCCGGGGGAGTGTTTCTGGATGAAATCGAGGTACTCCGGACTTTGTTCGAGATATTCGGTGTTCAGGACCAGATAATCCCGTTGCCGCCCGCGTTCAATGAGGTCCGCTTGCAGGCTGACCAGGCGGAAGGCGTCGTTACCAATCAGCACGGCACCGCCAGGGGGCAGGGCGGCTTCCACTTCCCGCAAGTAAACCGCCTCGGGATTGGCCCGCAGCCCGTGCAGGATCAGGAGGTTTTTTTTCACCAGCACGACTGGCAGAACCGCGAACAGCAGCAGCAAAGCCACCAGGGAAACCCGTTTGAGATGGTGGGTGAGCAACCGCACCTGCTGATCTTTTCTTTCAAAGACATTTACCCGGCCCGGACGCGGCGCCTCCAGTCCGGTCTCCGAGGTCAGGAGAAAATGGCCGGCAAAAAAGCCGAGGGCCAGGGCCTCCAGAAAATACAGCGGCAGGGTGGGCAGTCCCGGAGCCAGGCGGTGCGGACTGATCGGGGCGTCCAGCATGATCCAGACCCCGACCAGAAAAAAGAATCCGTAGACCATTTGAAAGGACACCGCCCCCACAAAATAATTCACGCGGTTGAAACCGGACAGGAAGTGGTAAAAACGCAGGCCGATCAGGAAAATCGGCAGCACTGCGATCAGGACAAACGTGAGCAGCAACTGGCGGGGCAGATTTGCGAGCGGGACTTGATAATTGTGCCAGATGGCCACCAAGTCCGTCCCGAACCCACCCTGGCCCGCCGGGTTCCGGCTCGCCAGCAGGGGCGGCAGCAATACCAGCAGCGTCCCCGCGAACCAGCAGGCGGGGATTTGCCACAGCAGTTGAAATTTAACCGTCTTCCGCCGCTGAACCAGCAGTTCGATTTGACGGGTATTGAAAAGGAACAGGCGTTTGACCCAGAGCAGGGCCAGCAAAAACACCGGAAAAAACAGCACCATGAACCAGTCATTGGCCACGGCGAGGCCATAGACCAGGGCACCCTGCAAAAGCCAGCCATCGCGGCCGCTGGCATTGAATTCAAAAAAACAGCGAACGACATACGCAAACAAGAGGAGGCTGACCATTTCACCCGTGGCCGAGGTGGCGTGCTGCCAGAAACTGAATTGAAATCCACCCAGCAACACTGCCAGCAGCGGGGGCAGCCAGGGCAGCCGCCGGGTCATGAGCGGCGGGGGCGTGAAAACCCAGAGGCGAATTTGCCCGTCCGCCTGCTTGGAAAGGTCATGGGGCAGCAAAGCCACACACCGGGCCAGGCAGACCAGACTCAAGGCGGCGCATAGGGCGGTGAAAAAATTTAGCGCCAGCGGAATCCAGGCGGACGGCAGCCAGGCAATCGGCAGAGTCGCCAGATACGTCACCGGGGCGACGAGCGTTGGGGTCCAGACAAGCCCTTCGGCCCGGGCCACCAGGCTCAAGTTATCGGTGGTCGCAGTGCGGTTGAGGGTGAGGCCATAGGCGGCCAGCATGAGGCACCCCAACAGCCACGGCAGCAGCCGCGTGGCGAACCATAATGCCGGCGGAATGGACGTTTTGGGCGTCGCCGGGCTGGATTGATTTGGAATTGAATCTTCGTCCATTTGGTTTTGCCCGCCTTGTAGCCGGCTCGGGGAATATGCCAAACGAGGACTGGTTTCACCAGTCCAAAATTCCCGGACGGAACGGCCGGGGGGTGCTGGCGGGGTCGGGCGGGTTTGGTTAGTTCGTTAATTGGTTAGTTTGTTAACTGTATTATTAACAATTACTTGCGTTGTTTTTAAGGGGCGGGGCCAGGGCTGGGCGGGGCAAAAAGAACGCGAAACTTCAAGATTATGCCCGGGGGTGCCTGGGAGGTGGACGCGACGGGGCAGACCCGGGGGTTTGACCGGGCGGAAGTTTGGCATGGCCATTCCGGCACTCATCACGCACCACTTTAGCGAAGGACCCTGGACATCCGCTGTCCAGGGTGAAAAAAGTTAAAACTATTTTTAAGGAGGAAATGGCCGGGTTCCGGGTGCCCATCGCCACGGGCGGGGGGCGGCCCGCAGGCTTGTCACCCGGCGGGCGGGCGGGTAGTTTGGGCGGCGACCGGTCGCCCCTATAGCTCAAATGGATAGAGCACGCGTTTCCTAAACCAAAGCAAGTGCTTTTTTGAGATTTTAGCCGCCTTTGCTTGTTGCATATTCTCTTTGATTTTATTAGCCGTACTTGGCCTTTATACCTTAAGCGGCGCGGAGCGGATTTTGGCTCTGTTTTGCCATTTTTAGCACCAAAAAGCCAAAATGGTATCAGATGGAGTATCAGATCTGCCTCCAGCATTTCCAGCGAAAACGGTGGCGCCCCCGCACGGAATTGAACCGTGATCCATTGTTTAGGAAACAATTGCTCTATCCATTTGAGCTACGGGGGCAACCCGCGTACCTGGTTAGGATGAGCAATCCAGCCACGCACATCAAGCGCAAGAAGATTCGGCAGAAGCTCCTTTACCTTTCGAGCCAGGGGCAATTCCCGCAATCGGGAAAAAGCCGTTCGAGACAGCGACGGCCATGCAGTTCTCATTGGTCGGTCCGTGTGATGGTGCAGGCACCGGCCATCCGGGAATGGCGGCACAGGATGTGATTGCGAGGGGCCAAAACCGGGTATTGAATATTACCGGCACTGGTTCGTTGGGCGATCAGTTCAAAGTCCGGCACCAGCCCGGCATCGAAGGCGAAAGCGGTTCAGAATGAACACGTCGTTTGGTAGGTCGTGCCGGGGCCCAGGGGCTGCTGGGTCCCGGGATTTTTGACGCTCCAGACGTTCGTGGTGCGGTTGCGGGACAGGACACCCCTGGCCCCGGAGACGCTGCACATGATCTTGTGGCCTTGCACCAGAGCGAGTTTGAGTTCCAAGGCGAAGGGCGCACCCGTCATGCCCCCCTTGCAGGCCATCAACTCAATGACCACCGGCCCCGTCAAACCGCTGTCCGCCAGCAGCTTGGCCAGTTCGGTGGCCGTTTTCCGGCCGATTTTCGTGGTTGAACCGTGACCGTGAATGATCAATTTTTCCGTCCGCTCAATCCCGGACAACAGTTCGTTTTTACCGACACACTGGGATTCCAAAACGATGGTATACCCAGTATCCGTGCTAAGAGCCGTGGCACCACGGTCAACTGCGGCGTCGCCTTCGTTCATGCGCAGAATTTTTCCACTCATATAATGTCCTCGTTTAGTTTTGCATTGGTATAATGGTTCCCGGCCACTTGGTCCAGCCTGACCACGGATGTTTTTCCGCCCGGGAGTCAGGAAAACCATTACTTAATCTTCCTATTACCGTGACAGCGAAGATATTACAAGGGCAATTTACATTGTTCTCCAGCGGCCTGACCGAGCCGCCAGTTCTGTCCTCATGCCATTTTTCATGTCATTTTTCATGGACAATCGGTAGATTCCAAACAAGCCGGGGGCAAAAGGTTCGGTGGCGCACTTCCCCCTCACCCCTGCCCTCTACTGTGAAAATGCCTTGAGCGAAGAAATTATGCTCGCGCTGGGGCGCTCGCAACGCCGGGTGAGGGCACCCGGCCTACAGGGGCAAGGGCCTTTCATGCCCGGTGGTGAACGCAAGATCATGGCGACTCCCTTGGGAGAGGGAGAACCGTCGTCAGGTTCTTGATATAACTTGGCGTCAATCAACCTGAGACGGCCGGGAAATGGGAAGGTTAATTACCGATTTTTATTGGAAAATGGTATCAGAGGGCTTTTAATTGTTCCAGAATCACTGCCAGCATCTCCTCATTTTCCGACAAGCTGGGGGCCAGGATGCTGCGCAGGCGCAGCAGAAGCGTTTCCAATTGTTGCACGGGCAGATCAAACACGGTTTCCAGTGCCAGGGGCGCGACATCGCCGAAATCCTTGCAGAAACTGCTCGTTCCAGTGTCGGGAAACAGCCGTAACATCCACGTGATCGTCTCCAGCCAAAGATCCTGGCTGATGGCGGCGCGGGCGGCCGCCGGAGTCACCGACCCGCCGACCAAGGCGTGGGGACTGGTCAGGTCCAGCAACTTTTCGTCCGTGCCCAGCAAGCCCTTGACCACCGTCGCATAATCGTGATTGTCCTTCGCCGCCTCACCCAGACGGCGGGCCAGGCTCGATACTTCATCCAGGATTACCGGCAGGGGACTTTCGTTGTGGGTCAGCAGGATGCGCACGGCCAGGACGCCCAGTGAATACAGGTCGCACGGCGAACTGAGCAGCGGCCAGATTTCGTATGGTGATTTGGGAAAGCGCGCGCCCGCCGTGCCTTTAAGCGCGGCGATGGCCGTCTCCGCCAGCCGGGCGGGCACCGTGCGGAAACGCACCTCGCGGGGACCCGCCGTGTTTGACTTGTACACATGCGCGTAAAATTCCAACCGCTCCTCCCCCAGGGGTAGTTTGAACCAGAGCAGATCATGCGGATCGAGCCGCAGATAGTCCTCCGCCACCAGTGTCCCCTCCAGCACGATCCCATCGGATTCGACCAGCACGGTTCGAATCTGCGCGGTGCCAATGCCAAACGAATGCGCCCCCATGCCTTCCGGCAAATACGGGGAGGGCTCGACCCGTCCCAGGCGGACAAAGTATTTCTGCTCTGTGGACTTGATCTTGAGCGGGTAACTCTGGCCGGCCTTCGCCAGTCGGCATCGGGCCGCCCACAGGGCGGGGAACTGGCCGCCGGTTTCCGGCAGGCCCACGTTGAAACTCGCAGGCGACAGGTTGAGCAGGGGCAGTTGCCGGACGGCCACCTGCCGCCGCACTTCGTTGAAGGCATCCCGCAACACCGCGAGTTTCAAGTAAAGCACCTCATTGAGGCGGTCGGCCAGGGTGCCATTCCCATGGAGGAGAAAGGGCAGTCCCTGCGGATTGGCGGACCATTCCTGCAAGGCGGCGTACCGTCCGGCATGAAAAGCCGCCCCGGCCAGGTGGCCCAGCTCCTGCCAGGGCTTGCCTTCCAGAATCTGCAAATATTCCTCCAGATTTAGAGGCAAATGCCGGGTCACCCGCACAAAACCCCCGCCCGGATTAAAAATGGCCACGCGATC
>Ga0182012_10008462_pt1 | contig 10175 bp, 7 predicted proteins | sample 612S2SmetaG_FD_120486 | JGI IMG/M metagenome (GOLD analysis project Ga0182012, IMG submission 120486) | Permafrost microbial communities from Stordalen Mire, Sweden - 612S2S metaG | ecosystem: Environmental > Terrestrial > Soil > Wetlands > Permafrost | place: Sweden: Stordalen | collected... | reverse complement strand
CGCTTCGCAGCCGCCGTCGCCGTCGACCACGCAACACTCGCTAGAGGGCGGCTCGCTACTGCCTTACCCTCGCCGGACATGCACCGGCTGGAAAGCGCCAGCTTCGCTTGGCGCACTGAGAATGTTTTTTTGAGCGTCCGCCCGATCGTATTATCGCTGACCCGATCAACGATGTTCAGCTCGACGACGGTCTCCTCCAGAAGACGCAGCGTCCACCGCGCGCGCCCCTCTGGCGGCGCCGAACAAGCCAAGGCGATCAACTTCGCCTCACCCTCTCCATCAAAAATGCGCTTCCTGGCGGAGGCTGGCGAATGCTTGCAGGTCAGGACGGCATCGACACCCTCTTCCACCAGCCGCTGCCGAGCCCGAGCAACCGTGGAGACACTGGTCTCGAGCGCTGTCGCGATCTCGCTATCACTCCATGCCTCGCCAGCGTCCGAGGCATCGGCTTTCAGCAGAATCCGCGCCTTCAGCAGCTGCCGTGCGGGGTGTTTGCCCTTCTTGATCAAGACATCAAGCCGCTCTCGCTCCTCATCGCTGAGCTTCACCACGTACTTCTTGACCGCGATTTCCACCGCCACGAATCGACCCCGCCATTCGTTACGGGCACATGGATTCGGACATTCCCGTCAGAGTCAAGGACGCGGGGCACTAGTGGGATGTCGGCGCTTCTATGGGCGAAGGAAGAAACTCGGCCCTGAACCCTGCTCGATTGGGTGGAGCAGGGCGAGACGCCGCCCGGCGGCTGGAGCGCTGCCGCACAGCGGATTGGTACCATCTGCAATCGGGCGTGGCGGTGGCCGGAAGATCATGGACCTGATTAACGCAAGCCGGCCGGACGCCTTGCATACTCCAATCCCGCCACCCCAAGCGACGGATGGCCGTTCCACTCGCCGCATCCGCATCCGGAGCGCGATCCATCGCTTATACGCTTCCGAAAGCCGTCGCGAGTCTCTTTCAAGCTGGGACAGCCTTCATCGTTCCGAGCCGCGAGACCCACACCGCACGAACCAACGTCGCTGAAACAGATTGGTTCGCGACTGCAAAATTCATACGATGAACACGCCGCGGGCGCAGCATGAGCCCCGAGCCTATCACGATGGTCGTTGTGATCGATCGTCACCCGGAAGGACGAAGCTGTGACATACGCTTCGAGACGCCCGCCAAAAGCTTTTTATCGGCGACGCGTCAAGGTCTCAGCGCTATCGTATTATCCGAATCGTTCCTCGGTTTTCTGCCGGCGCTGTCACCGTCACCAGATCGCTACCCTGCGCCAGCGCAGACTGAGCCTGCACAAACCGCCATCGTATCGACTATGGGTTCTAAAATCGCTGTCAAGAACTTGAACATTCGGCCTTGAACTGTTACGAGTAAAATCGTTGCGTATAAACGGGGTTGAAACGGAGAAGGTCGTGAGTCGCTGTCTGCCACGCTCAACAGAGCGGAACAACTCTGATCGTGCCCGCCCGCAGTCGGCAGCGGGACTGGCTTTTCTGGCGTTGGGCCTCGGCTTTGCCGGTTCGGCCAAGGCGGTGCCCTCCTATTCCGATCAGACCGGCGATCCCTGCAGCGCCTGCCATGTCGGCGCTTTCGGCCCTCAGCTCACGCCGCACGGCCGCGAATTCAAGCTGACTGGCTACACCGACGGCACGCAGCAGCGGAAACTACCGCTGCTGTCGGCAATGCTGGAAACCTCGTACACCCAGACCAACACGAATCAGAGCGGCCCCGCTGCCCCCGGTTTCAAGGCCAACGACAATCTCGCGATCGACCAGTACAGTTTCTTCATCGCCGGGCGGATTTACGACCATCTCGGCGTGTTCGACCAGATTACCTGGGACGGCATCAGCCACACCTGGGCGTGGGACAACCTCGATCTGCGCTACGCACGGGAAACCCACCTTGGTGGGATGGACGCCATCCTCGGGGTGACGATGAACAACAATCCAACCGTCACCGACCCCTACAACAGCACGCCGGCCTGGAGCTTCCCCTATGCCGCGTCGAAGCTGACGCTCACTCCCGCCGCCACGCTGATCGAGGGTGCGCTGGCCGCGCGCGTGCTCGGCGGCACCGCCTATGGCCTGTTCGCCGACACGCTCTATGTCGAGGCCGGCGCCTATGGTGCGCTGCCGCAGTTGGCCCACCAGACGTCGCTGGGGGTCATCCCCACCGACGGTCCGGTACTGAGCGGGGGCGCACCGTACTGGCGCGTCGCCCTTCAGAACGAAACCCCCAAGACGTCGGTCTGGATCGGCACCTTCGGGCTTGCCGCCAACACATTCCCCGCCAACGACCGAAGCGCCGGGACAGATAATTATCTCGACGTGGGCTTTGACGGCGGTTTCCAGTGGCATGCGAAAAAAGCCCATGTGTTTTCGTTCTATGCCACCGCGATCCGCGAGACGACCCAACTCAATTCATCCTATGCAACCGGCGCCGTTGCGAACCCGAACCTGAACCTCAACACCTTCAAGATGAACGGCTCGTACTATTACGATCAGACCTGGGGGGTGACGGGCGGTCTGTTCTGGGTCAATGGTTCGCATGACGCGCTGCTCTATGCTCCGGCGCCCGACACCGGCAGCCTCGCCAACAGTCCCAACAGCAGCGGCTATGTCGTGCAGCTTGACTGGACGCCTTTCGGCAAGGAAGATTCCTGGGGCCAGCCATGGGCAAATCTGCGCCTGTCCTTGCAGTATACCGGCTATACCAGCTTCAACGGTAGAACCTCGAATTACGACGGCTACGGCCGCAACGCTTCGGGCAACAATACCCTCTATCTCCTGGCATGGATGGCGTTCTGATGACCAAGACCTCGGTTTCTCACGCAAGCCGGCTGCTTCCGGCACTGGCCGCTGCAGCAGTCTTGACCGCAACCGCGGCCTACGCCGGCGGCGACGCCAAGCGTGGCGCCGACCTGTTCGCCGATAATTGCGGGGACTGCCATTCGGTGAAGGAGGGGGGTATCAATCGCAAGGGTCCCAACCTGTTCGGCGTGGTCGGCCGCAAGAGCGGTTCGGTGCCTGGCTTCGACTACTCCGACGCCAACAAGGCCAAAGACTGGGTCTGGACGCCAGAGCGGCTTGAGCCATATCTTGAAGCACCGAAGAAGGTGGTGCCGGGCACGATCATGAAGTTCAAGGGCGATCCCGATCCGAAAGAACGGGCCGACATCATTGCTTTTTTGATGACGCTTCATAAATAGGTCGCTTGACAAAGTCGTAAGCTTGGCACGCTCTAAAATTCCAAGCAATCTGGGGCGAATTGGCGATGCAGCCAATCGCATCCGCCCCCTTTAATCTTTCAAGTGAATTGGGTCATGACCACCAAAAAGGTTTTCCAAGTTGGCATCGTGTCGATTGTCCTCGGTACGATTGCAGCAATGGTTGTCGGCGCTTCCATGCTGGGGGGATTTGGCGCGGTGATTGCCCACACCAATACACTTGGGTTCTGCACCAGTTGCCACGAAATGGCCGACAATAATTACGCCGAATACAAGGACACCATTCACAGCCGTAATCGCACCGGGGTGAAGGCGATCTGCTCGGACTGCCATGTGCCGCATGACGTCGTCGGTCTGCTGGTGCACAAGGCAGGAGCGCTACGCGACCTGATGTACCATTTCGAGGGCACGATCGACACCAGGGAGAAGTTCACCGCGCATCGGCTGGAGATGGCCAAAAAAGTTTGGCTGCATATGAAGGAAACCGATTCCCGCGAATGCCGCAGTTGCCACGACCGGGCGGCCATGGCCCCCGATATGCAGGGGCGCACCGCGCAGAAGCAGCACCAGCAGTTGGATAACGGCAGCGGCGCCACCTGCATCGATTGCCATTTCGGCATCGCCCACAAGCTGCCGCCCGGGGGCGTCGAGCCGCAGGACGTGGTGGCCCAGGCCGCGGGCGAATCTGCCGAGAAGAAAATGCCCTGAACAGGGGGCACACCGAAGAAAACGCGGTACAGCGCCCCGGAGGCGCGACTCTGTTTCCGGGTGGCGCGAACGCCGGAGAGGGTTAGGTTTCCGTTAGAGGAGCGCCCCTTACGTTCGAACGCCGGTCCGCCAACGCATCGCCCTCCGTCATGGACGATACCTGGCGCCACATCCGCCGCGCCGCGCAATCCGGGGAAGCGCGCTTGCCGCTGTCCTCGCATTGACAAGCATTGGCAGGCGCACCGGCATCGCGCCGACCCGGTCTGGCGTAGCGTTCGCGCGGCGCATCGGCGTGAACCGCGCCAGAACTGACACGATTTGGCGCTTAATCAGACCGTCCCCGCCGCCGCCCCTTCCGCGAAGCTGCGCAGGCGCCTGGCGATGACCTCGCCCACCGCCTCCACCGCCGCGCGCCGCGGGAAGTGCGCGCGCCAGGCGATGCGCACCGTCCGCCCCGCACGCGCCGCGAGCGGCCGCAGCACGATCCCCACATCCTGCGCCGCCCCGGCCGCGAGCCCCGGGATCAGCGTCGTCCCGTAGCCGGCGGCCACCATGTTGAGCAACGTCGGCAGGCTCGACGCGCGCAGCGCGCCGCCCAGCGCGCCGCTATACCCGCAGGCCGCCAGCGCCTGGTCGCGCAGGCAATGCCCGTCCGCCAGCACCAGGATATCCCGTGCCAGGTCCGCCTCCGCCACCACCGCGCGTCCGGCGAGCGGATGCTCGGGCGGCAGCGCCGCGAGGAAGGGTTCTGCGAACAGCGTCTGGCTCGCGAGGTCCGGCCCGTCCACGTCGGTCGCCAGCAGGGCGGCGTCCAGCCCATGCGCGCGCAGCAGGTCGAGCAGCGCCGAGGTCTGGTCCTCCCACGGCTCCAGTTCGAGCGCCGGCAGCGCCTCGCGCAGCGGCCCGAACACCAGCGGCAGCAGGTAGGGCGCCAGCGTCGGGATGATGCCGAGCCGGCAGCGCCCGGCCAGCGGGTCGCGCAGCGTGCGCGCCACGGCGAGGATCGCCTCCGCCTCCGCCACCGCGGCCCGGGCATGGCCGATCAGCCGCTCGCAGGCGGCCGTCGGCGCCACCGTCTTGCTGGTGCGCTCGAACAACGCGACGCCGAGCAGCGCCTCGAGCTTGCGGACCTGCACGGAAAGCGTCGGCTGGCTGATACCGCAGGCCTTGGCGGCGCGGCCGAAATGCTCATGCTCGGCCACGGCCAGCAGGTAGCGGAGGTCCCGGAGGTTCATCGGGTCAGGCGGGCTGTCATCATAGGCGGTGTCTATCGCATCCGTTGAGATGCGGCGCTTCCTTTTATCATCGGGATGCGCCTAAATGCTGCTCGCACCCAACCACTCGAGGGAGCAACGGCAGGACCGGACGCCTTACCACGAGCATCGGCGCGCCGGTCGCCGACAACAGGAACAACCGCACCGTCGGCCCGCGTGGCCCGGTGCTTCTGCTTTTCTGGGGCTTATTCGTCGTGCCGCCCAGAAAGCCGGTTCACCTTTGAAAGTAGTCGCTGTCTTCACTCACGGATCAGGTCAATCACGCAGCCAAGTTCGGAGAGAAATATGGACGAAAATAGTGGCCAGAGCGCTGGCAAGTGCCCTGTCATGCACGGAGCCCCCGAACACACGATTTTTGGGGGCAGGTCGAACCGGGACTGGTGGCCGAACCAGTTGAACCTCAGGAGTCTGCATCAGAACTCTTCGCTGTCCAATCCTATTGGCAAGGACTTCAACTACGCCGAAGCGTTCAAAAAACTCGACCTCGCGGCCCTGAAGCAGGACCTCTATGCGCTGATGACCGACTCGCGGGACTGGTGGCCGGCCGACTACGGTCATTACGGGCCGCTCTTCATCCGGATGGCGTGGCACAGCGCGGGCACCTACCGCATCGGTGACGGCCGCGGCGGCGCGGGCGCGGGCACACAACGTTTCGCGCCGCTCAACAGTTGGCCGGACAACGTGAACCTCGACAAGGCACGCCGGCTGCTCTGGCCGATCAAGCAGAAATACGGCAACAAAATTTCCTGGGCCGACCTGATGGTTCTCGCGGGCAATTGCGCGCTGGAGTCGATGGGTCTCAAGACCTTCGGCTTCGGCGGCGGGCGTGTGGACGTCTGGGAGCCCCCGGAGGACATCTACTGGGGAGCCGAAGACACCTGGCTCGGCGACAAGCGCTACAGCGGTGACCGGGCACTCGAGAACCCCCTCGCCGCCGTGCAGATGGGCCTGATCTACGTGAACCCGGAAGGGCCTAACGGCAAGCCGGATCCGCTCGCATCGGCCGTGGACATTCGCGAGACCTTCGCGCGCATGGCCATGAACGACGAGGAGACCGTTGCACTCATTGCCGGCGGGCACACGTTCGGCAAGACCCACGGTGCGGGCGATGCGACGCTTCTCGGTCCCGAACCCGAGGGCGCCGGCGTGGAAGAGCAAGGCCTCGGCTGGAAAAGCAGCTTCGGCAGTGGCAAAGGCGTCGATGCGATCTCAAGCGGATTGGAAGGCGCCTGGACTCCCGACCCGGTGCACTGGGACAATGGGTATTTCGACACCCTGTTCGGCTACGAATGGGAACTGACGAAAAGCCCTGCCGGCGCCTGGCAATGGACGCCGAAGGATGCCTCCGCGGCGGGCACCGTCCCGGATGCCCACGATCCGTCGAAACGGCATGCTCCCATGATGCTGACGACGGACATCGCGCTGAAGGTGGATCCGATCTATGCGCCGATCTCGAAGCATTTCCACGAGAATCCGGATCAGCTCGCCGACGCATTCGCCCGGGCTTGGTACAAGCTGACCCATCGCGACATGGGCCCGCGCTCGCGCTATCTCGGCCCGGAGGTCGCTGCGGAGGAGTTGCTGTGGCAGGACCCGGTTCCCGCGGTCGATCACCCACTGATCGACGCACAGGACGTCCGTGCCCTCAAGGCCAGGATCCTCGCATCGGGGCTGTCCATCGCCGAGCTGGTTTCGACCGCCTGGGCCTCGGCGGCCACGTTCCGGGGTTCGGACAAGCGCGGTGGGGCGAACGGGGCGCGCATCCGCCTCGCGCCGCAGAAGGGTTGGGAGGTCAACCAGCCGGCTCAACTGGCAAAGGTGATCGAAATCCTTGAGGGCATCCAGACGGCGTTCAACGCGGCGCAGACTGGCGGGAAGCGCGTTTCGCTCGCAGACCTGATCGTCATCGGTGGCGCCGCCGGCATCGAGCAGGCTGCGAAAAACGCCGGGCATGACGTGGAGGTTCCCGTCACGCCGGGCCGCACGGATGCGTCGCAGGAACAGACTGACGTCGCTTCCTTCGCGGTGCTCGAACCGAGCGCGGACGGGTTCCGCAACTACCTCAAGACCCAATGCACCGTTTCGGCAGAGGAGATGTTGGTGGATCGGGCGCAATTGCTGACGCTGACCGCGCCCGAGATGACGGTTCTGGTCGGCGGCTTGCGCGTGCTGAATGCAAACGTCGGACAGTCGAAGCACGGCGTTTTCACGAAGCGGCCGGAAACTTTGACCAATGACTTCTTCGTGAACCTGCTCGACATGGGCACGACATGGACGCCGGCCCCGGATTCCAAGGATGTGTTCGAGGGCCGCGATCGCGCAACGGGCGACCTGAAGTGGACTGGAACCCGCGCGGACCTCGTGTTCGGTTCGAACTCGCAGCTCCGGGCCCTTGCGGAAGTCTATGCATGTAACGACTCCCAAGCGGCGTTCGTGCGTGACTTCGTGGCTGCTTGGAACAAGGTGACGAACCTCGACCGCTTCGACCTTGCCTGATTTCGGCGGGATGGCGTTCGGCCAAAACCAGCCGCCTGTCGGAGTGGCCTCGCAAGCGATGTCGACGCCGGACCGTCCGGGCGGCTGAACGGCGGGCGCAGGGAGGCTTGGCTTGCCGGCACCATACGCCGAGCAACCGCGCCCCCTGCGAACGTCGGGCCCCCCTGCGAGCATCGCGCCAGGCGGTTCTGTCGGTTCATCGCCAGGAAGCGCTTCAGAGCCCTGCGGTGGCTACGGATGCGAGAACCTGTTCTCGCTGGCCTTCAACCACCAATCAGGGATGGAAAGCGAAGATGGCTATCATCAGCCTGGAGAACAACGTCAAGATCACGACGTTCCGGCCGCCTTCGGGGTTCCTTCCGCCGCTCTGGGTGTTGCCTATTCCCGCCAGAGTCAAGGACGCGCGGAACTACGCCGCCGCCAAAGCCTCGGCCGCGGCCTGGCGCTCGCGGAGGCGCGTCTGAGCCATTGCGAGTGCCGCCATTTTACGAAGGTCGTGCTCGGTAAGTTGGAGCGCAGCGTCCACCCACAGGTCTGTCACATCGCGTAGTTCCTGGAGGGTGACAGCATTGACCCGGCGGCGGACATTGTAGACAGCCGCATGCGCGGCGCATTTTGAACGATTGCGTTCGATATGCGCGCGCACAGCCCGCTCACCGGCGCCCTTCTCCACAAGAATGTCCACGATTCCGAGATCGCGCATCTCAGTTGCCGAGTATACCCGACCGCTCAAGATTATCTCCTCGGCTTTTACTGCTCCAACGCGCCGGGAGAGGAAGCTGTACGCCCCCATGCCGGGGAAAAGATTGAACAGGATTTCGGGCAGGGCGAACTTCGCCTGGTTTTCAGCAATAATGATGTCGCAAGAGAGCGCGGCTTCGAAGCCGCCGCCAAGCGCATCACCCTGGACCAGCGCGATCGTTATGACATTCTGCTTATAGCCGACGTGATTGGCGTATGCAATGTCGACACAAGCATAAGCATAACGCTGCAATTCCTTTCGGTCCTGCTGCCGGATGAGTTGGCTGAAAAGTTTGAGGTCGCCGCCGAGGTTGAAGACCCCGGGTTCGCGGGAGCCCAACACGAAGTAGGCGAAGGGAGCCTCGTCTTTCTTCGAGCGGCCGGCAAACAATTCGGTGACCATTCTCTGCATGCGAAAGAGATCTGCGAGGAGCGGCGGAGTGAAGCTTGGTCGCTCGCGCGGCTTCATATAGCACCAAAACGCGCCGTCCTGTTCCGAGATGAAAGCCTCTAGGTCTGTGAAGTTGGCGGTGGCAACGATGGCTTGGGGTGAGGCCGTTTTCTGCCGCCTGCCTTGAACCGATCTGAGCCCGGACGCATTGCCGCAGCCAACCCCGGATCTTGATTGTGCATAGCAAGTCTGCCATGGATTGTTGCCTAAAGGCGCTTGTGCCGTCATATATTTAATCCCGCTAATCGGTCTTTCTCAACCCTGAACGGATGAACACTTTCAAAATCAAAACATTGGAATCCGCAGTATCAATGACCCTCCGCTATGAGCAGGCGGACCTAAGGGCGGCTGCGTCGCGACATCGTTCGCATAGTTGGCGCCGCTTGCATCGGAGCTTGCGACGCCCCCTGACCACGCTCACGTTTACGTGATTTGAGCTTTCATGTGAAGTCGTAATTGATACGGACACAGTCATTTTTTTGATATTTAATAGTGCGTTGTAATCTAGCAACATTAATGCCTGCGTAATGGGCGCCCCCGAAGACGGGGCGTCGAAGGCGTTTGACGCGTCGACGGCGCGGGCAGCCCACCCGGAGCGCGTCGGGCTGCGGGGGAGGCTGGCAGCAGGCATCCACACGACTGTGCCAGCGTTCCGCAGGCGTTAAGACGTCAGTGAGCGGGTTCCGCTGATTGAAGGCGGGGGCAGCGAGCCCGCCGTGCGCGCCTGCTCGGACTGGATGCCGTAGAACGTGGCCGCGCCGTGACGCGCCGCCTGCGGGGCAACGGCTGCCACGGCGGCCTGCGCCGGGGATGCTGCGGCGCGGATGCCGGACACCCAGAACACGTCGAACCCTGAGCGAGATGGCCTGGCGTTGATGAAGGACCCATTGGCGGTGGGGCAATTTCCGCGGTAAGAGACCAGAAGCAATCACGACTCTCTGACTCAACCATCGGCGGCGACTGATCCTTCTCCGAGGCACGCGCGCCATCTACCCGTAACGCAGACGTAAAATACCCGTCAAAGTCGAGCATCTTTACCTCCGATATAACGTGGCTGGATATGTTGTCAGCCTTCGCGCAGATATTTTTGCTAGCGTAATCTTTTTATTGATGTAAAATGTCCGAGAGGGGTGTAGATCTTAGTGAGAGTTCGCACCTTGAGGCCGCCCTGCCAGGCGCAAGCGTGGAGCGAGCTCTGAAGAGCGCTGGAACAGCCAGCGGTCAGGATGGCAAATGTCAGCCGCAAAAAAAGATGCGGGCGCTTTCTATCACGCACGGG
>Ga0182012_10008460_pt1 | contig 10176 bp, 10 predicted proteins | sample 612S2SmetaG_FD_120486 | JGI IMG/M metagenome (GOLD analysis project Ga0182012, IMG submission 120486) | Permafrost microbial communities from Stordalen Mire, Sweden - 612S2S metaG | ecosystem: Environmental > Terrestrial > Soil > Wetlands > Permafrost | place: Sweden: Stordalen | collected... | reverse complement strand
CCCAACCTCCCCCGGGCCTGGTCGGCGCTGGCTCTCCGATTCCGCTTCGCCGGCCAGCCGGTCGGGGTCCGGGCCGAGCACGACCGGGTGGCCGTCACCTGCGTGGCACCCCTGCTCGTCAACATGGGCGGGCCGGGTCCGACCTGGTGTGCTCCCGGCACCACATCCATCGCCCGGACAGGGCACCCTGGCCACCGGGCCACCCCACGGACCCGGGCCACCCCATGAACACCGTCCTGGCCGCCCTCGACACGTCGCCCTCGGCCGGGGAGGTCCTCGACACGGCGCGACGTGTCGCCCGACTGACCGACGCCACGGTGATCGCACTCCACGTCCGGGGCCATGCCGGCCAGGTGGTCACCGGCCTCTCGTCGATGGCGGACCAGGCGGGCGTCGCCCTCCGGGTGGTCGACGGCCCCCCCGGGCCGACCCTGGTCGCCGCTCTCCGTCAGCCCGACGCCGTCGCCGCCGTCATCGGAGGGTGCGCGCCATCCCGGCGGGCGGTCCCCCGCGCCTGGCCGGTGGCCCGCGCCCTTCTCCAGAAGACGAACACGCCGGTGGTCGTGGTGCCCTCCGGCAGCGGGTCCACAGGGGAGATACGCCGGCTTCTGGTCCCCCTCGAGGGCTCCGACGTCTCATCACGGTCCGTGCTCGAACAACTGGTTCCACTGGTCGCCGCCGATGTCGACATCGAGGTCCTCCACGTGTTCACCGCCACCACCGTTCCCACCATGCTGGACCAACCCGCCTACGACCTGGGCACCCTCGGTCGGGAGTTCCTCCGCCACCACTTCCCCGATGCGGGCACCATCGAGTTCCGCACCGGGGCCATCGTCGACCAGGTGGCCCGGGTCTGCATCGAGCACCATATGGATCTGATCGCGCTCAGCTGGTCCCAGAGTCCGTCGCCGGAGCGTGGGCTGGTGATCCGCGGGGTGTTGGAGGGCGCGTCCCGGCCCGTCCTGCTGCTGCCGGATGCATCCCGGCGTACACCACCGTCGGGCCACACCGCCGTCGTCGCTGACGTCGTGGGCACGGCCCGGGGATGAGGGGCGACCCCGGGCTCGGATTGCCCGACGGCATCCGCGCCTGCCTGTTCGATGTGGACGGGGTCCTCACCGAAACCGCCACCGTCCACGCCGCGGCCTGGAAGGAGATGTTCGACACCTTCCTGAAGGCCCGTTCGGACCGGGGCGGTGAGCCCTTTGTGCCCTTCGACGAGGTGGCCGACTACGACTCCTACGTCGACGGGATGCCCAGGGACGACGGGACGCGCTCGTTCCTCCGGTCACGGGGGATCGCCCTCCCCGAGGGTACGGCCGGCGAGGCCGGCCTCGTCACCATCACCGGACTGAGCGCCGCCAAAAACAGGATCGTGCTGCGGAAGATCCGCCGGAACGGCGTCACGGCCTACCCCGGGTCGGTCGGCTACGTGAAAGCGGTCCGGGCGGCCGGCCTGAGGCGCGCCGTGGTGTCCTCCAGCGCCAACTGCGCCGCCGTCCTCGAGGCTGCGGGCATCGCCGGCCTGTTCGAAGCCCGCGTCGACGGCACGACGGTCGCGCAGGACCATCTGGCCGGGAAGCCGGCACCGGACACGTTCCTCGCCGCGGCGCGGATGCTCGGCGTCCCACCCGGCCGGGCCGCGGTCTTTGAGGACGCGCTCTCGGGGGTCGAAGCGGGCCGGGCGGGACACTTCGGCTTCGTCATCGGTGTCGACCGGGTCGGACAGGCGGAGGCGCTGCGCTCCCATGGCGCCGACGTCGTCGTGACCGATCTGGCCGAGTTGTCGGGCCCTCCATGACCTCCGCCGCCCGGGCGGACCGACGCCTCTCCGCCGACGGCGCCCGTCTCGATGCCGTCGTGGCGGACATCTCACGACCGGAGGAGTGCGCCCACATGGCGGGGGAGGTGACGGATACCCGCGGCGGTATCGACGTCCTGTGCGCCGATGCCGGCATGTTCGTGGGGACACCGTCGGCCGACATGACAGAGGCCGAGTACGACGAGGCGTTCGACCTCACCATGGAGGGTTGTCTGTTCAGCGCGCAGGCCAGCTCGGCATGGTGCGTGCGGCCGCCACGGAGTCGGCCCCCCAGGGCATCACGGACGACGGCTGCGGAGTTGGATCACGTTCCCGTCGGGGTCGAGTACGTCGTGCCGGGCCAGTCCGTCAATGCTGAACGAACGGTCGGTGATGACCCCTCCCTGCGCCCGGACCGCCTCCAGGGCCACTCCCAGGGAGGCGACGTCGAAGACCGGCTTGAGGGCCGAGCCGTCACGAGGTTCCGGTGGGACGGATACCACGATGGTTTTGGCGATTCGCACCGGGATCGAGTGGACCAGCACCTCCTCCCGTTCATTGACCAGTCGGATGTCACCCGACCCTTCGTCGGTCGGCCTCACATCCAGGACGGCCCCGTAGAAGTCGGCCAGGCGACGGACATCGACCGAGAACACGACGAGTGAGCCCACGTGGTCACCGTAGCGGGCCGGCAATGCGGGTCCTTCGCCTCTGGTGTGGCGGGACCCCGAGGATCACGATGGATCTGTCACCTGGCCACCACCGGTCCGGCGCGCGATGAGGTTGAAGAAAGCGGTACGACATGGCTGGTACGACTGATCAGATGAAGGGCCGGACGAAGGAAGCCGTCGGCGACCTGACCGGTAACGACGACCTGAAGACCGAAGGCACCGCGGACCGCCGGGCCGGCGAGGCCAAAGAGAAGGTCGGTCGGGTCGACGAGAAGACCGATGAGGCCATCGACAAGGTGAAGGCGGCCATCCACAAGAAGTAGGGCGGGTTCCCACCGGGTCGGCCCCCATCTCCTCCCCCACGGCGCGGTTCCTCCGCTGCCGCGTGGTGCCCGCCCCGGTTGTGCGGGATGCCCGTTCTGCGCTCAGTGCCTTTTGGGCCGACCTCCTCGGCGGGGAGGTCGCTTTCGCCAGCGACGACTTTGGCGCGGTCAGGACCGATCGGTTGTGGTTGGCCGCCACCCGGGTCGACGACTACGTTCCACCGACCTGGTCCCGGGGTCCGGTGCCCAAACAGATGCACGTGGACCTGGCCGTGGACGATCTCGGTGAGGCCGAAGGGCGGGCCGTCGCCCTCGGGGCCATCCGGGCCGACGAACAGCCGGCTCCCGACCGCCACCTCGTCCTCTTTGATCCCGCCGGGCATCCGTTCTGTCTCTCGACTCAGATACCCGAACTCCCGACACCGATACCCGAGCCGGGATGACGACCCCGCCACCTTCAATTTAGCTCCATCGGGCGCTTGCATCAACGCCCTGGTCGGTGCCCAGACTCTCCGGTCCATCAGAAGCGACGACGGGAGAACGGCGCATGAACAAGCACGCGGTGGTGATTGCCGGAGGCGGACCGACCGGGATGATGCTGGCGGCCGAGCTGGCGCTGGCCCACGTCGACGTGGCCATCGTCGAGCAGCGACCCGATCACGATCTGATGGGCTCGCGGGCCGGCGGTTTCCACGCCCGCACGATCGAGGTGCTCGATCAGCGCGGGGTCGCGGACCGCTTCCTGGCGGAGGGTCAGGTGGCCCAGGCGGTGATGATCGGGACAACGGTGGTGGACATGAGCGACTTCCCGACCCGTCACCCCTATTCGCTCGGGATCTGGCAGAACCAGATCGAACGGATCATGGCCGACTGGATCGCCGAGCTCCCGGTGCGGATCTACTACGGATCCTAAGTGACGGGCCTGGTGCAGGACGATGCCGGCGTCGACGTCAAAGTGTCCGGTGGTCCGTCGCTGCGGGGGCAGTACCTCGTCGGGTGCGACGGGGGCCGCAGCAAGGTCCGGAAGGCCACGGGCATCGGGTTCCCCGGTTGGGATCCGACCCGGAGCAATCTGATCGCCGAAGTCGAGGTGACAGAAGTTCCACCGTCGGGCGTCCGCCACGACGCCACGGGCATCCACGGCCTCCAGCCACTGGCGGATGGACGGACATTTCGGGTTGTCGTAACCGAACAGCAGCTCGGAGCGGGTGACGAGCCGACACTGGGTGATCTGAGCGGGGCGCTCATCCACGTCTACGGCACCGACTTCGGGATCCACAGCCCCACATGGATCTCACGGTTCACCGACAGCACCCGACAGGCCGCCGCCTACCGCCAGGGGCGGGTGCTGCTGGCCGGTGACTCGGCGCACATCCACTATCCGGCCGGAGGACAGGGCCTCAGCCTCGGTGTCCAGGACGCGGTGAATCTGGGCTGGAAGCTGGCCCAGGTGGTCAAGGGGACCTCCCCGGACGACCTCCTGGAGACGTACCAGGACGAGCGCCACCCGGTCGCCGCTGGGGCCCTTCAGCACACGATGGCCCTGGGCGTGCTCCAGCGTCGGGACGATCGCATGAAGGCCCTGGTCGACCTGGTGGCTGAGCTGGCCGTCATGGATGAGCCCCGCCGACGGCTCGCCGGGAGGGTCTCGGGCCTGGACATCCACTACGACCTCGGCGGGGGCCACCCCCTGCTCGGGCGCCGCATGCCCGATCTGGACCTCTCCACCTCCGACGGCCCACGTCGGGTCTTCACCCTCCTGCACGAGGCCCGGCCGGCTCTCCTCAACGTCGGGCCGCCCGGCCACCTGGACATCCGGCCATGGGAGGACCGGGTCCAGCTGATCGACGCGGCGTACGTCGGCCCGTGGGAACTTCCGGTGCTCGGCGCCGTATCGGCTCCAGAAGCCGTGCTGATCCGGCCCGACGGGTATGTGGCCTGGGTCGGGGACGGAACCGCTGACGGATTGCATGACGCTCTGACCACCTGGTTCGGACCTCCTTGACCGCGCGTGGGAGAGTTCTCAGATGCGGGTGGGTCTGCACGCCATCGGAATCGGGAGCGGCGCCGATCCTTCGGTGATCACGGCCGTGGCACGCACCGCCGATACCGCCGGGTTCGCCACCCTGTGGGCCGGTGAGCACGTGGTGATGGTGGACCGCCCCGACTCGCCCTACCCCTACGCCGACGACCGGCGGATAGCCGTCCCCTCCGACTCGGACTGGCTGGACCCCCTGGTGGCCCTGGCGCTGGCCGCCGCCGTGACCACCGGTATCCGCCTCGCCACCGGGGTGCTCCTCCTTCCCGAGCACCACCCGGTGCTGGTGGCCAAGCAGGCCGCCTCCCTGGATGTGATCTCCCGGGGGCGGTTCACACTGGGGGTGGGTATCGGCTGGTCCGCAGAGGAATTCGCCGCGCTCGGCATCCCCTACGCCGGACGGGCCCGCCGCACCGCCGAGTACGTTGCCGCCATGCGGACACTCTGGCGGGATGATCCGGCGTCTTTCGAAGGCGAATTCGTCACCTTCCGCGAGGTGCGCTGCTTCCCGAAACCAGTGGGCGCCGGCGGCATTCCGGTGGTCCTCGGCGGAAACAGCGATCCTGCCCTCGACCGGGTGGCCGCCTTCGGGGACGGTTGGTACGGATTCTCGCTGCCCCTGGACCAGGTACCCGAGCGGATGGACGCCCTCCGGGCCCGGTGCGCCACCGCCGGCCGGCGGCCGGACTCGGTCCGGGTGGCCATCGCCGTGGAGGGATCGGGCCCCGAGGCCCGGGACGAGCTGGCTGCCCGGGGCGTGGACGAGGCCGTTGTCGTGGGGTCACCGCCTGCGGACCCCCTGGACGCGGCCGACTGGGTCCTGCAGCTGGCCGCAGACTGGCGGGTCAGCCGGCCCGACTGAGCGCGGCCCGATGGGTCAGGACGCCACGGGTATGGAGGAGGCCACCGCTTCGGGGTCGGCGCACCCGACCAGAATCTCGTCGAAGTCGGCCCCCTCCAGCACCACGCGCACACCCCGGTGCTTGCCGTGGTGGATGACGCCGAAGATCTTCGCCGACTTGGAGGTGAACGTCCCGATGGCCGTGGAACCGGGGATGCCGGTCCCCACACGGATGCCGTGGACATGGTCGAGCGCATTGTCCACCACCTCGACCGAACGAACCGACGAGAGGGGGACCGACACGTCGGAGTGGACCGATTCGAGCTTTTCGGTGGCGCTGAGGCGCACCACCAGTTGATCTCCGCTCACGACGAACTCCGCCATGACGATGCCACCTCCCTCAGCCGCCCCGACTCCCCGATACTACGGCAGGAGGGTGCGGCCCCCGGCCCGTACGGACCGGCCTGAGGCGCCGTGGCCCACCGGTCGGCTCACCCGGCCGGGGTGGTGGCGGAGGCTGCCCCGACCAGGCCGGTGGCCGCCTCCGCGGTCAGCGGCCTCCCCAGAAAATACCCCTGTCCGAAGGTGCATCCCAGCTCCACCAGGACCTCCAGCTGGTGGCGGTGCTCAATTCCCTCGGCGACGACGGCGACCCCCAGGCTGCGGGCCAGACCGATGATCGAGGCCAGGATGGCGGTGCTGTCGGGTTCATCCTGGTCGAGAGGGCTCACAAAGGACCGGTCGATCTTGAGCACGTCCACGGGGAACTCCTGGAGGTGGCTCAGCGATGAATAGCCGGTCCCGAAATCGTCCACGGCCACGTGGACACCGAGCTGCTGCAGTTGGGTCAGGGCCCACCGGGCTTGCTCCGGGTTGTCCATCAGCACACCCTCGGTGACCTCCAACACCAACCCGGCCGGAGGGATGCCGCTGAGCGCGATGGCGGATCGGACGTCCTCGATGAAGTTGGGCACGACCAACTGGCGGCGCGACACGTTGACCGACATCCCGAGGGGTGTCGCCGCCATCTCCGTCCACGCGGCCAGCTGCTCACAGGCCTCCACCAGAGCCCAACGACCCAGCGGGACGATGAAGCCGGTCTCCTCGGCGATGGGGATGAAGTCCCAGGGGGACACCACCCCGATGGCGGGATGGTTCCACCGGACCAGCGCCTCGAACCCCAGCAGGCGGGGCGTGCCCTCCAAGGAGTAGATCGGCTGGTACTCGAGGAAGTACTCCGACCGTTCGAGGGATCCACGGAATCCGCCGATCAGGGCCAGGCGATCGGTCAGACGGGTCCGCATGGACGGATGGAAGACCTCCACCCGATTCCTTCCGTTCGACTTGGCCTCGTACATGGCCGCGTCCGCCTCACTGATCAACTGGTCGGCCGGCGTGGTGGCGTCGGCGTAGGCGATCCCCATGGACAAAGACAAACCGGCCAGCCGACCGTCGACCCCGGATCTGGCCTCCAGGGTGGTGACGATCCGAGCGCCGACCTCGCGGGCCACGGCGGGCGAGTCGGCCCCGGCCACCAGGACGGCGAATTCGTCGCCGCCGAGGCGGGCCACGGTGTCACCGGGCCGGACGAGCGATTCGATCATCTTGCCCACCATCATGAGAACCTCATCACCCACGTTGTGACCCAAGGTGTCGTTCACGGCCTTGAAGCCGTCGAGGTCGCCGAAGCACAGGGCGACCCACTCACCGCTCCGGGCCACCCCCTCCAGGGCGTGCTCGATCCGGTCGTAGAGGAGGGCCCGGTTGGCCAGCCCGGTCAGCTCGTCGTGAAACGCCAGGTACCGCAGGTGGGCGTCGCTCTCCTTCATGACCTGGGCCTGCACGCTGATCCGGGCGATGAGCCAATGCATCCTGATGCTGATCACGGCGAACACCCCGAAGCAGAGGAGGGCCATCACCAGGACATCGACCGACAAGCCGAAGGCAGCCGCCACGATGAGAATGGTCGGCGGGATGAATCCGGTGGCCATGACGATGGGCACCCGACGGCGGGTGGCGGACTCAGACCCGGACATGGCGGCCGCATCGGGCCCCGACCCCCGGTCGGCGGCGATCGACGGATGGAGGGCCGCCACCCCGATGAGCACGTACTCGGTGAGGAAGAAGGCATCACAGATGTTGCCGGTCCGATAGCTGTTGTGCAGCACCAGAAGGTCGTAGACGAAGTCACCGGTGAACATGAATGCCACCGCCACCGCCATGTACCTCTGGAACGGCCGCCGCGACGTCCCGAACACCAGGGTCCGGAACAGGATGAACACCAGGGCGATGTCCATCATCGGATACGCCAGGTTGACCAGCATCCCGAACGTGCCCAGCGCCGAGTGGTGGACGTAGGAACTCATGAGGAAGTTCCAGGAGATGGCCAGGGCGCCGAGTGAGACCACGGCGGCATCGGCGTTGTCCTCCCGGCGGACGGCGTGGTCGGGGCTCCGGGTGAGCCTCAGGACTCCGGCGAACAGGAAGGGGTAGCCCAACAGATAGAGCGCGTCGGCCACCGAGGGGAACGGCACGCCGGCGTGGAGGACGACGTTGTAGTACGACCAGATGTCGTCGCCCAGGGTGAAACAGAGGCCCGCCGCAGCCACCAGGTACCAACCCAGCCGCTCCACCGGTCGGTGGAGCCGGACACCGATGAGGACGCACACCACCGACAGCGATCCGAGGAGCGCGTAGAGGACGTCCTGACCGGTGGGACCGGGCAGAACGAAGTAGAGGCCGATCAATCCGAGTCCGCCCACCAGGGCGTACCTCCATGCTGACTCTTTCGCTCTCACCGCACCACCTCGGGTCGTTCTGTCCCGTATCGGCACGATCTGCGCACGGGTTGAATGCCCTTCCCCCTCTCCCACGCCCGGTGGCGCTTGCCACCGGGCGGGTCCGGGTCTACCGTTGCACGCAGGTGGGAGAGGCCGGGCGGGGAGCCGTCGGCCGGGGGGAGGTGGCGGAATGTCGACCAATGGGGTGACGCGAGGGGTACGTGCGCACCGTCGAGGAGTCTGGGGGCTCTGCGCCGCGGCCGGAGCCGCCGCACTGATGGTGCTGGGAACGGCCCTGCCGGCCAGTGCCTCCTCCCACCCGGCGTGGTCGCCCGGGTCGGTGATATCCGACGCCGTACCTGTGGCCCGGGATCATCCGGCGCCGCCGGCCGGGGTGCGGTCCTCGGGAGCGACCGACTGTTCCTCCCTGACCTCGATCGGCTCCTGCGTCCTCGGTCTCCTCGCCCCCGGTGGCGGGACGCAGGGGATCTACCTGAAGCAGGTCGGTGGGGCGGTGCTGGCCCAGTCCAACGCCACCTTCGCCTATGAGCCGGCCAGCAGCATCAAGCCGGTCATCGCCCTGTACGCCATCCGGCAGGTCGAGGAGAGACACATCAGCTTGAGCACGCAGATTCCGATGATCAGCGGTGCCGGGGGCACCGAGGACTGCCCGCCCGCGACCCTCAGCGGGACGGAGCCGCTCGGCAACGCCCTCGCCCGCATGCTGCAGGTGTCCGACAACAACCGCACCCGGGAGCTCATGCAGTACTTCGGGGTGGCGAACCTCAACGCCTTCGCCGCCTCGCTGGGTCTGTCGGACACCATGTTCCAGACGTCGACCTCTGCGCCGGGCTTCAACGTCATCGGCTGCCTCAGCTACGGCTTCTCCCCCCTCCCGGCGACGGTGGACGGCAACACCATGTCCCTGGCCGACGCCGCCACCCTGTGGTCGGATATCGCCACCCTGCCTTCCCCCTATGCCGAAGAATTCTCCCAACTGGCCGCCGGTCGCGACATGTATAACAACGCCGGCTATGACTTCACCGGCCTGTGGCCCACCATGAAGACCATCGCCTCGGACGAGACGCCGGCCGGCATGACCACCAACCAGCTCAACTCGTACATCGACCACATGAGCGTCAGCGTGAAGGGTGGGAGCTACGAGGTCGCCGACTGCACGGGCGCGGCCTGTCAGGCGGACTGGTGGGTGTTCGCCGGGGTGGCCGACATCCCCAGCTGCAGCGGAACCTCGGTGAAGCACACCAACTATGCGTGGGGCTACTTCATCGACGATGCCATCGACACCTACAACTCGAATCCCGACCTGACCGCCTCGGGGACGGCATTCTTCGCGGCCAGTGGCCAGTTGCTGGCCGCACCGATCGCCCAGGGCCTGGCCGGCTGGAAGAAGTGCGCACCGCTGGCCAAGGTGGTGCTGCACGCCAAAGGGGTCAACGCCACCCTCACCACCCACACCGTGGGGCTGACGACCACCCTGGCCACGCTGTCCGATTCGGACCGGTACGACATCGCCCCGGACCTGGTCGGCACCGTCAGCTGGGGGGACCACACCGAGTCCACCGCCACCATCACCGCTGCCGCCTCCGGTTTCACCATCCGCGGCTGGCATGCCTACGCCAAGTCGGGAAAGTACCCGGTGTCCATCAAGGTGACCGACCGCCAGGGCCTGGCGTCGGCAGCCACCACCCTCACCCTCTCCGT
>Ga0182012_10008458_pt1 | contig 10177 bp, 8 predicted proteins | sample 612S2SmetaG_FD_120486 | JGI IMG/M metagenome (GOLD analysis project Ga0182012, IMG submission 120486) | Permafrost microbial communities from Stordalen Mire, Sweden - 612S2S metaG | ecosystem: Environmental > Terrestrial > Soil > Wetlands > Permafrost | place: Sweden: Stordalen | collected... | reverse complement strand
GCCCCCGACTTGCAACACCAGGTAGCGCGCGGTGGTGGCGCCGGTGTTGCGGATGGCGTGGTTGGTTCCGTAAGCCACATAGATCACGTCGCCGGCGGCGGCGGGCTCCTGTTTGTCGCCATGCACGAAGGTCAGGTTGCCCTCCAGCACGACGATCAGCTCAGAGTGCGTGATGGTGTGCGTGGGCGCAGGCGGCAGGCCTGCGGGCGTCCAGCTTTCGTGGGCGGCGAGCATCTCGCCGGTGGCCAGCGTACCGTTGAAGGCCACTATTCGCTGCCCACCGTTCGCCGTCTTCGTCGGCGTGATGCTCGACAGCGCGAAGACCCGTGGGCCTGCTGCGAAGTCGCCCGCTGCTTTGTCGGTGGCCTGGGCGGAAGCCTGTCCGCCGAACGCCGCCAACGCCGAAATCCCTAGCAAGACGTCCCGCCGATTTATCTCGCTCATCGTTTTCCCCTTGCTCGTGTTCCCCTTGCTCATGGCTGCCCATCCTCTCCCGCTGTACTCTTGACGTAGCAGCCATGCTAATTGACTCGCACTGCCATCTGGACGACTACGACGACCTGCCCGCTGTGCTGGCGCGCGCGCGTGAGGCGGGCATTGGGAGGATGCTGGCCATCGGCATCGGCGACGGGCCGGCGACGATGCATCGAGCGCTGGAGTTGGCTCAAGCGCATCCGCAGATATGGGCCTCGGCGGGGATTCATCCGCAGGAGGCGCGTCAGGCGACGCCGGAATGGTTGAAGAAGCTAGCGACCCTGGTCGACGACCCGCGCTGCATCGCCGTCGGAGAGATTGGCCTCGACTACTACCATGCCGACAACCCCGACATCGCGACGCAGCAGGCGGCGTTCATCGCGCAGATGAATATCGCCGTTGCGGCGCGGAAGCCCATCACGATTCACTGCCGGACGTCCGAGCTGGCCACGCCCGTCGCAAAGGCAAAGTACGAGCCTGCCGACGCATGGGCAGACCTGCTGGCGCTGATCGCCGAGCACTGGACGCCGAGCGGCCTGCCCGGCATCATGCACTGCTTCTCCGGCAGCGAGGAGCAGGCGCGGCGCTCACTCGAGGCCGGTTTTTATCTGTCATTTGCGGGAAATGTCACCTATCCCAAGTCGACCGTGATTCAGGCGGTGGCAAAGTGGGCTCCGGCAGACCGTATCCTCGTTGAGACCGACGCACCGTTCCTCGCGCCGGTTCCCCTGCGCGGACAGCGCAATGAGCCGGCACACGTGGCGTTGACGGCGAAGTTCGTCGCGGAACTGCGCGGGGTGAGCGTTGAGGACCTGGCCGCGCAGACCACAGCGAACTTCGAGCGGCTGTTTCCGGCGGTCCTCCGGGGCTGAAGCCCCATCCTATCCGCACGCTGAAACGGTGGCCTAAAGGCCACCTCTCCCTCCGACTCTGGCACAATGGAGTGCGACGCGCGATGCATTCAGCATCCGATATGAGACGAGGTACGAACATGGCAGCCGACAACAGCTTTGACGTAGTGAGCAAGGTAGAGATTCAAGAGGTGAAGAACGCCATCGACCAGGCGACCAAGGAGGTGAACGCGCGCTTTGACCTGAAGAACTCGAAGTCGACGATCACGCTCGAGGGTCAGGACGTGGTGCAGCTCGCCAGCCAGGACGAGTACACGATCAAGGCGGTTATCGACATCCTGGCGCAGAAGTTCGTCAAGCGCGGAGTCTCGCTGAAGAACCTGGAGTACGAGAAGATTGAGCCGGCCTCCAATTCTTCGGTCCGGCAGAAGATCAAACTGAAGCAGGGCATCTCGTCCGAGCCGGCGAAGAAGATCGTCGCGGTCATCAAGGATTCGAAGAAGAAGGCGCAGGCCAGCATCCAGGGCGACACCGTGCGCGTGACCAGCAAGGACCGCGACACGCTGCAGTCGATTATGGCGCTGTTGCGCGGGCAGGACTTTGGTGTGGAACTCCAGTTCACGAACTTTCGCTCCAACTAGCCTTGACCGCACGGTAATGGAGGCAGGCAGAGGCTTGACGCCGCTTCGTGCAAGCCATTGAACCTGCTACTCTATTTTCCAGCGTGAGTTCCATCTCCATCGCGACGGCTGCTGAAGTCTTCGACCTGCTGAAGGACGATCTCGCGGCCATTGAGGTGGAGTTTGCGCGGCAGTCGGACTCGACTGTTGAGGTCGTCACTGACATTGCGACCTACCTGATGGCAGGAGGCGGCAAGCGCATACGGCCTCTGCTGCTGCTACTCTCCGCCAAGTCCTTGCAAAGCGATAATGCAGGCCGGATACGCATGGGCGCCGTGGTGGAGATGCTGCATACCGCCACGCTGGTCCATGACGACATCATCGACGAGGCGAGTACACGGCGCGGGCGTCCCTCGTCCAACACCACCTGGGGCAATTCCAAGTGCGTTCTCGCGGGTGATTGGCTGTATATGCAGGCGTTTGCGACGGCGCTGGCAGAGCGCAACTTCCGCGTTCTGGACCTGCTGATCTCGCTCACGCAGCAGATGGTCGAAGGCGAGCTGCTGCAGATGGAGAAGCTAGGCCACCTGATCAATGAAGAAGAGTACTTCGACCTGATCTATCGCAAGACGGCGTGCCTGTTCAAAGTCTCCATGCAGCTCGGCGCTGTGATTGCCAACCCGGCAATGACCTCGGCGCAGGAACCTTTTGACGCGCCGTTTGAGGAGACGCTCGGCGAGTACGGCCGCAACCTCGGGCTGGCGTTCCAGATTGTGGACGATGTGCTCGACCTGACCGCGAACGATGACGTGTTGGGCAAACCCGCTGCGAGCGATCTGCGCGAAGGGAAAGCAACGCTGGCTGTGATCCATGCGCTGGAGCGCGGAACTGGCGCGGATAGAGAGGCGATTCGCACGGTACTCGCCGACCGCAGTTTTGAGCGCGTGGCGCATGCGGAGATTTTGGAGATTCTGCAGCGGCATGGGTCGATCGCCTACGCGATGGACACCGCCTGCGCCTATGCCGAGGCAGCGCGGCAGTCCATCACCGAGCTTCCGGAGACCGAGTACAAGCGTGCCCTGCTATGGGTGCCGGGGTATGTGACGACAAGAGACCGGTAGGTCTTACTCCTCGTCCTCATCCACTTCAATATCTTCATCATCCTCGCCATCAGCTACTTCCACCGCGAGCGCTTCCACGCGCACGGGGCCATCCTCTTCGGGCTCCAGCAGCACCTGGATGCGGCTCTCGGCGGCCGAGAGTTGCTTCTTACAGGCGTTGGAGAGATGCACGCCGCGTTCGAAGAGCGTGACGCTTTCTTCGAGCGACAGGTCGCCGCGCTCCAGTTTTTCTACGACCTTCTCCAGCTCAGCGAGCTGTGCCTCAAAGCTCGGCATCAGGCGACCTCCTCGACCAGACCCAGCACCTCAGCGGCGGCTGCGAACTTGCCGAAGGGTGCGCTGACCTGCACGCCCTGCACCTCACCTCGAACTGCGGCCAGCATCTCCTGCGCGATCTTCAGGCCTTCTTCGAGTGCCGCGGCCTTGTCAGTATGCTGCGCCATGCGCGCTAGGATGTCGTCCGGCATGGAGACCTTCAGGTCGTTCTTCATGAACTCAGCGTTGCGCAGGCTGGTGAGCGGCCAGATGCCCGCGACGATAGGGATGCGGAACTGTTCGATGCGGCGCAGGAAGACCTCCAACAGGCGCATGTCAAAGACCGGCTGCGTGATACCGAACTCAGCACCGGCGTCTACCTTGTAGGCGAAGCGCCGGATCTCGTGCTCGATGTCGTGGACGCCGGGGTTCGCCGCGCAGGAGATGGTGAAGCCAGTGGATGCGTTGATGGGATTGCGTCCGATGTCGAGCCCCTGATTGAGTCCGCGCACGATGTTCACCAGCCCGATAGCATCCACGTCAAAGACTGCCGTGGCATCAGGATAGTTGCCGGTCTTGGGTGGGTCGCCGGTGAGGCAGAGGATGTTCTTGATGCCGTTCGAGGCTGCGCCCAGCAGATCGCTCTGAATGCTGAGGATGTTGCGGTCGCGGCAGGTGTAGTGCAGGACGGTCTCGATGCCGACCTGCTGCTGAATCTGCAGGCAGAGTGCCAGGTTGCTCATGCGTGCGCTGGCGCGCGGGGAGTCCGGCACGTTAATGGCATGGACTCCGCGGTTGGCCAGAAGCGCCGCGCCGGCAAGCTCCTTGCTCGCGTCAAAGCCCTTTGGCGGAACGATCTCCACCATCGTGACGAACTCGCCGTCGGCGATGAGCTGGCCGATGCGCGAGCGCTCGCGCAGTGGTGGCGGTTCCACGGCCTTCTCATCCTTCGCCAGAACGATGCCGGTGCCGTTCGCCGAGACATTGGCCACGGCGTTCTCACCCGAGCCCTGTGCCTGCAATGAGCGCAACATGCTGCGGATGGCGCGGATGTGCGCCGGCGTGGTGCCGCAGCAACCGCCCACCCAGCTCGCTCCTGCGCGAATGTACTTGCGCGCAAAGCTGGCCATGTATTCCGGCGAAGTGAGGTAGATGTTGCGGCCCTCCACGTTGCGCGGCATGCCGGCATTGGGCATGGCGACCAGCGGCAGGGTTGTGACTGCACGCATCCGCTCAATCACGCCCAGCACCGTATCCGGCCCGACGCTGCAGTTGCAGCCAATGGCATCGGCACCGATTTGGGTCAGGCGCGCGGCTGCTTCTTCGGGAGTCGCACCATCGAGACAGTTGGAGTCGTCGCCGACGGTCACGAGCACGACGACCTTCAGCTGCGGAGCTACGTCGCGCGCAGCCAGTACGGCCTGCTCGGCTTCGGCAAGCGACATCATGGTCTCAAGAATCAGCAGGTCAACTCCACCTGCCGCCAGGGCGGTGATCTGCTCTGCGAAGGCGGCGCGGGCCTGGGCAAGAGTCACCTCGCCCTCCGGCGCCAGCTTCACGCCCAGCGAGCCAACAGCTCCGGCCACAAAGGCTTCGGTAGCCTGCTTTTCGCGGATAGCATCCACGCACTGGCGCGCGATGGCTGCTCCGGCGCGGTTGAACTCGGCAACCTTCTCGCCCAGGCCGAACTGCTCCAGGCGGTAGGAGTTTGCGCCAAAGGTGTTGGTTTCAATCACCTGGGCCCCGGCCTGCAGGTAGCCCTCATGCACGGAACGAACGGTCTCCGGCTGGGTGACGTTCAGCTCGTCATAGCTGCGGTTGATAAAGACGCCACAGCTATAGAGCATGGTACCCATGGCTCCGTCGCACAGGACGGTCTCGCCGGAAAAGAGCTTGTCTACAGCAGCCTGCATTCGTCTCCTGTCCGGCTGCCTGCGGTGGTCGCGGGCATGGGCGTCGTCCGGAGCATGTTGTCTTCATCGTATACCGTTGGACGCCGCCCCTGCCGTTACCAGGGTGGGCCGGCAACTGCTCCGGGGCCGGGTGCCGCCCTGTTATACTTTTGTCAGGAAGTAAGGATTCTCTGCGCATTCTGCGCACCGGTTTGGAGTAGTTCACGTTGAAGAATAGAAGTTTCTCCACCCAGGTCATAGCAAGCCTGCTACTGGCGATGGCTACGCTGGGGCTTACGGCCTGTGCTAACAGGATCTATTACTATCCCGAATACAATTACGCCGGTCGGCCGACCCCTCCCAGCGGCCTCCTGCAGCGCGTTCTTGTCGCGTACACCTCCGGCGGCACATCCGGCGGGTTGCAGATCCTGGACGGACTGCGGGACATCCGCAGCAATGTGCAGAACACCATCCCGGGCTTTTCGATCTCCGGATACTCTGCGGCGGATCCCATTCAAATCCTCAACTATCCGGAGGAGACCACGGGCTATGTGCTCTCCTACACCGACGGCACTCTTGGCAAGGTGAACTACAGCACGGAGGCCTCTGCGGGTTCGGCAGCGTCCTTCGGCTCGACGACACCCTCCGCTGCAGCAGCTTCCGATGGCAGCATCTTTGCCGGAGCTGCGGAGCAGGCCGGAACTCTGGTCGTCAGCTATGGTGGCTCGACCTTCTATCTAAACCTGCCGAACGTGGATAAGGCGGTCATCGATCAGGGCAACGGCGTCATCCTGGCCATGGTGCGCAACTCCAACACGATGTATCGCGTAGTGAAGCTGCCGGCAACCAACAACCCGGTTACGCCTCCCGGAGCCGTTGACTGTGAGCCGCTGCTGCTACCGGTGCTCTGCGTCGTTCCCGTGGCAGGGACCTATGATCGGCCTACAGATGTGAAGTTCTCGCTTGATGGAACCACGGCTTATGTGCTGAACTCGGGCCCGGAGTACGGCGGCACGACCGCCAGCGTTACCTTCCTGCAGGAGGGCGCGCTGAACATCAACAGCGTCCCCACGGTGAATCCGCTGAGTCCCGGCGCTCCGTCGCCCATGGAGACGCTGCCGGTGGCCAACCCGGTGCCGATACCCGGCGGCGTGACCGCGGCCGTCTCAGACGGGACCTACCTCTATCTCTCCGGGCAGCAGTTGCAGCCCAGCGGACTCTTCGCCGGCTATCTGACCTTGCTGAACCTGGCAACCGACCAGACGGCTGCGCCCATCTCGATCTCCGACGGCACGCACACCAGGATGCTGCTGGCGGACGACAACACGCTCTGGATCGGCTCCCATCTGTGCGCCAGCGGCGTGCGAGCCGCACTGGCTGCCAAAGGCAACACCACACAAGCGGCCAACACCAACTGCCTTACCATGGTCACGCTCAACGGCACCACAACGCCGACTGCTCAGATTATTCCAGCGGTCTCCGCTACGGCGACCAACCCGGTGACGGTGCCTTATCCCAACACCAACCAGAACCTGTACTACTATGGCGACCTGACCGGCATCTGCTGGGTGCAGGGCTACCACAAGGTGTATACGGCTTATGGCGGGCAGATTCATGCCTTCTACACCGACGCCACCTCCGTAGGCCCTGCGGGCTCAGAGATAAACAACTACTACATCACCGTCCAGGGAACCGTCCTCGACGTGGCCTACATGGACGCGCTGACCAACTCCGCAGACTAATGCTTTCTTTCGGAAGCATCTGTTACGCGCTGAGATCGTCGAGTTGAGCAGCACGGAACCAATCGCGCTGCGTGAACGTCCTGCGCCTAAACCTTGACACCACGGCAACCGGCATAGCGCGGGATTTTTTCTCTGCGTGTCTCAATCCAACCTTTGCCCTCGCGCGTAACTCCTACGAACTGTACTTCCTGTCGTCGCAAGTGCCGGAGGCATCAGTTCAGCGACGTGCAGACGCAAGCCCCTGCGTAACCTAAGCGAACGCCCCACCGAACAATCAGGCCCCTTCATCCCTTGGCACGCGCTCACAAAGCGCTATGGAAATTTGTGCGCCAAAAACGGCCCTTTGTTCCTGCAAATCAGATCACCGCACGTCAGGAGATGAACCGTGGACAAACTCAATTCCATCGCAGATAAGGCTCTCTCGCGTCGAAACTTTCTCGCCGGCGCAGGGGCGGTAGCGGCCACGACGGCGATCGCCGGCTGCAGCAATGACAACGTGGCCGCGTCTTCCTCAGGCTATACAGACGCCGACATTCTGAACTTCGCGCTCAATCTTGAGTATCTCGAAGCTGAGTTCTACCTGCGCGCCGCCACTGGAGTTGGTCTGCAGGCCTCCGACACCACGGCAGGTTCCGCATCTTCCTACCAGACCGTTGGTTCAGTCACCATGGGCTATGCCGCACAGGTTGCAGGGCTGACCACGGCGCAACAGCAGATCCTCAACGAGATTGCCTACGAGGAGCAGGAACATGTCCGCTTCCTGCGCTCGGCGCTGGGCAGCGCGGCAATCCCGCGTCCCGCCATTGATCTCTCCTTCTTCGGGCCGCTGGCTGTCGCCGCGGGAATCTACACTTCGGTGCAACCTGCGTTCAATCCGTTCGCGAGTTTTGACGCATTCCTAATCGGCGCCTTCATCTTCGAGGATGTCGGAGTAACGGCGTACTCCGGCGCGGCTCCGCTAATCAGCGCTGCCGGCGTGGCCGCAGGCTACCTTACTGCGGCCGCAGGCATTCTCGCGGTCGAGGCCTACCACGCCGGTTACATCCGAACCTCGATCACAGGCCGAGGCATCACGAACAGCTCCAACACCTATATCGCCATTGCCAACCAGGTCGCCGCTCTGCGTGCCATGCTCACCGTAGGCAACTCGGCAGCTCCCTCCACCACAAGCTCAGTGGAGACCAACCTCGTGCTACCCACATCCACCACTACACCGAGTGCGATCGTCGCGGCAGACCCGACAAATGCGGTCGGCTTTGCGCGCACGGTCAACCAGGTCCACCACATCGTCTATGGTTCGCCCACAGTCGGCGTCGCAAAGGGCGGATTCTTCCCCAGCGGCACCAACAGCATCTTCGCCACGACCACAGCCTAAACAACCGAACCAACCTATAAGGACGGTACAAAGATCATGGCAAACCAAGAGACTCAACTCGTTGACACCATCCTCATCCAGAGCCGGCGCAAGATCCTGACCCTCGGTGCAACTTCCCTCGCCGGCATGGTGCTTGGCGCTGCCCTGCCGGAACAGGCCCATGCTGCCACTACCTACACCGACAATGACATCCTCAACTTCGCCCTCAACCTGGAGTACCTCGAAGCGAACTTCTACTACCTCGCCGCCTTCGGCACGACCATCGACGTGGCTAACGCTGCATCAACGGCGGCTGGAGCTCCGCTCATCACGCTGAAGCAGACAGTCGGCACCAAGGGCACGGTCATGGGCGGCAGCAAGGTCCCCTTCACCACCGTCACCGTCGGCTCCTACGCCGTGGAGACGGCAGTAGAAGAGGGCAAGCACGTCAGGATTCTCCAGTCGGCGCTGGGAAGTCTCGCAGTGGCACAACCGGCAATCAATCTGAGCGCCTCCACCGGCGGAGCGTGGCCCACTCTCGCTACCGCGGCGGGAGTGACGGGCGGCGCAACCTTCAGCCCATACACCTCGGACGCCAACTTCCTGGTCGGCGCCTATGTCTTTGAGGATGTCGGCGTCACCGCGTATCACGGCGCAGCTTCACTGATCGTTTCGCCGTCGGTGCTCACCACGGCGGCCGGAATCCTGGCGGTTGAGGCCTATCATGCAGGCCTGATCCGCACGACGATCAACTATCTGGACCCGGTCAACGCCTCCGGATATCTCACCATCACCGGGCAGATATCCACGCTGCGCGCAACGCTGGCCAAGGCGGCTCTGCTGGGCGCTGCGGGCGGTGCATACGACGCCAATCCGGACGACTTTGGCCTTGCCGGCTTCAGCGTCTCGCTCGCCGGCGCTGCCAGCGTCACCTCCACACGCATCACCGACGCCGACTCCACCAACGTCATCGCCTTTGCGCGCAACACCACGCAGGTACTGAACATTGTCACCGGCGGCGGCGCGGTCAACGCGGGCGGCACAGCGCAGATCAGCCCAGCAACAGGAGTCTTTTTCCCTGCGGGACTCAACGGATTGTTCAAATAAGGGCTTGCAGACTATCTCCCGCCATCCTGCTCTACGTAGCAGGATGGCGTCTTTTTGCGGGACTCCCCCTCCCCCTGTTTTTGCGCAAAATCTTCATAAATAAAGACTTAGCTTTGGACCACGATGCGGTTTCAGGCCAAAATCTTCATTCCAAAGGGGTAAGCGCTGCAGGGGGCTGCGCTCGGAAACGGGCAAATACCCGCAGCCCCGAAACGGAACTCCTCTGCCTAACTCCGAAGTTTTAAGTTTTAAGTTGTAAGTGCCAAGAAACGGCAGGTGGGCTTTTCCTTACAACTTAGAACTTAGAACTTAAAACTCATTTCAAGCGCCGCACTCTGGCGATGGACTTCAAGTAGTCCTTGAGGGGTTCGGCGGGCACGCCCATGAACATCTGCCCCGGGCCCTCCAGCCTCTTGCCCGGAAAGACCCCCGACGCCCCGCCGAGGATGACCCCCGGGCCGATCGTCACGTGGTCGCCGAGCCCGACCTGCCCGGCCATCACCACGCCGTCGCCGATGGTGCAGGAGCCGGAGATGCCCACCTGCGCGGCGATCAGGACGTTGCGGCCGATGCGGCAGTTGTGGCCGATGTGGACCTGGTTGTCGATTTTGGTCCCGGCACCGATGCGGGTCTCGCCCAGCGCCCCGCGGTCGATGGTGGTGTTGGCACCGATCTCCACGTCGTCCTCGATGACCAGCGTGCCCTGCTGCGGGAACAGCACATGCTCTCCGGTAGCCGGGTGGGTGGCGTAGCCGAAGCCG
>Ga0182012_10008455_pt1 | contig 10179 bp, 9 predicted proteins | sample 612S2SmetaG_FD_120486 | JGI IMG/M metagenome (GOLD analysis project Ga0182012, IMG submission 120486) | Permafrost microbial communities from Stordalen Mire, Sweden - 612S2S metaG | ecosystem: Environmental > Terrestrial > Soil > Wetlands > Permafrost | place: Sweden: Stordalen | collected... | reverse complement strand
TACGACGTCATCGTCCGGGCCGAAGCCACCACGGTCGACGAACTGGGCCGGATGGTGGTGGGTCGGATCCAGCTGATCGAGGGGATCACCCGGACGGTCACCTGTCCGGTGGTCAACCTCTGAGGCCCGGCCGGCCGGGCCCGGTCAGCCCGGCCCGGTCAGCGGATGGCCCCCGAGGTCCGCAGAGCCCCGATCTCCCCGTCCGAGAGCCCCCAGTCACCGAGGGCCTCCTCGGCGTGTTGGCCGGGGTTGGGTGGAGGCCGGCGGATGGCGCCCGGGGTGCCGAGGAACCGGGGGGCCGGCGCCGGCTGCACCACGCCGGCCACCTCGGTGAAGGTCTGGCGGAACCGGTTGTGGGGGTGCTCGGGGGCCTCGGCCGGTGAGAGCACCGGGGTGGCGCAGGCATCGGTCCCGTCGAAGACGGCTTCCCAGTCGGCCCGGGTCCGACCGGCGAAGATCCGGGCGAACCGCTCCTTCATGCCGGGCCAGGCGTCCCGGTCCATCTGGGGTGGCAGGTCCTCGCCTTCGAGTCCCAGCAGCCGGATGAGCTCGGCGTAGAACTGCGGTTCGATGGCTCCCACCCCGATGAACCCGCCGTCGGAGGTCTCGTACACCTCGTAGAAGTGGGCGCCGGTGTCCAACAGGTTGGTCCCCCGGGGGCCGTCCCACATGCCGGCGGCCCGCAGGGTGGTGGTCATGGTCATGAGGGAGGCGGCGCCGTCCACCATGGCCGCATCGACCACCTGGCCGGCCCCGGTCTGCCGGGCGCTGAGGATGGCCGCCACCATCCCGAAGGCCAGCAGCATCCCGCCGCCGCCGAAGTCACCCACCAGGTTGAGCGGCGGGAGCGGTGCCTGGCCCGCCCGGCCGATCGGTTCGAGGGCCCCGGACAGGGCGATGTAGTCGATGTCGTGGCCGGCCGCCTGGGCCAGGGGGCCGTCCTGGCCCCAGCCGGTCATCCGCCCGAACACCAGCCGGGGGTTGCGGGCCAGACAGACGTCGGGACCGAGCCCGAGCCGCTCGGCCACCCCGGGCCGGAACCCCTCCATCAGCCCGTCCGCCACCTCCACCAGGCGGAGGACCAGGCCCACGCCCCCGGGGTTCTTCAGGTCCACCGCCACCGACCTCCGGCCCCGGTTCATGAGATCGACGTGGGCCTCCGAGTGGGGCGGGTAGGTGGCCCGCTCGAAGCGGTCGATCCGCACGATGTCGGCCCCGGCGTCGGCCAGCATCATGCCGGCGAAGGGGGCCGGCCCCAGGCCGGCCAGCTCGATGATGCGGAGACCGTCGAGGGGACCGCTCACCGGGGACCCGCCGCGGGGGTCTGTCGGGGGGTCCGCACCACCGGGTCCGGAAGGGTCGATGTGGGGTTGCTCATGGCCGGATCGTGGCCCCCGCGGCCCCCGGGGGTCAAATACGTCCCCCCGGCACGGCGGGGGCTAGCCTGCCCGTGAGTGTCCGAGGTCCGCACAGCCACCGGACCCGGCCGGGTCAATCTGATCGGCGACCACACCGACTACAACCAGGGCCTGGCCCTCCCCCTGGCCATCGGATTGGGGGTCCAGGTCGAATTCCGCCCCGCCGACCGGGACGAGATCGAGGTGACGTCGACCGCCTTCCCGTCGGGTGCGGTCATCGCGACCACCATCGCCCCCGACCCGGATGCGATCGTGGCATCCCCCCGACCGGCGTGGTCCCGTCTGGTGGCGGCCATGGTGGCCCTGGCCCGGCCGGACTCGGGAGGGACCCTCCACATCGGGACCACCCTCCCGGTGGGCTCGGGGCTGTCGTCGAGTGCGGCCCTGGCCGTGGCGCTGGCCAAGGTGTTCGGGGTGGAGGGACCGCCGGTGGTCGTGGCCCGACTGTGCCAGGAGGCCGAACGGCTCACCGGCGTCCCGGTCGGGGCCATGGACCCCCTGGTCTGCGCGGGCGCCCACCGGGACCACGCCCTGTTGATCGACTTCACGACGCTGGCCACCGAGCAGGTTCCGGTCCCGGCCGGGGCCGGCATCGTGGTGGTCGACTCGGGGTACCGGCGGACCCTCTCCGACTCCCCCTACGCCCTCCGGGTGGCCGAGTGCGAGGCGGCGGCGGCCCGGATCGGGCCGCTCGGCACGGCCGGTCCCGCCGACCTGGCCGGGTTGCGCGACCCCCTCCTGCGCCGGCGGGCACGCCACGTCGTCACCGAGTGCCGCCGGGTGCGGGAGGTGGCGGCGGCCCTGGGTGCGGGCGACCTGGTGGCGGCGGGCGCCCTCATGGGCGAGAGCCACGCCAGCCTGGCCGAGGACTTCGAGTCCACCCTGCCCGCCGTGGACGACCTGGTCGCCGACCTGGTGGGCCGGCCCGGGGTGTACGGGGCGCGGATGACCGGCGCCGGCTTCGGGGGATGCGTGGTGGCCCTCACCGCCCGCGGTGCCGTCGATCCGCACGGCCTGGCCACCCCGGCCTGGACCGTGATGGCCGTGGACGGCACCGTGGCGGCACGCCGCGACGGGGACGGTGCCCGGACGCAGTGACCGGCGCGTTGACGGTCACCGCCCCCCGGAAGGGCCACCGGGCCCGGGAGGGGGGCGCAGGCGGCGCTGGATGACCCGGGCCACGACGTCGGGCTTGCGCACGTCGGCGATCCAGCGGAGGTCGTCATCGTCACGGACCTCCAGCTCGAGCCGCCCCGAACCGATGATGCGCCCGACCACACTCTGGACGACGGTCACCGAGTCGATGTGGGCCCACGCCGTGTCCACCTGCCGGCGGGAGACGACGCCCCACCGCTCGATGATCCGCAGCGAGGTGAGCACCACGGTGGTGCGGCGCCAGCGGACCGTCCTGACGGCCAGCCAGGCGCACGGAACGGCCACCACCAACCCCTCCACCCAGTGCAGGGGCACCGACGTGTGGGGGATGCCGACATCGAGCGCCACGCCGACGGCGATGACGGCCAGGGAGAGGGCCAGGGGGCCGCTCAGGAACGACCAGTGCGGTCGGACCTCGACCAGAGACGTCTCACCGGGCAGGAGTGGCATGGGCCGGCCCGCCACATGCCTCAGCCCAGTTTGGCGGCGATCGACCCGGCCGACCGGAGAACCGATCCGTCGGCACCGGCGGCCGTGTAGGCGTGGGTGGGCCGCTGCCGGGCCTCGGCCAACAGGTCGGCCAGCAGGGTGGCGAAGGGGACCGGTGGGGTCACCCACAGATAGCGGGCCAGGGATCCGGGCACGGTGTTGATCTCGTTGACCACAAAGGTGTCACCGTCGGACAGGAAGTCGAGACGGGCCATCCCCCGCACCCCGGCCAGTCCGGCCACAGACTCGGCGGCCGTCCGGAGGGCCTTCTCCAGCTCCGGGGAGATCAGGGCCGGGAGTTCGCGGTTGGCCCCGGCCATGCCCTCCCCGGCCACGTACTTGTCCCGGTAGTCGAGGATGTCGGTCGATCCGTCGCTGCGGATGGGCCGCTCCACGGCGGAGATCTCAAGGGTCGGCCAGGTGCGCACCCCGACCTGCAGATCGGTCATGTCCGGACGGTAGGGCTCCAGCACCGCCCCCGCCCGGAGATGGGGATTGGCCCCCAACCGGGCCTGTGCCGTCGCGAAGTCCTGGACCACGTCGATCCCGATGGACGACCCCCCGAAGCGCGGCTTGAGGATGTAGGGACCCTCGAAGTCGGGCCGGTCGACCCCTCCGCCCAGGAGGACGCGCGGCAACGTGGGGAGGCCGGCGCCGGCCATCACCGCACCGAAGGCCAGCTTGTCCATCCCGAGGGCGGCGCCGGCCACCGTCGGGCCCGTGTAGCGCACGGCCGCCAGGTCCAGGGCGGCCTGGAGCGTCCCGTCCTCACCGGGGCCGCCGTGGCAGCACACCAGGGCCACGTCGAGCTCGACGGCCCGGGACCGGCCGAGCCGGCCTCCGGCCTCGGAGAAACCGCCACCCGGGGCGGCGGTGAACACCAGCGGCCGCGCCCCCCGGGGGACGCCCTCGAGGAACGACTCGGCCTCCAGGCCCGGATCCACCTCGAACCACTCGCCGGTCTTCGACCAGTACAGCGCCCGGACCGCCGGTCCGGATCCGCCGGCCAGGCCCCGGGCGGCCTGCAGGCCGGTCAGCACGCTCACGTCGTGCTCGGGCGACGGACCTCCGAAGATCACGGCTACGTCGGGCACGGTGGGTTGGCTCCTCCGATCGGCGGCTGCGGGAACCGGCGGCGGTCAGCCCGGCCGTCGGCGCGACGGCTCAAGGGTAGTGGTCCGGCAGATCGTTCTCGTACAGCACCGCATCACCCGGCCCGAGGTGCTCCCGGACCCAGGTGACCGCCTCCGGCCGGTCGCCGACCAGGACCGTCCGCACCCCGGCGCCCGGCACCGATGCCGAGCCGACCTGGAGGGCCCGGCGATTGGTGCGCCCCACGATGACCAGGTCGGTGGCCACCCCGGCCACCGCGGCCCCGAAGCGCCGGTTCTCCTCGAACTGCCGGGCGCCGAGCTCGACCATCCCGGGGGTGACCACGACGGCCCGTCGGGACCCCCCACCGTCCGCCGGGCCGTCTCCCGCCGCCGAGGCCAGCGCGGCCAGGGCGGCCGAGGCACCGGCCGGATTGGAGTTGTACGTGTCGTCCAGGATGGTGGCCCCGGTGCCCGAGCGGACGGCCTGGAGGCGGTGGTCGGTCGAGGGGAGGCCGGAGAGCCGCGATCCGACCGCCTCCGGATCGACGCCCACCACCAGCGCCACGGCGATGGCGCAGGCCAGATTGGAGGGCTGTACGCCCACCGGGACCTCGATCCCCTCGGCCAGCACCGAGCCGCGCCGGTACACCGACAGGGCTCCTCCGGACCCGCGGACCACGGCGACATCGGCGGCCGGGTCCCGGGCCGAGCAGCGGTGCACCCGCTTCCCGGCCGCCGCGGCGCGGTCGGCCACCGCGGCCAGGCGGGGGTCGTCCACCGCCAGCACCACGTCCGGTGCCGGTCCGAGGATCTCGGACTTGGCCTCGACGATGCGGTCCTCGGACCCGAACCGTTCGAGGTGGACGGGGCCGATGGCGGTGATCACGGCGATGTCCGGTGGGCACCACCCGACCAGGTCGGCGATCTCGCCGGGGCCGTAGGTGCCCATCTCGGCGACGAACACCTCGGTGCCGTCGGCCAGGTGCTCGTTGACGGCCCGGGCCAGTCCGGCCCGGTTGTTGAAGCTGGCGGGAGTGGCGACCACGGACCGGGTGCCCGTCACCAGAAAGGCCACATGGCCCTTGGTCGAGGTCTTTCCGAACGAACCGGTGATGGCCACCACCGTGGGCGCCACGCGGACCAGACGGGCCGCGGCCCGGTCGACGAACCGACCGGACAGGCGCCGCTCGAGCGGGGTGGTGGCCCAGCAGGCCAGGTCGACCAGGACCGGGACGGCCAGGGCGGCCACCACGGCCAGGGGCGAGGCCGCACCGGTGACCACGCCCACCACCACCAGCACCACCACCAGGCCGGCCCACACCGCCGCCAGGGTCCGGAGTCTCCGGGTCCAGGCCAGCGGCGAGGTGCGACCGCGCACCCCGAGCCCGATCGGCCCGGCCGCCACCACCGCGGCGGTGGCCACCCCGGCCGGGGGCCACCACAACGAGGCCACCGCCGCCGCCACGGCCCCGGTGGCCAGGGCGGCGTTGGTCGGGGTGGACCGCCACCACCGCCCGGCGAACCGGAGCACCGACCCGGCCAGGTAGTGCTCGCGCTGGGCCACCCGCAGCCACCGCAGACCCGCCGGGGCGCACGCCGCCACGGCACAGGCCACGGTGATCCACGCCACACCGTGGTGGTCGCGGGCGAACTCCAGGGCCACGGTCGACGGCACCGGTGCGGTGCCGACCACCGCCATCAGGCGGTGGGCCCGTCGTCGGCCGCCCCGGACCCGGCCCCGGCCGACTCCGGCACCCCGTCGGTGACCACCCGGCGGAGCTCCCGGGGGGCCTCGGTGGGAAGCAGGTGGCCCACCCCCGCAAGGGTGGTCAGGGTGGCCGAGGGGAACAGGGGGCGGGCCCGCACCGCCACCTCCAGGGGCACCTCGGTGTCGTCCCGACCCCAGAGGAGATCGACCGGACAGCCCACCGCCGCCATGGCCTCCCCGTACCCCTCCGAGAGGAGCCGGACGAACACCCCCCGCATGACACCGGTGGCGGCCCGGTAGTCGGGGGATCCGTACCGGTTGCGGAGGGCCTCCATCCTCTCCTCGCCCACCAGGCCCAGGGCGTGGAGCCGCCGGCCCACACGGAAGGCCGTGGCCGGACGCGAGCGCCGGTCCTGACGGTGGAGCAGGGGGACACCGCACAGCACCATCCGCTCGATCCGGTCCGGCACCAGGCCGGCCAGGTGCACGGCCACCCGGCCTCCGAAGGAGTGCCCGACCACCACCACCCGGTCGGCCAGCACGCCGGGCTCGTCGAACAGCGGGAGCAGCCGGCGGGCGTACTCGTCACTCCCCCACGCCTCGGGGGGTGGCGGTGTCGCCCCGAACCCGGAGAGATCCGGGGCCACCACGCCCAGACCGGCGGACGACGGGCCCGGGGTGCGGTCGTCAAAGGCCGGCGCGAAGTCGAGGTGGGTCCTCTGCCAGCCGTGCAGGGCCAGAACGGTCGGGACCCCCGGACCCCACGTCCCGCCGAACAGGTCACCGCCGGCGAACGACTTCAGCACCGGCACACCCTACCGATAGCCTCAGCTGCCGTGGAACCTCCTCCTGCGACGGGCGCCCGGCCGGCCGGCCGGCCGGGGGTCCCTCCCGACCCCTACGACCAGGCTGTCTCCACCCTCACCGCGGCCCAGCACCAGGCTGTCGCCTCGACGGCGCCGGCCCTGTGCATCATCGCCGGGGCCGGGTCGGGCAAGACCCGGGTCCTCACCCTGCGGGCGGCCCGTCGCATCCGGGACGGCTCGGCCGATGCCGACCACACGGTGATCTGCACCTTCACCCGCAAGGCCGCCACCGAACTGCGCCACCGCCTGACCCGTTACGGGGTCACCGTCTCCACGCCGGCCCCCCCAGGGGGCGCACCGGGGCCGGGGGCACGCACCGGCACGCTCCACCAGCTGGGTCTGACCCTCCTGCGGCGCCACGCCTTCGACGCCGGCCAGGCCCCGCCGTCGGTGGCCGAGCGCCGCGACGAGACCATCCGGGGCCTGGTGGGCGATCCGGCCCTGGCCCCGGCCGTGGCCGCCGAGATCGGATGGGCCAAGGCCAACCGGCTCACGCCCGGCTCGTATGCCGACGGTGTCGGGAGGGCCGGTCGACCGGAGCTGGTCCCGGTGGGCACGGTGGTGAAGGCCTTCACCTCCTACGAGGGCTCCCTGGCCCGGCGGAAGATGCTCGACCTCGACGACGTGCTCCTCCGCTCCGCCGACCTGCTCCTCGACGACGGGACCTTCGCCCGCCACATGCACTGGCGGTACCGGCACCTTTCGGTGGACGAGTTCCAGGACGTCAATCCGGCCCAGTTCCGCCTGATCATGGCCCTGTTGGGCACGCGTCAGGATCTCTGCGCCGTAGGCGATCCCAACCAGGCCATCTACGGATGGAACGGTGCCGATCCGGGGCTCATCGCCGACCTGGGGGACCACGTCCCCGGCCTCGAGGTGGTCCGACTGGACGAGAACCACCGGTCGACCCCCCAGGTGGTGCGGGCCGCGGCGGCGGCGCTCGGTCCCACGGGCGCCGTGCCACCCCGGTCGGCGGCGGCCGACGGCCCCCTGCCGGTGGTCACCGCCTACGACGACGACGAGGCCGAGGCCGACGGGGTGGTGGCGGTGGTGTCCGACCGGGCGGCCGGCGGAATGCGCTGGTCGGACCAGGCCGTGCTGGCCCGGACCCACGATCAGCTGGCCACCGTGCGGCGGGCCCTGACCCGGGCCGGCATCCCCCATCGCACGGCCCCCGGCCCCGACGGCGGTCCGACCGGTCCCACCGGAGCCGGCCCCCGGCGCCCCCCGGGCGACACCGACGCCGTGGAGCTGGCCACCTTCCACCGGGCCAAGGGCCTCGAGTGGACATCGGTCATGGTCGTGGGCCTGGAGGACGGATTCGTGCCCATCGTCCACGCCGGGGCCGGACCGGCCCGCGAGGAAGAGCGCCGGCTGCTGTACGTGGCCCTGACCCGGGCTTCGACCGACCTGTACTGCTCGTGGGCGCGGGTCCGCACCATGGGCGGTGGCCGACGGGTGGAACGACGGCCGTCCCCGTGGCTGGCCGGGGTGGCCCGGGTCTCGAGGACGGGGCCGCTCAAGCCCTCACCCGTGGACACCGGCCGGAGGATCGCGGCGATCCGGGCCGCGCTGCGCACCTGAGCCGGGCATCCCGGCACTCACAGGTCGACGTCGATGAACACCGGGGTGTGGTCGGAGGGCTTCTCGCCCTTGCGGGCGTTCCGGTCGATCAGCGCATACCGGGCCCGGCCGGCCAACGACTCGGTGGCCAGGATGAGATCGATGCGCATGCCGCGGTGCCGGTGGAACGATCCGCCCCGGTAGTCCCACCAGCTGAACAGCTTGTCGTCGGAGTAGAAGCGGCGGAACACGTCCTCCAGCCCCCACGCCTGGAGATCGGCGAGGGCCCCGCGCTCGGCCGGGCTGACGTGGGTCATGCCCGCGAACTGGGTCGGGTCCCAGACATCCCGGTCCTCGGGGGCCACGTTGAAGTCCCCGCAGACCGCCAGGGGTCGGTCCGGTGAACCGGTCCGTTCGAGGAGCGACTTCAGGCCGGCCAACCACGCCAGCTTGGCCGGGAAGTGCTCGCTGTCCAGGCTCCTCCCGTTCGGGACGTAGACCGACAGCACCCGGACCCCACCGCAGTCGGCGGCGATCAGCCGGTTGCCCTGGGCGTCGTTGACCGGGTCCATGCCCGTGGCCACCCCGGACAGCCCCACCCGGCTGACGATGGCCACGCCGTTCCACCTCCCGTCGCCGTGGTGGACACTCTCGTAGCCCATCGAGGCGAAGGCTCCGTGGGGGAAGGCCGAGTCGGTCTGTTTGGTCTCCTGCAGGCAGAGCACGTCCGGTCGGGCGTACCCGATCCACTCCTCGACCCGGGGCAGCCGGGCGGTGAGCGAGTTGACGTTCCAGGTGGCGATACGCACAGGGCCTCCGGTCCTCCGCTCAGGTGGGGTCGGGCGGGGTGGCGTCGGCCAGGACGAAGAGCAGCTCGGCTTCGCACGCCAGCTCGCCCCCGACGGTGGCCCGGCCGGAGCCCTTGCCGGCCCGGGAGGACATCCGGTCCAGTGTGACGTCCAGGTCGAGGCGATCGCCGGGGACCACCTGCCGGCGGAAGCGGGCCCTTTGGATGCCGCCGAAAAGGGGGAGTTTGCCGGCATGGGCCGGGTCGGCCAGCACCGCCACCCCGCCCAGCTGGGCCAGGGCCTCCACCATCAGAACCCCGGGCAGCGTCGGCCTACCCGGAAAGTGACCGGCGAAGAACGCCTCCTCCCCGGTCAGCTGCCAGCTGCCGTGGGCCGACCGACCCGGTTCGACCCGGTCGAGATCGGTGATGAACAGGAAGGGCGGACGGTGGGGCAGGTAGTCGTCAGCGCGCACGGGTGCCGAGGTTACCGGCCCTGCGAATCACCGTCGGCCCCGGCGATGGCCGAGGTTCAGGAACCGACCCCGGGCACGGTCAGCTCGGCTCGCCGGCGGGCGGCGTCCAGAGAGACCAGCGTGAACGGTCGGGTCTCGCCCTTGGCCACCACCTGTCGGGCCTTGCTGGGAGCGGGATCGGCCAGCCCCCGGAGGGGGACGTGACAGAGCATCCCGTCCACGTCCACATGGGCCCCGTGGGAGGTGAAAGAGACCACCGTGCCGTCGAACGTGCTCCCCACCGGGTGGTCGGCCACGAAGGTCAGGAAGGTCAGGGGGTCGTTGAGGGCCTCACCCCCTGTCCGTCCCCCGCCTCCCGACCTCCGGCCGGGTTCATCCGTGCCCCCCTCGGCGTCCCCGGTCGGCGGGGTGGCACCGGCGGCTGTGGTGGCCTTGGCCGCCTTGGTGGATTTGGCCGCCTTGACCGTTCCGGCGGCCTTGGCCGCCTTGGTGGCCTTGGCGGCTTTCACCGCTTTCACCGTTTTGGCTGCCTTCGCCGGCTTGGCGGCCTTGGTGGCTTTGGCCGCCTTGGTGGCCTTGGTCGGCTTGTCGGCTTTGGCCGCCTTGACCGGCTTGTCGGCTTT
>Ga0182012_10008454_pt1 | contig 10180 bp, 7 predicted proteins | sample 612S2SmetaG_FD_120486 | JGI IMG/M metagenome (GOLD analysis project Ga0182012, IMG submission 120486) | Permafrost microbial communities from Stordalen Mire, Sweden - 612S2S metaG | ecosystem: Environmental > Terrestrial > Soil > Wetlands > Permafrost | place: Sweden: Stordalen | collected... | reverse complement strand
GCCGGGTCCGGGAAACCAAAGACGGTGAAAGTGGCGCTTGGCCAGGGTCATGGCGGCGTCAAAGCGGATGACGGGAAAGAGCCGGGCGACGTGGAGAATGGTTTGGATGACTTGCTCGCGCACGGCGGGGTTCAGGTAATCGAGCTGGGCCGTGTCGTTCCATGGGAAGCTGGTGCCGTCGTTGCCATGGTAGATGTAGCGGGTTTCACCGGAGGCGCGGTCGCGGCGGCGAAAAACGACCGCGGCGTCGGATTGCGAGAAGTAGTGATCCTCGATTTTGATCTCGGCCCGCCCGTCATGCGAGAGATCGGGCCCTTCAAAGCTGTAGGAGGGGTACGGCAGGTCCTGGCGGGAGATGAACCACTCCGGATGCTCAATCACCCAGGGTGAATCGATGCCCATGTGGTTGGGTACCATGTCACTGGCGAGGCGGACGCCGTGGTGGTAGCAGCGATCACGCAGAGTAATGTAGGCCGCTTCGCCGCCGAGGTCATCGGCTATGGTGTAGTCGAAGAGCGAATAGGCGGAAGCGACGGCGTCCTGGTTGCCGCAGAGCTGCTTGATGGTGCGAGAGGCGCGGCTGCGCTCCCACACGCCAATCAGCCAGAGCGAATTGATGCCGCGATCGGCAAGTTCCTGCAGGTCCTGATCGGGGATCTCATCGAGGCGGCCGATGTGACGCCCGTACTTGCGGCTGAGCTGTGCGAGCCACACGTAGGTGCTCTTGGCGATGAGCACGGTGTTGGGCATCCATGCCGTATCAGCCGAGAACTTCTCGTACTCGTTGGCCGGATCGCCAAAGGTAGGCACCTCGGAATGGCCGTCGGCAAAGGGGCTCTTATGCCCGTGGCGCCGCGCCCCTTCGGCTGCATGCGCATCCGGAGGGTTGAATTGCGTCCAAATGGCGAGTTCTTCTTCACGGAGGATTGCGGCGGCCATCTCAAGCAGGCGCTCCAGGCTGTCGCCGATGAGCGGCTTCCAGAGCTTTTGTATCATGGCAAGCTGATCGCTGAGGGAGTCTGGTGAACCGACGGCCGGGGCGCGCAGAAGATCGAGAAGGCTCATCGGCTTGGCGTCCGGGAGCGGGATAAGCGGCCGGGAAGCAAAATACTCCGGCATGCGCTGGGTTACCTGACGATAGACGGTCTTTTCAGCCAGGGTACGGTCCTCGAATAGCTCCTCGAATGGCCGGAATGCCTGGTTGCGGTTGGCGGTCCAGAGCAGGAGCAGTTCTTCAAGAGCCGCCGCGCGGTGTGGTGTGCCCTCGGTTTGCCCGGCAAGCCATTGGCGGGGTGTTTCAAGGCCGCGGATCACGCTTGAGCCCGGGAATTGCTCGACAAAGGCGAGCAGCATGGCGTCAAGCTTCTCAGCCCCAACTTGCGCGGCAAACCAGTCCAGGCCGGCGGTCATCACTTCGGGGTCAAACTGCTCGCGGTAGCGCGCCATCAGCACATGGCTGGCCTCATCAATAAGGCCCATCGCGTAAAGCTGGCCCGCATGGACGACGCGGTCGGGATGATTTTCGACATCGCGGACCTGATTCATGCGGTACGCGAAGTCGCGGCACGCCGCCATATTGGCAAAGACAACATTGCCCGTATAGGAGAAGAGAGACTCAGCGAACTGATAGCGCTGGCGCGCATTCCGCGAAATGTGGAATTCCATCATTGGAAAACTTGCTCCCTCTATTCTCCGCCCGGCCAGATGGTAAAACCTCGGCAACAGCTAAAGGTACATCAACGGGGACAAAGACGCTGGAAACTGTGATTTTAAACTGCCGGGGAGGGTCTAGGAGATAGGGAAGACCGAGGGATGAGATCTTCAACCCGGCAGCCTGGCGACCCACTCTGGCCAAGCAGGCAGAAAAGCCGCGAGAAGGTCGCGTCCTGGTATCGAACGGCCACCGAAAAGCTGCCTAATCGAGCGCTTTATGAAACCGGAGAATCGCGAGGGTGAGCAAGCTGAAACCAAGGCCTGCCATGGCTGCCATTTGCGGCCAGAGAATGTCCATCCCCACCCCTTTCAGGTACACACCACGCAGAACAACCAGGAAATAGCGCAGCGGGCTAAGATAGGTGAAATATTGCAGCCATTGGGGCATGGTGGCGATGGGAAATCCGAATCCGGAAAACGTGATTGCCGGCATGATGAAGAAGAAGGCGGTGACCATGGCCTGCTGCTGCGTGGACGAGACCGTGGAGATGAGCAAGCCTACGCCCAGCATGCAGAGGATAAAGAGGACCGCGCCTGTAAAAAGGACCGAGATGTGACCGCGGAACGGGACCTGGAACCAGAGCGTTCCTACGACGGCGATGAGCGAGACATCGAACAGGCCGATGAGGAAGAACGGTAGTGTCTTGCCGAGGATGAACTCGACCGGACGGATGGGTGTCACCATGATCTGCTCAAGTGTGCCGATTTCGCGCTCGCGCACCACCGCGAATGCTGTCAGCGTGATAACCAGGACAAGGGTGAGACTGCCGATGACTCCGGGAACGAAGAACCAGCGGCTGCTCAAGCCGGGGTTGTACCATGGCCGTTGCTCAAGCTCGACCGAAGGCATCTGTTCGACGAGTTGCGGTGCGATTCGGCCGATACGGTCCTTCTGATAGCTCTCGGCAAATCCGAGTGCGATCTGGCTGATATAGCTGGATGCAATCAGGGCTGTATTTGAGTTGGTCGCATCCACGATCACCTGCACGGGCGCCGTCTCGCCCTTGAGGAGCTTTTGTGCGAAGCCCGCATCAATCTCGATGCCAACCGTTGCCTGCCCACTGTCAATGAGTTCGCGAATCTGGCTGGACCGAGTCAGTTGGCGCTGCACATCGAAGTAAGGGCTTGAGGTAAAACGCGAGACGAGATCGCGGCTCTGCTGACTCTGGTCGAAATCGAGCACAACGGTCGGCACATGATGAATGTCGAATGTGGCCGCATATCCGAAGACAAGCATTTGAATAATCGGCGGACCAATGAGGATGAAGCGCGTCCGCTTGTCGCGGAAAACCTGGATGAATTCCTTGATCAGCATCTGCTTGAGGCGACCGAGCATCATTGTTCTCCGTTACTCCAGCCGCTTGTGGAAGGAGCGGGTTGCGATGAGCGTCAGCAGGATAGCAAAGACGGCGAGCGGGATCAGATCCGCGTAGAGCATCGACGTTGGTGTTCCTTTAAGAAAAATCTCTTTGAGCACCGAGACGTAATAGCGGGCTGGCAGGATGCGCGTGATGTATTGGAGGACAACGGGCATCTGGTCAATGGAAAATAAGAAACCTGATAACAGGAATGCGGGAAGAAACGTAATCAGAAGAGCAATCTGGCTGGCGGCAAATTGATTTTTGGCGAGCACCGAGATGAGGAACCCGAGTGCAAGAACCACAACCATGAAGAGAGCGGAACTGATGGCCAGGGTGAGATAAGAGCCGCGAAATGGAACATGGAACCAGTTGATGGCAAGGAACGCACAGACGGCCACGTCGAACATGCCCAGAACGAAATAGGGCGCCAGCTTGCCCAGCATGATTTCCATTGCGGTGACGGGAGTGGAGATCAACTGCTCCATGGAACCCCTTTCCCACTCGCGAGCAATGGTAAGAGACGTAAGGAACGCGCCGATGACCGACATGACGAGAGCCAGCACACCGGGGATGATGAAGGCGCTGCTCTCAAGATCCTCGTTGAACCAGGTTCGTACATCCACGCTGATGGGCGCCGGCTGAACCGATTGTCCATGCGCTTGAAGCCAGCTGAGTTGAATACCAGAGGAGTAACCCTGAACGACGGCCTCGGCATAGCCCATGAGGACGTTGGCGGTGTTGTCATCGGTGCTGTCAACGAGCGCCTGCACTTCAACGGGACCGCCGCTCGAGAGGCGCTGAGAGAAATTCCAGGGAATCACAATGCCCATCTTGGCGCTGCCGTCATCGAGCGCACGGGTGACTGCCGCGTAACTGGAAACCACGCGCGCGATATGAAAATACTCGTTCGATTGAAAGTGCTTGAGAAGATCCTGGCTTTGCTGGCTGCCGTCCTGGTCGTAGACATAGACCGGTAGACCCTTCAGGTCAAGATTGACGCCATAGCCGAAGAGGAGCATGAGCGTAACCGGCATGATGACGACAATGCCGAGGCTACGCGAATCGCGCAGAATATGAATAACCTCCTTGCGGGCGACGGCCAGCAATCGCGTGAAACTCATGCTTTGACCTCCTGCCCGCCTGCGCTTGCGGTGGTGAGTGAAACAAATACGTCCTCGAGCGTGGGGCGGATCTTCTCAATGCGGGTCACCGAGACGCCGTGATCTTCGAGAAGTTTTTGAATGCGCGGTTGAGCTGTGGCTGCATCCTCGACAACGATGTGGAGAGCATTGCCAAAGACTGCGGCGTCGGTCACCCCAGGGGCATTTTGGAGAGCTTCAATCGCGGTGCCCAGCGGATCGCACTCGACAAGCAGGATTTCGCCTTTCATGGAGCCGCGCTTGAGCTCCGATGGAGTACCGAGGGCGACCATCTTGCCGCGAAAAATGAGGGCGAGACGATTGCAGTATTCGGCTTCTTCCATATAGTGCGTCGTGACAAAAACAGTGACGCCATCTTCGGCCATCTGGTGAATGAGATCCCAGAACTGTCGCCGTGAGATGGGATCGACGCCAGAGGTAGGCTCGTCAAGAAACAGGATGGGTGGCTGATGCAAAACGGCGCAACCGAGCGCGAGACGCTGCTTCCAACCTCCTGGGAGCGTTCCGGTGATGAGGTTTTCCTGGCCCTTGAGGTCTGCCATTTTCAGAGCCCATTCGATGCGGTCTTTGAGCTTGGCTGAAGGCACACTGTAGAGGCCCGCGAAAAGATGGAGGTTTTCAAGAACGGTGAGGTCGTTGTAGAGCGAGAACTTCTGCGACATGTAGCCGATGTGCTGACGCACTTCCTCGGGCTTGCGGCCGACATCGAATCCAGCAACTTGAGCACGGCCCGATGTGGGTTTGAGCAGCCCGCAGAGCATGCGAATGGTAGTTGACTTCCCTGCCCCATTAGGACCGAGAAAGCCGAAGACTTCGCCCTTTGTGACCGTAAGGTTGAGATTGTCCACAGCGACAAAGTCGCCAAAGCGCTTGACGAGGTTCTCAACAACGACCGAGGCGGCCGCAACGGAGTTCCGCGTATCGGAGATGGTGGGCTCAGGCATGGGGTCGAGCTCCACCGGACACCGCATCGACAAAGAGATCTTCGATGGAGGGAACCACCTGCTGGATGACATCAAAGGCTACGCCGGCGCTCTTGAGCCGCGCTTCAAACTCGGGAATGCGCCGCTTTGCATCGTCAACCACAACGTGCACACCATCGCCGGTAAGAACCAGACTTGAGATACCGTCGGCATGCTCGAGTTCGGTTCGCAGACGGCGCGGCTCAGAGGAAGTGACGGACAGAACGCCCTTGCCAAAACTCGACTTGAGGTTGGCGGGCGTGTCACAGAAGAGCAGCTTGCCCTGATGCATGAGCGCGACGCGATGGCAGCGCTCGGCCTCATCGAGATAAGCAGTCGACGTGAGGATTGTGACTCCCTCAGAGACAAGCTCATAAAGAATGCGCCAAAAGTCGCGGCGTGAAACCGGATCGACACCTGTGGTTGGCTCGTCGAGGAGGATGACTTTGGGATGATGAATGAGAGCGCAGACAAGGCCAAGCTTCTGCTTCATGCCACCGGAAAGCTTGCCGGCCATGCGGGCTCTGAACTCGCTCATGCCCGCCGCTTGTAGCAATTGCGCGGAACGCTGGTCGCGCTCGACCTTGCGTATACCAAAGAGATCGGCATAGAAGCGAATGTTTTCGTCCACTGTGAGATCTTCATAGAGCCCAAACCTCTGCGGCATGTAACTGAGGGCGTGTTTCGCTCCTTCAGGATCGCGAACCACATCGCGGCCCGCCACGGTTGCCTTGCCGGAATCGGGAGGCAGAATGCCGGCCAGCATGCGCATTGTGGTCGTCTTGCCTGCTCCATCGGGGCCGACGAGGCCGAAGATTTCTCCAGGGAACACGTCAAAGCTCAGTCCATCGACGGCGCGCACGCCGGGAAAACTCCTGGTGAGACTTTCGGCCGTGATCGCCGGGCTTTGCGCGAGTTGGTTCGGACTCGTCATTTTCCTGCTGGCACAGGAGCGGAGGCGGGCGCGGCAGCAGCGAGTTCAATGTGGGCGTCAGCGGGCATGCCTGGCTTGAGCTCATGGTTGGGATTATCGATATCAATCTTGATGCGATAGACGAGGGTGACGCGTTCAGTTTCTGTCTGCACGCTCTTCGGTGTGAATTCCGCATCAGGCGAGATGAAAGAGATGCGTCCCTGGTACCGCTTGCCGGGATACGTATCAGTCGTGATGGTTGCCGTCTGTCCCCAATGAATTTTGCCAAGGTCTGTTTCGGCAATGTAGGCACGCAACCAGATGTGATCGAGATCCGCGAGGGTAACGACAGGAGACCCCGGCGAAACCACCTCTCCGAGCTCGGCCTGGCGCACGGTGACGACTCCAGCGGATGGAGCTTGCAGGGTGGTATAGGTTTCGTTGATGCGCGAAAGGCCGAGATCTGCATTCGCCTGCGCAAGGTTTGCGCGAGCAATGGCGATGTCTTCCTTGCGGCTGCCTTCCTCTGCCTCGTTCAGTCGCTGCCGCGCAGCCTTGAAGGTAGCTTCGGAACGCTTGAACGCGGTTGATGCCAGGTCGCGGTCCTGAGCAGAGATTTCATCTTTGGCAAAGAGCTGCTGGGCGCGGTCGCTGTCGAGTTTTTTCTCATTGAGATCGGCCTGTGCATCCGCCACTGCCTGCGCAGATGCCTTGACTTCCTGTTCGCGGGTTCCAGCCAATGTAAGAGCAAGGTTGGACTCGCGTACATTGACGCCGGCCTCGTCGATGCGAACTTTCTGCTTGAAGTCAGCATCTTCAAGACGCGCCAGCAGAGCGCCCTGCTCTACCTGTTGGCCCTCCTCTACAGGCAGGTCAACGATGCGACCTTGCACTTTGAAGCTCACGAGACTCTCATGGGCTTCAATGTTTCCGGAAAGTGCTAACTGATTCGCCGGCGCCGACTTTCTCGTGAGCCGCGGATAAAAGTAGAGTCCAGCGGCAATGGCCGCAACAAGCAGAATAAAAACCGGAATAAGTCGTTTCATGGCATCGATCCTCTTGAGCAAAACATAGCGCGTTCGTCCCTGATGCGAGCGCTGTTTACGGATTGCCCATAAACTCAAGAATGTTCTTCTCTGTGTCGCCCAGGGCGCGAGCGAGCGCACACTTTGCGTCCACATGGCCGGTCACGGCAACAATATAGTTCTCGTCGGCTCGGGCAAGTTCGTCCTGTGCAGTGATCACCTCAACGTTGTTGGCCGTGCCCGCCTGAAAGCGATCCTGAGAAAGTGCAAGTTCCTTCTGCGCCAGTTTCCGCCCCTGTTCGGCCACGGTCACCTGCTGGGCAGCTGAGTCAAGATTGAGGAGCGCTTCGCGTATATCCTCGTCAACCCCGCGTTCGAGATCGGCGATCTGATCGTCGATGCGCTTCATGCGGCTCGCAAGCTGCTCAGCCTCGCCATCACGATCACGATCGAAGACCGTGAAGTCGATCTGGCCTTGAATCAGTCCGGTGGTTTGAACGCTGCCGATGCTGCGCCCCAGCTCACCAATATTTCCGTTGAGGCTGAGCTTGGGATAGAAGCGTGCGCGACTCGCGCGCTGCTGCTCGGCGAGGCCCTGGCGTTGGGTGACTAGGGAAAGATAATCGGCACGGGATTTGAGAGCCGCGGGCAACAAGCTCGCAGCTTGAGCCTGCGGGAGGACTTTATAGCTCAGCGTTTCCGCCAGCTCAACCGGCGTGCCGGGATTGAGGCCCAGATTGCGCGCCAGGGAAAGCAACGACAACTTGAAGTCCTTTTGCGCGACCAGCAATGCCTGATTGTCGTTGGCCAACTGCACCTGGGCCCGAAGTACGTCGACGCCTGTCGCCGTCCCCGCGTCGTGCTTGTCCTGAGCGAGCTTGAGCAGGCGGTTCGAGTCGGTCACCCGTGATTGCGCGGCCTCCACATGAGCAGCGGCGGACTGCGCCTGAAGATAAATAGCGGCTACCGAACGAACAATGAGGTCGCGCGCATCCCTTTCATCCAGCTTGCCGGCATTGACCGCGAGTTCGCTGGCTTTGAATGTGCGATAGCTCGCGAGGTCGATCACATTCTGCTGCGCGTAGATGCGGAAGTCGTAGTTCGAGAAGGGCCCCACCACGTTAGGAAGGGGCAGACCCGGCACGGAGATTCCGAATGCGCGAAGATTGCGATTCTGATAATTGGCGTATGTTTGCGCGTTGACGCGAGGAAGTAATGCTGCCGCCATGCTTCGTTCTCGCGCGCCATTATCCTCATCAACGCGCGTGCTGGCCACCAGCACGTTGAGATTGGCCTGGAGAGCCTTTTGAATAGCATCCTGCAGTGTCAATCTGTAGGGCTCGGAAGGCTGTGCAGAGCAAACTGCCGTCGGGGCCGGCCCCGCAACAAGGATTAAAAGTGCTATTTTGAATACCTTTGATTTCATGATGCCTGCTTCTTTTCAGCTACAGCAATCGATCTCCAAAAGTGTTGAAAGCTGTCATCAATCCATGATCCAAGCGCGGGCTTCTGGTGCAATGACCACAACAAAACAGTTCCCATGACCGCCTGAAAGAATTGCATGGCAATTTCTTCTTTTCTCAGCTTTGGGTTGATCTCGCCCCGCTTCTGGCCGGCTGCAACAACTTCCCCAATGGTCTTACGACCCGCGTGCATGTTTCGTTTCAGGATTTCTCTAACGCTCTCGCTGGCCAGGAAAGAGGAGATGAGCGCGCGAGCCAGGCCGGGGCTGCGGCCGGGCTCCTCGGAAAGTCGCCTGGCGAGCCGGCCCAGTACGGTTTGGATGGGCAGTTTTCCCGCGGACGCTGATATCTCTGCTTCCCTGATTTTGCCCAGCTGAATCTCAGCCATCACGCCAAGGACATGGTCTTTGGTTTCAAAGTAGTTGAAGAAGGTTCCCTTACCCACATCAGCTGCTTCCGTGATGTCTTCGACGGTCACGTTGGGCAGGCCGCGCTCGGCAATCAGCGCGAGTGCGCATCGAAACAGGCGTAGCCGGGTTTCGTTTGCGCGGCGCTGGCGCCGACCCATGCGCTGTGAATCGTTTTGATCGGGGACAGAGGACGAGACTGTGAGGATCGGATGATCGGTGGCGCGACCGGGACGCATGAATGACTTATCCTCATTCGTGACCAACAGTCATATTGTTTGCTGAAAACGCGGACTTGTCAAGAAGGCATGAACACGGGCCGGCTGTTGCCGGCCGCTGTCAATCGCTTACGAGGGCGGTTTGCGGGATGTTACATTGGACCGCATCCGCTACCAGTGGGCGATGGTGGAAGCAACTACGTGAAGCAGCTGCTGCCCGCCATCATCCTCCGGGCGGTCGCCGGATGATACATTCGCGATGCGATCGAGGCGCAGGGCTGGTTGGCTAGCATCTCGAGGCGAAGAGGGATGAAGATCGCTACTGTGCTAACCATGAACAAGAGGTAGAAGAGCGCGGTCCGAACCTTTGCCGATGAGACAGTGGGAGTTTGGGGGGCTCATGCATTTCCCTTCAGAGTGTACGCGCGGCTCAAGTGGTTTTCGAGGCCCAGGTTATCGATCACGCCACACATCATGAAGCGCGAACCGAGCACGGTAATGACTACCCCCCTCAATGTGAAAAGAAATACCCGTACAGCGATATAAAGCCAATTCCACAGCCCACAGCGGCCGTGACGGCTGTGTCCAGCTTCCACTGTCGCCAGGGTTGCGCCGTGAGGATCAGATAAGGCAAACACATTGCGGTGTAGCGGCTGGAGTACTGATGCGGGTCGAGCAGAGGTGCTGCGCAGATGCAAAGCAAGCCTGCATGGATCGTCAGTCGGTGCGTATCATGGCGCTCTGTCCAAGTCATTCGCAGCAAGGTGGCGAGGAAGACGGCCCCGAGACCGAGAAAGAGTGACCCCGCCAACTCGCCATACGCCGGCATCAGAGTGGGAGGCAGGAACCGTTGAAACAGCGAGCGAACCGGGAAGATCGCGTACGCGCCCAAGGAGGCGTTCACCACCGTGGTCAGCGCCAGCAATGCAATGATGATTGTTGCGGGCATCCATCGGTG
>Ga0182012_10008452_pt1 | contig 10182 bp, 7 predicted proteins | sample 612S2SmetaG_FD_120486 | JGI IMG/M metagenome (GOLD analysis project Ga0182012, IMG submission 120486) | Permafrost microbial communities from Stordalen Mire, Sweden - 612S2S metaG | ecosystem: Environmental > Terrestrial > Soil > Wetlands > Permafrost | place: Sweden: Stordalen | collected... | reverse complement strand
TCTCTAAAGGCTCAGTAGAAGACCTCAGGCGATACACGAACAATCCGCTTTCGCAAGGAGGATCATGAAGATTGAATCCAGCGACTTTCGAGTTCATCCCGGAACGGCGCTGAAGCTTAGAGACAGGCCAACCGATATAAAGCCTTTTTGCCATTCCAAGAAACACTATCGCAGAACGCTTGAAAGCCACATTGCTGAGTTGAGCGCGCTACAGCAACTGCACTATGCTTCGAACCGTTATGCACTGTTGCTCATCTTTCAGGGCATCGATGCAGCTGGTAAGGATGGAGCGATCCGACATGTGATGTAAGGGGTGAACCCGGAAGGCTGCGACGTCAAAAGCTTCAAGCAGCCGAGCGCTGAGGAGTTGGAACACGACTTTCTCTGGCGCACGACGTGCCACCTTCCTGAGCGCGGACGAATCGGGATTTTCAACCGTTCGTACTATGAAGAAGTATTGGTCGTTCGCGTGCATCCAGAGATTCTTCCGAACGAGGGACTGTCGGAGGAATTGCGGGACGAGAAGATCATCTGGCAGGAGCGATACCGCTCCATCGAGAATTTCGAGACTCACTTGCATAGCAACGGCACACACGTTGTCAAAATTTTCCTCCATCTCTCAAAGGAAGAGCAACGGAAGCGTTTCCTCGACCGGATTGACGAACCGGACAAGAACTGGAAGTTTAGCCTTGCGGATGTCCACGAGCGAAAGTATTGGAACCAATACACCGAAGCGTTTGAAGATTGCATGAATAGCACGAGCACGGAGGCGTCGCCTTGGTTTGTCGTGCCAGCAGATGATAAAGACAATGCACGTCTGATTGTGTCCAGAATCGTGATAGATGCAATGAAAGACCTGAAGATGTCGTATCCAAAAGCCACTGCGAAGCGGAAGGCCGAACTACAGGCGATTCGCAACCTCCTGGTGAAACAGGGCCCGGGCCAGTCAAGCCACGTTAGCAAAAGGGTCGTCCAGTGAAAATCGATCCCAGGGCGGGTCAGCCCGCCACTGCTGCCGATCTCGTCGATGTGCCGAAGCTGATCGCTGCTTACTATGAAGAGCGACCCGATCCCGCGATGTCTGCGCAGCGCGTGCTCTTTGGTACATCGGGCCACCGCGGTTCGTCGTTCACGAAGACCTTCAACGAGTGGCACATAGTAGCGATCACACAGGCAATCTGTATCTACCGCAAGCAGCAAAAAATTGATGGACCTTTGTTCCTCGGCATCGATACGCATGCATTATCGCAGCCAGCCGTTGAAAGCGCTCTTGAGGTTCTGGCAGCCAATGGAATTGATGTAATGCTGGCGGGCAGGGAGGAATTTACCCCTACCCCCGTGATCTCGCACGCCATCCTCACCTACAATCGCGAACGAACGGACGGATTTGCCGACGGCATTGTGATTACGCCGTCCCATAATCCTCCCGATACTGGGGGATTCAAGTACAATCCGCCACACGGCGGCCCGGCGGAAGAAGGGATCACGACCTGGATTGAGGCACGCGCTAACGAATTTCTCGTCAATCAACTCAAAGGCGTCAACAGAGTCTCCATCGATAGAGCACTCGCGGCGCCGACCACACATCGTCACGATTTTTTGACGCCCTACGTAGATGACCTGCATAACGTTGTCGACATGGACGGAATCCGCGCATCCGGCATTAGCATAGGCGTGAATCCGCTCGGTGGTGCCGGCGTGCATTACTGGGAACCGATTGCGAAACGATACGGCTTGAATCTGATCGTGGTGAATGAAACCGTCGACCCGACATTTCGCTTCATGACGCTGGACTGGGACGGCAAGATCCGCATGGACCCATCGTCGCAGTATGCGATGCGTCCTCTCATTGCACTGAAGGACAAATTTGATCTCGCCGTCGCCTGCGATACAGACCACGACCGCCATGGCATCGTCACGAGAAGCGCTGGATTGCTGCCGCCCAATCACTATCTTGCAGTTTGTGTCGACTATCTGTTTCTGCATCGTCCGCAATGGTCGAGGGATATGGCAGTCGGCAAGACGGTAGTCAGCAGCAGCATGATCGACCGCGCAGCGGCCCGAAGAGGTCGAAAACTGTACGAGGTTCCCGTTGGTTTCAAATACTTCGTCGACGGCCTTCTTCATCGAAGTCTGGGGTTTGCTGGCGAAGAGAGTGCTGGATCTTCATTCGCCCGCAGGGATGGCAGCGTCTGGACCACGGACAAGGATGGCATCATCGCCGCGCTGCTTGCAGCCGAGATCACTGCAATCTGCAAGAAAGATCCCGGAGAGCTTTACGCGGAACTCAGCGCTGCAGTTGGAGTTTCGTTCTATCGCCGCTCTCAGGCATCTGCGACCGAAAAACAAAAGATGGCGCTGGAACAGCTTACTCCAAGAGATATTCACGCGATCGATCTTGCAGGCGAGAAGCCGATCACAATCACGACGAAAGCGCCGGGGGATGGCAACTCCATTGGTGGCATCAAAGTCGCTGCAGCAAATGGGTGGTTCGCCGCGCGGCCCTCCGGCACCGAAGCCATTTACAAGATCTATGCAGAGAGCTTCGAAGGCGAAGAACATCTTTCGCTCATCGAGGCCGAGGCGCAGACGGTTGCCAACGCGGCGTTTGCAGCCGCAGCGTCGAAGTCAAAACCCGCCGAACATCAGGAGATAAAGTGAGCGATCCAAAGCCCACCACGCAAGGCAATAAAGCCTCAACGTCGAAGACAGTCCCGACTTTGGGAGCCGATGCCCTCAGAGAGTTAGCACTTAATTTGCACTGGTCGTGGAATCACGAAGCGGACAAGCTCTGGGAGGCTTTGGACCCTTTTCTATGGGAGACAACGCAGAATCCTTGGGTCATTCTGCAGACCGTTTCCCATGAGAAGGTGAAGACTCTGCTGGCCACACCGGATTTCCAGGGACTGCTGTCTGCATTGCTTGAGCACAAACGCAAATTCTTTTCGGCGGATGCATGGTTTCAGAAGACGCACCCCGGAGCAGCCCTCTCAACGATCGCCTATTTCAGTATGGAGTTCATGCTGACCGAGGCCCTGCCCATCTACTCGGGCGGCCTTGGGAATGTTGCAGGCGACCAGATGAAGGCAGCAAGCGACTTGGGCGTTCCGGTGGTCGGCGTCGGCTTGCTGTGGGGTCAAGGGTACTTTCGTCAGGACTTCGACTCCGATGGCGTTCAGCGTGCGCTGTACCCGGTCAACGATCCGGGCCAGTTGCCGATCCAGCCCGTTCGGCGTGCGAACGGAGAGTGGCTGCGCATTCAGATTCACCTAACAGGTGCGAGGATTTGGCTGCGCTGCTGGCAGGTGCTCGTGGGTAGAACGACGCTCTACCTGCTGGATGCGAATGACTTCGCCAATACCGCAGCGCATCGCGGGATCACGAGTGAACTCTATGGCGGCGATGCGGAGATGCGACTGAAGCAGGAGATCGTTCTGGGTATAGGAGGCTGGCGTTTACTGCGCGAGATCGGCTTGAATCCAGAAGTTTGCCATCTCAACGAAGGACACGCAGCGTTTGCCGTGCTTGAACGCGCCCGCTACTATATGGTGGATCATCATGTCTCCTTCGACCTCGCACTGACGATTACCAGGGCCGGCAACATGTTTACCACCCACACGGCAGTGCCGGCAGGCTTTGATCGCTTCGACGCGGAACTCTGCCGGAAGCACCTGGAACATTACGCACAAGACGAACTTGCGATCCCGCTGGATAGGCTTCTGGCGCTCGGAAGGCAAAATCCCGAAGATGCTTCCGAGCCCCTCAACATGGCCTATCTCGCGCTTCACGGGTGTGGTCAGGTGAACGGCGTCAGTAAACTCCACGGAGAGGTGAGCCGACAGATCTTTCAGCCGCTCTTTCCCCGCTGGCCGCATATCGAAATTCCCATTGGTTCCGTGACGAACGGTATCCACGTACCGACTTGGGATTCAGCCGGAGCCGATACCCTCTGGACCAAGGCATGTGGTCCAGATCGTTGGCGTTGCGACCGTCCACTCGCGGACGACGTCCGGCGCTTGACCGACGGTGAGCTTTGGCAAATGCGCACAGAAGCGCGCAAGATAATGCTCACCCGGGTGCGCGATCGTTACACTCGGCAGCTTTCGGCTCAAGGTGACTGCGATTTGAAAGTGGCCGATGTCTTCCGAGATGACACTCTTACCGTCGGATTCGCGCGTCGCTTCGCAACATATAAGCGTCCCGACCTGCTGCTGCACGATCCCGATCGGCTTATTCGCCTCCTTACGGCTTCGCAACATCCTGTGCAGCTGATCCTTGCCGGCAAGGCTCATCCCGAGGACTTGCCTGGACAGGCGCTGATCAAGCAGTGGAATGACTTCATCAAGCGCCCCGAGGTTCGCGGTCGCGTAGTTTTCCTCAGCGACTATGACATGCAGATGGCGCAGGAACTGGTGCAGGGCATGGACCTCTGGATCAACACGCCGCGGCGCCCATGGGAAGCATGCGGGACAAGCGGCATGAAGGTGCTGTCCAATGGAGGTCTCAATATCTCCGAATTAGACGGCTGGTGGGCAGAGGCCTATACCCCAAAGGTAGGGTGGGCCATTGGCGACGGCAAAGAACATGGCGAGGATGTGACTTGGGACGCGCATGAGGTCGAGACCCTTTACGCGTTGCTAGAGCAAGAGGTGGTGCCCGAGTTTTACAACCGGGGTGAACAGGGAATGCCGTCTCGATGGCTCGAACGCATCCGCGAAAGCATGGCAACTCTTACGCCCGAGTTTTCCGCCAGTCGCGCGATTCGTGAATATACCAATGATCGTTACCTCCCGGCCGCAGCCGGATATAAGCTGCGGGCGGATGATGACGGTAAGCTCGGACGCGAGTTGATGGAATGGCAGCATAGTATTGCCAGGGGATGGGAAAAGCTCCACTTCGGCAAAGTCACAGTAGAAACAAAGGATGGCAAGCACCAGTTTCAAATATGCGTCGTTCCCGGAGAGATAAATCCTGATCAGTTCAAGGTCGAGCTCTATGCCGGACCAATTGGAGGGCCAGACTGCAAGCCCGAAATTGTAACTGCCTGCAAATCTTCGAAGGAGCAGTCTGGCACCATCGTATACACCGCGTGCTGTCCAGTGAAACGTCCGGCTTCTGACTTTACGGCGCGCCTCGTTCCTTCGCACGCCGCCTCTATGGTCCCTCTCGAAGCAGATCAGATTCTATGGCAGCGATGAGAGACCCTGCAGGCCAGCCCTACCCGTTGGGCGCAACGGTGTGTTCTGATGGAACGAACTTCAGTATCTTCTCGGCTAGTGCTACGGGAATGCGATTGCTTTTATTCGACCACGCCGATGATAGCGTTCCGGCACGCACACTCACGCTCGATCCGATAACGAATCGGACCTCGCACTACTGGCATATCTTCCTGCAGGGAATCAAACCCGGACAAATATATGGTTATCGAGCAGATGGCCCTTTCGATCCTGCAGTCGGGCAGCGCTTCGATGCTAAGAAAGTCCTGATCGATCCTTATGGCAAGGCAGTTTCAGTCGGCCGTAACTATAGTCGTGCCGCAGCGAGCGAGCCCGGTGATAACATTGCGACCTCGATGAAGAGTGTAGTCGCCGATCTCTCACTCTTCGATTGGGAGAACGATAAGCCGATCAATCGCCTGTTCCGCGACACCGTCATCTATGAGATGCATGTCGCCGGCTTCACCCGCGACCCAGCGTCTGGGGTCGTGGACGGCAGGCGTGGGACGTATCTGGGTGTGATCGATAAGATCCCATATCTGCAATCGCTTGGCATTACGGCCGTCGAGCTTCTGCCAGTATTCCAATTCGATTCTCTCGACGCACCAGCCGGCCTGACCAACTATTGGGGCTATGATCCTGTCTCGTTCTTCGCGCCACACCTTGCATACGGTACCAATTGCAGTGATCCGGCCGCATGTATCGACGAGTTTCGTGCGATGGTGAAGGCGCTCCATACTGCCGGCATCGAGGTCATCCTCGACGTTGTTTATAACCATACTGCCGAGGGTGATGAACATGGACCAACATTTTGTTTTCGAGGACTTGAAAACAAGTTTTATTACATCCTTGAAGGTGACGAGGCGCACTATGCAGACTTTACCGGAACCGGAAATACTCTGAAATCCAATCATTCGGTAGTTAAGCGGATGATTCTTGATAGCCTCAGATATTGGGTTTCGGAGATGCATGTGGATGGATTCCGCTTCGACCTTGCGTCCATCTTCTCCCGGAGCGATTCTGGTGCTCCTGAAGTCAACGCCCCCATCATTTGGGAGATCGATTCCGATCCTGTGCTCGCCGGCACCAAGCTGATTGCCGAGGCTTGGGACTCGGGCGGGCTATACCAGGTGGGAAGCTTCGGACAGGACAAGTGGAAGGAATGGAACGGCGCCTATCGCGATGATGTGCGGAGCTTTCTAAAAGCCGATCCCAACACGGCTTGGAACATGCGCGAACGCCTCATCGGCAGCCCCGACATCTACAAGACTGGCCATCGCCCGACAGGACAGAGCATCAACTACATCACCTGCCACGATGGTTTCACGCTCAACGACCTCGTCTCGTTCAATTCCAAGCACAACGATGGAAATCGCGACGCCAACAGTGACGGAACCAATGTCAATTTGAGCTGGAACTGCGGTTTCGAAGGTCCTTCGATAGACCCCGTCGTCGACCAACTTCGCATCCGGCAGATCAAGAACTTTTTCGCACTGACTCTGCTTTCGGTTGGAACTCCGATGCTGCTGATGGGCGACGAGATAAGGCGCACGCAGCGCGGTAACAATAACGCATATTGTCTTGATAACGAAGTGAGCTGGTTTGACTGGGAATTATGCGAGATCAACGCAGGACTCCTTCGTTTCGTGCGGGAGGTGATTCGCGTTCGTCTGCAATTCGATCGCGGCATCGCCGGCGACGCCATTCCCCTTGAGGAGTATCTAAAAGACGCGCGCATCGAGTGGCATGGAACTCTGCTCGACAAGCCAGACTGGGGCTCTGACTCTCACTCCTTCGCCGTCGCTTTCCACAACCATGCGCTCAACAACGTATGCTATATCGCGATCAATTCCTTTTGGGACAAGCTGGAGTTCGAGCTTCCGCCACTGCCGAATTCCTCGTCCCGGTGGATTCGCATCATAGACACATCTCTTGCATCGCCGAATGATATCGCTGGTATGGCGCACGGATGCGAGATAACTGGTCCCACCTACATCGTCAATTCGCATTCAATCATCATGCTGCACTGCGATCCGCTGAGCAATTCACCCAACCAACTCTGAACAGAACATAAGGGAGTTCTCATCGCTGTGAACTCGATCAATCAGGTCTCGCCGCCAGCTGCAGCCAACACATCCGCTCCCGGCTTGACGAGTGATGAAGCTGCTACCAGGCTAAAGAAGGACGGTCCGAATGCGATGCCGGACACATCCACACACCCGCTGCGAGATGTGCTGGGCAAGTTCTGGTCGCCGGTCCCGTGGCTGCTGGAATTCGCCATTGTTCTCCAGGTTGTCCTCCACAAGTACCTTGAAGCGGAAGTGATCGCAGGGCTCTTGATCTTCAACGCCGCACTGGCCTACTTTCAGGAAAGCCGTGCTCAGGACACGCTTGCCGCATTGAAGCATCGACTTGCGTTGAACACTTCTGTGCGACGCGACGGAATCTGGAAGACGATACCCGCGGCCGAGGTCGTGTCTGGAGACCTGATTAAACTGTCGCTGGGGGGCGTGGTGGCTGCGGATGTCCATTTGCTGGACGGATCGGTGCAGATCGACCAATCCATGCTCACTGGAGAATCTCTTCCAGTGGAAGCTGGCGCCGGGTTCAATACCTACGCAGGCGCTCTTGTGCGTCGAGGCGAGGCTACTGCACAAGTCACGGCAACCGGAGTTCGCACCAAATTCGGACGCACAGCCGAACTCGTTCGTACCGCGCACGTCGTAAGTTCGCAGCAGAAGGCAGTTCTCAAAATAGTTCGCAACCTCGCCTGCTTCAATGCTGCCGTCATTGCGTTCATTGGCACATACGCCTACTTCCACTCGATGCCCTGGGCCGAGATCGTTCCGCTACTCTTGACCTCCGTGCTCGCCGCGATTCCCGTCGCCTTGCCTGCAACCTTTACGCTTGCAGCGGCCCTTGGTGCCCGCTCCCTCGCGAAGTTAGGCGTCCTTCCGACGCGGCTTTCGGCCGTCGACGAAGCCGGAACGATGGATGTGTTTTGCAGCGATAAGACGGGAACACTGACCGCGAATCAGCTCTCGGTGACGAGTGTAAAGCCGATGCACGGCTTTGATGAGGCAAATGTCCTCGGCCTCGCTGCGCTCTCCAGCTCCGATGGTGGACAGGATTCGGTCGACGCAGCTATTCGGTTAGCCGCTTCCCACAAGACCATCGCTGATGCGCCAAAGTTAACGAACTTCGTTCCCTTCGACCCGTCCAAGAAGATTGCAGAAGCGACAGCAACTCAGTCGAATGGAGGCCAGCAGCAAATCATTAAGGGAGCATTCTCCGCAGTCTCCCGCCTCGCTATTTCTGCTCCCAGTGCGGCCGTGATCTCGCAAGGTCTGGAGAAACAGGGATTCAGGGTTCTGACAGTTGCCGCCGGCGCAAAGGGATCGATTCAGATTGTTGGCTTTGTCGCTCTTAGTGATCCTCCGAGGCCTGACTCGGTCTCGCTCATCGCTGAGTTGAAGGGTCTTGGTGTTCGGACGGTAATGGTCACGGGCGACGCGCCTGAGACGGCGAAGATTGTTGCTCATGAGGTCGGTCTGGACGGCCCGATTTGTCCACTGGGCACAATCCCCGACGGCGTAAAACCCGGCGACTTTGCGGTATTTGCCGGCATACTTCCCGACGGAAAGTTCGATTTGGTCAAGGCCTTCCAGAAACATGGCCATTCGGTCGGAATGTGCGGCGATGGAGCAAACGACGCGCCTGCGCTCCGTCAGGCGCAGATTGGCATCGCGGTCTCGACCGCAACTGACGTTGCCAAATCGGCCGCCGGAATGGTTCTGACCGAAGCTGGCCTTGGAGGAATTGTCGCCGCAGTCAAGGAGGGACGGATCACGTTCCAACGCATCCTCACCTACACACTCAATTCCGTGATCAAAAAGATTGTTCAGGTATTGTTGCTTGCGGCCGGGCTCATCATGACGGGGCATGCCGTGCTCACGCCACTGCTCATGGTCATCGTCATGATCTCAGGAGACTTTCTCGCCATGTCTCTGACAACCGACAGAGTCAACCCCACGTCTACGCCCAACTCCTGGAACGTCGGCAGGATCACTGGCGCGGCTGTCCTTGTGGGATTGTGCTTGCTTGCGTTCTGCGTGGGAGTATTGGCGTACGGCAAGTACGAAATGCGACTGGAAATTGAAGCACTTAGAACACTTTCAGTCGTCGCCATCGTCTACGGGAGCCAGGTGACGATCTATGCGATGCGTGGACGTCGTCATATGTGGGGATTGCGTCCCACGATATGGCTAGTTTTGTCCTCCGCGGCCGACATTGCCATCATCACGGTGCTTGCCAATCGTGGGGTCGCGATGGCCCCTTTGTCATTACCCGTTCTCGGTTGCGAGTTCGCTGGGGCTGCGCTCTTCGGACTCGCTCTGGATGCGATCAAGACTCCAATTTTGACGAGGTTTAGAATCGACTAAGCACTAGCCGAAATAGTTTGACCTGATGTGACCAAAGCGATGTTGGCGATCACAATGCGGGAGCGTCATTCCTCTGATTGCTGGCCCTTTGCCGTCTAACTTATGCGGCTCTTCGAAGCGACACATGAAATGAGGTCGTTCCAGGACTTCACAAAGGAGGCAGCTCCTTCGTCCTGAAGCTGCGTGGCCAATGCCCCTACGTCAATGCCGGCATCGGCGAATTCTGCCAGTAGCTCGAATGCGCGCGCGGGAACCAGGGAACCGATAGCACCATGATCGTCAAAAGCCTTGAGGGTCGCTTCGGGCATCTCCCGCTTTGCTCTGGGCGAAGCCGCCTAACCTCCTCGCACCCACAACCGAAAGGAATACCCCGTGAAGTCCTTTGCCTTATTGACCCTTGCGCTTGCAACCGCTTCTGCGTTCGCAAGTCCGACACCCGAACCACATCGCCTCTTGCCGAACGCTCCGCGTTCCGTCACCGTCACCGAAGCTGATACGCCTCCGGTGATTCGTGCCGGTCTGCT